>FLOH01000662.1_pt1 | contig 66546 bp, 56 predicted proteins | sample 756751 | NCBI WGS metagenome assembly FLOH01 (sample SAMEA4026879, study PRJEB14308) | marine metagenome | biome: coastal water; material: water | depth 74 m
GCATCAGATGTGTATAAGAGACAGTACGCTTGCAGTTTAAACTTATTTATTGTTTCATCAACTTTCTAACAGCAAACTTACCTGTTTTGGAAGTCAGTGTAACGGTATAAATGCCTGATGATAATTCACCAACCGAAATTTGATTTTCGTTGGTATTTACCACTATCACTAATTTGCCTAATGAATTGGTCACTTCTATTTTATCAAACTGCTCTTTTGAATCGATATATATGATGTCCTGAACAGGATTTGGGTATATATTAAACTCGAAATTCTGAGTTAGAGGTGCAAAACCAATGGATGTTTGAAGATTCTTAAAAAACTTCATATTTCCATAATACTCACCAACAAGCAAATCCATATCACCATCACCATCTAAATCGGCAAAGGCCGGAAAAGAATAATAGTCAGTTGAAACTAATCCAAATGGGTTGGCTACAGGAGAAATAAATTGTGGATTTGTAGCGGAACCCGTATTTTTAAAATATTGAATTGCACCATAAGACTCACCAACAAATAAATCCATATCACCATCGCCATCAAGGTCAGAAAAGGTTGGCGCTGCTGGCGAATTAGAAGATGTTATGCCAAAAGGATTAGACTGTGGAGATGCAAACTGAGGGGCAATTGCGGTTCCAGTATTCTTAAAATACTGCATAGTACCATAATACTCACCAACTAGTAAATCAAAATCCCCATCACCATCTAAGTCGGTAAAAGTTGGTATCGCAAAACCATAGGCTGATGTGAGTCCGAAAGGATTTAACAGTGGTGATGCAAATTGAGGATTTGTAGCTGATCCTGTATTTTTAAAGTACTGCATATTTCCTCCGCTCTCTCCTACTAATAAATCCATATCGCCGTCATTATCTAAATCAACGAATGTAGGTATAGCAAGATAATACGTACTTGTTAGTCCAAAAGGATTGTTTACGGGTGCAGCAAAAACAGGGTTAGCTGAGGTTCCTGTATTTTGATAATACTGCATGGCTCCATAAGCTTCACCCACTAATAAATCCATATCGCCGTCATTGTCTAAATCAGCAAAAGCTGGCATTGCATAATAGTAGGTTGATACTAAGCCATAAGGATTAGATACAGGAGCTGCAAAGGTTTGTGCCGATGCTTGATTTGCAAACGAAATACCAAAAATAAAAGCCGTTGCGCCCAATATTTTTATTAAAGCGGGCTTTGTCATCACCGATGCCAGTTCCTGAACCAGTCGTCTAATTTTCAGTATTAGCCTTTCAATTTGACTAGCAGCCCCCTCCTTATGATAAGTAATAAGGTACTGCAATCGTTTAGCTAAAACAGCTAGGTTTCTCCTTTTTCGAGAAAAATGGTTTTCATGTTTCATACCTATTGTATTAGTTAATAATTAAGTTTTTATTCTTTAGGCACAGCCCAATAAGTAGCGTCGGGGATCATAATACCAGCCTTATAATCTGGCTTAATTGTATTTAAAATATTAGGACGTATTTTGTCTGGTATAATATGCACATCATAAATTTCGTCAAGTGAAGTGAGATAAGATATTTTGCCTACAATGCTGCCAGTAGGCAAATGAACGACCATTATTCCTGCCTGATTTGCTTTTTCAGCAAAATCTAATTTACCAAATGTAGATGAGTTTCTTCGCAATTTAGAAAGCCCTATAAAAAGATAATCCTTATGCAGTGACATTCCTCGTACAAACCCATCTACTTTTACAATTACCTCATAGCCTCCTGATTCTGTGTTAATTTTAACCAATTCTCCAGTGGCAGATAATAACACATATAAGTCGTCGCCAAAAATACGAGGCGAATGTGGCATAGCTAAACCATCAGCAATTACCTTATTGGTTTCTAAATCGAAAACTACTCCTGTTTTAGTTATATTTTCGCGCCAGCTCTGAAAACTATTTCCTTGATTAAAAGCTGTAGCATATTTTGGAACACCATTTTTTAAAGCCATTCCATTCAAATGACATCTGTCTTCAGACACCAATTGATCGATAAATGGAGGTGTCCAATAAGGTGTGAAATTATAATTGTCGTCGATCTTAATAATGCAAGAAAAGAGTGTATTGACGGCATAAAGACTGCCGTTTTTCCCAAAATTTAAATCGTGAATATCTAAGCCACCAGTATGATAAGTAAGGCGGGGCATATATATCGAATCGTATTTGTTGGGAGCGTTAGGATAATTTTGCGCAAGACTGGCAGAGTTAGTAAACACAATCACTTCATCTTTGCATGCAATCGCTAATTTGTCATTTTCAACATCTTCGGCCACACCCATTGGTTTTGCAAAAGTACGAGGCAATTGTATTAGAGAGTTTTCATCCTTAGGAGATAGAAATATAATTTTTCCTGCCTGATAGGTTGAAATGGCAATGCTGCAATTTAACTGAAGTAATAACTCCGGAATTTGTGGCGAATACTGACAACTAAAAGGTGCCAATGATTGATTTGCTTGATTAGAATTCATTCCTATTTATATAAAAGCGTGTTTGTTTTTACCTAAATCATTAGTCCAATTAAATTTACATTTGAATTATCAATCAAGGATGTTAAATACTTTCATTAATTGCATCGCAAATGTGAAAAACAAAAGTAAATAAAATTTATATTAAATTCTTTGGTATAATATATAATAATTGATAGGTAAGCCGCCAATTCTAATTAAGAGTTAGTACTTATCTATGTTTCGATTTCCTATTTTTTTTACCTAAAATCGGTAAGAATTATTCAACTTAAAGACTAAGTACCTATCATTATAATAAATACGATCAAAACCTACTCACTTATTAAATATTAAGTTTCAATACTTTTTGATTTAATACATCAACATAATAAAGAAATTTATCTTTCCTTGACGAGAACTCTTATGGATTATTAAGGTATAAAAAAATGATTATTAAGCAATTTCACATTAAGTGAAATCGCCTAATAATCATCAATTATAACATATTATAGTCTCGTTATTATTGCTTTACTAACTTTCTAGTAGCAACTTTGCCATCTTTGGCAGTAAGGTTAATACTATATAGGCCAGCTGGTAATTCACCAATTGAAATTTGCTTATCGCTAGTGTTGAATAGCAATACTTGGTCGCCTAGTGAATTAAATATTTGTATTCTGTCAAAATTTTCTTTTGAATCGATATATAATATGTCCTGAACAGGGTTTGGAAATATCTTAATCTCAAAATTCTGATTTATTGGTGCAAAACCAATTGGTCCCGATCCATTTTTAAAATACTGCATATTACCATCATACTCGCCAACTAGTAAATCCATATCTCCGTCACCATCTAAGTCGCCAAAGGCTGGAAAAGCAAAACCATAAGTTGAGCTTAAACCAAACGGATTTGCAACTGGAGAAGCAAATTGTGGATTCGTGGCAGATCCTATATTTTTAAAATATTGCATATCTCCTCCATACTCACCAACTAATAAATCCATATCGCCATCACTATCAAGGTCAGTAAAAACTGGATTTGCACTTTCATAGGTTGCTATTATTCCAAACGGATTTGCCTGAGGTGAAGCAAATTGGGGGCTAGATGCCGTGCCAGTATTCTTAAAATACTTCATACTGCCATAATAATCACCCACAAGTAGATCAAAATCTCCATCCCCATCTAAATCCGTAAATGTTGGTATCGAAATATAATAAGATGAACTGAGTCCAAATGGATTTGTTAATGCTGCTGCAAATTGAGGAACCGCTGCTGTACCTATATTTTTGTAATACTTCATACTGCCAGAAACAGAAAACTCTCCAACTAGCAAATCCATATCTCCATCATTGTCTAAGTCGACAAAAGTGGGATAAGTAAATGCTTGCGATGAATCCAAACCAAAAGGATTTTTTAATGCAGTAGCAAATATAGGATTGGAGGAAGTCCCTGTATTTTGAAAATACCTCAGCATACCATAGGAATCACCTGACATTAGATCAAGATCACCATCATTGTCTAAATCAGCAAAAGTAGGTGAAGCAAAATAGCTAAGGGCGGGTAATGAAACTGAAACTAAGCCAAAAGGATTTTGAACAGGTGAGGCAAAAGATTGTGCTGATGCTTGATTGGCAAATGAAATACCAAAAATAAAAGCTGTTGCTCCCAATATTTTTGATAAAGCGGGCTTTGTCATCACCGATGTCAATTCCTGAACCAATCGTTTAATTTTTAGTATTAGCCTTTCAATTTGAGTGGCAGCCTCCTCCTTATAATAATTTATAAGGTATTGCAATCGTTTGGCTAAAACTGCAAGGTTTCTCCTTTTTCGAGAAAAGTGGTTTTCATGTTTCATAAGTTCAAGATATTAGTTAATAATTGTATATTTATTATTCTAAACAAGCCCAATATGTGGAGTCTAATTTGGTTATACCAGACTTATAATCAGGGTATATGGCATTCATGATATTAGGACGAATCTTATTGAATATGATCGGTGCATTATAAATTTCGTCAAGAGATATGAGATAAATTATTTTATCACCTTTATAGGTCTAAATGGCAATACTACATTTTTGACGAAGCAATCGATTCGAAATTTATGATAAGTAATGACAGCTATAAAGTGTCAGCGATTAATTTACTTCATTGGTATTCATTCATGCTTATTAAAAAAGCTAATTCTCATCAATCATCAAAGTAACGTTAAAATAAATACTGGATAACATCGCTAAAAGTCACAATAAAATAATTGCTTTATATTTTACATAGTTGAAAGACAAAAGTAATTGAAATCTAAGGGGAAATTTCATTCTCAAATGAAATTTATGTCACATAAAATAACACTAATATTAAGCTATTCCTTATTCTGCACCCAATTATAAATTAAACTTACTTTACTCAATGCTTGTGTCACTGAAGTTGTTTTGCCAAAATTCAGAATCAACTTTCCTTTAGATTCCTTCATCAAAGCAGCTGTTGGATTGGCTTGTATGTATTGAATTATTTGTGGAAATATAGGTCCATAATAATAATCAGATTCTTGCTGAAATACCAACCAAGCAATCATGGTTTGGCTTTTAATAATCACCTTTTCAAATCCCAATGCTTGAGCCATCCACCTAATTTGCAGACTATTAAACAAGTCTGAAACCTGAGCAGGAATTGGGCCGAAGCGATCTAGCATTTCGGCTTTAAGGGCTTCCAATTCCTCCTCCGTTTTGGAGGCATCTAATTTTTTATAAAGCACCAATCGCTCTTCGGTTTGCTGAACGTAGCTTGTTGGTATCAATATTTCCATATCAGATTCAAAGCGACTATCTTTAACAAAAACCTTAACTTTTCGATTGTTTTCATCTTTGAAAATATCTTTAAACTCATTCTCCTTCAATTCTTGAATTGCTTCATCCATAATCTGATGAAACATTTCAAAACCTATTTCTGAAATGAAGCCACTTTGTTCAGCACCTAAAATATTTCCTGCCCCACGAATATCCAAATCTCGCATAGCAATATTAAATCCAGATCCCAATTCAGAAAATTCTTCTATAGATTGGAGTCTTTTTCTGGCTACTGGAGTAAGTGCCGACAATGGGGGCGTAAGCAAATAACAAAATGCTTTTTTATTCGTCCGCCCAACTCTACCTCTCAATTGGTGCAAGTCGCTCAAACCATAATTCTGTGCATCGTAAATAATCATGGTATTAGCATTTGGAATATCTAAACCAGATTCAACAATGGTAGTGGCCACGAGCACATCATAATCTCCATTGATGAAATCCATCATGGTTTTTTCGAGTTTCGCTCCTTCCATTTGACCATGACCAACTGCAACTCTTGCAGTAGGAACTAACTTATTGATTAATAACGAAATTTCGTAAATATTCTGAATGCGGTTATTAATAACATAGACTTGACCTCTCCTTGAAATTTCATATTGTATGGCATCCCTGATAAAATCTTCATCCATTCCATGCAATTCTGTTTGCACAGGAAAACGGTTGGGAGGAGGAGTGTTTATTATGCTCAAATCTCTTGCTCCCATCAGCGAAAATTGTAAGGTTCTAGGAATTGGTGTTGCGGTGAGCGTAAGGGTATCTACATTTAATTTAAAATTTTTCAGCTTTTCTTTGATTGCAACGCCAAATTTTTGCTCTTCGTCGATAATTAGAAGTCCAATATCTTTAAATTTGATATCTTTACTTACAATACGATGTGTTCCTATTAAAATATCAATTTTTCCTTGAGCTAAATCACTTATAATATTTTTTTGTTGTTGTGGAGATCTAAAACGGTTGATATAATCTACTCTTACTGGCAAATCCTGTAATCTACTTTTGAAAGTATTATAATGTTGTAAGGCAAGAATAGTGGTAGGAACCAATACGGCCACTTGTTTATTATCCGCTGCCGCTTTGTATGCAGCGCGAATTGCAATTTCAGTTTTTCCAAATCCAACATCTCCACAAACCAATCTATCCATCGGATTATCACTTTCCATATCGCGTTTAAAATCTGCAGTAGCCTTGGTTTGATCGGGAGTGTCCTCATAAAAAAAGGAAGCCTCCAATTCGGTTTGCAAAAAACTATCTGGGTCAAAAGAATAGCCCTTAATTGCCTTACGTTTAGCATATAAAGTGATTAATTCTTTGGCAATATCTTTAACCTTGGTTTTGGTTTTAGCCTTTAATTGTGCCCAGGATTTAGAACCCAAAGTACTCAATTTTGGTTCTGTTCCGTCTTTACTGACATATTTTGATACACGATGCAAAGCGTGAATGCTGACATAAATAAGATCGTCATTTTTAAAATGCAAACGAATAGCCTCTTGCTCTTTACCATTATTATTGATTGTTTCGAGACCGCCAAACCTTGCCACTCCATGATCCACATGCGTTACAAAATCGCCCGTTTGTAAATTGTAAATCTCCTTTAAAGTAATGGCCTCTTTATTTGTAAATCTCTCTTTCAATTGAAAGCGATGATATCGTTCAAATATCTGATGATCAGTATAACAAGCTATATTTTGACCTAGATCAACAAAGCCATTCTCGAGACTAAGCAAAACAGGCTCCCATTGGATAGCCAGAGGATTATCTTCATCTTCAGCCATATCAGAAAAAATAGCTTGTATACGGCGAATCTGATTCTCTTGATCTGCTAAAATAAAATTCTTAATTCCGTTGGCACTATTGTCCTGCAGATTCTCAATTAATAGACCAAACTTCTTATTAAAGTAAGGTTGTGGTTTGGTATTGAATTGATAAACATGTGCATCTTTTACCTGCGATCGCTCTCCCATTTCAATCAACAAATGGCGAGCAATTCCCTTGTTAAATTCGGTAGATTGGCAGTATAAATCTTCGGGGATAATATGTTTAACCGCGCCTGTTAATTCTTGATATGCATCTTGAGCCTTAACAAATTCGCGATCAATAATATCTCCAATAAACTTTAAATCTCTCACCCAAAGTCTTGTGTTTGTAGGGAAAAAACTCAATACATCATTTCTTTTTTCAATGATGCTGCTATCTTGAACATTGGGGATAATACTGATTTTTTTATGTGACTCAATCGACCTTTGTGTATTGGTATCGAAACTTCTTATGCTCTCTATTTCATCACCAAAGAATTCTATGCGGTAGGGAAAATCATTTGAAAAAGAGAAAATATCGATTAAACCACCACGGAAAGCAAACTGCCCTGGCTCTACCACGAAATCAACTTGCTCAAAACCATATTCCTGAAGCAATTCAATAATAAAATCTAGCCCAATTTCATCACCAATATTTACCTTAAATGTGTTTTTTGAAATATAGCTTTGAGTAATGATTTTCTCACTTAAAGCTTCTGGAAAGCTTATTACCAAAAGGTTTTTACTGCCTGCACCTATTCTCTTGATGACTTCCGTTCTGTGCAATAAATTATTATTATCGACATGATCTTTATCGTAGGCCTTTTTATATGCACTTGGGAAAAAAAGCACTCTTTTTTGTTGTATTTTTTTTTCAGAATCACCAAGTAGCTGCTCCAAATCATTCATAAAATAGGCAGCACTTTCCTTATCAGGTAAGACAAAAAGTGATATTCCAGGAAAATGAAAATGAAGATTATTGACCAATAAGGAAATTGAAGAACCAACAAGGCCTTTTAAAAGACTGTTTTTCTGCTTATTGCCAATGGCATTGATAAACTCAATGGATTGAGTATCTTTTGAAAAAAGTTTAACAAAATCAGTAATTTTCATGGGGCAAAATTAGGAAATAATAGAGCTGATAAGGAAAAAATATCATTTAAGCATGTTAAGAAAATTATGTTATTATTGCGCTCTTGAAAATTGGTGCAATAATATAATTGCATTGCGATATTTAATTAGCAAACCATGACTGAACATAATTTCCCTTGGAATCACGATAGACGATTTAATTCATATGCACAATATTTTAAGCGTCATTTTGGCGAAAGAGTGCAAAAGCTAAGTGTTGATGCAGGCTTCACTTGTCCAAACCGCGATGGAACTGTGGCCCGAGGAGGATGTACTTATTGCAATAATGAATCTTTTAACCCCTCCTATTGTAATCCTGATAAGCCTGTTGGGCAACAACTTACAGAAGGAATTGAGTTTCATGGTAATCGCTACAGAAGAGCCGAGAAATATTTAGCCTATTTTCAAGCTTATTCAAACACCTACAAACCATTGGAGGAGCTGAAAAAGATTTACAATCAAGCTCTTGAAATTCCAGGAATAATAGGATTAGTAATTGGTACCCGATCAGATACTATTGACGAAGAAAAACTGGCCTATTTTGCTGAGCTTTCGAAAAGCAAATATGTGATTATTGAATACGGAATAGAATCCTGTTACAACGAAAGCTTGATTAGGATGAATCGTGGTCACGATTTTGAAAATGTAAAAACAGCGATTCAACTCACACATGATTACGGTATAAAAGTGGGCGCACATATGATTTTTGGTTTGCCTGGAGAAACCCGGGAAATGATGTTAGCTCAAGCTGAAATATTAAGTAAATTACCTTTAGATGCCATCAAATTTCACCAATTGCAAATCATTACTGGCACTGCAATGGCGGTTGATTATAAGCGAAATCCAGGAGATTATCAGTTCTTTGATTTAGATGATTATATCGACTTTATCGTGAAGTTTGTCGAGCGGTTAAACCCAAATTTTGTAATCGAGCGGTTTGCCGGCGAAGTTCCACCAAGATTTATTGCTGGCCCAACTTGGGGAGATATTCGCAATGATCAAATTCTGAATCTGATTGAAAAAAAATTAGAAGAGCAAAACACATGGCAAGGTAAATATTACAATATTTAAACCTTGAAGTTTACCTTTCAAGAGATTTACTATGTTGTAATTGTAAAATTATAAGTTTAATAAAAGCGGTTTAGGAATATGTTTTTTTCGAAAACACTTATGAGTTTATGGTAAAAGAAATCAATATATATTTGCAATAATATGCGCATACTAATCATACATAAAATTCATCCCATATTGGAGGAGCAATTGCTTGAAGCTGGTTATTTTGTTGATACAAAATTGAACCTATCTCGCGAGCAAACTATTCATTTACTACCAGAATATCAAGGCCTTGTGGTAAGAAGTGCGCTTCAAGTAGATCATGAAGTTATTTCGGCAGCTACAGGCTTAGAATTTATTGCTCGACTTGGTGCAGGTCTTGAAAACATTGATGTTGACTACGCCAGAAGAAAAGGAATGCAGATTTTTAGTGCGCCTGAGGGAAATCGATCTGCAGTAGGAGAACAATCCGTTGGCATGTTGCTGAGTTTGTATAATAATCTTAATAAAGCAGATGCAGAAGTACGCCAAGGAATTTGGCAAAGAGAAGAAAATAGAGGTGAGGAAATAGAAGGAAAAACTATTGGTATCATTGGGTATGGAAATATGGGAAGTGCTTTTGCCCAGAAAATATCTGGTTTTGGTGCTTCGGTAATTGCCTATGACAAGTATAAATCAAAGTTCGGAAATGACCTCGTTAAAGAAGTCAGTTTAGCTCAACTTTTTGATCAAGCTGATGTTATTAGCATTCATGTACCATTGCAAGAAGATACATTTCATCTAGTTAATGATAATTTTATTCAATCTTTTAAAAAGGACTTTGTACTTATAAATACCTCAAGAGGTGCTGTGGCCAATACATCTGATCTTGTTGAGGGACTTAAAAGCGGAAAAATTAAAGGCGCTTGTTTGGATGTGTTGGAGTTTGAAGGCATGAGCTTCGAGAATATTGAAAAGCAAGAAAAGTCCACTGATTTCCTATACTTAAGCCAAGCTAAAAATGTAGTTCTTAGCCCACATATTGCAGGATGGACTCATCAAAGTGATCAAAAAATGGCCGAAATTTTAGCAACAAAAATTATCTCATACTTCGGTATAAATTAAAGGATTCACTTCGGTAACCTTTGCATTTTGTATAAAAATCATGCTCCTTAAAATCAAGTTATTAATCCTAGTAAAAATAATAACGTATCATAAAAGTCATATGAGAATTTTCACAAAAAAAAAGCTGAATGTATTAACATTCAGCCTAATTTTTTAAGTTTGATTAGCTTACTCAGCGATAGGAGCTTCTTCTTCAACTACTGCCTCTTCAGCTGTTGCTTCTTCAGCAACAGGCTCAGCAATAACTTCCTCTTCAACAACTGGCTCAGCAATAACTTCCTCAACTACTGGTTCAGCAACAGCCTCTGTTGCTTCGTTATTACAAGCAGTAAAAGCTAATACTGCAAAAAACATTAATGCAATTCCAAATAAATTTTTCATCTGTAAAGTTTTAAAAAATGATTACCTTTGTTAGTAAATTCGCGCAAAGTTAATACTTTTTATGTAGATTTAACAAATTTTAATATAAAATATTTTTTGATAGTTACATCAGGCAATCAACCATTTACAAATTACACAATTTATAATGATCAAAGATATTGATATTACAAAATGGATAAACAACTTAAAAATCCCATCAGGTATTGACGCACAGCTTAATATGGCTCCAGCATTACGCGTTAAAGAATTAGAGGAGTACAAGAATAGTGAACAAAATAGTTATGAAAGTGCAGTACTCGTTTTAATATATTTTGACAAAGAATTAAAACTCCTACTAACACTTCGTTCTGAAAAACTGACAAAACATGGTGGACAAGTGTCCTTTCCAGGAGGCAAAAAAGACAAAGAAGATACCAATTTGGCGCAAACGGCTCTCAGAGAAGCTTGGGAAGAAGTGGGAATTGAAGCACAGAATTTAACTTTGATTGGGGAATTAAGCCCAATAATGATTCCCATTACTGGTTTTAAGATTATTCCATTTGTTGCTATTAGTCAACATCGCCCTATTTTTAATATCAACAGAGATGAAGTAGACAGAATAATTGAAGCTCCAATTAGTCATTTACTTGATCCTAATAGTCGGAAAATGAAGGTGTTTTCTAATCCAAAACATCAGTATTCTCGAGAAGCTCCATACTTTGATATAGATGGCGTTGAAGTTTGGGGTGCAACAGCCATGATAATTTCGGAATTATTAGAAACACTCTTTATTAAAAAGTAAACTCAATAATAAAATGAATATCAAAACTCTAATTTATTAATGTTACGTTTTTAGTTTACAATTATTTTGAATAACTCCCTGCATGATAGGATTAGCTTATCTTTGCAATTCAAATCAAAAACCTATGATACGATCAATGACTGGTTATGGAAAAGCTGAGATAGAGCTTTTGCAATCAAAACTAACAATCGAGATAAAATCTCTCAATAGTAAGCAAATGGATTTGGCTGTTCGCATGCCCTATTCATATAATTCAAAAGAGCTGCCTCTTAGGTCTTTGATATCAAAAGAACTAGAAAGAGGAAAAATCTCCGTTTATATCAATAAAGAAAGTATTGGTGACAATAGTAGTTCGATGATAAATAAAGAATTAGCGAAGCATTATTATCAGCAAATTAAAGAAATTTCGACAGAAGTTGGGCAAAATGATGAGAGTGGAATTATGGCCGTTGTGATGCGAATTCCAGATGTTATTAAACAAGCGACAGAAGAAGTGAGTGAGGAAGACTGGAAGGCATTGCTCAATATCACTGAACTTGCCATTCAAAATATCGATGAGTTTAGGTTACAAGAAGGTAAAACCTTGGAAGATGATTTTAGAATTCGCATTGCTACAATTGTTGATTTATTAGGTCAGGTAGATATTTTTGAAACAGCTAGAATTGACAAAGTAAAAGAGCGGATACAACAGTCTTTGATGGCGAATCTTGAGGAATCTAAAATTGATAAAAATAGATTTGAGCAAGAAATCATATTTTATCTTGAAAAACTAGACGTAACAGAAGAAAAAGTACGCCTTAAAAAACACTGTGATTATTTTATAGAAACCTTAGATGAACATTTTGTTTCCAAAGGAAAAAAACTAGGATTTATACTACAAGAGATAGGCAGAGAGATTAATACTTTAGGCAGCAAAGCTAATGACTCTGACATGCAGCAAATTGTAGTTCAAATGAAAGACGAACTGGAAAAAATAAAAGAGCAAAGTTTAAATATATTGTAGGATGAAACTAATCATATTCTCAGCTCCATCTGGCTCTGGTAAAACCAGCATAGTGAAGGAAATTCTCAAAACGGATATTCCTTTTGGATTCTCTATTTCGGCGGCTAGTCGTCCACCTAGAAATGGGGAACAGCACGCTAAGGATTATTATTTCTACTCTGTTGATGAATTTAAAACGATGATTGCCAATGGCGAATTTCTGGAATGGGAAGAAGTCTATCACAACCAGTTTTATGGTACACTGAAATCTGAAGTTCAACGATTAAGAGATCTAGGCAAAAACGTATTATTTGACATCGATGTGGTTGGTGGAGTGAATATTAAAAAGCAATATGGGGAAGAAGCTTTGTCCATTTTTATACAAGCTCCCTCCATTGATGAGCTTAAAAACAGGTTGCTTTCTAGAGGAACAGAAACTCCCGAATCCTTGGACAAAAGACTTTCTAAAGCTCATCATGAAATGAGCTATGCTCCTCTTTTTGATGTTATAATTGTTAATGATAATTTGCAAAATGCTGTAAAAGAATGCCTTCTTGCAATTAAAAAATATTTAGCACTAGACTAATTTCGCATCCAATTCATTACTTAATTTGCATCTGATTTATACCAAATCACATTAGCCTTTTTAGCTCAGTTGGTAGAGCAGCTCAACGTAATGAGCAGGTCCGCGGTTCAAGTCCGCTAAAAGGCTCTTCTTTAATTCTTTTTAAAAGCAATTTGCTGTTTTCTAAATAAGAACATCAAATAATGAATTTTATTTGGCTGAATATTAATAAGTTAACAATATATCTAAAAATCTATATTTATAATATCTTATTGCCATTTTTACCCTAATTTTACCACGTATTTCTAAGTAATTCAATTACCATGAAGAAAATTTTGATATTAGGAGGCGGTTTTGCAGGAGTAGAAGCCGCAATTAAGCTGAGAAAACAAAATCACCATGTTTGTTTGATTTCAGATAGAGATTATCTCTTCATTTATCCAATTTCTATTTGGATTCCAGTAAGGAAAAAGTCGTTTAATGATGTGAAAATTGATTTAGCATCTTTATCAAAAAAGCATGGTTTCGAAATCATTATCGATCAGGTGGAAAGTATTGACGACAAGAATAATCAAGTTGTACTAGGTAAGCAAACCTTATCTTACGACTTTTTGGTGATTGCTTTAGGCATGCACAAACTTAAATCAAAAGGCATAGAACATACACTTTCCATTTGTGGAAAACCCACAGAATCAATTACTATTGCTGAAGAACTTGAGAAACTTGTGCAACATGGTTCTGGTAAAATTGCCATTGGTTTTGGCGGAAATCCCAAAGATTCAACTGCCACAGCAGTGCGTGGTGGGCCCGCATTTGAACTCCTTTTCAACTTTAGCCATTACTTAAAATCTCTCGGCATTCGCGATCAATTTGAAATCAATTTTTTCGCCCCGATGAAAGAGCCCGGAATAAGAATGGGTGTAAAACCTTATCAGAAAATGGGTGATTATTTTACACGATATAACATCAACCAATATGTTGGCAAAAAAATTATTGGTTTCGAGAAAAACGCTGTGCTTTTTGAAGACAATACAAAACTCGAAAGCGATCTCACCATATTCATTGCGGCAGGTAATGGACATCAAGTTACTGACAACTCAAATCTGCCAAAAAACGAAGCTGGTTTTATCAAAATCGGTGACGATTGCAAAGTTAATGATTCCAAAAATATTTATGCCATTGGCGATATTGCCGAAATAATAGGCCCATATTGGGCCGCCAAGCAGGGACATGTTGCCGAGGTTATGGCCAATGTTACGGCCTATAATATTCACCAAGAGATTATGGGCGAAGACAAAAAAAAATCCTATACTGGACACCTAGATATTATTTGCGTAATGGATAGTGGCGATGGCGCTGCATTTGTTCGAAGAACTCATAAAAATGAAACCATTCTTGCTCTGCCAATTATTGGTCATTGGATGAAAAAAGCTTGGGGTTTTTACTATCGACATTCCAAATTGGGACGTATTCCACGAATTCCTGGGATGTAAAAAACTATGGATTGAAGTCCCCTAAAATTCAAATCATAAATTTACAATAATCCTCCAAAAAGTATTTATCCAAAACTTATCTGCTTTGTGTAAATTTGCACCTTATTTTTAAGGAGATTATGATGGAAGAAAAACATTTTGAAAGATACACTGTAACCACCGCCTTGCCTTATGCCAATGGGCCTGTACATATTGGCCACCTTGCTGGCGTATATATTCCTGCCGATATTTATGTGCGATATTTAAGAGCTTGCCAACGCGATGTAGTTTTTATTGGCGGTAGCGACGAACATGGCGTTCCCATTACAATCAAAGCACGCAAAGAAGGTGTTTCACCACAAGATGTGGTGGACAAATATCATGGAGTTATCAAAAAATCATTTGAAGAATTTGGTATTTCTTTCGATATTTATTCCCGTACTTCGAACGAAATGCATCATAAAACCGCCTCCGAATTCTTTAAGAAATTATATGATGATGGTGCTTTTATTGAAAAAACAAACGAACAATTATATGATGCTGAGAACAATATGTTTTTGGCAGACCGATATATAACCGGAACTTGTCCTCATTGTGGCAACGAAAAAGCTTATGGTGACCAATGCGAAAGTTGCGGCACTTCGCTGAATGCAACAGATCTTATCAATCCAAAGTCTGCAATTAGTGGCAATGTGCCCGAAATGAAAGAGACCAAACATTGGTATTTGCCACTCGACCAATATGAACCTTGGTTAAAAGAATGGATTATTGAAGGCCATAAAGACGACTGGCGGCCCAATGTTTACGGGCAATGTAAATCATGGATTGATAACGGATTACATCCTCGTGCGGTAACTCGTGATTTGGATTGGGGAGTGCAAGTACCTATTGATGGCGCCGATGGAAAAGTGCTTTACGTGTGGTTTGATGCGCCAATTGGCTATATTTCAGCCACTAAAGAGCTCACCCCAGATTGGGAAAAATACTGGAAAGATGAAAAAACCAAGTTGGTTCACTTTATCGGAAAAGACAATATTGTTTTTCATTGCATCATTTTCCCCGCAATGCTCAAAGCTGAAGGCAGTTATATTATGCCTGATAATGTTCCTTCTAACGAATTCCTAAATCTTGAGGGCGACAAAATATCCACTTCTAGAAACTGGGCAGTTTGGTTACACGAGTATTTAACCGATTTCCCTGAAAAGCAAGATGTGTTACGCTATGTCTTAACTGCCACAGCGCCAGAGACTAAGGACAATGACTTCACTTGGAAGGACTTTCAAACTCGCAATAATAGTGAGTTGGTAGGCATTTTAGGAAATTTTGTTAATCGTGCTTTGGTTTTAACGCAGAAATATTATGATGGAAAAGTACCTGCCAGAGGCGAACTTACTGATTTTGACACCCAAGTTTTAGAAGAAATTAAAACTTTTCCTGGCCGAATTAGCAAAGCCATTGAAGGGTATCATTTTAGAGAAGCTTTGCGCGAAACCATGAATTTGGCTCGCCTTGGCAACAAATATTTAGCAGATACTGAACCTTGGAAAGTAATAAAAACTAATGAAGAGCGTGTTAAAACCATTTTAAATATTGCCCTTCAAATCGTTGCCAATCTTGGAATTCTGGCTGATCCATTCTTGCCATTTTCTATGAATAAACTTCGTAATATGTTGGGAGTAGATTTGCAAATATGGGACAAAGCTGGCGATATTGATTTATTAAAAGCAGACCATCAAATCAATAAATCTAGCTTGTTGTTTGAGCAAATTGAAGACTCTGCCATTGATGAACAGGTTAACCGACTTTTTGAAACAAAAGCACAGAACGAAATAGCCAATCACGTTGCTAAGCCAGCCAAAAGCAATATTGAATTTGATGACTTTGCAAAATTAGATATCCGAGTAGGAACTATTTTAGAAGCTGAGAAAGTAGCCAAAACCAAAAAACTGATGAAGCTTTTGGTTGATACTGGCATTGACAAACGCACTGTGGTTTCGGGTATTGCTGAATATTACGAAGCTCAGGATATCATTGGAAAACAGGTGAGTATTCTGGTGAACTTAGCACCAAAATCATTGCGCGGAATCGAAAGTCAAGGCATGATTTTGATGGCTGAAGATGCTGATGGCAAATTGGTTTTTGTTGCGCCAAATCAGAATACTAAGGTGGGAAGTGAGATAAAATAGGTTTTCAAGTTTCAGGTTTCAGGTTTAAGTTTAGATTATTTACAAAACCTAATAACCTACTAACATAACAACAAATAAATGGCAACAATCGCAATAGAAGGTATGGAGTTTTACTCTTACCACGGGCATTTTGAAGAGGAATCGGTAATTGGCACAAAATTCAATCTGGATTTATATCTCGAAACGGATACTACCAAGGCTGAAAAAACGGACAAATTAGATGATACCGTTAACTATTTAGCGGTTTATCAACTTGTAAAAAAGGAAATGGAAATTGCCTCTTACTTAATTGAAAATGTGGCAAGAAGAATTTTAGACCAATTATTAAGTGAATTCCCAAGCATTGATTTTGCAGAAATAAAATTCCGTAAAATGAATCCTCCACTCGGCGGACAAATGGAAAGTGTTAGTATTACTTTATCGGCGGAAAGGTAGAAGCCAAAAAAAAGGCCGCAAATATTCTGCGACCTTTTTTCTCATTCAACCCTCCTACTCGATAATAAATCCTTCCTATTTTGTTCCTAGCCCAATGGTTTTTATTTCTCCAGTTTGGGTTACTATCACCACTTCTTTCTGAATTTGAATTTCCTTTTGAATTTGAACTTCTTTTTTCACAATTGGCTTTACTACTTCTTTAGGAACTGGCGTGTATTTCACTCTTATTTCATACATAACTTGAATCACAGGCTCAAAAATAATGGGATTAACCACAAAATCAAAGTTTTTGTCGAAATAAGGTTTATAATAATGAGTGGTATTTTTTGGGGCTTGTTGAGCTCCTGATGATTCACTTGTTTTTAATGAATTGCATGAATATGCTTGATATGCATTATACATTTCAATTGGAAAAACCACTTTGTAACCGTCCCACATTTCTTTATCATAGGTACTGTAATCAATACTCGTAATTTTTGCTTTGTTTTTCAATCTTTCATCAATCAGCAGCTTTGCCTTATTCATCATCTGCTTTTTTACCATCTCTAAGCTATCCGAAAAATAATCAACCCTCACCAAATCATATATTTCAGCACTTGAACAAGCTGTAAGTAAGTCGTTTAAAAAATTAGGATCTTTATATCTTACATGCAGATTCTTTTGAAGCTCAAATCCTTTAGGAACTTCGTTATAGGTTTTTTTGCTAAAAATCTTTTTTACAACATCATATTCAAACACGGGAACAAATGAAATCATATCCACAAAAATGGAAACTCCAGCTTTGTTTTCACAAGCAAATTTTACAGTATTTATTCTTTCATCGATGAGTTGATTCACTTCGGCGGCAGTTTTGCCAGCTTGGGTAAGACTAAAAATCGCCACATAAGCATCGGCTTTAACATTATACAAACCCTTAATGCTAATCACATCTTTTTCATTGGTGCTCAGCTGAATATTTATCGGCTTATCGGGTAGCTGAACCTGATATTGATAGTTTACATTTCCGGATGCTTGTCCAAATAATTGAATATTGAAAAGTGCTAAAATTGCTAATAAAATGAGTTTTGTCTGCATGATAATTTTGGTTTTTTAGTTTATAATATGGCTTGTTTTATCTTTCAAATTTTCGACATGACAATAAAATACGTCATCCTGATCGGGAGAATGGAGATGCATTCCGTTACCTTTGCAATTTCTAAAGTGCTTACATTCTTTGCATTTCCCTTTTTTCATCCATTGCCGATTTCGCATCACATCAAATTTGTGCTCCCAAACCGAAGCAAAATCGTCATCATAAATATTCCCTTGTTTATACCTTCTGTCAATATTGGGGCAAGCCAAAATGTCGCCATTGCTCATAATGCCACCAATATGAATACCTGCTCTGCAGAAGAAATTTTGATTGCGCACTTTTTTTTCATAGCTGCCCAAAAATCCTTCGCAACCATAGCTCACTTCTATATCAGCCGATTGCCTACAGCTAGCGATAAAATCAAGCAACTGGGTAAACTCCTCTGGTTTCAGTTGCAGCTCAGGTATTTGTGCAGCTCTGCCAATGGGTGTAATGCTAAATAGTCGCCATTTTTTCACCCCCAGATAAATCAACTCATTACGAAGTGTGCTTAAAATGGGCAAATTTTGTGCATTAACACAGCTAGCCACATCAAATACTACTTCTGGATAATTTACCAATTGCTGAATAGCTTTGATAACTTTTTCGTAGGATTTAGGATTATTTCGCAACCAATTATGCTGTTTCTGTAATCCATCAAGGCTAATTGTAATAGATGCCAAACCTGCGGCAACAAGGCTTGCCAATCTATTTTGGGTAAGCGCCATACCGTTGCTCACCATTCCCCAGCGGTATCCTTGAAGCGTAAGTTGCCGGCCAATAAATTCTAAATCTTGGCGCAATAATGGTTCGCCACCTGTTATGATAATCATTATTTTGGAGGAATCGTATCGATTGGCTATTTCTGCAGTGGTTTTCAAAAAATCCGCAGCTGGCATGTCAATTTCCTTTTTGGAGCTATGGCAATCGGAGCCGCAATGCAAGCAGCTTAAATTGCACTTTAGCGTTGCTTCCCAAAATAAATATCGCAATTCATGAAGCTTAGTTTCGGCATGTTTATAAATATTAAACAGGCTGAAATCTAGTTTTTGTATTAAGCTAAGTCCTTGATTATCGCTGTACATAAGTCACAAATGCTATTTTCGTACTACTCATTAAAATTAGTGTATAGGTACCTGGCGCAAACTTCATGGTGTCAAAAGAAACTTGATTTTTACCCTTCTCAGATTGTATTTTTTTATTGAAAATCAGCTTTCCAGCCATATCATAAATCTGCACCGTATAATTCTCTTCCACTTTATCTTCAAATTCTAAAGTAAATTCTCCCTGATTGGGGTTTGGAAACAATTTCAATTTTTTTTCTAAATCGATAGGCTGCGTTTCAATTGCGGTTAAACCATCTAATGCTGCACTATCTGAAATTGGTTGATTATCAGCATAAATACTGTCCTCTAAAATCGGTAAATCTTTAGGCAAAGGCTCCTCCTTGCATGGCGGCATTTCAGAATAGGGAACTTCAAATTTGTTCATTTTTCGAAACATGGCTGAGTTGAAAACAAAAGTGGTATCCTTAAATCGAGAAAGATCGAGGGGTGTTAATTGAATAAAAACACTGTCATCAAATTCTACCTCCATAAAAATATTATGATCGAAAGTGCCATTGTCAGCACTATAAAAGGACTGAAGATTAATCTGACGGTCACCTTGGCGCACAAAAAGATCAATTTTAACTCTTCCCGCTTTTTCACCACAAAATTCGGTTTCTATTTTCCCCGTAAAATGATGTCGATACAAATTCATAGGTGCTCCATACTGAGCAATTACATCGGCGGTATAGCCTAGCATAAGGCCTGCTATAGAAATTATTTTATAAATTATTTGCATGATTTGAATTTTTGAGTTTTAATATAATTGGCAATTTATGGCCAACACTAATTATCTAAACCATCTCTTTTTCCTAACCTTTGGTGCCTGTTCTCTTTCGAGTCTATTCACTTCCGCTTCCTTTTGTTTTTCATGTTTTTCCATACTTATCACGGTATGCCTAACTTTTAGCGTATAGTAAATCTGTATTCTTGCTTCGGTAAAATCCGCATTGATTACTAAATCGAATTCGTTGTAAGGCACTCTATTATAGTAAATTGTCTTATTTTTATCACTGCGTTTTATGATAAATCTCGTATCATCAATATCTGTGATATTAATCGTGGCATTTTTGCCATTCATATAAATATTATTAGCAATTTCCTTTCTTTTTTTGGCCGCTTTTACTTCTTCAATACTGCTTCCCATATGAAATGCTGTATAGTTTGAATACCTTTCTATCGGATATGCAGCGCCAAAACCATCAGCCATATTTTGCACTTCTAAATAAAGGCCCACATCTTGATACATCTGTTTTTTTGTTTTAATAATTTCGAGAGCGGCTTTTCTTAAGGCATCATGAGCAGCCTGAATATCAGCTAAATTATAGTCAACTTTTACAATGTCATAAATTTCAGCCTTTGCCATCAGGGCAATAATTTCAGATAATAAATTATGGTCGTAAAATAGAATATGGATATTCTTCTTCATTTGTAATCCAACAGGTATTTCATTGGCAGTTTTGCTAAATCTCTTTTTCTCAAGTTCTAGCGAGTATAGCGGAACAAACGAAATTACGTCAACATGAATATCCTCTTTCTTAATGCCAATTTGCTTCAATCCAGCTTCAACCAATCTCAGCCTAACACTCATCAACGAGTCGGTTTCTGAGGCAGTAATACCATCTTGAGTTATACTAAAAATGGCAGTATAACTTGTTGCTTTCATATTGATCATTACATTAGCCTCCAACTCTACCTGATTGCTATTCATGTTATTGACTTTAGCTCCTTGATAGTTTGAAAACGGAATGTTGTAAATTGAATTCCCGACAGATTGCGCAAAAACATTATTTGAAATGAAAAGAATAATGACTGCAAATGCTACTAATTTTATCTTCATGATTTTAGTTTTATGAATTTGTTATGGTTTAAAAGAACACGGATAACACTGGTGTTATGGATTAAAAACAGATTTGTATTTATTTATATTTTGAGAACTCCAAGCAGAGAAATAATTGGCTTTCAGAAGAAGCTCATTTACCAGGTATAATTTTTACTCACCGCTTCCTTCTTAATAGCTTTCACCATTGAAGATTCGAGGCTAGGCGCACCCGTACTTTTACTTTGCTTAGCGATATAGATTTTACGCTGCTGGTCCAATACTGATATTTGCAATTTCAGATTTTCTCTTTTTTTACTTTGTGAATCAACGTAAGCCTGCAATTGTGCATCCGTCATTTTTTGTAATTCTGGCGGTAAGCTTTCCTTTTTCACTTCCTTCAAATTCACCTTTTTACCTTCTAAAGCATCCACTAAATCCCAACTTTCCGCCTTATAATATTTAGAGGCTTTAATGCTATTTCGCGAAGCAATATTACTACTGCTATATTCCTGTGCATTAGCATCTTCTGTGGTTTGTTTTTGCTTTTTGGTATATCCTTGTTCACCATAATAGATATAGGTTTTATTCAAATCAGCTCCCAATTTATTAATCTGATCGTCGTAGGGCGTTTCAATATAAACCGTCCGTTTGTTGTGCTCAATCGACATATATTCACCTCCGCCAACGAGTGCTCCGTTTTTCCATTGGCCTCTCACTCCCTCTTCAAAACTGCCACAATGGATGGTATTTACCATAATGCCTTTTTCGCGTGCATTGCCACAGGAGCTTAAGTAATTGACCGGACCCTGTGTAAATGGCTCATTACCAGCAATAAATATCATTTTAATGTCTTTGTTCGATTTCGACCATTCTAAATTCTTGGTCGATTTTTCAATGGCCAATCCACAATACTCTGAACCACCATTCGTGGTCATGGCAAATAATGCAGAAGAAATATCATCTAAATCCGTAATTAAAGGTGCTATTTGCCTCACCCAGCCATCGGAAGAGGAGAAACGATCATTCCCATATTCATAAAGAGCGATTTCTAAAATGGGATCCTCACCTTCACAACTTGCCTTTGTTAGTTCGTTTACAATGGTCCATAATTGCGATTTGGCCTGCTCAATAAGTCCGTCCATACTTCCGCTGGTATCAAGAATTAAGGCAATTTGGATTTTGCGTTTTTCTTTCGTTGCAGTGCCTTGTGCATTCATTTTTGGTGCAACCGCAATAAGTAAAATAAGAATGGCTAGAGCAAATCTAGCTTGGTTTTTCAGACTTTTTAATGCTAATTTTTTCATATGTTTATAGTTTTAAATTTTTACGTGGCTAATGTACTTTCATTGCTCAGCGATAAAATCACCGATGAGTAAGGTGGTATTTTGATTTAGGGAAATGGCCATTTCGGGAAGTGATGTATGGTTTTTTATACAATTTTAGTCCGAAAAACACCAAAAGTAAAATTGGACTTCATAAATTTATAGTAGTTTTACCACCTGAAATAAAACCTATTATGTATATTAGAATAGTATTTTTGGGAGCTTGTTTAATGCTGACACATCAGTATATAATTGCGCAAACCAATGTTGAGTATTCTTCACGAATGAAGTCTGTATATACCGATAAGAGCAAAACGGTGCAGGGACTTTTAGATTCTTCGGATATATATTTGGTGACCAATCGGGATAAGTGTTTTGATTTTTTGGAACAAGCCTACCTTATCAGTTTAAAAAAAGAAAACTATCCTGTTCAATATCAAGTATATCGTAAGATTGGCGATTTCTATCAATATTACCAGCAATACGAATTGGCGGCACAAAATTACCAAAGCAGCCTTACAGCCAATGTGAGTGTTGAGGAACAATATATATATGTGTTAAAAGCGGGCAAACAATTTCTTTTGGCCAAGCAGGCCGAAAAGGCCATTACACTTTATAAAAAATACTACCTGCGCAATCTTCCCATCCTAACAAGTATGTACTTTGATGAGTCGCTGGGAGATTGTTATTTTGATCTAAAAAACTATCAACTTGCGCTTAACTATTTTCGCAAAGCAGCCCAAACTTCCGAAAAGCTCAATCGCATTGATGACAATACTCGGATAACGTTAAAATCGGCTAAAGTACTATCTGTCAGTAATCCAGAAGAAGCTTTAGTAGTTTTGAACCAGGCAAATGTAAAGTCAAAAGCAAGCAGTAACAAAAAAACACAAATGGCCTCTGAGCTTCAATTGGCAGAATATTACCAACAAAATAACTTACCCGAACAGGAAATTGTTTCGCGCAAAAATATTATCACCCATATCGAATCCAATGCTGTTGAGCTGGAATCGCTAAATGTGGATGTGAGCAATATGAAATTGGAAGAAACGGTGAATATTGCCAAAACGCTTAATAAACAAAATAAATATAACGAAGCGCTGGAAATTTTAGAAGGTGCTGATTTTAAAATAAATAAGGCTACATCAAACAAAACCTTAGAGTTGAAAAAAGAAGCCGCTAAAATTAGTTCCGAAGCCTATCTTAAAACAGGACAAGAACAAAAAGCCTTAAAAAGCTACGAAGGATATGTGGAATTACTCGACCAGCTATACCTTCAAAAGGAATTGGAATATACCAATGTGAATGAGCTCAGTAAGCAGCTTCAAGATCACCAATGGCGCATCGATTTTCTGGAAAAAGATAAGGCAATTTATGATGCCGAATTGTTGATGATGGCTCAAGAAAGTGAATTGAAGACTGAGCAATTGAAATTTCGTAATTGGTCCATCATATTACTACTTACCATGGCTTTCATTTTAGGTTTTGCCCTGATAATGGTGTATAAAAGATATAAACTTCAGCAAAAACACAATCTTTTTCTCGACCTTAAATCGCTGAGAACACAGATGAATCCTCACTTTATTTTTAATGCGCTCAACTCTGTTAATAATTTTATTGCAAAAAACGATGAGCTCAATGCCAACAAATACCTAGTGCGTTTTTCGAAACTGATGCGAAGTATACTCGATAATTCTGACCAAGATTTTATTCCATTGGCAAAGGAAATTGAACTTTTAGAACTCTACCTACAGCTTGAGAATATGCGCTTTCCCGATAAATTTAATTTTCAGTTTGAGGTCGATAAAAATGTGGTGGTGGAAGGTTTTGAAATTCCTCCCATGCTCATTCAACCTTATATTGAAAACGCCATTTGGCATGGTTTAAGGTATAAAGATGGGCTTGGATTACTTAAAGTTCACATTGGACAGCAAAATGAAATGCTGCAAGTTAGCGTAGAGGATAACGGCATTGGTAGAAAAAAATCAGCAGAACTTAAAACCGAAAACCAGAAAAACACCCAATCGAGAGGACTAAAAAATACACAAAAAAGGCTTGAAATATTAGCCAAAATTTATAAACAGACAATTCATTTAAATATTGAAGATGTGGAAGCAAATGGTGAAGGAACTCGCGTTGAGTTGCTTATTCCTGATTTACAATTAAAGAAATCTATTCAAAATAATTAGTGAACAAAAAACTTAAACACCGAAGCCAATGACCATTAGAGCAATTATAGTGGAAGATGAGTTGCCAGCTCGCGAAACATTAGAAATGTATTTGGCCAAATATTGCCCCGAAGTGACTATAGTAGGCACGGCCTCTGATGCCAACCAAGCATTGGAAGTAATTAGAAACACCGCCGCAGATTTGGTTTTTCTGGATGTGGAACTGCCTTTTGGGAATGCTTTTGACCTTTTACAAAAAATTGGAGATATCCAATTTCACACCGTCTTCATTACGGCTTATGCTAATTATGCCATCAAGGCTTTTAATCACGATGCGGTGCATTATATCTTAAAACCCATTGATATTGAGGATTTAATAAAAGCAGTTGACAAGGTGAAATCGCTTATGGTTGAAAAGCAAAATCACAGTAATAAATCGGAAATACTCAAGGTGAAGGATTATCACCAGTTGCAATTAAAGAAATTCGTTTTCCCAAACCTCAATGGATTTGAGTTAATTGATATTTATAAAATTGTAAAATGCACTGCTGATGATAATTATACCGAATTTAGCTTTGTTGATGGAAGCAAAAAGCTAATCAGCAAGACGCTCAAGAAAGTTGAAGATCAATTAAAGGAATATGGATTTTTGAGAGTGCACAAATCATATTTGGTTAATCTCAATCATATTAGCTCTTATCAAAAAGGCAAAACAGGCATTCTGCTCATGAGCGACAACTCTGAAGTAAGCATAACTGCCAGCAAAAAGGCCATTCTGATGGAGTTGCTTGATTTAAGATCATAAAAAAAGCTGTTTGCCAATGACAAACAGCTTCTGAAAATTCGTTTTTTTAGAATTTTCTATTTTTTCTCACATTCATATTTAGAAGCATCGACATCTGTAAACCAAAGTTCGTCATTCGTCAACCTGGTAATATTCCACACTTCAGAGCTACCATCCAAAATTACAGTAACTGATTCTTTACTACTAGACCAATCCCAGCTTCCAGTCATAACATCTTGAAAACCAAAACTAGAGTAAGTAAATACAAATCCTCCATCTTTTTGAAATTCAATAATAAAAAACTCATCGGCAGACGATGCGGCTATATTGTCAATTTTTACAATATTCCACTCTCCTGTTAACCGGGCTGTTTTGGTTCTTAAACTTACACTTGGCCCATCTTCATACTTTGAACAGGAACTAAGCGTGAACATAAAAGCTAATATAGCAAATACGCTTAATTTTAGTACTTTACTTTTCTTTAAACTCATATTTTGTAGATTTAGTGATTAATAAAAAAATTCTGTCTTCTATTGGCTTTAGCCAATGAATTGAAATTGAACATTTACCTTATCAAGTCTCGACAAAAATATGATAATTATTTTAAACTTTGACAAAAAAATAAAATTAATTCTTTTAAAAAACGGGTATAAAAAAAGCCATTCGCCAAGGGCGAACAGCTTTTCTAATATTCTTAATTTAAATGGTTTAGTTAAAATGATAAACTACACCAAAATTGATTCTTAAAGTAGAATAACCTGAAGTTGATTTCAAATCATCAGTTGCTTTTGCTGGATCAAAATTTGGATTTGAACTAGTGTTCGATGTTGAAGTTAATTCATCCAAATAAACAGTTTCTTTTTGCGAAGTAGTTAAAGCAGGCAACATATCAGCACCATTTATTTCATACATAATTATTGTAGAAGTATTTCTTCTGATATTCAAACCAATATACTCCAATTCACCAAATAAACCTAAATTATCAGATAACTCAAACTCGTATCCAAATGCTCCGGCAAAACCTATAGTGAAATCTCCTTTAAATTCTACTTCCGAAACTGTTGTAACAGGATTTGCACCTGGTGAGTATTCTTCCTGGTGTGCAATAGTACTTCCTCCAATTGGCATTACTATTCCAAAGCGACCATAAATTCCCATGTCTGATCTGTAAACCAACTGAGGCAATAGTCTCATTTGCTTAGACTGAGCTGTAGCTTGATTAGTATAAATCATTGAAGGAGCCATTGTTAAAGTAACATCAGCGATAGTTTGTTTAGCTCCCAAGAAATAATTAATTCCTAATTCAAAACCGAGGTTATCATTAAAAAAATAACCAACTTTTAGTCCAGGAGCAAATCCTTGTCCTACGCTTCCCCATACTATAGACTCTGCGTCATCAGTCATTAAAACCCCTAAATCAGATTTTTGAGCACCAAAGCCATAACCCAATTTACCTCCTACATACAATTGTGCAGAAAGACTTGTTGCAAGAAACAATGCAACTACAATTAATAAGTTTTTTCTCATAAGATATAGTTTTTAAATGTTAAATGTTATAAGTAACAAATTTAAAACATTTTGTAATATACTCAACAATTAATATCAAATTAGAAATTCACATTACTTTGTTTATAAATAAAAGCCTCAAATCGTTTTATTTACAGCAGTACTTCATTACAAAGCCTAATCATAGCAATTCAAAAATACTATAGTATATAAAATTGGATTTTATTATATTCATTATTAAAAATGATCTAATTTTTTTGATTCCAACGCGATTGTTTACAAAATGTGTTTTCTGTTTTACCAAGGATTCCAACTACATAGTTGATACAAAATGAGTAAATTGTAATCTTTTAAAGGTTATTTATGTTGGCTTCAATTATCTTTATACTTTTGCCAAATGGAAACAGTAGTAAGCGGAATCAGACCCACAGGCAATTTACACTTGGGAAATTATTTTGGTGCAGTAAAGAATTTTGTAAAAATGCAAGATACGCACCAGTGCTATTTCTTTATAGCAGATTATCATTCATTAACCACACATCCGACTCCAGCGAATTTACATGGCAATGTACGTGATGTTTTGGTGGAATATTTGGCAGCAGGACTAGATCCCGAAAAAGCCACATTATATATTCAAAGTGACGTGCCCGAAACTGCCGAGCTATACTTATTACTCAACATGAATGCCTATGTTGGTGAATTGCAACGCGTAACTTCATTCAAGGATAAGGTGCGTAAACATCCCAATAATGTGAATGCTGGTTTATTAACCTATCCTACATTAATGGCTGCTGATGTAATTTTGCATAAAGCAACTAAAGTCCCCGTTGGTAAAGACCAAGAGCAAAACCTTGAAATGATGCGTACTTTTGCTCGTCGTTTTAATACAATGTATAATCAGGAATATTTCCCTATCCCTTCGGCATTTAATTTTGGTGAAGAATTGATAAAAGTACCGGGATTAGATGGAAGTGGTAAGATGGGGAAATCAGAAGGTGCTGCTAATGCAATTTACCTCAACGAAGACCCAAAATCACTTAGAAAAAAAGTTATGAGGGCAGTAACTGATGCTGGTCCAACTGAAAAAAATCAAGTAAAACCAGAAGCCATTCAAAACTTATTTACACTTATGGGAATTGTTTCTCCTAAAGATACCTTACTTCATTTCGAAGATTTATATAATAACTGCCAAATCAGATATGGAGATTTCAAAAAGCAGTTAGCTGAGGATATTATTATATTCCAAAACCCAATTAAAGAGCGAATTGAAGCCATTAGTTCAGATCAAGATTATTTGCGTAAAGTGGTGAATATGGGTGCAGAAAAAGCTCGAGAGAGTGCAGTAAAAACCATGAAAGAGGTAAGGCATATTATCGGTTTTAGAAGTTTCTAATTATTATTCTTAATTAATTATCGATGAACATAATTATTGCAGGTGATGGAGAAATGGGATCTTACCTAGCTACCTTGCTATCGGGTGAAGATCACGATATTACCATGATAAATCCTAGTAAGGAATTCCTAGAAGAAATGGATAGCCATGCTGACATCATGACCATGGTGGGTAATGCAACTCAAATTTCTATTTTACAAAGTGCCAGAATTGATAGAGCAGATTTATTTATTTCTGTAATGCACACCGAGGAACCCAATTTAGTAGCCTGCATTTTAGCCAAGAAATTTGGTGCAAAACGCTGTATTGCGCGAGTTTCTGATATTGAAAATCTTTCGCCAGCAAATAAGGCATTATATCGTGATTTAGGGATTGATAATTTGGTTAGCCCCGAACAAATTGCAGCAACAGAGGTCGTAAAACTAATTAAACAAACTGCTGCTGATGAGGTGTTTGATTTCTCTGAAGGAAAACTTTCGCTCTTTAGTATTAAACTCGACGAGCGTGCTTTGGTTATCAAAAAATCATTGATTGAAATTACAAAAGAGCATGGAGACTTGGGTTTTAGAGCAGTAGCTGTCCACCGTAAAGGAAAAACAATTATTCCAAATGGAAATACAAGATTTGAATTAGGTGACCTTGCATTCATTGTTACTAAACCTGAAGGCATTGAGCAAATCATGCGAATGGGAGGCCGTTCAAAAGAAGTGTTGACAAACATTATGGTGGTTGGCGGAGGCCGCATCGGTAAAAGCGTTGCACTAAACCTCGAAAAAGAATTAAATATAAAACTTATCGAAATAGACAAAGCACGTTGTTTTAACCTAAGTAATGAGCTAGAAAACACCCTAATTATCAATGGTGATTCTAGAGATTTGACTCTTTTAGAAGATGAAAATATATCCTCGATGGATGCTTTTATTTCTGTTACTCGAAATTCAGAAACCAATATTCTGACTTGTTTACTCGCTAAAAAATATGGCGTGAAGAAAACCATCGCGCTAATTGATAATATTGACTTTATTGATGTCGCGCAAAATATTGGTATAGATACCATTATTAACAAAAAACTTATAGCGGCAAGCTATATCGAGAACTACACTTTAGATGCGGAGGTAGAAGCTATTAAATGTTTAAGTGGTGTTGAAGCTGATGTGCTTGAATTGGTTGCAAAAAAAGATTCATATGTTACTAAACATGTCGTATCTAAATTAAAATTTCCTGAAAATGCGATTATTGGAGGAGTAGTTAGAGATCATGTAGGCTATATTGCCGATGGCACTTTTAAAATTGAAGAGGGCGATAAAGTGGTCGTTTTCACACTTCCAAGTATTATCCGCAAAGTAAGCAAACTGTTTAATTAATAATTATGCTTGGTTCAAAAGACGTCAATATAAAAGAAGTAAGTAGAGCATTAGGTATCCTGATCATTATTGATGCGTTTTTCATGCTTTTTTCTTTGCCTTTTTCGTGGTACTATCAGGAAAATGATTTTTGGCCAATTATATACTCTGCTATGATTACAGCAGGAACTGGTGGATTAATTCTATTATTGTCGGGCAAAAAAATACACCGTCATGTTGGTAAGCGCGAGGCCTTTATCATCGTTAGTTTGGCTTGGGTGGTTATTTCATTATTTGGCACATTACCGTATTTGCTTAGCGGCACCATGACTTCTTTTACAGATGCTTTTTTTGAAACCATGTCTGGTTTCACCACAACGGGTTCGTCCGTTCTTAATGATATTGAGTCAGTTTCAAAAGGGGTGCTTTTTTGGCGCAGTATGACTCACTGGATTGGTGGTATGGGAATTATTGTTTTAACGCTAGCCATTATGCCACTGCTTGGTGTGGGTGGGGTCCAGCTTTTTGCAGCAGAAGTTCCTGGCCCTGAAATGGACAAACTACATCCTACAATTACAGGTACAGCAAAACGTCTTTGGTTTATTTACGTTATCTTAACCCTAGTTCAAACCGGATTATTGATGCTCGGTAAAATGAGCCTTTTTGATGCACTCTGTCATGCTTTTGGTACGATGGCAACAGGAGGTTTTTCGACACAAAATGCTAGCGCTGCTAATTTTAGTCCATATATTCAATATGTTATCATTATTTTTATGTTCTTGGCGGGAGTTAATTTTTCCTTGCACTACTTCATGAGTCACGCAAAATGGAAAAAAGTTTGGCATAATGAAGAGTTTCGGTTTTACGCCTCTTTGATTTTTATTGCTTCAATTGCCCTTACAATAGTCATATTTACTTCTAAAAATGCTGGTTTAGAAAAAACCTTTAGAGATGCGTTATTTCAAGTCGTCTCCATTGTTACTACTACTGGATTTGTTTCCGACAATTACCTGCTCTGGCCATCTTTCGCTTGGTTTATTGTCTTCCTGCTAATGTTTACAGGAGGAAGTGCTGGTTCAACTGGTGGTGGTATAAAAGCCATGCGCTTATTATTGCTTTTTAAAACAGCCAGCGTTCAATTAAAAAAACTCGTTCACCCTCGGGCATTTATTCCTGTTCGCTATAATGGAAAGGCCGTAAAAGATGAAATACTTTTTAGCATCATGGCATTTTTCCTTTTTTATATGATAATTTTCGCCTCTGGTGCTATATTAATGTCGGCAATTGGTCTCGATTTTAAAACAGCTCTAGGAGCAACTATTTCTTCCCTTGGAAACATTGGCCCTGGTATTGGCAATGTTGGGCCGATGGATAATTTCTCACAAATTCCAACTATCGGAAAATGGATACTATCTTTTTTAATGCTTTTGGGTAGATTGGAATTGTTTACTATTCTTGTTTTCTTATCTCCTGGCTTCTGGAAAAAATAAAATTATGGTAAAACTGTCTGTTGTAATTATCACTTTTAATGAAGAGAAAAACATCAAGAAATGTTTGGATTCCGTAATTGATATTAGCGATGATATTATTATAATAGACTCTTTTTCAAATGATAATACATTAGATATTTGTTCAAAGTATCCTACGGTAAGATTTATTCAAAAAGAATGGGCTGGATATTCTAAAACCAAAAATTTTGCAAATAAACAAGCTCAGCATCCTTATATCCTTTCTTTAGATGCTGACGAAGTGCTTTCTACTGAATTGAAAAGATCAATTCAAAACATCCAAAAATTGGAAGGAGTATTTGAATTTAATAGGCTCACAAACTATTGTGGATCATGGGTTAAACATTGTGGCTGGTATCCTGATAAGAAAATTAGAATTTTTCCTAAGAACGAAGTTTTTTGGGAAGGCGATTATGTTCACGAAACTTTAGTAGTTCCTCCTCACTTAAACGTCAGCTTTTTAGAAGGTGATCTTTTGCATTATTCCTATTATACACTAAGTGACCACTATCAACAGATTGAAAAATACTCTACTCTGCATGCTAAGAAAATGATTCATGATGGGAAATCAGCTTCTATTTATAAGTTATTAATTAGTCCAACTTTCAAATTTATCAAAACCTACTTTTTGCAATTAGGATTTTTAGATGGAAAAGCAGGATATCAAATTTCTAAAATTTCTGCATTTGCTGTAAAACTTAAGTATCAAAAATTGAGAAACCTAGAATCATGAGCGAGCTAAAAATTCTTTTAAGCAGAACGGATAGTATTGGTGATGTAATCCTTACGCTCCCAATGGCAGGATTAATCAAGGCAAAATATCCGCATTGTAAAGTCGTTTTTTTAGGCAAGGCTTATACAAAAGAAGTGATTAGCTGCTCGCAATATGTGGACCAATTTATGGATTGGGATTCTATTCAAAAACTTGATTATCAGGGGCAAGTTAATGTTTTCAAAGCAGAAAATATTGATGTTTTTATTCACGTTTTCCCCAATGCAAAAATCGCCAAGCTAGCTTTTAAGGCAGGTATTAAAATACGTATTGGTACAGCTCATCGAGTTTTTCACCATATTTATTGCAATACGCGCCATACTTTTTCACGCAAAAAATCGGAATTACACGAAGCACAACTAAATATTAAACTACTCAAAAGTTTAAATATTTATCATGACAATGATGCCCAAAACCTACAACAATATTATGGTTTTAATCAAATTGCTCCTTTAGAAAATCATTGGAATAGTTTGCTATTAAAAGGTTCTGCCAATATCATTCTTCATCCGAAATCAAAAGGAAGCGCGAGAGAATGGGGCTTAAACAATTTCAAAATACTGATTGAATTATGTTTAGCGAAAGGCATTCGAATATTTCTAACGGGTACAGAAGAAGAGGGTCAATTATTTAGAGATGAATTGGTAATTAATCATCCAAATTTAATAGATTTAAGTGGAAAAATGAGCCTGGCTCAACTCATCAGTTTCATTGCAAAAGCAGATGCCTTAGTAGCGGCTAGTACTGGTCCACTGCATATTGCAGCAGCCACTGGCACTTTAGCAATTGGTATTTTTCCTCCAATAAAACCGATGCATCCCGGTCGCTGGGCTCCAATTGGACTCAAAACCAAAGTTTTTGTCCTCGATAAGCCCAAATGCTCTGAATGTAGAAATGGAGAGTCATGTGTGTGTATGCAAAAGATCGATGCTGAGGAAGTCGCTAAATCTATTTTTCTTGATTTATATCTATTGATTAAAGCTTAGTTGATATAGAATTGTGTGCTTTTTTACAAATTAGTTGAATTTCAAATTCCACATACCTCCACAAAATGATCTACAAAAGCCAAAGTTTGATCAAAAGCCTCTAAATAACCCATGTGGGCTACCTCATCCAGAATAAGTATTTCCGCATGTTTAGGTAGGCCTATTTGCTGATACATCTTTTCTAATGGGGTTCTAGGATCTTGTTTTCCAATGATGAAAAGCACTGGAACGGAAACATTACTTAAAATCTGCAACTTATCCGTGCGATGCCTCATACCTTCTAAGGCTGCAATGATAGACTCTTTGGTCATTTGACGCGAAGCCTCTTGCAATTGCAATATCTGTGGCGCTAATAAGGTCTGGTTTTTTGAAGTAAAAAGATCGGGGATAAAAGCAGAAATAAAATCCTTATGATTGTCTTTCACCACATTAATCGCTCGGCCTCTGTTAATTTTTGCATGGGTATCGTCTGCCAAAGCATGGGAATGAAAAACTCCTAAGCCTGATAATTTGGAAGTGTATTGCTCTGCAAAAGCCAAAGCGACATAGCCTCCCATACTATGTCCAATCATAACACATTTTTCTATCTCTAGATGCGATAAAACTGCATCAACAGACTCTGCCATCAAATCCATGGTGTGCGATTCAGCTTGCATTTCGCTCAAACCATGACCCGGCAAATCTACTAATATGACTTGGTATTTTTCAGCCAATTTCTCAGAAAAAGCCTGCCAAATATCCATGCTTTCAAGAAAACCATGCAATAAAACTATCGCTGGTCCTCGTCCTTCAGATTGATAATAGACTGTATGTTGATTGTGGGTGATAAATCTTTTCTTACTCATATTATATAACTTAAATCAATGTTTACTTACGTGAATTTGTGAATTAGGTTGCCTTTAATATTAATGCAATAAGCAATGAGCCAAAACCATTTAAAAAATGACATCTAAAAATATTTAAGGTAAAACATGATCAGATATGACATTATAAGCCTGAGATAAATTAGCTCAGTCAATTTTTGAATTGTTAATTGAGAATAGGTACCAAGCTGTTCTTATATGCATACCACAAACTGAACAAAAACAACCATCGCCTTATACAAAGACAATAAACTATTCACTAAACTGTTAGGATGCAGAATGCATTACCAATATCATATCAAAGCATAACAATAATATTGCATTTAATATTTTGCTGATATAGAAATTTATGTACTTTAGCGGTCTGATTTTGGAGAGGTGCTCGAGTGGCTGAAGAGGTGCGCTTGGAAAGCGTATAAACGTGCAAATGTTTCGAGGGTTCGAATCCCTCTTTCTCCGCAGAGTGTTGAATATCAATATATTAATTTTTAATTTGAATTATAACCGTTTAGTTAATTAAAACAATAAATCAAGTCATGAGAAAACTTTTTGCGTTACTGACAATGATGGCCCTGATCACTATCAGCCCATTAAACCAAGCTTTTGCTCAAAATGAAGCAGAAGAGTTCCAAACTGAGCAAGCCGCTAATGAAGTCGGTACAGAAATGGATGATCCTGAAGCTACAGCTGTTGAAGAAGACGCTGTTGAGGAAATAGTGGTAGACGATGAAGCCCTTTTAGAAAAAAAGGAAACTTTTCATCAAATTTTAAAAAGATACTTTATTGAAGGTTCTGCTGGATTTATGTCCACTGTACTTTTAGCTTTAATCTTAGGTCTAGCCTTGGTTATTGAGCGTATCATTTATTTAAACCTAGCAACTACTAATACTCGCAAATTGCTTACAAGCATTGAAGATGCTATGAAAAGTGGTGGAGTAGAAGCTGCTAAAGACATTTGTCGTGATACTCGCGGTCCTGTCGCTAGTATTTTCTACCAAGGATTATTAAAATATAACGAAGGTCTCGACTCTGTTGAGAAATCAATTGTAGCTTATGGTAGTGTTCAAATGGGACGTCTTGAAAAAGGCCTTTCTTGGATTTCATTATTTATCGCCTTAGCTCCAATGCTTGGTTTCATGGGTACTGTAATCGGTATGATTCAGGCTTTTGATGATATTCAAGCGGCTGGTGATATCAATCCTAGTTTGGTTGCTGGTGGTATTAAAGTAGCCCTTTTAACAACCGTATTCGGTTTGATCGTTGCTATTATTCTTCAAGTTTTTTATAATTATTTATTATCTAAAATTGATAGTTTAGTAAATGATATGGAAGATTCTTCAATTAGCTTTATGGATATTTTATCTGATAACAAATAAATAAAACCAAAATTATGGACAATATAGTTGTTAAAGGAACGAAAATTTTTACCTACATCTTTATGATTGCAGCAGTAATTTTTACTGGACTAGTAATCGCAAATGGAGATGCGCTAAAAACTGATGTGGCTTTAGCTGATAAAATATTAAATCCGATTTTTGGTATTGGTTTTTTCCTTTTGGGATTAGGCATATTGATCACGCTTGGTTTTGCTGTGACTCAAATGATTTCTACTCCTAAAACTGCAGTTCGTGCACTAGCAAGTATCGCTTTACTTGGTGTACTATACTTAGTAGCCTACTTATTGGCTTCTGGAAATACCGATGCTCAAGTATATACGGATTTTAATATCGACAGCGTTACATCAAAATTAATTGGTTCACTAATTTATTTAGTTTACTTCCTCGGTGGATTGTCAATTTTGGCAATTATCGGTTCGGCAGTAAACTCACTCTTAAAAAGATAAGTTATGATACGTGAAACACCCGAAATAAGTGCTGGATCTATGGCGGATATCGCCTTCCTGCTTCTGATCTTCTTCTTGGTAACTACTACCATGGATGTGGATTCGGGGATAGTGCGAAAATTACCACCACCGATAGATGAATCAGTACCACCTCCTCCTGTAAACAAGAGGAATATCTATACCGTTTTAATTAACTCTGGCGATATGCTACTTGTTAACGGTAAGATTGGCAATTTGGCTTATTTGAGAAAAGACGTTAAAGAGTTTTTAAGACCGCATTTTCCAAATAATCCTAATTTTCCAGAAACAAAACCAGAGGAGATTGACTTTATAGGAACTTATAATAAATCAAAGGGAATTGTTTCCATGCAGAACGATAGGGGTACTTCGTACAAAACCTATATACACGTTCAAAATGAGTTGGCAGCAGCCGTTCGTGAACTTCGCGACGAGCTATCAAAACAATATTTTGGCATGGATTTTAAAGCACTTCTTGAAACTGACGAAGAAAAAGCAAAGGCTGTACAAGAGGCCATCCCAATGTCAATTTCGGAAGCTGAACCCGTAAACTTTGGAGGAGAGCAATAATGGCAAAATTTAGAAAAGATGGAGGAAAAAAACTCCCTGCAGTTTCAACGGCATCATTACCGGATATTATTTTTATGCTATTATTCTTTTTTATGGTAGCAACCGTAATGAGAGAAGTAACTCTAGTCGTAAGCATTACCGCACCTGAAGCTGCCGAAGTTCAGAAGCTTGAAGATAAATCTTTAGTTAGTTTCATTTATATTGGAAAGCCAACTAAAGCACTTAGAGCCAAGTGGGGAGAGGCTGATCGAATTCAGCTCAATGACGCATTTGCAGAGGTATCTCAAATCGGTGATTTTGTTTCCCTAGAGGTAGAGCAAATCGCAGAATATAAACGCAAAAGGCACATTGTATCTATGAAAGTGGATCAAGATGCTAAAATGGGTTTGGTAACTGATGTAAAACAAGAGCTTCGTAAGGCTAACGCCCTAAAGATAAACTACTCTACTAAAATAGTTGCTGCTGCTAACTAAACGAGGTAAATAATAATTCAAAAGCCGTCAAGCATCATTGTTTGACGGCTTTTTTTATGCCATTGATATTTCAAATCGAATCAAAACAAAAAATATAACACTTGGATTTCGTAGATTACAAAATCCTCTCTAGCTCGTTTTATAATTTTTTCTAATATACTCTTTTGTTATAAAGCCTTGGAAGGAACTTGATAAATTACTGGTGATTTTCTACAGCAGCAACTAATTAGCCCACGCGGCATCAAATCTAATCTTTTTAGTTTTAAAATAAGAAACCTTCCTTTCCCATTTAGTATCATACTCTTGACTTTCGGCCTCAGCTTCAGTGATGGAATACCAGTATAATTGTTTATCGTTAGTGTCGTAAACAAAATCAAATATGGATAAGGATGGAGGCGTATTTCCTTCTGCTGAATAACCAATATTATACGCCACCTTAAGCTGTATCTTGTCTTTAAAAATATTTAATACTACACCCGAAAAGTCATTTAGAACAATTGCAGTGTTTTGGCTCACCATTTCAAAATCTCCATTAGCATCTCCATAAGCAATTCCAATAATTGGAGATGAGGGTTTCTCTTCATAATCATCAGATTCGATGAGACAAAAGAACAAGGCATCCTCATATCCATCATGGTTAATATCACCAAAAGCATAATGCATTAAATGATGTTTGCGGTACTCCTGCACGACAAGATTTCTCAATGACAAATCCAGAGATGGAACTTCAATTAGGGTATCGCCGGTATATATTAGGGCTTGATTGGACATGGTGAAAGTTACAAATTCATAGTTTTCGCCACCCACTTCAAAGGAAGGAATATCTAAAGACTCCCCAAAATAATTAGAAGCCAAAACCCTATCATGAATACCACCAGAACTGGATGGCAAAGTCAAAGAATGGCCTTCGCTATAAGCTCCATCACCAATACCATAACTGTAGCCGAAATGTTTAATTTTTTTTCCATCCCAAATATATAAATCATCTCCCGAATCGGTACCACAACCATGGCCTTCAACTATTCTGGCAATAAAATTATAATTTTGTTTGAAACCCATATTTCCCAATTCAAAAAGCATATGTGAATTGTAACTATAATAAGCTGGAACATCATCAATAACTTTTCCATTACGAAGAACCGCAATGGATTGAGTGGTAAAAAGAAAATCAATATCTTTTTCTATATTACTTTTCAAATAATGAATTGGAAGCGCTAAAAAGCTTGTCCATACGTAGGCCTCTTGGTTTTTCCAAGCTATTTTATGCCAATGCCCTCTTTGATTATTCACCGTATCTATTACCTCATTTTTGGCAATCATTTTTACATAGGTATTATTTGGCAAAGTGGCTATTACTTTAGAATCTACGGAAGCTTGCGAGCGGATATTTACGTTGTTTCCATGTATTAAGCAATATGCAAAAGTATCAACTTTGTTAGTAATAAATGACTCATCTCTGAGCTTAACCGTTGATTCAATTATCTTTTTCCCATCCCAATTAAACAATTCATATGAGCGGTCTGAATATGCAACTACAAAAACTTCCATTCCATCACTATTGTATGTTTTCCCAATAGTTCCTGCTGTAATTTCGCCACTTTTATTAGGTCTATTGAGGCTTACTTCGTTTTTTAAAACATTATTGTTAAACACTTTAAAACCCAATACATGATTTGATGATAAATCAACTAAAACAATATCTTCGATATCGGAGTGAGTTCTAAACTCTGCATTCGCGAAAACACCTCCCCAGATATAGGCAATGGTACTATCAAAATAAATGGGACGCCAATAATCTACAACCCCACCAATGGTATCTTTATATGTTTTTCCATCACAATATGAAGCCACAGAATTGTGCGCTAAAGTTCCAATAACTTTTGAGGATAAAGAAGGTCCCTGACGAACATTTGCACCATCGACATATACTTTATAGTAGCCAGCATAATTATACATGAGTAATTGAGCCTGTGAAATTTTCGAAAAACCAAACAGAATTAAACAAAGAAATAATAGATGTTTCATAGCATTGAGTTTAATAAATCAATTCTTCAAAGATACAGGTGGGTTTGGGGAAAAAATTACAGCCCATATATAATTATGACGAATGATTGCGCAAATATAATAACTAATTCTTGGGACAATACTATAAAGTATAAATAAGAGCGTTCGTCTGCTTAAGAAACTACTAATAATTTAACATCTTAGTTCTCTTCTGGCATAGATTTGCCATTAGGGCAAACTGTAAATGATTTTCTCAAAAGGCATAAATTAAAAATATGTATTTTTATGCTTTCTAATTTCATTGAGTATGGCAGCAATAAATAAAATATCAGGAGGAGGAAAAAATAGTTTATTGCGCAAATCACTACTTATCCTTGCTCCTCTTATTGCCTTTTACTTGATTCTTTTTGTCAATTTAGACCCCAATAATCCTGCTATAACTGCCACACTCGCCATCGCAATTTGGATGGCCATTTGGTGGGTTATAGAAATAGTTCCATTGGGAATTACGTCTTTATTGCCCGTAGTCCTATTTCCTTTATTTGGAGTAATGGACGGCAAATCTGTCTCTTCTGCTTACTTTAATCATGTTATCTTTCTTTTTATTGGTGGTTTTTTAGTAGCATTAGCCATTCAGAAATGGGATCTTCATAAACGAATTGCTCTATCAATCCTCAATATTATAGGCAATAGTCCTGGCCGATTACTCTTTGGTTTTATGTTTACCACAGCATTCCTTTCCATGTGGATATCTAATACTGCTACAGCCATGTTAATGGTCCCAATTATTATCTCTATTATCAAAAAATTAGAACTCCTCAATAATAAAAAGGCGGTACAATTATTTGCGGTTGGCTTACTTCTTTCGGTCGCCTATAGTGCTTCCATTGGCGGCATAGCCACTTTGGTTGGCACTCCGCCCAACTTATCCTTTGCCCGAATATTTGAAATATACTTTCCAACAGCACCTGAAATATCGTTTTCAAAATGGATGATTTTTGCCCTGCCAATTACAATTTCGATGTTCATTATAACTTGGACTTATCTCTATTTTCTGTTTGTGAAAAAAGGAAGTGGATGGAAAAGTATCAAGCACGACAGCCTCAAAAAGGAACTAGCTGCATTGGGGAAAATGTCATACGAAGAGAAAATTGTAAGTGTGGTTTTTTTCTTGCTTGCTATGCTTTGGATGTTCCGAATCGATATTGTACTCGGAAGTTTTCAAATACGCGGTTGGTCGAATATATTTAACAATCCCAACTATATCAACGATGGCACAATTGCCATTACCATGGCTGTACTTCTATTTATCATTCCTTCAAAGCAAAAAAAAGGAGCGTTTTTGATGGATTGGAAAACTGCTGAGAAAATACCATGGGAAATCCTGCTACTTTTTGGAGGAGGCTTTGCTTTGGCTTTAGGGTTTAAAGAATCAGGACTTTCGGCATGGTTTGGTGAACAATTGGTTTTTTTAGGAGCAGTTTCACCATTTGTCCTAATCCTAGTCATCACCTTTTTAATCACTTTTTTAACGGAAATAACCTCCAATACTGCCACCGTTGAAACCTTTCTTCCCATATTAGCAGGATTGGCTATTAGCCTGCAAGTAAATCCATTACTATTTATGATTCCCGCAACCGTTGCTGGCTCATTTGCATTTATGTTGCCCGTTGCCACTCCACCAAATGCGATTATTTTTGGCACCAAAAGGGTTGCAATTATGCAAATGGCTAAGACTGGATTTGTACTCAACTTGATAGGTGTAATTTTGATTGCACTAATAACCTATTTTTGGGGAACGCATGTTTTTGGTATTGAGATGAATGTATTTCCTAGCTGGGGGTAAAAAGTAAAAATTTATTTTCAGAATTTCATGCTTCAAAAAATAAATTTATATTTGCTCTTTAATAAATTATTTGCAAATTGAATGCGATAAATAATCATATCGATTTTGAACACCTAATATATATTACTAACTGTAATTATATTAGATGCTTACGTTCAAATAACACCTACTTTCGCCATTATTTACTAAATTCTCAAACTATGAAAACTAATTTTTTACTAATTACGCTTATCCTCTTAAGTTTTTCTACACCTATCTTTTCTCAAGTACAACCGGATAGCTTAAGTGCTAATTCAACGGCTGATAAAACAAAAGTGCTTGTAACTTTAACTGATGGAACAGAAAGAATCGGTTATTTGCTAAGTGATGACGGGCGAGAAATTCTTTTAGAAACATTAACGCTTGGTAAAATATATATTGAAAAGATTAAAATTAAATCAATAAAACCAGTTTTAGAAGAAGACCTTGTAATATATGAGGGAGAAATTACTACAAAAGCTGCTTTTTCTACTCGGTATTATTTCACAACCAATGCCATGCCGATTGAAAAAGGAGAAAATTATTATATGATTAATTTATATGGACCAGAAATTCACTACGCGGTTTCTCCACATTTATCTGTTGGAATAATGACCACTTGGATTGCGAGTCCTTTTATACTTGCACTAAAATATTCATTTAGCAAAGAAGATAGTAAAGTTAAATTTGCAGTTGGTACTTTAATCGGAACCTCTGGATATTTAAACCAATTTAGAGGTTATGGTAGTTTAGGCTGGGGTATGATGACTTTTGGAGACCGCAGTAATAACATAACATTATCTCTAGGATACTCATTTATCAGAATTGGTAGCAATAATTATTACTACTACGTTGATAAACCAGGCACCTACCTTGTTAACCAATGGGGCGGTTATGATGCTCCACAATATGTCGAATATCCTGCAATAAAGGCTCCCGTATTCGGTCTTGGAGGAATTAAAAAGATTGGAGCTAAAGCAAGTTTTATATTTGATTCAATGGTTTTCTTTTATAATACTGACAGGTCAAACAACACCTACATCAATAATGGCAATCCAGTTACAAGTGTAACTATCGGGCGCGTTACAGAAAATAGAACTTGAGTTATGATGTATCTAATGCCCGGAATTAGAATTCAAAGCAATGCCAAAAGTGCATTCCAGATTGCCTTTGCAGGTGTAACAGCATGGAGTGGTGATAATGTTACTTCCTTTCCTGTTCCTTCCGTATCTTGGTTAAAAACTTTCTAAGCTAAAAATTAAAAATATTATCATTAAACAGAGCCATGCAAAATTGCATGGCTCTGTTTATTTCCTCTAATTTCTTTTACAAGTTAGTTTAATTCTCTTCAAAATTATGAAGGATTGCCGCTGAAAAAGGCATCTATCATTGGGAGTGGCTCCACAAAATTAATAGAATACGATTTTGTAAAAATAAAAGCTATTTTTTTGTTTAATCTAATTTCCTTGGTAAGCTTGCAGGAAATTAGATGAAACAAAAAAAGCATCCGCCTCATGCGAATGCTTCTTATAATTTTTGTGGGCGATGAGGGATTCGAACCCCCGACCCTCCCGACATGAAATGTCTGTATGCTCTGAACAATCAGAGCTGTGTTTTTTGAGCAATTAATTGCTCAACTCTCGTTCTGTTTTTCCATTTCTTTACTTTTCTCTCACGTGCATAAGCCTCAATTTTCGTGGAAAAAACCTCATAATAAACTAATTTCCAATCTTTTGTTCTACTAGTGAAGCCCTTGCTTTTTTGATTATGTCTGATGATGCGCTCCTTCAAATTAGAAGTGCTGCCAAGATAATATTTATCTATAAGCGTGGAATAGAGTATGTAAAAGAAAGATTGTTCCATACCAGTTTTATTAACATTAACTTGTAGAGAGGACCCGTGCTTATTTAACCAAGGATCGCCACCCGAAAAAAGCTGCTATCCTATTAGGACGGCTCCACAAAATTATTAGAATATGCTTTTGTAAAAACAAAAAAAGCACCCGCCTCAGGCGGATGCTTCTTATAATTTTTGTGGGCGATGAGGGATTCGAACCCCCGACCCCCTCGGTGTAAACGAGGTGCTCTGAACCAACTGAGCTAATCGCCCTAAAGGAGTGCAAATGTACTATATATTTTTAATCCACAACACATTTTTATAAAATATTTTTCTCCGACTAAACCACTTGTTATTATGCCATTGAATATCAAGTCGTAAAACAATATAATGGCTATTAATTATTTTATAATCATCGGTGAAGAAGTGTTTTCTGCTTTTATTTTTCTTCTACCTTTGCCCCATGAACGAGAATCTTAATCCTGACAATTCGCATTTGTCATCAAGCGAGCAGGAAATCGAAAAAACATTAAGACCTGGTAGTTTCGATAGCTTCCAAGGGCAACCTAGTGTAGTCGAAAATCTGAAAGTATTTGTGGAAGCTGCCAAACGAAGAGGCGAGGCTATGGATCACGTATTACTACATGGCCCTCCTGGTTTGGGGAAAACCACTTTATCAAATATTATTGCCAATGAATTAGGTGTTGGAATAAAAATAACTTCTGGGCCAGTATTGGATAAACCTGGCGATTTGGCTGGCTTGCTAACCAATTTAGAGGTTAATGATGTACTATTTATTGATGAAATTCATCGATTGAGCGCAGTAGTTGAGGAGTATTTATATGCCGCAATGGAGGATTTTAAAATTGACATCATGCTAGAATCTGGACCCAAGGCTCGTTCTGTCCAAATTGCTCTCAATCCATTTACAATGATTGGCGCCACAACTCGCTCTGGACTTCTTACAGCTCCTCTTAGATCTCGTTTTGGAATCAACTCTCGTCTAGCATATTATGATGCAAAAACTTTAGCGAAAATCATCATTCGCTCTGCCGATATTTTAAACGTTCCTATTAAAGATCAAGCCGCATTAGAAATTGCTCGTCGCAGTAGAGGAACCCCACGAATTGCAAATGGTCTATTGAGACGTGTTCGCGATTTTGCACAGATAAAAGGAAATGGAACTATTGATCTTCCGATAGTTGACTACTCATTAGAAGCCTTAAATGTTGATAAAAATGGTTTAGATGAAATGGATATTCGTATTCTTTCAACCATCATTGATAAATTTAAAGGCGGCCCTGTTGGGCTTACAACTATTGCCACTGCCGTTGGAGAAGACGCCGGGACAATTGAAGAGGTTTATGAGCCATTCTTGATTATGGAAGGCTATATTATGCGAACTCCACGAGGAAGAGAAGTTACTGATGCTGCCTATACTCATATGGGCAAAAGTAAAGTCGCCACGAAAAAAGACCTATTCAATTTGTAAATGAATCCAGCTGATTTATCAAAACAGATTAAAGAAAAAGCTATTGCGCTTGGTTTTGATGCTTGTGGTATTGCTCAAATTGAGGAATTGTCCACCGAGAAGAAACATCTTGAAGCTTGGATAGAGAATAATTACCACGGAGAAATGAGCTATATGGCTCGCAATATTGACAAAAGAGCCAATCCATCAATGCTAGTGGAGGGAACTCAATCTGTTATCTCCGTATTGTTGAATTATTTTCCTGAAAAAAACCTACATCCCGACAGTCATTATAAAATATCAAAATATGCCTTAGCTATTGATTATCATTATGTAATCAAAGACAAATTAAAAGAACTAGCTGATTTTATTGAATTCCATATTCCCGGAACTCAGATGAGGATTTTTACAGATTCAGCACCTGTTTTGGACAAAAGCTGGGCTATAAAATCTGGATTAGGTTGGATGGGAAAGCATAGCCTTTTAATCAATAAAAAGATGGGCTCTTTCTTTTTTATCGGGGAAATTATTATAGGATTAAATCTTGAAGTTGATTCCCCTTTAAATGCAGAATATTGTGGAACTTGCACTCGCTGCATTGATGCTTGCCCGACCCAAGCCATTGAAAAACCATATATTGTGAACGCTACAAGATGTATTTCTTACCTAACTATTGAATCCAAAAAAGATATTCCAGAAAAGCTTCAACCCAATATGGAGAACTGGATATTTGGTTGCGATATTTGTCAGGATGTATGTCCATGGAATTTAAAATCAAAGCCAACAAGGGAGCCTCTTTTTAAAATCAGTGATTCGTTGTCCATGATGAAAAAAGCAGATTGGGAAAGCCTTGACAAGCCAACATTTAAAACTTTATTTAAATCGTCACCTGTTCAGCGAAGTGGTTTTAAACGTTTGAAAATGGTGATAGAGTTAAATCAATAAATTACACCTTCAAGATTTCACCTTCTGATTTAGCAATAATAACAGCCCCACAGGTGTCGCTCCAAACATTTACTGAGGTCCGGAACATGTCCAAAATCCTATCAACTGCTAATATCAACCCAATACCTTCAAGAGGAAGTCCTACTGCCGAAAGAACAACCGTAAGCATAACCATTCCAGCCATTGGAATTGCTGCAGCGCCAATTGAAGCCAAAAGAGCTGTGGCAACCATAATTAATTGTTGAGTGATGCTCATATCAAAACCATAAGCTTGAGCAATAAACATAGCTGCCACTAATTCGTAAAGTGCTGTACCATCCATATTAATTGTTGCTCCCAGTGGCAATGTAAAACTAGAAATCTTATTTGAAATACCTTCATTTTTCTCAACTGCATTAATCGTTAATGGCAAAGTAGCGCCAGAAGAGGAAGTTGAAAAAGCGGTTAAAAGTGGAGTTGTAACAGCCCTAAAATGTTTGATAGGATTAACTTTTCCTATAAAACGGGTAAGTATGGGAAGCGTAATTAAAGCATGAACCGTAAGAGCCAATATAACGGTTCCCATATACAGTCCCATGCTAGAAATGAGACCCATCAAATTATCCTGATCGGCAACTTGCTTTGCAACAATTCCAAATATTCCAAGTGGAGTAAATCGAATAACCCACATCGTTATTTTCATCATCACATCAAAAAATGAATTGAAAAAATCGGTCAGGATAATTCTAGATTTGTCACCTACTTTATTAATAAAAAAGCCCATTAAAATAGCGAAAAATATGATTGGAAGCATATTGCCTTCGCTCATTACTTGAACTATATTGGTAGGAATAATCTCCATCATTGTTTGTCCAATACTATCCGCACTGGTTGCTAAACCATCAATTTCTTGTTCAAAAGAAGTGTCGGCACCAACGCCAGGTTGAATTAAATTAACAAAAAACAAACCCGTTAAAATAGCCAACATACTGGTTAGCATATAATAACCCATTGTTTTAATTCCTAACCTACCTAAATTATCTCCGCCACCCAGATTGGCCACTCCACTAATTAAGGAACTAAATACCAAAGGAATAATCAGCATTTTTAATGCCCTTAAAAAAATTACTCCCAACCACGAAATCCAATCTATGGCATTATTGGAATAACTAGCTGCAATAATTTTAGACTGATATTTTGAAAAGTCAACATCTGAAATTTGATTCAAATCTTGGATAAAGTCTTCTTTTGTTTTATAAGTTTCCCCAATAACTGATTTTAAACCATCTATTATTTCAGTTGGAACACTAGCTTTTTGTAAGCTCAGTAAAGAATCCTGAGTAATCACATAGTTAGTATTGAATACTATTCCATAAATAATGGCCGCGATTAAGGCAATTAAAATCTGCCAGTGTAATGCAATTTTCTTCATTCTGAATACATGTTTTTTCGAGCCGTAAAGGTATTGCTTTTTTCTTTGGGGTCATTAATTATTTAAAAGGAAACCACCCAACAATATTGAAATATCACAGGATTATTATTTATCTTATTCAATGACAATTATCAAGGTAATTCCTCAAATTTTGTAATTTAAAAGCGCATTACACTTATTGCTATTGGCTACTTTTATAGCCTTAATTAAAACTAAAAATATAGTTCGAAAATGAGTTTAATAGATAACATCAAAGCAAGTGCAAAAGCCAACCCAAAAACTATTGTACTCCCAGAAGGTGAGGCAGATAGGGTGTTGCGCGCTGCTGATTTTATATTGGAGCAAGGCCTTGCAAAATTGATATTAATTGGAAATGAAAAAACCATTAAAGCCAACGCTGACACGTGGGGTTTGAAGAATATAGCTAAAGCTGAAATATATAATCCAATCACCGACTCAAGAAGAGAAGAATTGATTAATTTACTTTTTGAGCTACGCCAAGCACGAGGACTTAGTCGCGCCGATGCTGCAAAATTATGCAATGACCCATTATATTTAGGCCCCTTACTAATCAAGGCGGGCTATGCGCAAGGCGAAGTTTGTGGCTCTGAAAGTGCTACTGGTGATGTACTTCGACCAGCTTTTCAAATTGTGAAAACCGCGCCAAATAGTAGTGTTGTTTCAGGTGCATTTATCATGATTTTAAAGGATAAGCACTTTGGAGAAGATGGAATTTTAGTATTTGCAGATTGCGCAGTTAATCCAAATCCAACAGCCAAACAACTCGCTGAAATAGCTATTACTAGCGCTGCCACTGCTAAATCAATAGCAAAAATTGAACCTAGAGTAGCGATGTTAAGCTTTAGTACCAAAGGAAGCGGTGCCCATGAGAATGTAGATAAAGTTGTGGCAGCAACGAGAATTGCAAAAGAAATGGCGCCAGATTTGGCAATAGATGGCGAGATGCAGGTTGATGCTGCTATCATTGAAGCTATTGGAACGAAAAAAGCTCCAGGTAGCGAAATTGCTGGCCGAGCCAATGTGCTTGTTTTTCCTACATTAGATGCTGGTAATATTGGCTATAAATTAGTACAGCGCTTTGCTGGTGCTGAAGCAGTAGGTCCAGTTTTGCAAGGAATGGGTGCTCCAATTAACGACTTATCTCGTGGTTGTTCTGTAGATGATATTGTAAATCTTGTCGCCATTACTTCCAATCAAATTGATTAATTAAAAAAATAAAACATATAGTATGATAGAATTATTAGAAGATTATGCTTTAAATAAGTCCATGCAATCCAAAACAGGGAACATAAAAGCTGGCCTGGTTGGTTGCGGATCTATGGGACAAGAAATTGCCATTTTGATTAGCAAAAGTGGAATTGATATTACTTTCATTGAAATTTCTGAAGAAAAAGTTCAGGAGGCTTTAGCTCACATTGGTGACCAACTCGATGAAATTATAAGTCATTGGGGAATGACCTCTGGTGACAAGCGCGCCATCCTTTCTCGCATAAAAGGAAGCACTGATTTTACCGATTTAGCTGACTGCAATGTTGTAATAGAAGCCATTAACACTAAAAAATGGATTCCCAATCAACCTACTCGTAAGGCTGTATTTAAACAAATAGAAGAAGTCGTTACTGATGAATGTATCATCATTTCCAATGCATCTACTATTGTTATTTCTGATCTATCAATTGTGTTAAAACATCCATGCAGAGCAATTGGTGTCCATTTTATTTCTCCAGTTTTGGAGACAAAAATCATAGAAATTAATCGTTGTAAAAACACTGCCGACGAAACCTTACTTTTTGTGAAAAGATTTGTGAAAATGTTAGATAAAAAAACGATCAACATTTATGGCTCTCCAGGAAACATAAGTACTCGCTTGATTGTACCTATGATTAATGAGGCTTGTGGATTACTTATGGAAGGTGTGAGCACTGTTAGTCAGATCGATAAAACCATGAGATTAGGTTATGGAATGCAACATGGGCCTTTTACATTGGCTGATCGCATTGGACTAGATAAATTAACCAAATGGATGGAAGGATTATATAATGAATATGGCGATTCTAAATACAAATCTTCGCCTCTTATCCGAAGAATGGTAAGAGCGGGAATGATTGGTAAAAAAAGCGGAGAGGGATTCTATTTGTACGAAAATGGTGTTCAAGTAGAGAAAAAAGGATCTATTTTTTCACTGGGTCAAAGGTAAAAAGTTCGCTGAATATTCAAGTTATTAAACAAAGAAATTATGAAAATATTAGTAATAAACTGTGGAAGTTCATCCATTAAATATCAATTATTTGATATGAAAAATGAGGACGTTCTTGCCAAAGGAATAGTTGAAAAAATAGGGCTTAACGGCTCATTTATAAAGAATGAACGTGAAGATGGAGATAAACTTACCCTTAATGGAAATATTTATGACCACCAAAAAGGAATTGAATATGTTTTAGGGATTCTTACTTCCGAAAAACATGGAAGTTTGAAATCTTTGGACGAAATAGACGCTGTTGGTCATCGTGTGGTACATGGTGGAGAAGCTTTTAAAAGTAGTGTAAGTATAACAAAAGATGTAGTTGCAAAAATGGAGGAAGTTGCAGAGCTTGCACCATTACATAATCCCCCAAACTTAAAAGGTATAAAAGCAATCACTAATTTAATGCCCAACACTCCTCAAGCAGGAGCTTTTGATACTGCTTTCCATCAAAGTATGGAACCAGAATCTTATATGTATGCTCTTCCTTATGCACTATATACCAAATATGGAATTCGTCGATATGGCTTTCACGGATCGAGTCATCGTTTTGTTTCACAAAGACTTGGTGATTTGATGAATAGCGATATTAGCAAAATGAAAATCATTACTTGCCACCTTGGAAATGGAGCTTCTATTGCTGCTGTAAAGTATGGTAAATCAATGGATACCAGCATGGGACTCACTCCAGTTGAGGGATTGATGATGGGAACTCGTTGTGGTGATTTAGATATTGGAGCACTTACCTACATTATGAGTAAAGAAGAAATTGGCCTAAACGCTACCAATACTTTGATTAATAAACATAGTGGTGTGTTAGGAATTTCAGGTGTATCTTCTGATATGCGTGAAGTAGAAGCTGCCGCCGCTGAAGGAAACGAAAGAGCAATTTTGGCTTTACGCATGTACGAATATCGCATCAAAAAATACATAGGATCTTACGCTGCCGTTATGGGTGGAGTTGATGCCATTATTTTTACTGGTGGTATTGGAGAAAATGCTGCAGAAACCAGAGCTAATGTAATCAATGGATTAGAATTTTTTGGCATTGACTTCGATTATGAAAAAAACCAAGGAACTCGCGGTAAAGAAATTGAAATTACCAAGCCTAATTCTAAAGTAAAGGTATGGATAGTGCCGACTAATGAAGAATTGGTGATTGCTCGCGATACTTTGAAAATCGTTTCTGAGTAATCAAAAACGTTCTCACAAAGGGTGCAAAGAGAAGAATATATTTCTCTTTGCACCCTTTTTCTTTTTTATTCAAAAACCAAAAGCATCTCCTCAAATATCTGATACACTTCTTCAAAACTTTTTGAAGTTACCAATCTATTGCGATAGGGCTTAATATTCTGATATCCTTTAAAATAGTTGGTATAATGTTTCTTCATTTCACGTATCGATACATTTTCACCCTTCCACTTCATAGAAAGCAAAATATGTTGTTTACATATTTCTACTCTTTCTTGCATGCTCGGTAGAGGAAGTTCTTCACCACTATTCAAATAATGACGAATTTCTTTAAATATCCAAGGTCTACCAATTGAACCACGCCCAACCATGAGCCCATCAATTCCATAGCGATTAATCATTTCTTTGGCGAAAGTTGCTGAAGTAATATCTCCATTTCCAATAATTGGAATGTGAACTCTGGGATTGTTTTTGGCAGCACCAATTAGTGTCCAATCAGCTTCGCCTTTGTATAGTTGATTACGAGTGCGGCCATGTATAGTCAATGCCTGCGCTCCTGCATCCTGAAGTTGTTCTGCCAGCGTCACAATTGGTTGATCATCAATATCCCAACCCAAACGAGTTTTAACGGTTACAGGTAAATTAACCGCTTTAGCAACAGCTTCGGTTATTTCTAACATCCTTGGAATGTCACGCAATAATGCCGCCCCTGCTCCTTTTCCGGTTACTTTTTTTACTGGACAGCCAAAATTAATATCTATTAAATCCGGCTTTGCTTCCGCAGAAACCTTGGCCGCTTCAACCATACTTTCTACATGATGGCCAAATATCTGTATGCCCACAGGCCGCTCTTCTTCCTCAAAAAGTAGCTTGCGTAGACTTTTCTTGGCATCTCGAATCAATCCTTCAGAAGAAATAAATTCTGTGTACATCATGTCCACGCCAAATGTTTTACAAACCGCTCTAAACGAAGGATCTGTAACATCCTCCATAGGTGCCAAAAACAAAGGCATTTCGCCCAAATCTATATTTCCAATTTTCACTTTAGCTTACTTTTATTTCAATAATTCTTATCAATTCAATCTTCCATCCATAATTAATAATCGTACTTTTGCAATTCAAATTGAAGAAGAATATTTCGTCGGCGAAAATATACATTATTATTCACCTGACTAAACGATAAATATCAATATTTATGTTTCAAAAACTTAGCACAACTACCTACATTCAAATCATTTTCGTAGGGTTAATTATACTTATTTCTACCTTATTACTCACAGGAATTGGATATCTATTAGCAGGAGTGATTTGGGGAGAATCTGATTTAAAAATAGCACTTTCAGGTATGACTGAAAATGATGCCCAAATTGGTATTATGAAGCTTTTCCAGTTAATGAGCCAATTATCTGTTTTTGTTTTACCCCCATTGGCATTGGCATACTTTATTAGAAAAGATAAACCCGATATTTATTGCATGGGTAAAGTTCCAGATATTGGGCAATTATTTGCCGTAATTGTCTTGTTTGTTGCATCGCTACCCATTATACAATATACTTTAACTTTAAATGCAGATATGCACTTTCCTGAGTCGATGCAGCACATTGAGCAATGGATGATTGACAAAGAAGGTTTGGCCGCTGATTTAACTACTAAGTTTCTCAACACCAGTTCATGGTCTGGATTGGCCATCAATTTATTTATCATGGCGGTAATGCCAGCTATTGGAGAAGAACTGCTTTTTAGAGGTCTGTTGATGCGTTGGTTTAGCAAGGTTTTTTCAAATATTCATGTCAATATTTTCATCACTTCATTTATTTTTAGTGCTATTCATCTTCAGTTTTTTGGATTTCTACCTCGCTTTCTGCTTGGTTTAATTTTAGGATATTCCTATTATTTTACTCGAAATCTTTGGACATCTATTTGGCTCCATTTCATCAATAACGCAATGACAGTATGTGTATATTTTTGGATCACTCGTACTGGAAGCAATATAAATCCTGAGGAAGTAGGCACTGTGGATGGTATTGGATTTGTTTTAATTTCTTTAGTAATGGTCATCACTATTTTGTGGTGGATGAACAAACAAAAGAAAGACGAAATTGCATTTATTGAGTAAAAGTGATTATATGCTAGGCGTTTTTGAATTAATAGAAGATTGAATAATATTTTTTAGAAAATAACCATCTTGTTGCCGCTGGATACTATGTAAGACTTTATGTAATATTATTTATAACCTAGGCAACTAAACCCCATACAGGGAGTCTAAAGAGCAGCAATTACAAAAATTGTGTACAACCTTTTACTTCCCAAACATTTATAACCACCTGGAAGGCTTTCATCCCCAAATGAAAGCTTTTCTTTTTTTAGTATCTTTGCAGCATCAAATTTTTACAAATGAATCAAATAAATTTTAGCCATAAGGAACAAACTAAGGAGGATCAAAGTGTTCTTTTGCAAGAACAAAGAGAGCATAATTTAGTGCTTTTCAATGATAACGTCAATACATTTGAGTGGGTAATTGAATGCCTAATTCGTATTTGTGGACATGAGGAAGTTCAAGCAGAGCAAAGTGCATACATTGTTCATTATAAAGGAAAATGTACTGTTAAATCTGGAGATTGGGAAACTCTTGAGCCCATGCATCGTGAGCTTTCAAACTGTGACTTGAGTGTAGAAATCCTTTAATTGGACTTTCTCTCTTTGACTATTTCCCCTCTAACCAAGCTATTATTTTTTCATCGTTAGGCTTAGTGCCTGAGCTCAATACTTCTACCAACTTCCCTTTTTCATCAATTAAATATTTTTGAAAATTCCACTTTACCTTGCTATCTTCAACTCCATTTTGCGACTTTTCAGTTAACCATTTGTATATCGGTGCCATTTCATCTCCTTTTACCGAAATTTTCGCCATCATTGGAAAAGTAACTTCATAAGTACTTGTACAGAATTGCTTAATTTCAGCATTGGTTCCGGGTTCTTGTTTCAAAAAGTCGTTGGCAGGAAAACCAATGATTTCAAAATGTTCTCCACCGTATTTCAAATAAAGTGCCTGTAAGTCTTCATATTGTGGAGTATATCCACATTTGGAAGCTACATTCACTATCATTATTTTTTTGCCTTTTAAGGAAGCCATATTAAAATCTTTTCCATCAATATCTTTAACAGTGAAAGAATAGATGCCAGATTCGGAGGTCGTAAATGCCATTAGAGAAAGAATTAGAATTACTGAAAGGTATCGTGAAATTTTGCTTTTTAGTTTCATGTCTATTTGTTTTTAATAATGCACAAAGTTAAATCAAATTATAGCCTAATAAAGCTGATATTTATATGCTTTCAATTAATTTTTCAGGGAAATTAATTAGAAAAACTCGATCTGTAGCTCTGGTAAGTGCTGTGTACATCCAACGTAAATATTCAATATCCATGCGCTCCTCGGTTACATATCCTTGATCAACAAATACAGTATGCCACTGTCCACCTTGGGTTTTATGGCAAGTTAGTGCATACGCAAATTTAATTTGTACGGCATTAAAATATGGATTTGCTTTTACTTTTTCGAGACGTTTCCCTTTCTGCGGAATATCTGCATAGTCTTCCATCACAGCATTATATAGTCGATTATTCTCTGCAAAGCTCATGGCTGGAGCCTCCACATCTAAGCTGTCCAAGATCACCTTAATTTCCACTTCCTTAGCATTAGGATAATCAACCAAACGTATTGTAACATCGGCAAAATGAAAACCATACATCTCTTCTGTTTTCTGAATTGACATTAATTCAATGATGTCTCCATTCGCTAAAAATCCTGCTTCATTATCTTCTTCCAGCCAAAAATAGTTGTTTTTCACCACCATTAGGTAATCCCCGGCATTAATCTTTTCCTCCCTAAAAAGTATACGATTTCTGATTTCAGTATTATATTGATTTGCCCTTTTATTAGAGCGAGTAATAATAACTGTATTGTCAAATCCTTGAAAATCATATGCCGAAACCAATTCATCTAATAAATCAGCTCCCGCTAAATTAACAATATCTCGATAGCCATATAAGTCAAAAAAAGGAGGTGCAAATTCTTCGGCATTAATTTTTTGTCGCAAAATAGTGGCATTAACCAGAATACCTGACTTCTCTTGCTGACGTACAACCTCATCGAGCTCAAGTTCATCAATGTTTAAATGGAAAGCATTTTTAAGATATTGAATATCTAGCGCTGGGCTGATTGGAATACCCACAGGTGGAAGCTGAGCTGTGTCTCCTACAAAAATGAGTTTACAATCCTTTCCGCTGTATGCATACTCCATAATATCATACAATAAATTTCTACCGCCACCTTGCTCACTAGAAGTGTCATCAGGAATCATCGACGCTTCATCAATGATAAAAACAGCACGGCTAAATTTGTTTGGCTGTAATCTTAATACCAAACCACCACCTTGTCCTGTTCGGGCAAAATATATACTTCGATGTACTGTGGAAGCCCTGAATCCAGAATATTTGCTTAATACTTTAGCCGCCCTACCTGTAGGGGCCATCAATCTGAAATTTTGCTTTTTACTATATAAATATTTCACCAAAGCTGAAATAATGGTGGTTTTTCCAGTACCTGCATAGCCCCTGAGTACAAATAGTGCACGTTCATTGGGGCTTTCAATAAATCGAATTAATTTCGACATTAAAAGATCTTGTTTAGCCGTAGGGGGATAACCAAAAAAATGTTTTAATTCTTTGTAATTTAATTCGTTAAATAAGCTCATTTGTAAATTTTAAAGAAATGTTTAGGGTAACAGCATTTTCATTTGAACGCCAAAATACAATTAAAAAGGATATCCAATGGCAAAATTAAAAACCCAAATCACACTTGGATTAGTTCCGTCATTACGCATTGTCCATCGATTTCCAGCAAGCTTATAGGGTTGATAAATAGGATTAGAGACATCAAATCTGATGACTAAAAAGCTCATATCATACCTTAGTCCATAGCCGATATCAGCACCGAGTTTTTGGTAAAAATTATAAATATGAAAAGCTCCGCCTGGCATTGCGTCGCTTTCTTTAAGTAAGAAAATATTTCCAACATCTGTAAAAACAGCTCCTTTTAATGGTCCACTTATAGGGAACCTAAATTCATAATTCATTTCTATACGGATATCTCCTGTCATTTCAAATGTAGTACTCCCTGAAGAAAAGCTTCCTGGGCCAAGAGTTCCTAATGTCCATCCACGTAAACTGTTTGCCCCTCCAATATAAAAGCTCTTTTCAAAAGGCAAGGCAACAGAGCCACCAAAAGGTATTCCAAGGCCTAGATTAATACGAAATATATTGATTAAGTTTCCATTTGATGCCGGAAGATAATATCTATAGTCTATTTCACCTCTAACAAACTGAGTAAAGGGCAAATTACCAATCCAGTTTTGTCCAACACTATCTTTTTCTTCGCCTAAAGCAGAACTTATTAAATTGTATGGCACTCCGCCAAGTTCTATTTTTCCATATAAAAAACGGTAAGGATCCTTAGGTTTCAACTTGCGCTCATTAAAAAGATAGGAATAGCTCATCCCTAAAACGAGATGATCTTGATAAGAATACTTTATTCTAGGGTCTTCGTAATTATCAATAACCTTTTGAAATTCAGGCTCTGGAGATATCTTTACTGCTGCTACTTCTATGGGATTTAAATTATGAGAAACAGTTGGTCCCGAAATCCAATGATATCCAAAATTTCCATTCAATATAATTCGGGTGTAATCAGGTCTATCTTGATAATTATATCCTATATCAAATTTTGTTCTAGGGTTAAAATACCGTGAGAAAAAATTACGTTTTACAGGAGCTAGAAATCTTGGAAGTTCTATACTTGTCGATATTCCCGCCTCAAGTGTATTGAAAATATTAAATATGGTGTTTGGATCTTTTGAATTACTAACACTTTGTACTTCAAGGGCTCCACGTAAATTGAGTCTTAATATCTCTCCATTTTTAAAGGTATTTCTACTAATCATTCCAAAACTTTGTTCAACTCCCACATCACCTCCTGATTGTTTTACTTCAGAGTTACTTGTTATGCCAAATTTTGCACTTTTTGATAATTGAATATAACAATCCAATTGTCCAAAACCATCTTTTTCTTCTTTTAAATCTCGCAAACTGACATTGATGTATTTGTAAATATTCAAATTGTTGAGCGATTGGTACGATTGTGTTATGTCCTTTTGCTTAAAAAAGCGGTCAGGCTTAATATAAATTGCCTGAAGAATTGCTTTTGGATTGACCAGCATCTCACTGTTATGAATAAAGTAATAATTGATATTGGATTGGTGGTCAAAATCATAAGAAAATATCGTTGTATCCATTTGTTGATTATGATCATTGATGGAGACCTCTGGATAGATAAAAACCTTTCTATAGCGATATTGAATGTCTTTGATAGAGTAAATAGAGTCTGAATTATTATCTTTACTATACGTTTGTTCTTTAATTTGAACTTTCAAATTAGCAGTATAATTATTTAGTGACGTATCAGCTTCGAAAGTAATTTGCTGTTTGTTAAAATAATAATATCCCAAATTTCTAAGTTGATTTGTAATTCTTTCTCTTTCTGATTCTAGTGCAGTAACTGAAAATACCATCCCTGAGTCTAAAATCGATTTGCTCCAATCTGCAATCACGAAGGTTCGCAAACTTCGATTACTAATCTGGAAATCAACATTGTTAACAGTATAAGGCGAATGTGGATAAATATTATAACGCACTTTGGCAGAACGTAAACTACCATACTTAGTAATAACAGGCTCTATTTCTGCATTATAGTATCCTAAATTATATAAATGTTGTAATATGTTTTTTGATGTTGGATTAATCAGTGTAGAATCAAATAATATTGGCGATTCTCCTAATTTTTTTGTCAGAAAACGATTAATAAGCGTGCTGTCTTTAAAATGTGTTCCCAGATCATACATCCATAATGAAGGCCTGAAAATTAATATTCTACGATTTTCCTTTTGCAAAAAATAAGATTCAACATCATGAGAAGGAACTTTTTCTCCAATCATTCTAAACGAATTACGCTGAAATAAGTACGAATCAGTTGGCACATTACGCGTAGGGTAACATGAAACTAAACCTAATATAAGGCTAGCCATTAAAAAAGTACTTACTATGAATCGTTTCAATATGAATCTAATTTTGCACAAAGTTAGTATTTTAATGAAATGAGTATAAAATAAATCCTGATTTCAAACATTATTAATATTGTAGTACTTTTGGTTTTTACTTAATATGTATTATGAATCATAAATTTTTCTCTCTACTAGACACTTCTGCAATTGTAAAATTATGGTTTTATCCAATGCTTCTGTTTTTCACAATTTCGTCATGCCAACCTACTCCTGTTGAAAATAACAACTCTATACATATCAATGTTAAACTTGATAGTCTTGATATACAAGGATATATATATTTATTTCAAATGACTCCAGAAAACCTGTTTCTCTTAGATTCAGCTATAGTCAATGAAGACAAAATGACTAATTTTTCTTTTCAACCTACACAAGCTAACGACATATATGTGATTCGCTTTTCGCCTAACCAAGCCATTACTTTAGTGCTAGACTCTTGTTCGCAAATTGAATTAATAATAAAAAAGCAGCCAATTAATGCTAATTATAAAGTTATTGGGTCTGCGGATTCAGAACTTATGCGACAGATTAATGCAATTATTAATACACATAGCAATAATTTTGAGGAATATTATTCTGCTTATCGAAGCGCTCCAAAAGAAAGTGATATTAAAATACTGCGCAAACAAACGGATTCCCTATTGCGTTTAAACCAAATTAACTTATATAATGAGTTAACAAAAATAATATCTAAAAATCCATCTTCTCTGGCTTCACTAGTTGGACTTTATAGTAAATTTGGTAATGAAAGAATTTTAAATGTGGAATTAGATTTTAATTTATTTAAACTTGTGTCAGATTCTCTAGAGCAATCAAAACCATATAATTTGCACGCTATTGCTTTAAGAAATAGTATCGATATATTTATTGAAAATAAAGAGCTTATAGTAAAAAAGGAAGAATTATTAGACATAGGGCATATTTTTCCTGATGTATCTCTATTAAGTTTAGATAATAACGTGATAAGAATACGAGATAATAAGGCAAATTATAAAATAATATATTTGTGGAAATCTAATTATTCTAAATTTTGGGAGATTAACCCTAAGCTTAATTCTATTTACAAGCAGTATAAAAGTCAGGGTTTGGAAGTATTTGCCATTTCGTTTGAAGAAGACAAACTTGCTTGGGCCAATTACTGCAAAATGGAAAAGTTCAATTGGATTAACTTGATTGCAGATCCAAGACAAGCTAGTATAATAAATCCAAATGATGTTTATCCTAGAATTTTTCTGTTAGACAAAGATTGTAAAATTATTGGAAAAGATATTGATGTAGAGCAAGTTGAACAATTAATTTTAGACAAGCAATGATACTAAAATTTAGAAGAATCCAATTTTTATTTCGTATTATATTCATAATCATTTGTATTATGGGTAATAGTACAAGCTCAATATATGCTCAATCCTATTGGCAACAACAGGTTAATTATACTATAAATGTAAGCCTTAACGACACTGCTCATTCTCTTTTAGGCGACATTACTATACAGTATATTAATAATTCACCCCATAGTTTAGATTATATTTATTTCCACTTGTGGCCAAATGCTTATCAAGATGAAAAGTCTGCCTTATGTGACCAAATGCTTAGAGATGGTAATTCAGATCTATATTTTGCGGATGAGGATCAAAAAGGTTATATCAATCAATTGGATTTTCAATCTGGGGAGAAATCTCTGAGATGGGAATATGATGAAATCTATGGAGATATTGCAAAAGTGTATTTAGCACAGCCCTTGCTGTCGGGAGAACAGATTGAAATTTCCACTCCATTTTTTGTAAAAATACCTTCTGGTGAATTTTCGCGATTAGGACATTCTGAGCAGTCATATCAAATAACACAATGGTATCCGAAACCCGCAGTTTATGATCAAAAAGGCTGGCATCAAATGCCTTTTCTGAATTTAGGAGAGTTCTATTCAGAGTTTGGCAATTATGATGTATATATCACATTACCTGCTAATTATAGAGTTGGAGCAACTGGTGATTTGATGAACGGAGAAAAAGAAGAACGTTTTATAGATTCTATTGCTCAGATTACAGCTTCAATGGTTAAATTCCCCAAAGATCTAAGTTTTCCACCATCAGATTCTCAAACAAAAACCTTACATTTTCATCAAAGTAATGTGCACGATTTCGCATGGTTTGCAGATAAACGTTATCATATTTTACAAGGAGAAGTTGAATTGGAAAACGGACAAAAAGTAAAAACACAAACAATGTTTACTAACGAAGAGGCTAGAATGTGGGCCAAAAGCTTATTATATATTGGCAGGTCAACACAATATTATTCTTCTCAAGTTGGAGACTATCCTTATAAAAAAATTACGGCAGTGCAAGGTGCTTTGAGTGCTGGAGCCGGTATGGAATATCCCAATATTACAATCATCGGGAAATCTTATAACAAAATTACTTTAGAGGAAACCATCATGCATGAAGTAGGCCATAATTGGTTTTATGGAATGCTCGGCTTTAACGAACGCGATTATCCTTGGATGGACGAAGGAATAAATACTTTTTATGAATCGCAGTATATGAAAAGGTATTATCCAGATTTAACATTACTAAAAAAGTATCTGGATGTGGCATTCCCCGCGTTTCATTTGGACGAGCTTGATGGTCAATTTGATAATTACATTTTCAATAAATTTCTAGCCTCCTATAATTTGGATCAGCCGGCAAACTTAAGCTCTAATGATTATACAACAATGAATTATGGAGGCATCGTTTATTATAAAATGGCATTGGTGTTCCAAAATTTGCAAGCCTATTTAGGCTATGAAAAGTTTGCAGAGATTATGCAGAAGTTTTTCCTTGAGTGGCAGTTTAAACATCCTCAGCCCAAGGATTTTATTTCGTTTTTTGAAAAGGAAACTCAAGAGGATTTATCGTGGTTTTTTGAGGGGCTGATTGGAAGTAAAAAAAGAAATGACTATAAAATATGTTCCGTGAAGGAGATGGGAGACTCATTATTGATTGAAATAAAAAACAAAGGTGACATTAATTCTCCCATTTTAATTGAGGGGAAAAACATTTTGAATATTGATATTGAATCCCAATGGCATAGTGGGTTTTATGGGAAGAAAACCCTAACATTTCCGTCTAAACCTTATAAAAAAATTACGGTTAACGAACCTTATAACATGCTGGATTATGAGCCTGGAAATAATTTCTATTATCCTGATAAGCTATTTCATAAAGCACGAAAGATTAAAGTTAAGTTAATAACTGCTATGCCTTGGGCTGAAGAAAGTCATATTTATGTTAGTCCGGTTATAGGCTGGAATCTATATAATAAATTCATGCTTGGGGGCTTGATTTTTAACCATTCCGCATTTGAAAAAAAGTGGGAATATGAGCTCTTGCCGTTGTATTCTTTTAAAACGAATAATTTGAATGGTAGTTTTGGCGCTAGAAGGAATCTATATTTTAACTCATGGGTAAGGAGGCTCAGTATTGGTGTAAGTGGGAAAAAATATAATTATGATGCTAATCAAAGTCCCGTTTATTATCAGCGACTTGTTCCTCACGTTTTGGTTTATTTTCATAATCCAGCAGGGAATACAAGAATTTCTAATATTTTGAAAATCAGATCAGTCTATATAGAACAACAGTTTTTGGATTATGCCTTAGAGAGCTCTTCTTCAACCTATACATCTTTCGTTAATACTCGAAATACTAACGTTTTTGAATTGAATTATAAATACGAGAATCGTCGCTTGATTAATCCATTTGGAATAGAGTTTAATTCACAATTAAACGGTGATATAGTAAAAGCAGATTTGACAGCTCATTATACGCTGTCTTACCAAAAACCCAAAAGAGGACTTAAAACAAGAATTTTCTTAGGGAATGTTTTTTCTCATGCTAACAATCCATCGGTTGATTATTCTTATAAATTAAGTTCATGGGATGGAGGCGATGATTATTTATATGACTATACTTATTTCGGCAGGTCCGAATCAAATGATTTTTATGGTGCTCAAATGGTCAATCGTGATGGTGGATTTTATCTCCCTTCGGCATTAGGACGCAGTTGGGGATTTATTGGTGCTATAAATTTTCGATCCACTATTCCATTTACACGCATTATTCAACTATATGCTAATTTTGGCGGTATAATAGACCCAAGTCAATTGTCTCAAAATAATTTATTATATGAAGGTGGTGCAATTATTTCACTCATTGAAAACAACTTTGAGATATACCTTCCGTTTCTATGGAGCCAAGATTATCAAGATGTTATGGCCTTAAACCCGCGACATAAGTATATAAATAATGTAAGGTTTACCATGAGAATGGATTTATATGATCCATTTAAACTATTAAAAGAACTAAATTTGTAGCCAATTTTGAAGACAAAACCCACATATCAATTGTATTTTATTTCAGATGTACATCTCGGTGTTCCTGACTATGATAGTAGTTTGGAAAGAGAAAAACGTTTGGTTTCCTGGCTTGATTCTATTAAAGATTTAGCTACAGATTTATTCATCCTTGGAGATTTGTTTGATATGTGGTTCGACTACAAAAAAGTTGTGCCAAGGGGCTATGTACGACTATTAGGAAAGTTGGCAGAGTTAACAGATTGCGGAGTTCGTGTACACTATTTTATAGGAAATCATGATATGTGGGTATTCGATTATTTTCAAAAAGAGCTCGGATTTATTATCTATCGCGAGCCACAATCCTTTGATTTTAATGGCAAAAAGTTTTTACTTGGCCATGGAGACGGCCTTGGCCCTGGTGATTATTCCTATAAGTTTATTAAACGAATTTTTGCAAGTCCAATAAATCAATGGCTATTTGCTCGTTTACATCCTAATTTTGGGCTTGGTTTAGCAAGTCTTTTGTCAAAACGTAGCCGCATTGCTAATGGAAATTTTGAAGAAGTGTCTGATGATTCCGAGAGCGAAAATTTAGTAAGATATTGTAGAAAAGTATTAGAATCGGATCATTACGATTTCTTTATCTTCGGCCATAGACATGTTGTCATAGACATTAAATTAGGAAATGATTCGAGATATATAAACTTAGGAGAGTGGGTTAAAAACCCACATATAGCTAGTTTTGATGGAAATAAGATGAAATTAGAAGCAATAAATTAATTGAATTGTTGGGCTAAACAACTTAAAGCCTCCTCTATTTCTGCATTCATTTGGTTTTGGCCCTTGGCAATATATCTATAAACACCTAATGATTTAGCCTCTTCTATAATTTTATATTTCTCCTGAGCAGACACCATTATCACTTCAGTTTTGGGAGAATATTTTTTGATTTTTAATAGCACCTCTATCCCTGTCAAGTCACCCAAGTCGTAATCTAAAAAAATCAAATCTGGCTTAACATTTAATTCCAGAAGAAACCCAGAACCTGTATGACAGGTATAAACTTGAGTAAATCCGTGTATTAATAACTTCCGCTTTAATACTTCCGAAAAAATAATATCGTCATCAACGATGTAAATAATAGAATCCATAATACATATCCAAACTTCTATGCTCCCAGTATAATAATTATGCCAAAACGAATAACATTCTCATTTTATGTATATTACACATTTCTAGATATTGTAATGATTCTCAAAATAAAACAGATATTCTAATTATTGGAAAATCGTTCGTTTTTTTATTTATCTTTGTACATTGTTAAAACAAACGCTCACTTAAAATTTAGGATGTATGAATCCATATAAAATTTTTGTTGTTGAAGATGATCCAATCTATTCTAAGGTACTTACTTATCATCTTTCTCAAAATCCAGATTACGATATTGAAACATTTGAATCGGGCAAACAGTGCCTTTCAAATTTGTATAAAAACCCAGACCTAATAACTCTCGATTATTCCTTACCTGACTTGTCAGGGCTTGAAATTTTAACGCGCATAAAAGAATTTAATGCAGACCTGCCAGTTATTGTTATATCTGGACAAAGTGATATTCAAACAGCTGTAAATCTCTTGAAAAAAGGCGCTTATGATTATATTGTAAAAGATAATGAAGCTAAAAACAGATTATGGAATACGGTAAAAAATGTTCGAGAGCATATTAGTTTAAAAAGAGAAGTAGAGACTTTGCGCGCAGAAGTGGGTAAAAAATATGAATTCACTCAAGGTATTATTGGAAACAGTAAAGAAATGAAACGGGTTTTTAACATCCTTGAAAAGGCAATTCAAACTAATATTACTGTTTCTATTCAAGGCGAAACTGGGACTGGAAAGGAAGTGGTTGCCAAAGCAATACACTATAATTCTAACAAGAAAGATCAGCCCTTTGTGGTTGTTAATGTTTCTGCAATTCCTGAAGATTTGATAGAAAGTGAAATGTTTGGTCATGAGAAAGGCGCATTTACAGGGGCTGACAGGCGTAGAATAGGTAAATTTGAGCAAGCAAATGGCGGAACTTTGTTTTTGGATGAAATTGCTGAAATGAGTTTACCCATGCAAGCCAAATTACTTAGGGTAATTCAAGAACGAGAGATTAGCAGAGTTGGCGGAAACGATATCATTAAAATCAACACCAGAATATTAATTGCAACGCACAGAAATTTATTGGAGGAAGTGAAGAAGGGGAATTTTAGAGAAGACCTTTATTACAGATTACTTGGGCTTCCTATTACTTTACCACCCTTGCGAGAAAGAGGAAACGATATTATTTTATTAGCTCGATATTTTCTTAAGGATTTTTGTCGCGAAAATCAACTAGAGCTCATCACACTTACAAAAGAAGCTCAAGAAAAACTATTGAATTATCCTTTTCCAGGTAATGTTCGTGAATTAAAAGCAATTGTGGAATTATCAGCTGTATTATCTATGGATGGCAAAATATTGGCAGAGGATATTAGCTTTCATAAAATTAATGAAATGAGCGATCTCCTTTCAAAAGAAATGACCCTTGATGAGTATAGCGCCAAAATTATTACCGGTTATTTGAATAAATATGATCAGAATATTACTGAAGTAGCCGATAGGTTGAAAATTGGAAAATCTACAATTTATCGCATGAAGAAAAATGGCTTAATTGCTTAGATCCAAAGTATTACTGGACTTGCAATACCTATAATCATAATTATTTTTATTAAAGAACTAAGTTGATGAAAATCTTCCCGTCGCCTTGCTCTGTATAATAATGGGATAGCGATAACAAATATAATCAAATGAATAATAACAAATGAAATCCGGAAGAAAAGAGTAAAAGGAAGGTAAAATTGATAAACTCCAATCAGCACAGAAAGTAGTATAAATAGAAATAATACTGAATACTTTAATTTTCTAAGAGATATTGTGGCCGCCCAAGTTTTACAGCCATAAGTTAAATCTTCCTCAGCATCTTCTTTATCTTTGATAAGTTCGCGAATTAATGTGCTTAAAAATGCAAAAAGGATGAAGAACATTACGCTAATATGCATCCATCGTAAATCATAACTAAACATAAATCCTTGAGCCAATACGTCATAAATAGTATATATCCAAATTAAAAAAGGAACCATTGCCGTTGTAATGGAAACGAGAAGGTTGCCAATCAGCTTACTACATTTAAAAAAGTTGGAATATCCAAACAATAAAGCCATTACAAATAATTGAACTGTTGCAAGTCCCATTTTTTGAATTATAAATGCAGCATAAAGTGATGAAATAATACCCACTATATTGAATGTGTACATCAATATACTTGCTGTTTTTTTTGAAATTGCTTCAGAGACTAGCGGGCGATTACTTTTGTGAACCCTATCTATTTCCACATCTTGAATATCATTCAGCAAATATCCCCCTGCTGCAATAAATAAACTCGAAAACACCAAGGTCCAAAACAATAGTGGACTCATTCTATAGCTAAATTCCATTTTGGAAAAATAATAATCCATTAGCCCATACTTAATAACAACCTCTGTGAAAAGAATTATCAGCAAGTTTTTCCAACGAATTAATTGTAGAATGGCCATATTGAAAGTATTTTTACCAGTTATAAGCGTCTTTATTCATCCAGTTTTTGTGCAATTTAAGGGTTTGTTCAATAATGTCACGGGCACAGCCTTCGCCTCCTTTTTTGTCTGAAATATAATCGGAAATTTCTTTTATTTCAATTGAAGCATCTGAAGGGCAAGTGGCCACTCCTGCATTTTTCATCACTTCGTAATCTGGAATATCATCTCCCATATATATAATGTTCTTATCTTGAAGGCTATATTTTGCTTTCAATTCTTCATAAACCATAAGTTTATTGGGTACGCCAAGGTAAACATCTTTTATATTTAAACCATATAGACGTTTATACATTCCCTCAGCTTTTGCCCCAGAAATAATAACAACACGATATCCCTTTTTTACTGCCAATTGCATTGCGTAGCCGTCTTTAACATTTGTTCTTCGCAAATAATGACCCTCCTCGGTGAGCAAGACCATGCCGTCTGACAACACACCGTCAAAATCAAAAATAAAGGTATTTATCTCACCAAGTTTTGCTTTATAATTTTTCATTATTGGTTATTTTCTTATTAATAATATTACTAATACTTCTGTATAATTCAGCATAATCTGTGGAGCTTTTAAGTTTGTTAATATGCTGTTTCATTATTTCTTGATCGTTTCGAATAGCAGGCCCAGTCTGCACTTCGCTAGGCAAACTAAATTTAATTTTGCTTGCAGTTTCTTCAATCAAAGGTCTCAATAAATCAAAACTGAGATCTGATTGGCTTAAAATTTCTTCTCCAATTCCAAACATAGCGTTGCTGAAATTGTTTGCAAATACCGCTGCTAAATGTAAGGTATGCCTTTGATTTGAATCTACTTGATAAACATTCTGGGATAATAATCGAGCCAAATAGCTAAGCTTCCGCGAAGATTTTTCGGTATTGGCTTCAATACAAAATGGTATCTTGCTCATGTCAGGAGAAGACTGGGAACTAAACGTTTGCAATGGATAAAATACACCATAATTTTGAAACATGTTAAACACATCCATATCTACTGAACCACTCGTATGGCAAATAAGAGTTGAACTTGGCAATAAGCTGATGTCTATAGTTGATAACGAACTATCACTTATTGAAATAATAATGCAGTCTATATCCTGATCAAATTCAGAAATAGAAGTGATAGTTTGGGATTCCACTTTTGAAGATAATTCATTTGCATGCAGTGAGTTGAGTGAATAAATCTGTAAAATATTTACACCACTTTTGTAAAGGGCAATTGCCAAATGACTAGCCACTTTTCCACTGCCAATAAACCCAATAGTTTGAATTAATTTACTTTGCATGATGAAGCGAAAATACAAAAACAAAGCTTATGATAATATGACATATTCTCTAAATGAACTGAAAAACAACAAAGGTATAAAAACAACAAAGGTATAAAAACAGACAAGCCCAACTATATGGATAAGAAGGGCAATGTCCGCACCGATTGTTATGCGAAAAAAAGGTATTTTAAATCTCTTGTATATATTTAGGATTGTCCCTAAGAAACTGTTTTTTTATAATTAACGATTTTGATTTAGTGCAAGTACAATGCCAAAAAACGTGGCTTTTTTTTAAAAAATAGCCCAAAAGTTTGAAATTTTAGGGTCTTCTTTGAAGCCGCGAATTTACTGCAAAAAAGCTTTTAAAATATTCTTTAATGCAAGCGTA
>FLOH01000663.1_pt1 | contig 66528 bp, 63 predicted proteins | sample 756751 | NCBI WGS metagenome assembly FLOH01 (sample SAMEA4026879, study PRJEB14308) | marine metagenome | biome: coastal water; material: water | depth 74 m
TACGCTTGCATCTCATCGAATTTCAGAAAACTCGGTTCTGTTCAGACTCACAACATAACTGCTATATATTTCAACCGAGAAAGCGGATAGAAACTACTATTTGTAGGCAACTTTCAGCCCCAGCAATCTTGTACTGTAACGTAACATTCGCCCTCTCAACTGGTAAGGGGACGTCTATATGCATTTCTACCCTTTCTGAAATTGGCTTTGAATATTTATGCTGAATAAGATTCTCGAAACGCATATTTGCATGGAGGTGCCCGTGCCCTTCACGGCTGACTCCCCTTTTCAATACTGCTCAGGTATTTTTCAGTTGCAACGCAAAAGAGTTTTGATCGGTCCAACCCCTTGGTTTCTTTGACGACTTCGCCAACCTTCGCCAATAGATCCACTGGCACCATGACGTTGATACGCTTTTTCGGCCGATACTCTTTCATACTTTTCTCGCTCGGCACAACCGGGAAAACAAGTTCATTTTCCTCAGCTTCCGCCTTAACGTCCTCAAAAGAACGAGGGGCTTGATATTCCCGGCCTTTGCGGCCCACGACCATCAGGCCGCTTAAAGCGTCCATAGCCATAAACAGGGCTTGATCCAGATCTTTCCCACCGGTATGAACGCCAGGCGCATCCGGGAAGCGCACCCCCCAGCCTGTTTCCAGCCGATAAAAAATTCCGTAATAAGTTTTCATCCGTCTTTACCTCCATGTCTTGAAAATCGATAGAGTGAAGGGCTTTGCGCCCTTCCTTCTACTTGTCAGTCTGCTTCAGGATTTCCGTTGCCAAACGCTCGTCAATTTCCGTGTGCCGGGGGACCGGAAATCTGTAGCCGTTCCGACTTTCCCAGAACTCGTGGTTTCCGCCTTGACGAATCTGCCTGGCGCCTCTGGCTTTCAGTCTCTTTGTCAGTTCTCTTTTTTTCATTCTCCACCCCGTTGAATAGCTGCCTTCTTACACACGTGTGTATATATTGTCAAGCGATTTTTCTATGACCGAAAATGACTGTTGGCATGATTTTTCGGTATCGGATCGGTATTCGGTACGGTAGGGGTCGGGCCACGCTAACGACTTAATATTAAAAGGAATAGGCCAAAAAAGCACAGTATTCTGCTCCATATATTGCACTTTTTAGGGGCAAAAAGAGCAATATCGCGAATGAGAACGAGTTTGGGTATGGGTAACGAACCTATATGGATGATTTTGTGCAAAGCCGCATTTGATGATGATCTACAGTTTTGTCAAAAAGATTTCATTTTTTTTGTGACAGTGTTTTAGGTGATAAGGGCTAACCTGCTATGTTTTTTGTTGACTTACAGTAAAACTTTCAGTAATTATGTTGTCGCGTCATGGGGGAAACAGCTTTGGAAAAGGAACGGCGATCCATGAAATTAACGGACCGGCAAAAGCAGGTTTTAACCTATATTTCCAGATATATAGATGAGTGGGCGAAGTCGCCCTCCTTTGATGAAATCTGTTCCCACTTTGGATTTGCATCTTACAACACCGTGTCCACCTATCTCAATACTCTGGAGAAAAAGGGGTATATCCGCCGGCCGAGAGAAAAAAATCGAAAACGGGCCATTGAGGTCATCAGTCCCGTGGAGACCCGAAAATTTGAATGGCCCCTTTTGGGCCGGGTGGCGGCTGGACAACCCATTGAGGCCATCGAGGACCTGGACGTGGTGGAGGTGCCGCCCTCCATGACGGACGAGGGTGAGTGCTTTGTGCTTCAGGTCAAGGGGGTCTCCATGGAGGAAGACGGCATTCTGGATGGAGACTTTGTGGTGGTGCGAAAACAGGCCACGGCAAAGAACGGGGAGATCGTGGTGGCTCTGGTGAACAACGGGGTCACGGTGAAACGATATTATCGGAAAAAGGATCACGTGGAACTTCGGCCGTCCCATGGGGATATGCCATCCATCCGTGTTCAAAGTGAAGATTTTCGCATTGAAGGGAAGGTCGTAGGGGTCATGAGGTACTATCGATGATGAGATTTAGCGCTCGCCGCCAAATTATTCATCTCCATATCGCGGCGTTCCCCATTGCCGTGGCTCGGATTTCCCAGCCGTCATTGCGGGATCGACCGGTGGCCGTGGCGCCGCTTCAGTCCGATCGGTCGGTGGTGCTGTCCGTTTCCAGCGAGGCCCGACGCGAGGGGGTTTTTAAGGGGATGCCCCTGTTAAAGGCCATGAAACGGTGCCCGGGGCTTAAGGTCCTGCCCCCCGACCCGGCGGCCGCAGAAAAAGCCTGCCGAAATCTGGAGCAGGCGGCGGCCCGGTATACGCCTCTCTGGGAACCGTCGAAGCCGGGACATCTCTACCTGGACCTCACCGGCGCCGAACGGCTCTGGGGCCCGGCCCGGGATACGGCCCGGCGTCTTCAAAGGGAGATCAGAGACCGTTTGGATTTGACCGGAACACTTGGGGTGGCCGGCAACAAGCTGGTTTCCAATGTGGCATCCCGAGCACTGCCCTTGAAGGGGGACGACATGGGCGTATTAAATGTGGAATACGGACATGAAGCCGCTTTTATGGCGCCGTTAAAGGTGAATGTGGTGCCTGGCATGGGGCCCGTGCGCCAAAAGGTCTTGATGGAAGATCTCAACATTACCTATGTTCGGCAATTGGCAGCGCTGGATATGGGACGTCTGAAATTGATTTTTGGCCGCCGGGCCGGTCTGATCCATCAGTGGTCCCTGGGGATCGATGCGACCCCGGTATATGCCCGATCCGGCGCGCCCGAAGTGGCTGAAGAGGTGATGTTGCCTCAAGATGAAAATGACGACGTCAGGCTTCTGCAAAAATTCTGGAGCTTGGTAGAGATCTGTTTTTATCGCATACGAAAGCGGCATTTGTTTCCCTTGAAAGCCGGTTTGCTGGTTCGGTATGCTGACCAGGTGGCCTCAAACCGCTCCTTTAAAATTCCGCCGGCGGCCTATGGTCATCGGGCTGACATATTGCATCTCTGGAACCGTGCCCTTTTTGTCCCTCTGGAAAAGCTGTTTTTTGATGTGTGCCAAAGAAGGGTGCGGGTTCGCTTTCTGAAGGTCTGGTTTCGGGAATTTCGCTCCTCACATTGTCAGTTATCCCTTTTTCAATCGCCATCGCCCCGTGAAGAAAAAAACCGCCGGCTGGTCCATGCCATGGATCATATTCGGGATCGATATGGCGCGGATGTCATTCGATGCGGACGGGCGGCATGATTTCGGAGTGCGGAGTGCGGAGTGCGGAGTGTGGAGTGCGGAGTGCGGAAGATCTTAGGTTCTTTAATCCGCATTCCGCATTCCGCAGTTAAAATGTCTCAGTTTGTTCACCTGAACGTGCATTCAGACTTTTCGAAGGGCTGGGGAGTTGCTACCATCGAAGATCTTTGCCGCAGGGCAAAAGCCCTTGGTATGGACCGGCTGGCGCTGACCGATACCAACGGTGTTTACGGGCTCGTTTTTTTTGTTCAAGCGGCAAAAGAGATGGGGATTTCGCCTGTGGTGGGAAGTGAACTTTCATGCGACGGTCGGCGCGTTGTTTTGCTGGTCAAAAATTTTGAAGGGTACGCCAACCTCTGCCACATCATATCGGCACGTCACTGCCACGGTGATTTTGATCTGATCCGCGCCATTGGCAGAAGACGGCGTGGACTCATCATTTTTTCCGACGACTTTACCCTGCTCAAGACCCTGAAGCAAGATGCCATTGAAGACCTGTTTGTGGAGATGTCCCCCGGATACGGAATGGCCCGATGCCACGCCTTTTCCCGGAAATCCGGCATTCCTCTGCTGGCCACCAATCGGGTGTATATGGTGGAGAAAAACCAGTTTCGGCTTCATCGGATACTGAGGGCCATGTCGCTGAACACAAAGCTGTCCAGGCTGACGGAGGCGGAATTGTGTCGGGACTATAGCTTTTTAAATTCCCCCCGCCATATGATTGATCAGTATCCCCACGCCCCGGAAGCCGTCGCCAATACCCTGAAGGTGGCTGACCAGGTCATGCTGGACTGGAATTTTGACCGGGTGGTTTTCCCCTGTTTTGAACAGATGGGGGCTGAGGAAGCCTTTCAACAATTGTACCGGGAGACCCTGGCCGGCTGCCGCAGGCGATACGGAGAAATCACTCACGACGTGAAGGCACGGGTGGACCATGAGATGGGCATTATTCGGGAAAAGAATTTTGCCCACTATTTCCTGGTGGTGGCCGACATCGCCAAACGGGCGCAACGGTCCTGCGGCCGGGGGAGTGCCGCCGCCTCAATCGTCTCCTATGCCCTTGGAATTACCCATGTGGACCCCATTGGGCACCACCTGTTTTTTGAACGGTTTTTAAATCCCGGCAGAATGGATCCGCCGGATATCGATCTGGATTTTGCCTGGGATGAGCGGGATTCGGTCATCGACGACATTTTTGCGCGATACGGCCATGGCCATGTGGCCATGGTGGCCAACCACAACGGCTTCGGGGCCCGGTCCGCCATTCGGGAAGTGGCCAAGGTCTTCGGGTTGACGGGTCGGGAGATCGGAAGGGTTACGGAGAAAATCGGTTTCAGATGGCATCTTCAGGAGTTGGGTGAAGCGTTGCGCCTGCATCCTGAAATGCGCGGCATATCATTTGAAAAACCATGGAATGAGATCCTGGATGCCGCATGTGGTCTTCAGGGGCATTTCAATCACCTTTCCATCCATTGCGGCGGCGTGGTGATAACCCCGGATGAAATTCGCAGGCATTGCCCGGTGGAAATTTCCAACGATGGCCGACAGGTCCTTCAGTGGGAAAAGGACTCGGTGGAGGATTCAGGCCTGGTAAAAATCGATATTCTGGGCAACCGAAGTCTGGCAGTGATCCGGGATGCACTTGCAATGGTAAATCGAAATTATGGTCGCCATATGGAATATGCGAAGCTGAACCCACTAAAGGATCCCGAAACCGCGAAGATTTTTTATAAAGGCGATACCTTTGGGGTCTTCTATTTTGAGAGTCCGGCCACACGCCAGGTGCTCACCAAGGTCGGGTCCGGCCTGTCCGTTGAAAAATACCTGGCAATGGATCATTTTTCCCTCAATGTGGTGGTGACCTCCATCATTCGACCAGCGTCCAACCAGAGCATCCATGACTGGTTGCGTCGCCTGAAAGGAGCGCCATGGAAGTCCCCCCATCCCTTGTTGAGCCCTGTTTTAAATGAAACCCTAGGCGTCATGGTGTTTCAGGAACAACTGAGCCAGGCGGCCATCCATCTGGCCGGGTTTGACCCGGCGGAGGCCGATATGCTGCGCAAGACGGTGAGCAAAAAGCATAAGGAAAAAAAACTGCGGGATTTTCACGAGCGGTTTGTTCAAGGGGCCAGGGAACGGGGAGTTGATGAAAAGGTCATTAGCGAGGTGTGGCAGATGATGATGGGGTTTGATGGATACAGCTTCTGCAAACCCCATTCCGCCAGTTACACCCTTGTGGCCTATAAATCCGCCTGGCTCAGGGCCCACTATCCGGCCGAATTCATGGCGGCCGTGATTTCCAACGGCGGGGGCTATTATGGAACCTTCAGCTATATATCCGAAGCGCGGCGGATGGGGCTCAAGGTCCTGCCCCCCCATATCAATCTGAGCCATATCAAATATACGGGAAAAGGCCGAAATATCCGCATGGGGCTCATGCAGTTGAAAGATTTTTCCCGGGAAGCCCTGGAAGCTATTATCCATGAACGTTTAAAGCATGGCGCCTTTGTTTCCCTGGAGAATTTTCTGGTTCGCTCCGGTCCCCATGTTCACCTTCAGGATGTTCGCATCCTGATCAAGGGAGGATGCTTTGACGGCATCGCCTGCGGGGCTTCCCGGGCCCATCTCGTGTGGCAGGCCCTTTCTTTTTATCACCGGAAAGAGGAAAAAAAGGCTCCGGGCCTTTTTGACGCTGTCGCGCGTCCGACATCTGGTCTCCCCGCCCCCCAAAGCCGGGACCCCTATCCCAGGCATGTCATGTTGAAGCATGAGGAGGAGAGTTTTGGGTTTGTGCTTTCGGTGCACCCCATTGCACTCTACAGCGATCGCTTGAAGCATCTCCATTATGTGCGGGCCAGAGACCTTTCCGCCTGTGTGGGGAAGAATGTGACGATCATCGGATGGCCCGTGACCGGGAAAACGGTCCATGCCAAGGATGGAAAATCAATGAAATTCATGACCTTCGAAGATTTGACCGCCACCTATGAGGCTGTTTTTTTCCCGGATGTGTACCACCGATTCTGTAAAATATTGAGTGTCAAACGTCCCTATGTTCTGCGAGGGAAGGTGGCGGAGAGCTTCAGTGCCATCAACCTGGCGGTAGATTGGGTGGAAGTTTTGAATCTGTCGGTTAGCCATTAATGCTAACAGCTAACCACAATTAACATTTCTGTGATTTTACTTGAATTTTTGAGAATAGTCATATATAGGTCCTGTTTAGATTCTTTTCATGGGACATCTTCTGGAGGATCACTTATTTAGATGCAGCAGCATATCCGTACGGCTTTGAAATCTCTTGCTAATCCGAAAAGATGGCCCGGCTTTCCCGGAAAAACCCGTCGTGCCAGCCCTGAAAAAGCAGAAACCGGCTTACCGGCAACCCCTCTGTTCACTGTGGAACGTCTAAATGAATCAATCCGAAGAGCCAGAGATCGTTTTTTAAATATCCAGAATGACAAAGGATATTGGGTGTTTGATCTGGAGGCGGACACGACCATTCCGTCGGAATACATTCTGCTCCAGAGATTTCTGGGGCGCGAGATTCCCGATAGTCTCAAGGCGCGGTTCGCCAATTATCTGCGCAACCGGCAGCTTGACAGTGGCGGATGGCCTTTGTATTACGAGGGCGAAGGCAATGTCAGCGCTTCAGTTAAGGCCTATTTTGCCTTAAAACACCTGGGAGACTCCCCCGATGCGTCCCATATGGCCAGAGCCAGGGCCTTTGTTCTGAACCGGGGCGGCGCCTCGGAAGTCAACGTTTTTACCCGATTTATGCTGGCGCTTTTTGGGCAGATTCCCTGGGAAACCACCCCGGCCATGTCCATTGAGATTATGCTTTTGCCGAGATGGTTTTTTTTCCATCTTCACAAGATATCCTACTGGTCTCGTACCGTCGTTGTTCCCCTACTAATCCTCAGTTCAAAGCGGCCCATTTGCCATCTGAAGCCGGAGGAGGGGGTTTCAGAGCTTTTTGTGTCGCCTCCACATGCGCTTCGACATCTGGATCATTTTGTTCCGGGCAGTTTTTTTAAAAATTGTTTCCTGATTCTGGATCGGATCCTGAAAAAGGTTGACCCCATGATGCCGCGTGTTCTGAGAAAAAAGGGGCTTAAGCTGGCTGAAACCTGGACCCTTGAGCGGATGAAGGGAGAGGGCGGTATCGGTGCCATTTTTCCGGCCATGGCCAATGCGGTGATGGCGCTAAAGGTTCTGGGATATTCTGATGACCATCCGGACTTTGTTCGGGGAATTCAGGCCATAGAAGATTTGCTGATTACCCACGGCGATGAAACCTACTGCCAACCCTGCTTGTCCCCCATCTGGGATACCTGCTTAAGTCTTTCCGCCGTGCTTGAAGGGGGGCTTCCCTCAAACCATGAAGCCGTTCAGGCTTCCATTGAGTGGCTTTTTAAACAACTGATCCTTGTTCCCGGGGACTGGGCTTATCGAGCGCCGGATCTTGAGCCTGCCGGGTGGGCCTTTCAATTCGAAAACACGCTTTACCCGGATGTGGATGATACCCCGATGGTTCTCATGGCGCTCCTGCGGGGCGGCGCCCTCAATGAAAACAAATATCGGGATAGAATTGCCAAAGCTGTGAACTGGGTGATCGGTATGCAGAGTTCCGATGGGGGATGGGGCGCTTTTGATATTGACAATAATTACCTCTATCTCAATGAGATTCCCTTTGCCGATCACGGCGCCCTTTTGGATCCCGGTACATCCGATTTGACGGGCCGATGTATTGAACTACTGGCCATGTTGGGGTATGGATCTGATTTCCCGCCCATTTCCAGAGGCCTCGATTTTTTGAAAAGGGAGCAGGAGGATTGCGGGGCGTGGTTCGGTCGCTGGGGGGTTAACTATATTTATGGTACATGGTCTGTATTGAAAGGCCTTGGGTGCCTGGGCGAAGATCCGTCGCAACCCTATATTCGGCGGGCGGTTCAGTGGTTGAAATCATGCCAGAATCCGGACAATGGCTGGGGCGAAACATGTTACTCTTATACGGACCCCAATCTTGCAGGGAAGGGGAAAAGCACCGCTTCCCAGACCGCATGGGCGCTCCTTGGGCTCATGGCCGCCGGTGAAGTGGGAAGTTCCGCGGTACAGCGGGGAGCCCACTATCTTCTCAACCAACAGGACAAGCAGGGGAAATGGGATGAAAAGCTCTATACGGGCACGGGTTTTCCCAGCGTGTTTTACTTGCGTTACCATGGATATGGCCAGTTTTTCCCCCTTTGGGCATTGGGTGAATACCGTCGATTGCGCGTGGACAAAATGACCCTTCAAGATGAAGTCACCCTGAAATACCCTGTTGATCTATCCCTGCCCGCTTTATAAATCAAATCATGAATTCAACCGTAGGCGTCGTGACGGCGCTTCCCGGTGAGGCAAGGGCGTTGGTTGGACGCCGGGACTGGCAAAAAGCGGAAGGGCTTTTGTATTGCCGCGCGCTTTTGAAAGACGGCGCTGAGCTGTTGGTTGTCCGGTCCGGTATGGGAATGGATAACGCCTTTTCCGCCGCCATGTGGCTGTCGGGAAAAAACCTGGCGGCATTAGGGTCTTTCGGTGTTTCAGGTGGGCTGGATCCGGGGTTGGGGGTCGGTGACCTGGTGTTTGCCGATGCGGTTTTCATGGAAGGGGAAGATGGGGTTTATGAGGTCTGGAAAAGGGATGAGAGTGAGCCTGAAGCGGAGTTCCATGAATCAGCCGCGAAAGGCGTAACCATCCGTTGGGGATCGATCATTACGGTGCGGCAGGCGGTTTTGAATGCCGCGCGTAAAAAGGCGCTTTTTGACCGAACAGGGGCGATGGCCGTTGATATGGAGACTGCGGCCGTGGTACAGGCTGCAAACCAGGCAGGCCTTCCTTTTTTTGCCGTCCGGGCCGTCTGTGATACGGCGGCTGTTTCCATTCCGGAAGTCCTGTATCAATGCGTTGATCAGAAAGGCCTTCCCCGGCTTCCCTATCTTTTTTGGTTGCTCTTTCGAAAGCCTTTACTGATGTCTCATCTAATACGCATGAAAAAAGATTTTGCCGCGGCCCTTGCCGGCGCGGCGTATGTGCGGCGCTATTTATCAATCTATGGGGGTGAGGACAATGAATGATGAAAAATACGAGAGGGCAAGAAAAAGAGTTGAGGAACTGAAAAAATTTTATGGGAACCTGATTTCCTATGCTGTTATCAATGTCATGTTGATTGTCATCAATCTCCTGACAAGTCCTGATCATTTGTGGTTTTACTGGGTGACCATTTTTTGGGGCCTATCCATTCTATTTCATGCTTCGCGGGTTTTTCTGATCAAAGGAAAACCGCTCGGTAAAGCGTGGGAAGAAAAGAAAATAAAAGAGGTGATGGAAAAGGACGAAAACCCTTGAAAATGACGGTGTCCTTCATTTCCTGGTTCCCATCCTCTAGCGTGGGAACCACAGAAAGCGAGAAATAGCTGTGATTGTTGTCTCAGCCGGTTTCCATTGACCACAGCGTTTGGCGCAGTTGTAGGTGCGGATTCATCCTCGCAACGGGATGGTGTTGCAGCACTGCAACTTTCTAGATTGTCGGAAACGACATGTATTGTTCTGGTAGTCTTGCGTGGTTTTGGACGATTTCAAACGGAAAGATAATGCACGAAGCATTCTGAAAACAAAAGTGAGGTTGCTGTATGACGACCCATCGATCAATTTTTATTCTTCTATTCGTTGTAATGACGGTTTCTTGTTGGGTTACGGTGTGTACAGCGAAAGATGATAATCGGACTAACCCGCCCCATCGTATTCTCAAATCTGCAAGCGAATTAGATTATCCCCCATTTGCTATAGTTCGAGAAGATGGAAGTGCCGATGGGTTCTCAGTCGATCTGCTAAAATCCATTGTAAAAGCAGTTGGTTTAGACATTAATTTCACTGTTGGTCCTTGGGCTGAAATAAAGCAGGAACTGGTAGATGGACACATCGATGTTCTTCCGTTTGTCTCATATTCAAAAGAGCGCGAAAAAGTTTATGGTTTTACAGCCCCCTACTTGCGAATGCATGGCACAATTTTCATACGTCAAGGTGAAAAATCCATTAAAAGTGAGGCCGATTTAAAAGGTAAAGAAGTCCTTGTGATGCGTGGCGATACAGCTCATGAATATGCAGTCAAAAAGAACTTGTCTGATAAAATGATATTGACTGACAGCTTCGAAGACGCAATGAGATTGCTATCTGATGGTAACCATGATGCTGTTATCATTCAGAAATTAGTGGGTCTGCAACTTATTAATAAACTGAATATTTCCAATTTGGTCAGTTTCGACAACATTACAGAGGTAAGTCTGAAGCCGGGCGTCAAACCTTTATCGGGTTTTGAACAGAAATTTTGTATTGCCACTCAGGACGATGATAAAGAATTGCAGGCACTCTTGAACGAAGGCTTAGCAATAGTTATTGCGAATGGAACCTATAATGATCTTTATGACAAGTGGTTTGGCCCAATTCTCCCCAAGCCTTCTGTTCCTTTGTCTTTGATACTTAAATATCTGGCGTTCATTCTGGGGCCGGTTCTATTTTTTCTGGCAGTTGTGGGAGTCTGGTATCTTAAGAAAGAAGTGGCCAGGAAAACTAATAGTTTAAGGGAAGAAATAATAGAACGAAAGAAGGCGGAAGAAGCACTGCGGGAGAGCGAGGAGCGCCTCAGGATCGCCGGCAAGGCAGCCTATGATTTGATCTATGAATGGAACGTGTTCAACGACGAGCTTGAGTGGTTTGGTGACATCGACGGCCTGCTGGGATATGAGCCGGGGGCGATTTCCAGGGACATCGTCGCCTGGCTCGATCTGATTCACCCTGAAGACAGAGGTCAGCTCGAAAACGCGGTAGAACTGCACCGGACCGCAACGGAGCCTATCCGTTACGAATACCGGATAAAACACAGGGACGGCACCTACAGGTCCTTGCAGGACCACGGGCTTCCCATGCTTGACAAACAAGGCCGTCCATACAAGTGGATTGGAGTTTGTGCCGACATCACCGAGCGCACGCGAGCGGAAGAAGAGTTGAGGGAGAGTGAGGAAAAATACCGTTCCCTCGTTGAGTCTACCCAGGATTCCATTTACGTAGTGAACAGGAACTGCACCTATCTGTTTATGAACAAGCGGCATCTGTCAAGGCTTGACGTGCCTGAAGATAATGCTACAGGAAAAACCTACCGAGAATTTCATTCGGCGAGTGATACACAGGAATTTTTCAATAAAGTTGATGAGGTATTCGCGATCGATGCGCCACTGCAGCATGAACATGAAAGCCACAGGGACGGGAAGCATTTCCTTCGGACTCTCAGCCCTATCATCGGACCAGACGGTAGAACGGAAGCTGTAACGGTTGTTTCAACAGACATCACCGACAGGGTGCAGGCTGAGGAGGAGCGATTAAAGCTTGAAGCCCAACTCCACCGCGCCCAAAAGATGGAAGCCATGGGACTATTGGCGGGAGGTGTCGCCCATGATCTGAATAACATCCTATCAGGGATTGTGAGCTATCCGGAGCTACTTCTAGTGGATCTCCCCGAAGACAGTCCGCTCAGGAAACCCATAAAGACAATACAGGAATCCGGGATGCGGGCCGCCGCTGTGGTGGATGACCTGCTGACCTTAGCCAGAGGGGTAGCAACGGGAAAAGAAGCCCTGAACCTCAACACCATTCTCAGTGAATATTTGGAATCTCCTGAATACCAGAAATTGGACAAGACGCACTCATTTGTTAATTTCAAGACGGAATTGGACCCGGATCTTTTGAATATGAGCGGTTCTCCCATCCACATCAAGAAAATATTAATGAACCTTGTAAACAATGCATCAGAGGCCATTGAGGGTGCCGGCACAGTTACCATCTCAAGCATGAATCGCTATCTGGATGAACCCTTAAAGGGGTATGCAGCTATCCGCACAGGCGAATATGCCGTGCTGAGCGTTTCGGACGATGGTTCTGGTATAGCCCCCAAAGACCTTGCGAAGATCTTTGAGCCATTCTATACACAGACTTTTCCAGGCCTGTATGAGTGCCACAAGAAGGCAATTTAAGACGTCCAAAATTAGGGATATAGAATCGAACCAACTCTTATAGAACCCTTAATGCCGTTGTTTTTATTGATAATTTACGAAAAAGAATTTCAAATCTAGTGAAATATCAGTATATGCCAAATCGTATTTTTTCTAGCATATCTGTATATAGGAAATAGTAACCGACCGAAAGCCACTGCTTTTGGTCTACATTTCCAAGGGAAAAACTCCTGAGCTAAGCTGTAAGCATTTGATTGTAAGAGATTATTTTATCCTTTAGGCTTCCTATTTGGCTCGACGGGCAATCTAAAAAAATAGCTATTTTCCACAAAAGAGCCAAAAAGGCCATGAAATTCAGCAATATCGTGGTGACTATTTCCATGATACAGATGGCGTAAGAATTTGGCTAGATTGAACACTTTTTAAGGCATACAGATAAAATGGGTTTTGCGGGTTCGACATGAAACCATTTTATGCGAAGTTCTATTGTGATTGCGGTGATATATCTCTATTTTCATCGAATTCAGAAAGCAGTATGGGTTTTAAAAATGGTCCAGAAACGGCCCGGTTTTTCTGGTGTTGGTGTCACCCTGGAAAAGTCTGATTTCTTGCGGATGAAAAGCAGTCCGGGTTTATGACAGGACAGAGCCTCATATTAGACGGCGGATGCCTCTGCAAGTTGTCCACGGAGTAGCTCATGCAGAAAAAACGCTACAAACCAGGACTCGTTTCCGTTGTGGTGCCGAGTTACAACTATGGCTACTTCCTGCCTCAGGCACTTGACAGTGCCCTGTCGCAGATGGATGTGGATTTGGAAGTGATAATCGTGGATGACGGCTCCACTGATGAGACGTCAGAAGTTATTGCCGGTTATGCTGGCCTAGTTTCGTTCATTCGCCAGGATAATAGGGGGCTCTCTGCTGCACGAAACACCGGATTGGCCATTGCCAGGGGTGAATTCCTTGTCTTTTTGGACGCTGACGACATCCTCGGGCCAGGTGTTTTGGCCTCTCAAAGTGCCTTTTTGCAGAATAATCCACAAACCTGGATGGCCGTATGCAGGAGCTTTTTTTTCGAAGCGTTTGACGAGGATGGCTTGCCACTGAAAAGCGGGCAATGGCATCTATTCAAAAGTGATCTTGATATCCATCTGTGCCATTTCAACATAGCCCCGCCCCACGCTTTTATGCTTCGAAGCCAGGTTTGCGAGAAAACAGGCCCCTTTGACGATTTTCTCAAGGCCTGCGAAGATCACGACTTTTGGTTCCGAGCGAACTTAGCGGGCTACTCTCCGAAAGCCAATTCCGATGGCTTTGTCTTTTATCGGCGGCACGCTGGCAGCATGTCTCGCAATCTAATCAACCAATGGATGTACGACGCAATACTTCACGAACGTATTTCCTTAGCTCTCGATAGTGGAATTTATACCGTAAGTGGGTTTCTGGAGAAGCTTTTAGCTTGCATAGCCGGTTGTCTGCTAACTGCAAACCGACTTGAACACGAGCAACCGGTTATATCCTCGAGGCTGAGGGGACTTTCCTTGCGCATGGCCCATCGATTAGCAGTTGAAGCACCCAATATAAGCTGTCCTTCTCTTACGCTTGAGTATTTCATTCTCCGCACATTCATGTCTTTGGCTGAGCCCCTTCAAAGGAATGTTGCTTGGGCTCTATCTCTCGATGAAATTTTGGAAATGACAATCCCGGGTAGAAGAAATTACCTGAAATTACTAACCCCGCTTGAAATTCAAACTTTGGCAAATAACCTTTCAATGGGTCAGCTAATTGTTTAATGTATCCATTGTTGTCCCTGTATATAACCAGGCGGACTATCTACCTATTTGTTTGGACGCGGTCCTATTTCAGGATTATCCATGCCTGGAAATCATTATCGTGAATGATGGTTCAACCGATACAACTTCGGAGGTCGTTAGAGATTATCTTGAAGACGTCCGTTCTCAAGATGTAAGCTATGCTTCCCACTTCAATAATAATACAGGCGAGGTGGAACGCCGCATTCTACCGCGCTACCCCCAATCCGGGCGAAATATTCGCGTCATCCACCACGATGTCAACAAGGGCCTTGGGGCGGCCTTAAATACAGGCTTTTCCGCGTGCACGGGTAAGTACTGCACATTTATCGCTTCTGATGACATGCTGCTCCCAAATATGATCAGCGAACTGGTCGAGCTTCTCGATCAAGGCGCTGATTTCGCCTATGCCGACATGCACATAGTGGATAACCAGGGCCGCATTCTCCGTCGTTTTTCCCTGCCGGATTACAGTTTTGAAAAGGCCTTCTGCCATTGGTATCTTTGCGGAGTGTGTAAGCTCTATCGGACAGATTTGCATGAGAAAGTGGGCTATTACCGGGAGGACATCAAACCGCAGGATCATGAGATGTTTCTTAGGTTCGCCATGAACGGGGCAAAATTCATTCATCTCCCCAAAGTACTAGCCAATGTCCGTATTCACGACAAAGAGAGGCATGTGTACAACCACTCTTCTGCAAATTGGGATCGATTGTATGGGGAGTCTGCCGAACTTGTCCTCAAGGCAAGAGGATTTTTACAGCAAAATACTTTGCCGGGAACAAGCGAATCGTAATTTTCTTCATAAACGGTTGAGCAGGTGCTTGATGCCATCTGAATTATCCCATGAGCTTTGTTGATTTCCTCATAATCGGGGCGGGGCCCACAGGACTGGGGGCATCCAACCGCCTTCAGGAGCTGGGCATTCATAATTTCCTGATTCTGGAATCCAATAGCTATGTGGGGGGGCTCTCAGCCAGCTTTAAGGACAAGGCAGGCTTTACGTGGGATGCAGGTGGGCACATCCTTTTTTCGAAATACCCATATTTCAACAAACTGATGGATACCTTGATGGGGGAAGAACTCCTTGAGCATAAGCGACGGGCCTTGATCCGTGTGGCGGGAGATTGGATCGACTATCCGCTGCAAGATAACATCGCCCAACTTTCGGACGATCTGGCTCAGGAGTGTCTGCAGGGGATTATCCGCGCCCGGTCAGACAACCGTATCGCGCATAATTTTAAAGAATGGGTTCAAAAGACTTTTGGGGATGGTATTTCCAGAGTCTTCATGAACCCATATAATCGCAAGGTGTGGGCGTTCCCTCTCCACCTCATGGACTATCAATGGATCAAAGACCGTGTCAGCATTCCCGATCTTGAACAGCTCAAACAGAAAACAATATCAGGCTCTAAACCAAATGGCTGGGGGCCGAACAATTCTTTTTCCTACCCACTCTATGGTGGTATTGGAGAGATTTTCAGAAGACTCAGCCGTCGATTTAGCGGGCGCCTGCTCAGAAATCACAAGGTGACCAAGGTCGACACCTTGCAGCGGGTAGTGACAACACTAAACGGACGGCAGTTTACCTACGGCAAGCTGCTTAACACATCCCCTCTGGACAAGCTTGTGAAGGATGTTATCAGGCCTATCCATCCGGTTATCGTGGATGCAGCAAAATTGCTAAGGCACAATAGCGTGGCGATTGTTGGCATCGGTCTTGATATGATCATTGATAAGAGGGCAAGCTGGATGTACTTCCCGGAGAGTAGCTGCCCATTTTACAGGGTGACCCATTTGCACAATTATTCGCCGCACATCACCCCCAACTCAAGACGCTATTCGGCCTTCATGGCCGAGATTTCGTATTCGGCCCAAAATTCAATCGATCACCACCGCTTGGAAGAAAGGGTCGTAAAGGGGCTGATAGATGCGGGCCTTCTCGCCAAAGAAAAAGAGCGGGATATTACTTCACGATGGCGAATGTCATCGGAATATGGATATCCCATACCCTGCCTGGAACGGGACCGGATACTGACCATGATCCAGCCTTATTTAGAAGCGCGGAATGTCTATTCCAGAGGACGCTTCGGCGGGTGGAAATACGAAGTCGGCAATATGGATCACTCACTCATGCAGGGTGTTGAATGGGTGGAGAGAATGGTATTGGGCAAAAAGGAATGTACCTATACGGGATCAAAAACCGTGAACTGATCGTTTTAACGCCTGTTTTGCCGGCGTTGGCAATCAAAATACCGCCTAATGTGCCACGTCAAATTCACTGCGAAAAGAAAGACACGCGAAAGCGGTTGTATGCACTTGTATCCATTGCATTTTTTTGGGTTCTAATCACAACCACAAATCTCTTATGGGCAGGGAGTGCTATCATCGAAAAGAAAGATGTTTTTGTTTCCACGGGACGCAGCCATTATCGCATTCCTTCCATATGCATCTCCAACGAGGGTGTCGTGTTGTGTTTTGCCAATCGACGTATGGATACGGTCGCTGATGGTGCCAGGGAAGTCCATCTGGTGATGCGCCGGAGTACAGATGGCGGACGGAGTTGGGAAGCTATCAAGGACCTCTTCGCCAAAGGGGGTTGGGATGCAGCTATGGGAACGGCCACTATGGATAGCAACAATGGGACGGTTATGGTTTCTTATAGCAGAAACCCCCGTGTTGATTATGCCGATGTTCGGGCAGAAGACAGCGCTGTTGAAAGAGGAGACTTCATGGCTGTCAGCAGAGATGAGGGGAAGACTTGGATACATGAAAGGATGATCATTCATCCTGATGATGCCGGATGCCGCGGGCACAGCCATGGGTCCTCGCCCGGTGTCGTTCTATTTTCCGGCCCCCATCATGGGCGACTCCTGGCACCCGCTCGATTTCAGCACAAACCGGGCGAAGAACTCGATACCCTTCAGAACCATCACTACAACTGCACCCTTTACAGTGATGATCACGGCAAAACCTGGCAAACCGGTGGGCCGGTGCAGGTGGGGACTGGGGAAGGGTGTCTCGCGGAGTTGTCCGATGGAACGATTTATTACAATTCGAGAGCCTATTTTTTAGACGGAAAGCGTCGCATTGCCTGGAGTTATGATGGGGGAGAGACCTTTGAAGATTTTGCGGTTGACCATACGCTGATTGAACCCATAGGTGGCGGATGCAACGCGGGAATGGCTGGTTTTCCGAAAAAACTGTCCGCAGGCAAAGACCTGATTCTCTTTTGCAATCCGGCCAGTGATGAAAGGAAAAACCTCACTGTTCATTTGAGTCGAGACGGTGGCCGAACCTGGCCTGTATCAAAAGTCATCCATGAGGGACCTGCAGCTTATTCTTCGATGGCGGTTTCAGCGGATGGAACTATTTTTGTCCTCTATGAGAATGGTGAGAAACATCCGTATGAAAAAATCTCTATTGCGCGGTTTCACTTGAAATGGTTGATAAATTGATATGAGCGCAACCTGTCCTCTTTCCGGGGCAAGTGGTTGTGTCCTACGGCTTCCCTAGCCCGGTTACGACTTTGTCAAAATATTCAAGCCGTTTTGCAGCTTCTTTCACTATCCCATCTGCTTTTCTTATGTCATCACGTTCATAATTTACATCTTTAATTATTTCTTCCACTTCCAGCATTAAATCAACTATGTAGCTGTTTTTGCGGGCAGCCTTCCGGAAATCATACCGGAGTTTCAGCATCTGGTTTGAAATCCTGGTCCTGTTCTTCTGCAAAGAGAGTCCATATTTCTCCAACCGTTGTATGTTTTTGCGCAGGTCACGCAGCAGTTCCTTTCGCTGGGGTTTGTATCTGAAGCCCTCTACGGGTTTACTAATGGAGAGAAGGTGCAAAAAATTGGAGATTTTTGCATTTACTGCATCAGGAAGCAGGTACAGCATCGATTCATGGTCCACCGTTTCTGCCTCGAGTATTGGGAGGCCTCCTCCGTAGAGGTTAAATGCCGGTATTTTGTTTTGGCTGACATATCCTCTCAGGGACTGCCAGGCTGCGACTAACTGTGTCGTTGTCTTTCCGGAAATTTCTTCCTTTCCGAATTTGATGTTAAACGTCTCGTGATGGATATTTGCGTCTGCCGCATGGTGCCCGGAGGCGTGTGACTTGTCATCTGTCCAGCCAAAATCCTGGCCCACAAAAAAAATGCGGTTTAACCCGAAAAAATGGAGTATCTTTGTTAGCGCAACAGCAACATTTCCCTCCGGATTGATGGAAAATGCCCCAGGGAAAAGGGTGCGAGCCACACCGCCGTCTGTCCAGCACGGGACCTTTGCGCCGGGGTATCGATCTACGACCCCCTTATGAGCGCACACGAGATAGATCATTGGGATATTCGCGAGCCATTCGGAAGGCGCCTTCTCGTAGATGTGATTATGGGCATCCTCTTGATCTATCAGCATTACGAGATCGGGCTTGACACCACCTGCATACAATGCCGGGAGCGCTTGAAGGGCAGCGCACAGGAGGGCGTGACCTCTACACTGTTTAAGTGTATCAAACCCATTTTCTAAGGATGGCCCCGCTCCGATCACGACGCCGTCCAGGCCATGGGCGATATCCTTGAGATGGTCTAAGTGTCCATGTCTTAATGCGGCTCCAGTATTGTCCAGTTCTTGCGTAATGCATTTTTTGTGAAGCGCTTTTATGGAGTCATGCGTTACTTTTTTGCGTGGATCAAACTGTGGTGGTTTCATTTCGCCCTCTCCGTTTTTCGACAGCATGTTCAAGAGATCATAACCGTACCCTTTTACAGTCGGTTTCAAAAATGTCTGATTATGAGTAAAAAAATAAACAGGACTATAGAAACGCGGGCACTTTATGTCAAGCCCGGTGGGTCAGCAGACGGGAAGAATCTGCAAGAAACACCATCAGGGAAAAATTTCCCCTCTAAAGGGAAACTATTGCCGAGGGGTTACGCTTCAGCCCTTTGTTTTTTCGGTTGCTTCGCCTGATGAGTGTTGTTCACTGAGGAAAAAAGGAAGAGCGGTATGATTTAATTATAGTATTAATTCCAAATAATTATGTCTAATAAAAAGCGTCAAACAGGATGACTCCCGTTCGACGTTTTTTTTTGCTAATCGATTTGGCATGCAGGTTGCAAGAAGGTCTCACCAGCGGCTTAATGTCAACGGAAATAGCCATAGGAATTGAACCATGCAAACAAATCTTCTGATCATGGATAATCAAAATGCGATCCCCGCCAGGAAGCCTGGCTATGGCAAGGGGTTGGTTGAAGGAGATCGAGAACAGGGCGGGGGAAAAAAGGATTTTTCTTCCACCTTAGCGGAAGTGGAAAATGAGCAGCCGTCTCATCCGGGGTCTGCCGATGAATCAAGGGTTGAACGGAAGAAGGGTGAGAATGGGGAGGTTGAATCGGAGGACCCGAAAAAAGACGGGAATGGAGAGACTGAATCTGAGGACATCAAGGAAGGCGCGAATGAGGGATTGGCCACCGTGGGAAAGACTTCCGGCCCTGTCCTGGTTTTAGATAGAAAAGCAGGCGTGAGATCAGGAAACGAGCGTGTTGTTGGAGGGGAGGCGTTGCCGGGATCGGGTTTGAAGGGATCCCTGGCCAAATTGAAAGTGATAAACAAAGCAGCGCCAGGTGTTAATCAGGCAGATCATAAGCTCTCCATGGATCCGGATAAGGCCAATGCCTTAAAAGTGGATCTGGCAGGATTAGGGATGGAGCGGAAACAGGGAGAATCTGAGGTCGAGAAAGTAGCGGTAAAACCCCAGGGTCTTGCGAAGGTAGAGAAGACAGAGGGACTCTTGCGTGTAATGTCTGTAAAGCCTGAAACGAAGGGTAAAGAGACTTCAGAGGTGGCGGCGAACCCTCGGGGCCTTGAGAAGTCAGGCAATCCTTTAAAGGATTTGGGGGAAGAATCGGGCAGGATTAACAGGGGCGTACAGGATAAAGAACCGGCGGCTCAGGAATTTAGGATGGGTTCGATGAAAGGTTCCACTGAAGAGCCCGTACAGAAAGAGCCGGGAATTGAAGCCTCTTCTCCAAAATTGGGTATCGATCCCAAAGATGCCAGATCCGAGACCGTAAAAGTCAAGGTTTTGGAGGGAGAGTTAACCAACAAAAAGGTTGAAAAGACGGAATCGAACAGCGGCGAAAATTCAAATTTGTCTTCGAGAAATTATTCTACTCCCGATAAAGGGACCGGGGCAATCTCTTACTCCAAAGAACCGCAGGTATTTACAAAATCGGCTCAGGAAAACACCTTGAGGCAGATTGTGAATAAGGCCGCATTTAATCTGGAAAACGGTCGATCGGAATTTAAGATTGATCTTAAACCGGAATCATTAGGCCATCTCAAGATGCAGATTTTAACGGAAAACCATCATGTAACGGTCAGAATCCTTACGCAGAGCCCATTAGTAAAGGATATGATCGAGAACAACCTCGCACAGCTCAAAGCTAGTTTTCAGAATCAAGGATTGGAGATTGAGAAGTTTGATGTTTCAGTCGCTCAGGATTGGAATAAGAACGGGACGGGAGACGCCGGATATGGGTCTAAAAGAATGAGAGCAAAATCCGGCGATGCAAAGAAAGGATACGGCGGAAAGGCGGGAGAGCCTGAGGAAATTGGTGATTCGATGATGAGAGGACAACGAGAAAGCGCTGTTAATTTTTTTGCCTGAAAGCGGGTGTTTGGTTTGTGGTGAAGGGCTTGGAATGTTAATGCCACTTTCAAGGACATTGGATGATTACCACAAAAATGGAGATAAAAGAAGATGTCAACTACTGAAATAACAGGCGCGGTAACAGGGAGCGGCAGCGAATCATATGCGTCCGAAAAGGCGGTCCTCGGAAAGGAGGACTTTCTGAAATTGCTCGTCGAACAGCTCAAAAATCAAGATCCGCTCAATCCCATGGAAAGCACGGAATTCACAGCCCAGCTTGCCCAGTTCAGTTCCTTGGAACAACTTACCAATATGAACAAGAATCTTGACTATTTGCGGCTATATCAGGCATCCATAAACAATGCTCAGGCCGTTAATTTCATCGGCAAGACGGTAAAGGCCTCAGGTAATTCAATTAGTGTGAAGGATGGGACGTCTAACCCAATACAATTTGATCTGGCAGGGGATGCGGCAGCGGTCAATATTCACATCTATGACGCTTCGGATAACCTTGTTAAGACCATTAACTGTGGGTCGCTGAGTGACGGAGAACAGTCCATCGGGTGGGACGGCACCAATGATGATGGTGAGACCGTCTCTGATGGGACATTCACCTTTGAAGTATCAGCTACTGATGCGGGCGGCGAAACGGTCAAGGCTTCGACCTATATGACGGTTGAGGTGACCGGTGTGACTTTTAAGGAGGGAACTGCCTACCTGTTGGCAGGGGATATCGAAATATCAATGAGTGATATTCTTGAAGTTACAGAAAATGATGATCCTGAGAGTGAAGATTCCTCAGCTTAGGTTTCTCAAAATATTAGGAAACGTGTCGGATTTAATGATAATGAAAGGAGGATTTTGAAATGATCAGCTCATTATACTCAGGGGTACAGGGGATAAACGCTAATTCAAAAGCGCTCGGCGTCATAGGTGCCAACATTGCTAATGTTAATACCGGTGCATATAAGTCAGGCAATATTTCATTTGCTACTGTTTTAGGTGAAACCGGGGCGAATGGGGGTGTCAAGGTGTGGGGCATGAACAAAACATGGGCACAGGGCGCCCTGGAGTATACCTCCAGCACTACCGATCTTGCTATTATCGGCAACGGTCTATTCGTTGTTGAGGGTTCTGACGGATCGGATTACTACAGCAGGGCCGGGGCATTTTTCTTTGATAAGGATGGCGTGCTGGTAAATGAGGATGGTTATAAGGTCCAGGGACTTGCAATCGCCTCGGGTACAACTACCGGATCACCCACCAGTATTGATATTTCATCAGTAACATCCAGCCCCAGCGCTACCACGGCGATGCGTATGGCTATGAATCTTGATTCCTCTACGCCAGCATCCGGTACATTTACCAATACGATAACTATTTATGATTCTTTGGGCAACAAGATTCCGTTGACCCTGACGTTTACGAAGGGCACTGATGCCAATACGTGGGAGGTTACGGGCTCAGTCCCGAGTTCGGTCTCAAGCGGCACCGTCTCGTTTGACACCTCAACGCTGGTATTCGGTCCTGATGGGAAATTATTAGAACCTTTAGACGCGGATATAGAGATAACAATCGACAATCTAAAAACCGGGGCCTCAGGTACCATGACGGTGAACTGGGATCTTTACGATGACGTCAACAAGGCAGCCTATAATGACATGACTCAATTTTCCGGTAGCTCCGGCGTTACTTTTCAGAACCAGGACGGCTATGCTACCGGTAGTGTTTCGAGTGTTCAAGTGGCTGAGGATGGCATGGTTACCGGTATCTTTACCAATGGGAAAACCAAGGCGCTTTACCAGATTGTATTGGCCAAATTTCCAAATTACCAGGGCTTAGCCGCCGTGGGGAACAATCTCTATAGGGCATCTATAGACTCAGGAGAGCCTATTATCGGAGCGGCAAAAACAAGCGGCAGGGGGTCTATCAGCCAAATGTCCCTGGAGATGTCAAACGTCGACCTGGCCACTGAGTTTGTAAAAATGATCGTCACCCAGAGGGCATATCAGGCCAACGCAAAGGTCATCACCACCAGCAATGAAGTGCTGCAGGAACTCATTAACATGAAACGATAATAGAATAGGGGTTAAGGGGTTATGAGTTCGTAGTTTGTAATTCGCAAGCGCCGGTTTGTCTGGACCGGTTTACAGGAGGAGCAGAAATGATTCAGGTAACGCGTTTAGACAACACTACAATGACGGTCAATGTGGAATTGATACAATCCTTTCGGGAAACACCGGATACGGTTATCACCTTTGTGTCCATGGACAAAATAGTGGTTAAGGAACCTGTTGAAGAGATCTCCAAAAGGATCCTTGAGTATCAGCGATTGATTCATCGGGATAGTCTCCACATCCACAGTCTGGGCATGCAATTACCACAGAGAATGGCGGCCTGAACAAGGCCCCAAAATTAAGGGGCCAACAAGATTCCGTTTTTTGAAGTCCGGATCATTAAACGTCAATGTTGTGACACCGGCGATAAAATTGACGCGAATGTTGTTGGCCTTTAGTGTTATCCTGCCTCTATTGCGCCATTACCACTTTTCAATGTTGCGATTTTCTCATATCTTTCATCCAAAATCATCGTCAACTGTTTAATCAAATCAAGACCATGGCCTGCTAATTCATGATTCCTCAATTTGGTTCCGTATTTATGGCGCAATGCTTGCATGCTCCATGATGCTGATCAGCTAAGGACGGAGGTTAAGAATGGATATTGCGACGCTTGTCGGTCTTGTTGTGGCAGGATCACTGGTCATGGCCGCCATAGTTATGGGCGGCTCCGTAACATGGTTTATCAGTCCGCCATCCGCAATGATTGTGGTTGGCGGAACAATAGGGGCAACCCTTGTCAGTTATCCCCTTGGAGAGGTGCTGGGTGTTTTCAAAGTGGTTATGAAGGTTTTTCTCCACAAATCTCAGCCGGTTGAGGCCATTATTGAAAATATGGTGGAGTTCGGAAAGTTGGCCAGGAAGGAGGGAATACTCTCCTTTGAATCAAAATTGAAGGATATAGAAGATCCTTTCTTTGCCAAAGGGGTGTCGCTGGCTATTGACGGGATGGAATCAAGCGCCATAAAGGATGTTCTATCAACAGAGATAGCATACGTGGAGGAACGTCACTCTCTGGGCGCTGATATCTTCACGACCATGGCCGGATATGCCCCGGCAGTGGGGATGATGGGGACCATCATCGGGCTGGTGCAGATGTTAATGCAGATGAAGGATCCGAGTTCGATCGGGGCGCCAATGGCCTTGGCCTTACTGACAACCTTTTATGGCACGGTCCTGGCAAATCTCCTTTTTATACCCATGGCCTCAAAGCTAAAGATCAGGAGCAAGCAGGAAATACTATTAAAGGAGTTGGTGTTGGAGGGCATCATGTCCATCCAGGCAGGAGATAACCACCGGCTAATTGAGCAGAAACTTAATGCCTTCCTCCCGCAAAAGAACGAATAAACGGAAAAAGAGTAAAAAGGAAGAGGCAGGCGGTCACTCGGGCTGCGAGAAAGGATAAAAAACATGGCAAAACGCAAGTCGAAAGGGGGTTCCTCTGGTCCTGATACAGGCGGATGGGAAGGAGTCTATAGTGGGTTTATTCTCATCATGTTATGTTTTTTTATAATGCTGTGCTCTTTTTCAAAGATTGCGCCCAACAAAATGAATAAGTTCGTGAGATCATTTGTCGCTTCCGTGGATATGTTTCAGGGAGGGTTCGGTTTTCAAACGGGTGATCAGGCGTCTGATATTCAATCGGATGATGTGGGCCTGGAGGAAGGGCTTGCCCCAATCATCAGGGAGTTCGTGCAGATGCAGGCTGAGTTCGGGCTGCAACAAGAAATGGAATACTCTATTTCCACGGAAGGGTTGGTGTTGCAGGTGTTTGATAGTGCGCTCTTTGATAGCGGCGTTGCGGAGATTTCGCCGGAAGCCTTCCCGGTTCTGAACAGGATCGCTCACGTCATTTTGAGAAGCACCCATACTGTCCGTATAGAAGGGCATACCGACAATCTTCCAATCCATACCGAAAAGACCCCTTCCAACTGGGATCTTTCAACGACGCGCGCGGTGAATGTGTTAAGATATTTGATAGATAAGGGGAAATGTTCGCCGGACAAATTATCTGCGGCGGGCTTTGGAGAGTTTCAACCCATTTTCCCAAATGACACCCCTGAGCACAGGGCCAAGAACAGGAGAGTAGAATTTGTTTTTTCCCCTGAAAAATAGAAAACGATCTCGAAGGAGATGGATCAGTGGGACAACGCAAAAAAAAACAACCTGAGGGAGGCGGAGGGGCAGCGTGGCTAGGCACTTTTAATGACCTTATTACGTTGTTAATGGTTTTTTTTGTCCTTATTTTTACAATGGGCTCCGGTGATGCTGCAAAAATTATGGAGATGAGAAGGTCGCTCATGAGGGGGCTTGGTCTGTTGGATTCGTCAGGGATGGGGTCGTCCGGCTTGGTGAAAGGTCCTGCTGCCGCCCGAAAACTTTCGCACGAAGAGGAAGAAGATACATCTGAGATTTCTGATGAGGTTAAGGATTTTTTGTCGGACATGAGATCCGCCATGCCTTGGGTTGATGCCTCGGTTTCGGAACATGAAGTAACCATAAGCCTTGAAGGAAGCGTGGCTTTTGAGCCGGGGATCGCTGATATTAATGCTAAGGCCTTTCCTGCACTGAAAGGAATCGGCAAGTTGATTAACAAAATCCCTAACGCTGTTCGTGTTGAAGGTCACTCTGACAATGTTCCAATGTCTACGCCGAAGTTTCCTTCCAATTGGGAGCTGTCGATCGCACGGGCTGTAAATGTCACAAAATATCTTATAGCGCATGCAAATGTGTCCCCCCTGAGGCTTTCGGCTGCGGGGTATGGGGACTCCAGGCCCCTTTTCCCGAATGACACGGCAAAACATAAGGCGAAGAATCGGCGGGTTGAAATTGTTCTGCTGAGGGAGGATGTAAAGTAAGATGTCGAAAAAAGGATTAATGATATTGGTTGTCTGTTTCGTAATCATTGCTCTGGCAGTGGGGGCGGGCCTTTATGTTCTATGGGGAAAGGTTTCGGAGACCGCGCCTGAGACATTGGAAGGCACTGAGGCAGTGGCTGAAAAAAAAGATGGTAAAGTGTTGGTCAAATCCCTCTTATCCATGGAGACGTTTGTTGTCAATCTTGCTGACCCGGGTGGAAAGAGGTATCTGAGGGTTACGATTGCTCTGGAAATAGATGACCAGGATTTTGTAGAAAAAGTGAAGAAGATTGTTCCGAAGATGAGGGACAAGGTTTTGTTGATACTCCCTGCAAAAAAGTTTAAAGACATTCAAACCTCTTCCGGGAAGGACGCTCTGAGGAAGGAAATACTCGCCCAACTGAATCCACTCCTCAATAAATGCAAGATTACAAATCTCTATTTCCAGGAATTCGTGATTCAGTAAACCCCTTTGCCGGGTAAAGGTAAAAACAGATGGGACAGCAAATATTAAGTCAAGAAGAAATAGACGCTCTTTTATCATCCGTGGCGTCAGGGGACGTTGAGCTTGAGTCCCCGGAGAGAGTGGAAACGAAAGATGCCATGGCCGATCTGCCGGTCTATGATTTGACAGCCCAAAACATAATGATGCGTGAGCAATTCGATGTCCTCGATGAAGTTCACGATAGGTTCGCTAATGCCTTAAGTAACTACATGGGCAGCACATTAGGGGTGCCCGTTGAAATTGAATTGGCCTCCACAGAAATGGTTAAATTTGGGGAATTCATGGAGGGACTTTCCGGCCAGACAAGCTTTCACACCTTTAGAATGGAGCCTCTGATTGGCCAGGCCTTGTTGGCCATTGAAGGGAGCCTTGTCTTTTTTTTGATAGATTGTATGTTTGGAGGGAAAGGAAAGGGCAGCATAAAACAGGAGAGGGAGTTTACGTTGCTTGAGCAGAGGGTCATGAGAAAGTTTTCCGGTGACGTTCTCAAGGGTCTGGCAAAGGCCTGGGAATTTGTACAACCAATGAGCATCTCCATAGTGAAAAGCGAGACAAAACAACAATTTGTCCGCTTGGTTTCACCGAGTGATCTTGTGATTGTTGTTATGACCGCCGTATCTTTGGATGAATTTTCGGCGAACATGTTGTTGTGCGTTCCTTATCAGTTGTTAGAGCCGATCAGGGAAAAGCTATCCTTCAAGAATATGAGGGATGCAGAACTGGGAAATACCTGGACTGAACAATTGAAAGTATTATTGGATGAAACCGAAGTTACAATAGCAGCAGAGCTGGGCAGAATTTCCCATACTGTACGTAACATCCTGGACCTCAACAGGGGGGATGTTATCATGCTTGACACAGGCCCTCATGATCTTGTTCCCGTGACGGTTGAGAGGGTCCCCAAATTTCTTGGCAATGCGGGTATTGTTGCAGGCAACCGGGCAGTTCAAATAAATAGTCTTATTGGTCGGTAAAACGGGGCCAATACTAAACATGGCTAAGAGCAGCGTTAATCTTAATATGAGGATATGTGAACATGGGCGAAAAAGATCCGCGTAATAATTCCGAGCAATATTCAGCAACAAATTTAGACTCACTTCTTGATATTCCATTAGAGGTCAATGTTGAATTAGGGCGTACTGTGATCTTGATAAATGAACTGCTTTCACTCGGTCAGGGCTCAGTTGTTGAGCTTTCCAAGTTTGCAGGCCAGACGTTAGACTTATTAGCCAATAAAAAGCTGATTGCGAAGGGGGAGGTCGTTGTAGTCAAAGATAAGTACGCCCTTCGCATCACAGAAATCGTCAGCCCGATGGAGCGAATTGAGAATCTGAAATGAATTATCATCCGGATTTTATATGGACGGCCCTAAAGATGTTAGCTGCTTTGGTCATATTGTCAGGCATTTTGATCGTTGCCCTATATTTTGCGAAGCGGATATTCAAAGTGGGCGGCAATCAGCCCAAGGGGAGAATGATCAGGGTTTTGGCAAACACCTATGTGGGGGTCAAAAAGAATATCTCTTTGGTCGAAGTGCCGGGCGCAATTCTGGTTTTGGGGGTTACGAGCGATAAGATCACTCTCCTGACCAAGATAGAAGACGTTGAGGTATTAAACAAATTCAGCGGAGCTGAAGACGAAAAGACCTTGGGCTCATTTTCGAGTCAGTTACAGAAATTTTCAGCGAGATACAAAAGAGATACGTAACAGTGAATGCCGACAGAAAAGAATTTGAAAGAGAACACGCTTGCCCGTCGCGGTGTGGAGCAAAATAGTGATTAGACCTTTGAAATTATTATTAACTGGTTCAGGAATCACCCTGCTCATTGTCATTTTAAGCTGCCATGTTTGTTGGGGCGCAGGCGCTGCCCCCTCTCTGCCATTCATAAACATCGGCTTGGATAAGGCCGGCAACCCGGGAGAAGTAGCGGCTGTTTTGCAGATTTTTCTCCTCTTGACAGTCCTTTCCCTGGCCCCGGCACTCCTTATTCTCCTGACATCGTTTACGAGGATCGTCATTGTGCTGTCCCTCCTTCGCAAGGCCTTGGGAACCATGCAGTCGCCACCCAATCAGATCATTATTGGATTGTCCTTGTTTCTCACCATCTTCATCATGACGCCGGTCTGGCAAGATGTTAATGAGAATGCAGTTCAGCCCTATCTGGAAAAGAAAATAACAAAAGAGCAGGCATTAGAAGTTGCATCAAAACCCATAAGGAAGTTTATGATCAGGCAAACGCGGGAAAAAGATCTGGCCCTCTTTGTCGATATTGCAAAGATAAAGAGGCCGAAAAACATGGATGATGTGCCAACTACCGTACTCATTCCCGCCTTTGTCATCAGTGAGTTGAAGACCGCATTCCAGATCGGTATGCTGCTTTACGTCCCGTTTTTGGTGATTGACATGGTTGTGGCGAGTGTCCTTCTTTCCATGGGAATGATGATGCTGCCGCCTGTTATGGTCTCTTTACCTTTTAAATTGATGTTGTTTGTCCTGGCGGACGGATGGTATTTGATTGTGGGTTCACTTGTAAAGAGCTTTGGATGATTTTGAGGATTTCCATATGACGCCGGAATTTATAACAGGTTTTTTTGTCGAGGCCATACAGACAGCAATTCTTTTGGCGATGCCCATGTTGCTTGCCGGCCTCATAGTCGGTCTGTTGGTGAGCATGTTTCAAGCCGCAACACAGATCAATGAAATGACCATGGTCTTTATCCCCAAGATGCTGGCGGTGGGGCTTGCGTTGCTTATATTTTTTCCCTGGATGCTTCAGCTCATGATCGATTTTACGCAGAACGTGTTTAGCAACATTCCCATGTATGCACGCTGAAAAAGGCTTGGGGGACAAATGACTCATGTTATCTTTGAATATTTCCCTTCCGCAAGTGCAGACATTTCTCTTGATTTTTTTGAGAGTCGGCGCTATTTTGCTGACCGCCCCGATCTTTAACAGTCGCAATATCCCGGTTTTGTTTAAGGTCGGAGTCTGTTTTGCTGTCAGTCTTATCCTTTTCCCCCTTTTGGATCTACAGGATCTGCCCGTCCGATTTGAGGTCATACCACTCGTCATAGGCGTCATTAGCGAAGTCCTTATCGGGGTCGTTATCGGTCTTTCCGTTACAATGATATTTGTGGGGATACAGTTGGCAGGACAGTTGGTGGGCTTTCAGATGGGTTTGGCCATGGCCAACATTATTGATCCTGCCACAAGCGAGCAGGTTCCCCTTCTTGCCCAGTTAAATAACCTCATCGCCTTGCTGATTTTTTTGGCCATAAATGCCCACTACTGGTTTTTGCGCGCCTTGGTCGAGAGTTTCCGGTTGGTGCCCCCCTTTGAATTCCAATTCACCCATTCCCTGATGGAGCAGTTGATGGCTCTTGCCGGCAATATATTTATTATCGCCGTCAAGGTAGGGGCGCCACTCATAGTGGTGTTGTTGTTTATGAGCGTAGCCTTTGGACTGGCGGCACGGACCGTTCCTCAAATGAATATCTTTTTTGTGGCAATGCCCCTGAAAATTATTGTCGGGCTGATGTTTTTTGTTTTTGCCCTCCCCTATATGACGTCGTTTTTTGAGTCATTATTCAGCGGATTGGGGCAGGATATTTTAAAGCTGCTGGGTGCTATGTGATCGCCGCAATCCGCAATCCGCAATCCGCAATCCGCAATCCACCAGGGGTTTGTCGTGGCTGAAAAAGGCGACCAGGAGAGGACCGAAAAACCGACGGGCAAGAAGCTCTCCAAGGCAAGGGAGGAGGGGCAGGTAACAAAGAGTCAGGAGGTCTCTACTGCCTTTATCTTCCTGGGGGCTTTAGGCGTATTTCTCTTTGCGGGTCCATGGATGTTTTGGCAACTTGCCGATTTTATGAGCGGCATTTTTCAAAATCTTGGGACCTTGCACCTTGAGGGGCTTTCGGCCAGGGCGTTTTTGTTCGAGGTCCTGCAACAGGTAGGTCTCATCATGATGCCTCTACTCGTGGTTATCTTGATTTTGGGAGTCTCTGCCAACCTCCTTCAGGTGGGGTTTTTGTTCACCTTAAAACCCTTTACTCCAAAGTTATCCAAATTTAACCCCATTACGGGGATGAAAAAATTCGTTTCCCTGAAATCCTTGGTGGAGCTCCTCAAATCGTTTGTCAAGATTGTTTTCATAGGCGGCATTTCATGGCTGGTCCTGCGAGGGGAGCTGGATACTATCCCGTCGCTCATAGAGATGAGCGTGGGACAGATCCTGACCTATATGGGCACTGTTTCCTTGAAAATGCTCTTTTATGTCGGTTTGGGAATGCTTGTCCTTGCGGCAATAGATTTCACTTACCAGCGTTGGCAACACACAAAAGACCTGATGATGAGCAAACAGGAAGTGAAAGATGAGATGAAGCAATCAGAGGGAGATCCGCAGATCAAGGGCAAAATCAGGCAGGCCCAAAGGGAAATGGCCATGAGAAGAATGATGGAATCCGTGCCTGATGCGGATGTTGTTATAACCAATCCGACCACTTTGGCCATTGCCGTCAAATATGATGCCGAACAGATGTTTGCCCCCCAGGTTGTAGCAAAAGGGGCCAAGTTGATGGCGGAAAGGATTAAGGATATTGCCAGAGAAAACGATGTGCCCATCGTAGAGAATAAACCCCTGGCTCAGACTCTTTTCAAGTCGATGGAGATTGGTGACTTTGTCCCTCCTGATCTCTATAAGGCCGTGGCCGAAGTCCTGGCATATGTTTATAAGTTGAAGGGAATGAGAAACCGCGCATAGTTCAATTTTTGACGCCCATAGTCAAATTGTTAACCGGGCATGCTCGCCATTTGCCAAAAGATCGCTATTATCGCCTCTTATGCCATCTCCACATCCTGTTTCACGCCTGTAAATATCTAATGAACTCAAAGGCCTGATGCCTAAAACGCGGAGTTCTGTGCCCGAAGCTTCCTGCGGGCATGGAAAATGCATGTGTTCGTACCACATGATGAAAGTGATGATCGTAATGAGTCTAGAGGAATATGGCGGTGACAGACCAAACCGATAATTTAGTGGGAATTCCCTTTCTGACCGAGAACAGCGAGATTGTGGCTGCTCTGGGTGTTGTAGGCATCCTGATCCTGATGGTAATGCCGTTGCCCCCCTTTCTTTTGGATCTGCTCCTGTCGTTCAACATAACATTTGCCCTGACAATTCTCTTAGTGGGCACATATCTCATGAAGCCATTGGACTTTTCGTCATTCCCATCCGTACTCTTGATTGCCACGCTTTTCAGGTTGTCCCTTAATATTGCCTCAACACGGATCATCCTGTTGCATGGGAGTGAGGGCCCCGCGGCTGCCGGAAGTGTGATCAAGGCTTTTGGGAGTTTCGTTGTGGGGGGGAATTATGTGGTTGGGGCCATTGTTTTCATCGTCCTTGTTATAATCAATCTCATGGTTATCACAAAGGGGTCCGGAAGGATCGGCGAAGTGGCTGCTCGTTTCACCTTAGACGCAATGCCCGGAAAGCAGATGAGCATCGATGCCGACCTTAACGCGGGACTCATAGGAGAAGAAGAGGCAAAGGCGAGGCGGAAAGAGATTTCCAGTGAAGCGGATTTTTATGGCGCCATGGACGGGGCGAGTAAATTCGTCAAGGGAGATGCCGTAGCCGGTGTGATAATCACCTTGATCAACATCGTGGGGGGGCTTTCTATCGGAGTATTGCAGAACGGCATGAATATCGCCGATGCGGCACAGACCTACACCCTGTTAACAGTGGGCGATGGCCTTGTCACCCAGATTCCGGCCCTGATGATATCGACCGCCGCCGGTATCGTGGTCAGCAGGGCGGGGTCTAAATCAACAATGGGCAGAGAAATATTGTCTCAGATTTTGCGGCAGCCAAAGGCCATTGGCATTGCCTCTGTAGTCCTCTTCGGATTTGGTCTGGTACCCGGACTTCCCGCTATTCCCTTTATTGTATTGTCGATACTTGCCGGGGGTGTGGCGTACACCGTGACCCAGTCAAGAAAGGCCGAGCAGGAAAAGGTGGAAGAGAGGGAGATGATTGAAGATAAGACCGGGCCGCAGGAAAGGCTGGAATCGATCCCCCCCGTTGATATCTTAGCCCTGGAAGTTGGGTACGGCCTGATTCCCATGGTGGACGCTGAACAGGCCGGTGATCTTTTAGAAAGGATCAGGTCTTTCCGGCTTCAGATCGCCAAGGAGATCGGGATTGTTGTCGCCCCCATTCATATTCAGGATAATATGAAGCTGAAGCCCGGCGAATATTCCATACTGCTCAAAGGGAATGAAGTGGTCAGGGGAGAGTTGATGATGAACCATTATCTGGCAATGGATCCCGGCAATGCGGATGGAAAGATCGGTGGCGTTCCCACGAAGGAGCCCACCTATGGACTGCCGGCCTTTTGGATAAAGGAGGGGGCAAGAGAAGACGCTTTGGCCAAGGGATATACCGTTGTTGATCTGTCCACTGTTTTGATAACCCACCTGTCCGACGTGATCAGACGGCATGCTCATGAGTTATTGGGAAGGCAGGAGGTTCAGCAGCTTATGGATAATCTGAAAACGTCCTATCCAAAAGTGGTGGAGGAATTGATACCCAATCTGCTCCCCCTTGGCGCTGTCGGGAAGGTCCTTCAAAATCTTCTGATAGAACAGATTCCCATTAGAGATATGCTGACCATCTTAGAGACATTGGCCGATTGGGCCCCGATGATAAAGGACGCTGATACACTCACCGAATATGTCCGTCAGGCCCTTGCCAGGACCATTACCAAACTCTATCAAAGCCCTGATGGGAATATTCCGGTAATAACCCTGGACCAGAACATTGAAAAAACCGTGGCGCAGGCGGTTCAGCATACCGAGCGGGGTGATTTTTTCCCAATTGAGCCAAGCATAGCCCAGAAGATAATGAAAAATGTCACCCAGAGTCTGGAGAAATTTTCAGAGATAAATCAGCAGCCGGTTGTTTTGTGTTCACCGCTGATCAGGTCGCATTTTAAGAAACTCGCAGACCGGTTTATTCCCGATTTGGTTGTGTTGTCATACAATGAGATTGCAAATAATATACAAGTTCACTCTATAGGAACGGTGGTATTGGACGATGCAAATTAAAAGATTTCGAGCACAGGATATGGCTGAAGCCTTGAGGTTGGTCAAGAAGGAGTTTGGTTACCAGGCAGTAATCCTTTCTGCTAAAGAGATGAAGAATGGGACAGGGATGCTTGGATTCTTGAAAGGGCCGTGTGTGGAAGTAACCGCGGCAACTGACACCGGCTATCTCAACGACAAAAATGAAAATACGTCTGCCGGAAAGTGGCGGCGCCATAAGGGTGTGCCCGTGGGACCGGTTTCTATGGGTCGAAGGGATCGGCGGAGACCCATTTCTTTGGTTAAAGGAGACGCGGGAGTTTCAAGAAACAGGGCCGGCCTGACGAAGACGAGAAATGACTTGCCTCAACAGAGGGATGTTGAAATGAATCTCTTCGATCTCTCCCAGGAGATGCAAAACCAGGGTGTGAAAGAAAATATAGCATTGGATTTGATCAAAAAACTCGATGCCGTCGTACCTTCAAACAAGCTCTTTAGCCCTCGGGCGATCAGACATAACCTGATCGAAAATCTTGAAAAAATGGGCGCAGCAAGCAGACCTGTAAGAATAGAACGTGGAAAACAAAAAATAATTGCCCTGATAGGCCCCACCGGGGTCGGAAAAACGACCACTATTGCGAAACTAGCCGCCATTGGCGGTCTTGCCAAGAAAAGGAAGATAGGGTTGATTACCTTGGATGACAAACGAATCGGAGCCATTGCTCAACTCGAAGTCTACTCCAGGATTCTGAACATTCAGATGGAAGTTGCTTCTAGCAAAGAAGAGGTTGTGAAATCCCTCCAAAAGTTAAAAAGGAAGGATATTGTCCTGATTGATACGCCCGGGATAAGTTATAGGGATACACGTCAGCTGGGTGATCTGAAAGATCTTCTCGATAATGTCGGGCCCGTGGAGATTCATCTTCTCTTGAGCGCCGTTACAAAGGAAAAGGACTTCAACCGTATAATAGACAGCTTCAGAGCAATCCCCATTGATAGCCTGATATTCACAAAACTTGATGAAAGCAGTGAATACGGGGATCTTCTTAATCACTTAATCCGGACAAAAATACCTGTTTCATATTTTACAAGTGGCCCACAAGTCCCTGAAGACATAGAAGTTGCAACCTTGGAGAAATTGGTGGATCTGATATGGGTCCGAAAAAAAGGCGCCGGACGTGTATCAGTAAGATCGGAAGAATCGAGGAACAGGCAAACTCAGCGTGAATACGGCCCCTATCTGAGACAATCGTATGCTTGATCGCCGAGCGGGTCTAAACCGGTATGAACAGACTCTAAAAAAACGGAGAGATACGAACAGTGAATCATAAAACCCCACCGAGAAAGGTCATCAGTTTGACCCGGAGAATAGCAGGCAAGAAGGCTGCTACGGAAAAGAGAAAAAGGGAAATCCGCAAATCCCATACGCGTGTCATCGCCGTAACCAGCGGCAAGGGAGGCGTGGGTAAAAGTAACATCGTTGCCAATCTTGGATTTGTTCTGAGCCGGTTGGGAAAAAAAGTTCTGATACTTGATGCGGATTTAGGGTTGGGGAATCTTGATGTGTTGTTAGGGCTGGCGCCGAAGTATAATTTGTCCCACGTCATTGCAGGCGAAAAAACCATCTCGGAAATCGTGATAGAAGGTCCGGGAAATGTCAAGATACTGCCTGCACCTTCGGGCATCCAAGAACTCAGCGATTTGACTGATGAGCAAAAAACCCGGATGTTCACGGCCCTTGATTTACTCATTGATTCCGTTGATCTCTTCTTGATCGACACGGGAGCTGGTATTTCGTCAAATGTGATGCATTTTAACAGCAGCGCTCCGGAGATAATGGTTGTTGCTTCTCCGGAACCCACATCCATTACGGATGCATACGCCTTGATGAAGGTCCTCTCCCTCGATTATTCGAGAAAGCACTTTAAACTGGTGGTGAATATGGCCCGGAGTTCCAAGGAAGCCTTCGAGGTTTATAAACAAATAGAATTGGTCGCCGATAGATTCCTGGATATAAAAATCGAATATATGGGACATGTGCTGATAGATGAAAATATCAGAAAGGGCGTAAGGCTTCAAAAGGTGGTGAGTGAAATCTACCCTGATACCAGGGCAAGCAAATGTTTTGCCGCCCTTGCAAAAAAGGTATTTGAATCGCGGCCCTCTAATGTCCCGGAGGGCGATACAAATTTTTTCTGGAGGAAACTTGTTCGCAATGGAACAGGGTACGAGTAAATAATGGCTATGGAATTGGCGAAAATGGAAATTGAGCAGGGGTTGAAAGCGAACGTTGCGTTAAGGGATGAGCTGATAACCGAATACCTCCCCTATGTTAAAAGCATAGCCCATAGGATGGCAGCTCACCTCCCCCCCAGCGTAGAGGCGGATGACCTTGTTAATGCAGGCATCATAGGCTTGATGAATGCCATAGAACGTTATGATTCCACTAGAGAAAATAAATTTATTACCTATGCGCTGTTCAGGATCAGGGGGGCCATGTTGAGTGAGTTACGGTCTCGGGACTTCCTTTCCAGATCCAATAGAAGCAAAATTCGCGAATTGGAGAAGGCATACCAAGACCTGAATCTGAAGTTAGGCAGGGGGGCTAAAGATGATGAGGTTGCTAAAAAACTCGGAATAGGCCTTGAAGAATTTTACGATATTAGAAAGATGTCTACCATGTCTTTTGTCAGTTTCGAGGAAATCGGATCTTTTTCAAACGAGGAAAAAGACGATCTCATGCATCTTTTGGTGGATGGCAACAGCGATGATCCGCTGGGCCAGGCAGGGTTAAAAGAGATGGGAAACGCCATTGCCGGAGCCATTGAGCAATTGAAGGAAAAAGAAAGAATGGTGGTTTCATTATACTACTGGGATGAATTGACGATGAAAGAGATTGGTAAGGTTTTAGATATAACAGAATCACGGGTGTCCCAAATTCATTCCCAGGCCCTTATTCATCTGAGGGCCAAGTTGAGGAAAGATGGTTTGAATATGAACTGACATCTGTGCCGATGATATTTGAAATTGGGGAAGGCATAGATTCAGATGACTTGTGGAATTTCAGTTTTGGCAGAAAAGATGGCGCCTCGGAACAAGACCGGGCAATTATGAGAGGTGGGTATTATGAGCGACGTCATGAATATTCGGAAAGTGTTTTCTCCCATATCTCCCACACATGGGGTTCACCGTTTAAAAAAGAAGCATCCCGATTCGAAACAAAAAGGCTTTGAAAAGGATCTAGAAGAAGAAAAAGAGGATGAGAAACAAGGAACCCCGATTCTTGAAAGGGCAAAAGCGAGTGATGAGAAAGAGAAACGGGAAGAAGGAAATTTTTCTGGGGAATCGGCAGATCCGGGCGCTGATATTAAGAAACGCAATACCCATGGCACAGTAGGAACACGGGTTGATATACAGGTATAGTCGTTTCAGTCACTTGGAGGGAATTGTAAATGACATCTTTTACAGCGGAACAACTGGAAATAGCGATGGATACTATCTCCATCTGTTTTTTTGGTATTACGGTTCTATTATTGATCATCATGACAATCAAATATGGTCGAACTTCCCAAAAACAGGCGACCACAGCAAACATAGGGGGGTTTAACGAAGAACTTGTTCAGAAGATAAAGCAATCTGAAAAAAGAAATAAGAATATTTGTACTTCTGATGAACAGGGTCCTGGCCCATATGAAAACGTAGAGCAGTTGGCAATTTTGGGTCTGAGCACAGGAGAAATCTCTGAAAAGGTGAGTATCCCCAAGAGCGAAATTGAACTCATCTTAAGACTGAAAAAATTCGGTCATAACTCCCGCAAAAAGAATGGAGAAGTGGGATAGGGAAAAAATTGCCCACCGCAAGAGAGAAGGACAGCGAAATATGGATCTATCATCGGTAGAAAAAGCCTTTTTCGTCCTGTATTGGCGAGTAGATATTCCGGATTTCCCTGGCACGTATTTTGCAAGTTAAATACTACAAAAAGAGTGCGGATTTCGCTTTTTCAAATATAAGCAATGTTCAATTCTGAAATCGAACTGCACAACCCTTTGGAGGTTTGAAAAATGAGCCTGACCCAAGCGATGTACGCGGCCTCTGTCGGCGCATTCAACAATCAACAGAGATTAGATGTCTTAACCAATAATCTCGCCAACATAAATACACCGGGCTTCAAACAGGACAGGTTGGTTTTCCGAGTGCCCGTTGAATCTGAAAAGGAAGGGGGTTCGCAAACGAGCTACCTTCAGGGTTCTGCGTCCCCCATACCGTCCGGCGCCAGGACCGACTTTTCACAGGGTATTTTGAGACATACGGACAATGCCCTGGACTTGGCGTTGGATGGCACGGGCTTTTTCTGCATCCAGGCCCCGGGTGGGACGCATTACACGAGAAACGGTAGGTTTACGGTCAATGAGGATGGTGTTCTGGCCACCATGGGCGGGCACCCGGTTTTGGGCAAAGGAGGCGAAATAAGAATCGACGGGAGCGATGTCAGTGTTGACGAGGAGGGCAATGTCTCTGTAGATGGAAACGAGGTGGGCACGCTGAAGGTTGTCTCAGTTTCCCAACCCGAATCCTTGAAGAAGATGGGCAATACCCTCTTTGCTTCCGGTGGGTCCGATGAAAAGGAGGCCGAAGGCGTGAAAATAAGGGAAGGATACCTCGAGACATCCAATGTAAACAGCATAAAGGTGATGACTGAAATGATTGATATATCCAGATCCTATGAATCATATCAGAAAACCATACAGTTCCTCAACGATGCCACCAAGAAATCTATTAACGAGGTAGGAAGGTTGGCGTAATGCTGAATATTCAGGGTTAGAGGGTTAGGAGAAAAAAATGCAACGAGCATTATGGATCGCATCCACAGGGATGCAGGCACAGACATTAAATATTGATGTTATAGCAAATAATCTGGCCAATGTGAATACCAGCGGGTTTAAGAGGAGCCGGGCGGATTTTCAAGATCTATTATATCATACTCTTCGTTCGGCAGGGACCACCTCGGCCCAGGGGTCTGAAGTTCCGACCGGTATCCAGATAGGCCATGGAACGAGACCGGTGGCGACTCAGAAGATCTTCGGCCAGGGGGATTATCAGCAGACTCAGAATCAACTTGACATGGCAATTGAGGGGCATGGCTTTTTTCAAATTATACAGCCCAATGGAGAGACCGCTTATTCAAGGGCCGGATCGTTCAAACTGGATGGCGATGGGCGCGTTGTGACCTCTGATGGGTTCATAATAGAACCGGAGATCTCTATCCCGACCGATGCGACTTCCATATCCATCGGGACGGATGGAACGGTTTCCATCAAGCAGGCGGGAGAGACCGACCCGAGCGAGGTGGGGACCGTCCAGCTCGCCATGTTTATCAACCCGAGCGGATTGGAAAGTATCGGAAGAAATCTGTATCTTCCCACAAAGTCTTCGGGTGAGGTAACGACCGGCACTGCCGGAGAGGATGGATTCGGCACCATCGCCCAGGGATACCTGGAGATGTCCAACGTCAGCGTGGTTGAAGAGATGGTGAGTATGATTGCGGCTCAGAGGGCCTATGAGCTTAACAGTAAAGCGGTTAAGACCGTGGATGATATGTTGCAGATGGCGAATAATCTTAAACGATAGGAGCGAATTGTGACGTGTTATAGATTTTTTCTCTGCCTGGTTATTTTGTTTGCACTCTTCCTGACGGGGATACGACCCGAGCTTTCCGAGGCGGGTGTCATTAGCATAAGAGGCCTCGAAAAAGCGGAAATAAACAGTGATGTTATATCTTTGGGGAATATTGCAAAGATTGGCGGGGATGATCCGGCCCTGGTTCAAAGGTTGAAAAAAATTATCATTGCAAGAGCCCCTCTGCCGGGAAAAAGCCGGCGCTTGAATGAAAATTACATTCGACTCCGCTTGAAACAGCACAAAATCGATCTGTCGCAAATCAGGTTGGCGGCCCCCAAGGGGATTCTGGTAACCAGAGGTTTTGTGGAGGTTACAAAAGAGGATATAAACAGGGTGGTTTCCGATTTCATATATGCAAATATCCCCTGGGACAGGGAGAAGGTAAAGATCAGGACTATCAGGGTGAGGGACAGTGTTATTCTCCCCAAGGGGAAGGTTACTTATAGTGTCGAACCCCTCAAGAATACGGACTTCAAGGGGAGCGTGCCCCTGCCCCTCAATTTTAAGGTGAACGGCAGCTTTCAAGAGAGGATCTTGGTTACAGCCGATATAGAGGTTTTAGCGGAAGTGGTTGTCACCAAGAGGCCTTTGAGAAGGAACCGGAGGATTACCGAGGATGATATTGAGATAAGGGAAAAGAATTTGGCGGAACTCCCCTCCAATATTATCCTTGACTACGAAGAAGTCCTGGGCAAAAGGGCCAAGCGGAATATCGATGCCAACAGGGTACTGAGGTCCGGTCTCATTGAATTTCCGCCCTTGGTCAAGCGTGGCGATGTGGTCCAGTTAATCGCGGAATCGGGTGGCTTGAGGATTACGACCCTCGGTATGGTAAAGCAGAGAGAGGGCCGTCGGGGAGAGAGGGTCAGGATTGAAAATATCGACTCAAAGAAGAGCCTGTACGGCCGTGTCTTGGATGCCAAGACGGTGAAGGTTGATTTTTAGGGTCATTTCCAGGGTTATGTCGGGGAGGTTCGGGAAGATGTTCGGCAAGCGCGGCGGGTTTATAAGATTGATGACATTTGGGGCGTCTTCCACTTTGCTCGCTATGAGCCTTTTCGGTTGTGCAGCGGGGCAACAGGAAACGTTAAGGGATGCCAACGTGAATCGCGCCATGACCCTGGGGGTCGACGATGACCGCAGCCTAAAACCGAGAAAGTATGAGGGATCTCTCTGGCAGAACAAGGGGGCGCTCAGTTCTCTGTTTCAGGATTATAAGGCAAGCCGGGTGGGAGACGTCGTGACGATTATTTTGGATCAGAAACTCACGGGATCTACCGGCGCCAATACGGATACCAGTCGAGACAGTTCGTTGAAAGGCGGGATGGATTCCGCCTTTACCGGTTTTGGAAAAACGGCCAGCGCCTATAAAGCCGACGTCAGTGGCAGTCTTGGCACCACACATAAGGGGAAGGGGTCAACCGACAGGTCGGGAGCGCTGTCGGGCACCATAACCTCCAGGGTTGTCAAAGTGCTTCCCGACGGGAATCTGGTGGTTGCGGGGTCTCGGGAGATAATGGTGAACGACGAGACAAATTTTCTGAGCCTGTCGGGAATTATCCAGCCCAGGGATATTCGTTATAAAAAAGACAAAAACGGTATATGGGGTTATGAAATCGAATCGTCCCGGATCTCCGATGCCAAATTCGTTTATAGCGGTAGGGGCGTAGTGGCCCAGCGCCAACGTCCGGGCTGGCTTTCCAACTTCGTAAATGTGGTATGGCCATTCTAAATATAGGGCGTTTTGAGAATTCCGTCCGGGGGGACCGGGGGAGGGAAGAAATGGAAAACACCTTTTTGTTTTTTGACGTCAAAAAAATATTTGCCAAGGTGAGCCTGATACTCATAGCGCTATTGGTCTTGACCAGTTATGCCCATGCAACGCGCATCAAGGATTTGGCCGGCGTTAAGGGCGTGCGTGAAAATCAGTTGGTCGGATATGGTCTGGTTGTGGGGTTGGATGGGACAGGGGATGGCAAGGATTCAAAATTCACTTTTCAGTCCCTGGCGAGTATGTTGGAGCGGATGGGTGTTACGGTTAATGCAAAGGATATCGAAAAGGCTAAAAATGTGGCCGCCGTAATGGTCACCGCCGATTTGCCGGCCTTTGCAAATGTGGGCTCCAGAATGGATGTTACGGTCAGTTCAATAGGCGACGCGGAAAGCCTTACGGCGGGAACCCTGCTGGTCACCCCCCTCAAGGGCGCAGACGGCAAGGTTTATGCCGTTGCCCAGGGACCGGTCAGTACCGACGCGTTCTCTGTCTCGGGAAAGGCGGCCAGCGTCGGCAAAAACTTCCCCAATGTGGCTCGAATTGTAGGTGGCGCCATCATTGAAAACGAGATCCCCTATGATTTTGTTAATAAGGGGCGTTTGTTCTTGACCTTGCCCTTGCCCGACTTTACAAATGCCTCCCGGATGACGGAGACGATCAATTCAGCCTTGAAAGGTAATGTGGCCAGGACCTTGGATGCCGGAACCATAGAGGTCGAGGTCCCAAAGGAGTATTCCGGTAGGACAGTCGAGCTGGTCGCCATGATAGAGCAATTGGATGTTACCCCGGATAAGTCATCCATGGTGGTGTTCAATGAACGGACCGGAACGGTGGTCATCGGGGAAAATGTCAAGATCGCCACCGTAGCCATTGCCCATGGGAACCTGAGTATCTCGATCAAGGAAACCGCAAATGTCTCTCAACCGATGCCTTTTTCTCAGGGGGGGGGGTTATTCGGCGGCGGATCGGCGCCGTCCGGACCGCCCGTGGAGTCCCGGGATGGCAGCGCCATAGTTGCACCAGGCGCCAATACGGCAATTACCTATGACACCGACATCGGTGTACAAGAGGATAAAAGCAAGCTTTTCTTAGTGAAATCAACGGTGACTATTTCCGAGGTGGTCAGGGCCTTGAATGCCCTCGGTGTAACCCCCCGGGACCTGATGGCCATATTCCAGGCCCTCAAGGTCGCAGGCGCTTTGCACGCAACCATAGAGGTGATGTAATGTCAGATTTCCTATCGCTACCCGCCATACCCTATGAAACGATAGATTTAACCGGTAAAATGGAGAGGGTGCAACAGGGCTTGAAATCCGGGAAGCTTTCCCAATCCGTTGAAAACGCGCCTCAACTCAAGGAGGCATGTGCGGAGTTGGAGTCCCTTTTTATCTCCTACCTCCTCAAGGAAATGCGGGCGACTATTCCCAAGACCGGGCTCATCAGCGGGGGCAGGGCCGAAGAGATCTATACCTCTATGTTAGACTCTGAAATATCAAAGGAAATTGCCTCTCAGCGGGGAATCGGCCTCTCGTCACTTTTCCTGGATCGCCTTGAAAGCCGGCCGGGAGAGGCGGAGGGAAAAAATACCAAAAAAAATGAACCGAAAGACTAAAGTTTTCATCTTTTCTGACCGATAATGAAATTAAGGGGGAGGTTGTTTTATCAACAAGATTTGTTAAGTTTTTGTTTATTCAACATTTTTTGACAGGTTAGCATCCTGTGACCTCGGGTTTGTAAGACAAGAAAGGAGGTTCTTACGAATGGGAATGGATATTATAACAGGTAGTAAGCCTTTTGCCGGATTAGAGGCCTATAAAAACGTCGGCAGGGGGAAGACCAGGATAGATGGTTCACCTGGGGAGGCGCCAAAAGGGGGGCTGTTGGAAGATACGGTTGCCTTGTCGCCGGAGGCGAAACAGATCCAAGAAGCCAAAAAGAGCCTTGATGCGCTTCCTGACGTCCGGGAAGATAAGGTCGCTGAGATTAAAGGGCAGATAGATGCCGGGACATATACTATCGACGGGGAAAAGATAGCCTTTAAGATGATAAGGGAGTCTATTCTCGACGCACTGTCTTGAAGAGGATTTTAAACCTGTGAACGCCTATGATGATTTTCTAAATCTACTGGATGGGGAGGCAGCCCTTTATCGGGCGCTGTTGTCTGTTCTCGAAGAGGAAAAAAATGCGATTATAGACACAAATCTTGGCGAGTTGGGGGAAATCGGCAAGAAAAAAGAGAAATTGCTCCTCAAGATCCGAACAATGGAAGAACAACGGCAGATTATGATAAAGAATCTTGCCCAATCCTTAAGATGCTCCCACCATGATCTTACGATCACCAAATTAGCTGAACTCGTAGAAACACCTTACTCTGTCCGATTCAAGAGGCTCTGTTCAGACCTCCTGCCATTGGCAAAAACCATTCGGGACGTAAATGACGGCAACAAGGCGTTGCTCAGGCATTCCGTTGCGCTCGTAAGGAGCTCCTTCGCCTTTTTAAATAATCTGATTACGGCCGATGCCGTTTATCACAGATCGGGCAGAATGCAGCAAAATGATCAAAGCGGAAAGGTCCTTTCCGGCAGCGTATAGCCTGGATTCAGTCTCCCGGATATCTGTTCCGTTCCAAGACCACCCATCAGCCATGCAAAAATCCCCCGCCCTTCTTGACGTCAAAAAACTGACGCTATTACTATCTCAATTCAAGTATTGGCATAATATCATTGATGAATTCGTAAAAAGTCAAAATCCGCCTCTTTTCGTCATTCCCGCGAACGCGGGAATCCAGGAGTATCAGATGTTTCTGGACCCCCGCCTTCGCGGGGGTGACGGGTTTGGGGACTTTTTACGAGTGCATCATCATTGAATAACAACCCAATTAAGTTGGTACAACGTGGCCTATCTTTTGCAAGCCTTTTCTGGATATGAAGAGGGAGCGTTATACATGGCCGGGATAGCAAAAAAGACGGCAGATATTCTCAATAAAATCATTGAGGACATCGACACCGTTAACTTGAAAGACAAAGAGGCGTGGAAAAAGATACTTGCTGATCTGGAGGGGCTGATTTCCAAGATCCCGGCAAAAAGGACCGCCGCATTGGCGCTTTTTGCCCTTTGCCGAGAAGGTGTGGCGCTCCTTTCCAAAAAATCGGTCAAGGACACTTTATCCCTTGTTGGCGGGATATCCGAGGCATTGATCGCCCTGGAGGAGGACCTTACTGACAAGAAAGAGGATGGCGGGTTTTCTGTAATAGAGGCGGCAAAGGCCTTGGAGAGCATCATGGGAGAACCTTCAACTGATTGGGAGGGGCTGATGAACCCCAAGAAGCCTAAAAAGGCTGAAAGCCATTCGGGGGAAGATACTGCACAGACTCTCGATGATATTGCCGCCCGCTTAATCCTGCTCGAACCGGACGATCTCTCGGAGTTTTCCCGCCTGAAAAAATCGTTAACGCCAATTGCAGCAGATAACTCATATCCGGAAACATGCAGAGACAAAATTGGCGAGGCCATAGTAAAAGTCGAGGCGATCCTTGATGAGAGCGCCTCTGACCCGGATTTGAACATCGCCGAAATTGGCGGGCTCTTGGAAGATGCCATGAATGCAATCGAAGAGGATTGGGAGGGTGGGCCAATTGACAAGCCTGCTTCTGGAATAATTTTTCCCGAGACCCTCCCCGAGGATGCTGATCTTGATCTATTGGGCGAGTTTATTACTGAAAGCACAGATCTGATTTCAAAGGCCGAAGAGGCCCTGCTGGCCCTTGAGTCCGACCCGGAAGACATGGAGTCGGTGGGGTCTATTTTTCGGGCGTTTCATACTGTTAAAGGGGTTTCCGCCTTTCTTGAACTTGCATTTATATCAGAAATGGCCCATCACGCGGAATCGCTCCTGAGCCGTGTCCGGGACAAGGAGATACGCTATGCCGGCGGATATGCCGACCTTGCTCTCCGTAGCCTTGATATGCTCAAGCAGATGATTGACCAGGTTCAGGATGCCTTGGGCGGCGCCCCCCTCTCCAAACCGGAAGGGTACGATGACCTGTTGGGCGTATTGGCCGACCCTGAAGGAGCAGGGGTATTCGATGAAAGCGACGAAAGCGACGAAAGCGACGAATTTGAAACGACAAGTGCAGTGCTTCGGATCGGGGATATCTTAGTGGCCAAAGGAAAGGCCGAAAGAGTAAAAGTGGAGGAAGCATGCGCCGATCAGGGTGCCATGCCGATCGGCATGAAGTTGGTAAGATCCGGGGCCGCCAAGGTGACGGATGTGGCTCAAGCGCTTAGAACACAGGCGAAAATGAAGGGGAAAAAAAGAGTTGAATCATCCATCAGAGTGAGTACTAGCAGGTTGGACCGCCTGATTGATATGGTCGGCGAATTAGTGATTTCCCACTCTATTGTTGCGCAGGACAAAGTGGTGACCGGCGCCAATGACCATGAACTCTTGAGAAAGATCGCACAAACCGTTAAGATTGTTCGGGAAATGCAAGACCTCAGCATGTCCATGCGGATGGTACCTCTCAAAGCGACTTTCAGCAAGATGGCGCGTCTCGTGAGGGACGTGTCACGCAAGCTCGGGAAGCAGGTAAACCTTGTTACCGAAGGCGAGGATACCGAGATAGATCGGAATATGGTGGATGTTATTAATGATCCCCTGATGCATATGGTTCGTAATTCAGTGGATCACGGCATTGAGATGCCCGAGGTCAGGGATAAGAAGGGGAAACCACGAGCCGGGACTGTGAAACTGGCCGCCTACCACGCTGCCGGCAAGATAGTGGTGGAAATACGGGACGATGGGAAAGGACTCTCCCGCGATGTGATCCTTGCCAAGGCCAAGGAACGGGGATTTGTCGCCGATGAGAAATTGCTTAGTGACCGGGAAGTTTTTAAGATGATTTTCGAGGCGGGTTTCTCCACTGCCGAGAAGGTCTCAGACGTATCGGGTCGAGGCGTGGGCATGGATGTGGTGAGAAAGAATATCGAATCCTTGCGGGGGCAGGTGGAGATCGATTCAGAGGAGGGCAGGGGGAGCGTTTTCAAGATGAGCCTTCCCCTGACCCTGGCTATTATTGACGGCATGATTATTCGAGTGAGTAACGAAACATATATTATTCCCACAGTCTCGATTGTCACCTCGCTTAAGCCTGAGCCGGAACAGCTCTCTACAGTACTTAATCAGGGGGAGATGCTCTCCCTACACGGAGATCTTCTCGCGCTGTTTCGATTGGCCGATCTTTTCTCCATTGCGGAGTCTAACCAGGATTCGGATCATAAACTCGTTGTGGTCATTGAAGATGACAACAAAAAGCGAGCAGGGCTGATTATTGATGAGTTGATTGGCAGACAACAGATTGTTATCAAGTCATTGGGAGAGACCATGAAGGATATACCCGGCATATCCGGAGCCGCTATAATGCCCAATGGCCAGGTTGGCTTAATTCTTGATGTTGGGGGCGTGGTGGGTATTGCGAATTCGAGGAATGGAGACCCGGCACGAGAAAAGAAGAATTAAAGGAAAACCGCAGAACCGCAGAATATTGAATGGTGAAAGGAAAAGAACACAATCAACAATCAACAATCAACAATCAATAATCCCATGAATTTCGTATCTGGAGAATTGACTGACCGGCAATTCAAGAAGATCAGCGATATAATATATAGTGAATGCGGGATTGTTCTGAAAAGCGGCAAAGAGGCTTTGGTCAGGGCCCGTCTCACAAAACGGCTGCGAGCGCTGAAAATGGGGGGGGTCGGACAGTATCTGAAATATTTGCTGGGTGACAATGGAAGAGAAGAATTGGGTCTCTTAGTCGATGTGATGACGACAAATAAGACGAGTTTTTTCCGTGAAATGGCGCATTTCGACTTTTTGGGTGAAACGATTTTGCCAAAATTGACTGGCAGGAGACTGAGGTTTTGGAGCGCGGCCTGTTCCTCGGGTGAGGAACCGTTCTCTCTTGCAATGTTCCTGTTGGATAAGAGACCGGACTTCGGGTCTCGGGACGTCAAGATTCTCGCTACCGATATATCCCCGACAATATTAGAAAAGGCCAGAAAAGCGACTTATGCTGAGGGAGCACTTCTGGATCTCCCCCCAACTTTTATGCGAAAATATTTTGTGAAGGTTGGAAATGAGAATCCCCCTATCTATCAGGTGAGCGGTGATGTCAAAAAGATGGTCCGAATAGCGAGGCTGAACCTGCTGCACCCATGGCCAATGAAGGGGCCTTTTGATGCGATATTCTGTCGCAATGTCATGATATATTTTGACAGGCAGACCCAACAGAAACTGGTCAACCGGTTCTGGGAGATGCTGGACCCGGGCGGGTACCTCTTTGTAGGGCATTCCGAGGGCATGTCGGGCGCCAAACATAAGTTTCGATATGTTCGACCGGCAACCTACGTAAAGTGACAGTTAATCGATTTATCGCAGAAATTACGATTGGATGGCATAAATGAAACATATCGTTATGGTCGGTGATATGAAGGTGGGTGTAAAAAATGATGAGATTGTAACCCATGCCCTGGGCAGTTGTCTCGGTCTCATGATCTATGACCCTGTTGCCCAAGTGGGGGGGATGTTACACGCCATGCTGCCCTTATCCAAGATTAACCCGGAAAAGGCAGCCGCCAACCCGTATATGTTTGTGGACAAAGGGGTTCCGATTCTTTTTAAAGAAGTGTACGGTTTAGGAGGAAAAAAGGAGAGGCTGATTGTCAAGGCCGCGGGCTGTGGTTCTCCCATGGGTAAGAATCAGATGTTCAAGATAGGTGAGAGGAACTACACCGTCTTAAAAAAAATGCTCTGGAAGAATGGTGTTCTCCTGAAAGCAGAGGAGGTCGGCGGCAGCATAAGCCGTACGGTCAATTTTGATATTTCTACAGGACGGATAACCATAAAAAACGGTCAGCAGAAGAGGTTGCTATGAAGCAGGGCAGAAAACGTGAGATCATTTCCAAGATGAAATCGTTTCCCAGTATGTCGGGAGTAGCCGCAAAGGTACTCAAGCTCCTTGATGATCCTGATGCCAGTGCCGGCCAGGTGGAACGGTTATTGAAACAGGATCCAAGCCTTACCGTCAATCTCCTGAAGCTGACCAATTCAGCCTATTTCGGCATCCCCTCCAAGGTGGGTTCAGTGCGACATGCCACCGCTATGCTGGGGTGGAAAAGGCTCTCTAAACTGGTAATGGCCGCATGTGTCAGTGCCATAACAGACCGGCAAATCCCCGGATACGATTTGCCGTCCGGTGTGCTCTGGCAACACTCGGTTGCGGTTTCCGTTACCGCGGAAGGCTTGATGAGGGAGTTGAAAGTTGCTGAAAGTGATGAGATCTTTACGGCTGCCCTTTTGCACGACCTTGGAAAGCTGATTCTAGGCGGTTTCGTAGAAGAGGACCTCAAGGAGATCCAGACGCTGGCAGCCCGGGGAATACCTTTTCAGACGGCCGAGCAAGAGGTGCTCGGAACAGACCATGCTGAAATCGGCGCGCTGATGTTAGAGAGCTGGTCATTTCCGCCGAACCTCGTCAGTGCGGTGAGGTGGCATCACGACCCGGACTCCGCCCCTGAAACAAGTGCCATGATGGATATCGTCCATGTGGCCAATGTATTATGTCTTATGATCGGGATCGGCATCGGTGTAGAAGGACTTCACTATGAGCCCTCTGTATCGGCAACAAAAAGGTTGGGCATTAAGCCCACGCAGCTTGAGCTGATTGCCAGCCAGACGTTAGAGTGGGCGAAAGAGCTGACTGATGCCGTTTGATTGCGGATTTAATACTGATGCATTCGTAAAAAGTCGGAAATGACCCGCTTCTGTCATTCCCGCGAACGCGGGAATCCAGTAGTATCAGATGCTTATGGACCCCCGCGGTCGCGGGGGTGACGGGTTTAGGGACTTTTTACGAGACCGTCAATACTAACGGGAATTTTATATTTCAAAAGGAGTTTTAAAGTGGCCGTTAATATCCTTGTTGTAGATGACAGCGGGGTCATGCGCTCTATGATCATAAAGACTTTGCGTATGACCGAGGTCCCTTTGGGAGATATCCACCAGGCCGGAAACGGCCGGGAAGGACTCGATGTTCTGGGTGAGGAATGGATAGACCTGGCGATCGTGGACATCAATATGCCGGTCATGAACGGCGAGGAGATGATAGACCGCATGCACAAAGACCCTGAGATGAAAGGGATCCCGGTGATTGTTGTGTCTACCGAAGGGAGTAAGGCGCGCATCGAGCGATTGGAGTACAAGGGCGCCGTCTTCATCCACAAGCCGTTTGCTGCGGAAATCGTTCGAGATACCATAAATAGTATCTTGGGACTCGGAGAGAATAATGAGAGCTGAACTTGAAGAGAGAATGTCTCAAGTGGCGATTGACACATTAGAGAAGCTGGCCTTTATGTTCGCTTTTTCGGATGAAGGCGAAGAAGGCCGGCCAGGGGATTCCATGGTTGCAGGAAGTATTTCGTTTACAGGCCCTTTTTCAGGGACCTTGGCTGTGACAATTTCGATTGAACTCCTGCAGGAGTTGGCTGCCAACATGTTAGGCCTTGATGATGGTGAGGAAACTACCCAAGACCACCAGTCTGATGCCCTCAAAGAGACAATTAACGTCATCTGCGGCAATCTGCTCCCTGCTATTGCGGGGGATGAGGTGGTTTTTGACATAGGTGTGCCTATGGTTCTTCCTGCGGATCAAGAGATGACGAAAGGAGCAGGAATTCCGGATGAACACGAGCTTTCAGCCAAGGTGAATCTTGATCTTGACGAGGGTCAATGCGTTCTTTTCCTGTTTCTCGATGGGAAAATTTCCAAAGGCGTTGTTTTGCCATAGCCCGGGTGAAACACGGGAGGAAAACATGATCAAAGTCCTAATTGTAGATGACTCCGCGGTCGTGCGCAAGATCTTGACCGATGAGTTATCGCTCCACAGAGATATCGAGGTAGTCGGGACTGCCGTAAACCCTTATGTGGCACGGGACAAGATCGTTAAGCTGCGCCCTGATGTAATCACCCTCGATATCGAAATGCCCAAAATGGATGGACTGACATTCCTTTCAAAATTGATGAAGCATTTCCCCATGCCCGTGGTTGTGGTGAGTTCTTTGACCCCCGAAAACAGTGAGACAGCGCTCAAGGCCTTCGACTTAGGCGCTGTGGAAGTCTTCTGCAAACCTGGTTCGGCATATTCTACAAAGAATATTTCCAGGGATCTGGCTCGTGCTATCAGGGCTGCCGCATCGGCGAGAGTAGAGGCTCGCAGTGAAAAACAGCCTCTGGGAGCTGAAAAGATTCAAATAGGACCCATCAATTTTAAAACAACCCATAAAATTGTTGCCATAGGGGCCTCCACCGGCGGAACAAAGGCTATTGAGGTTGTCCTCAGCGGCCTGCCGGTGACTACCCCGGGAACGGTCATTGCGCAGCATATGCCGGAAACCTTTACAGCCGGGTTTGCCAAAAAGCTCAATGATGTATGCCAGATGGAAGTGCGTGAGGCACGCGACAATGACCACGTGATTCCCGGAGTAGCCCTCCTGGCTCCGGGCAATCGCCATATGGTGCTCAGGAGGAGCGGTGGGAACTATGTTGTGAGGATAAAGGATGGCCCGCTGGTTCATTATCAACGGCCAAGTGTCGATGTCCTTTTCCGATCGGTCGCCAAAAGCGCGGGGAAGAATGCCGTGGGTGCAATCCTCACAGGCATGGGGGCCGACGGGGCCAAAGGGTTGTTGGAAATGAGGGAAAGCGGCGCCTACACCATAGCTCAGGATGAAGCGACATGTGTCGTATTCGGGATGCCCAAGGAGGCTATAGGGCTAGGCGCGGCCAAGAAGGTTGTCCCATTGCCCCTTGTTTCCCAGATGATTATCAGAGCTCTTCAGGAATAGGGGCTGGGAACATAGGCGGGGCTAAAGGTTTATTTGTTTGTTGCCGATAATGGATATAGCGCCGTAGTCAAAACTAAACCACGAACGTGAAGATGCACAGCGGTAAAATGAGGTATTAAGTATGAGCGGCATATATGGTGTATTGCAAACAGGAATGCGATCTCTCCAGGCCCAGCAAAGGGGAATCGAGGTTACCGGGCACAATATCGCCAATGTAAATACCCCGGGCTATTCGCGTCAGACGGTCAATTTGAAGACAACCACACCGGTCATGGGTTCTCAGGGAATGATCGGAACAGGCGTAACCGCCAGGGAATCTGAAAGGGTTTATGATCGGTTTGTGGGTGTTCAGATCGAAAATGAAAACGAGGAACTGGGAAGATGGGATGCCCAAAAAACTGCCCTTGAAAGGGTGGAAACTATTTTTGATGAGAGCTCGGATAGTGGACTGAGCAAGACAATGGGTGAGTTTTGGAATGCCTGGCAGGACCTGGTCAACAATCCCTCAGGCAATGTAGAAAGATTGGCCCTTTTGGGCAACAGTGAGACCCTGGCGTTTGAATTCCAAAATACCTATAACAAATTTTTACCACTACAGGCTGATCTCGACATTTCCATAGCGGCAACCGTTGATGAAATAAACCTGAAAGCAGCTGAGATTGGCGATCTCAATCAAAAGATGATTGAGGCCGAAGGGGGAGGTCTCCATGCCAATGACTTCAGGGATGCGCGCGATATGGCAGTAAAAGACATCGGCTTGATGATCGATGTTACTACTTATGAAGAGAGCAGCGGAAGCCTCAATGTTAACTTGAAGGATGGGAGCAGCTTGGTGAACGGCTCTAACACCTCGACCTTGTCCACTATGGCCAATGACGCAGGGTATAGAGATGTTGTATGGGCTTCTGATCCTACGGTCAGTATTAACAGCACAATCTCCGGTGGGAAGTTAAAGGGATGGATCGAGGTAAGAGACGTTATCATACCGGAGTACAAGGGAAACATGGAGGATCTCGTTAATGGCATAAAGGGCGTTGAATCCACGGAGGTGGTTACGGGCGCTGCGGATACGCTGAGTGGAGGAGAATACTTTACCATCAGCTCGCCTACCACGCCCGCGACCAATTATTGTGTCTGGTATAAGAAAGAAACAACAGACACAAATCCGGCTCTGGCAGATCCGACTCTGGGTACAGGGATAAAGGTTGACATATTAAACACTGATACAGCTGCTCAAGTTGCCTCCAAGACGGCAACTGCGATTGCCGCCCAGGCTGGTTCTGTTTTCGATGTATCCGTAACCGGAGGGGCTACCCTGACAATAGCCAATGTCGTTGCGGGAGAAGCCACCGATTCCGCTGATTCCGCCGTCTCTGGTAAAGAGACAGGGTTCACCATTACCAAACGGATCGACGGTGGCGAGGGGGTCAATTATTATCACAGACAGGGTTACGGACTGGATAACTCAACCGGGAATGACTTCTTCTCCGGTACCCTGGCCGGAAATAATTTTACAGTGAATTCGGACATTGTTGATAATGTGAACAAGATCGCTGCGGCAGAAGACACCGGATTACCGGGGGATAACGCCAACGCCATAGCCATTGCCGAGTTGCAGAATGCCCTCATGATGAGCTCCAATACCACAACTTTTGATGATTACTATAATTCCATGGTCAGTGATGTGGGGACTGCGGTCCGGCATGCCGGTATGAGCTATGACCATCACACTGCGATGGTCGGTCATTTAGAGAATTACCGCGAATCCATTTCAGGGGTCTCCCTTGATGAGGAAATGGTGAATCTGATACAATTCCAGCTGGGTTATGACGCCGCTGCCAAATTAATCAGCACCACGGACGAGTTACTCCAGACCCTGATCAATATGGTGTAAATCATTAACCTGGGAGACAAAAAATGCGGGTAAGCAACCGACAGATGGTAAACATCGTTAAGAGCGATCTTTTTAAGAACGCCGAACAGCTTCTTAATGCGGAAGAACGGGTTGCGACGAGAAAACTCATCAACAAGCCTTCCGATGACCCGATCGGGATGGGCAAAGTGCTCGATTATCGGAAGACCCTTTCCTCCATCGACCAGTACAATAATAATATTGTCTCTGCAAAGAACAGAACTGAGTTCACCGATACATTGCTGGAGAATCTGCACGACCTGTTAGATCAGGCAAAACAGGTAGCTATTGAGCATTCCAACGAAACGGATCCGGCATTGAGGCAAGGCGCCGCTCAACAGGTTGAGGGTATTTATGACCAGGTATTGGCAATAACCAACACCAAGTATGGGGACGCCTATTTGTTCGCAGGGCATCAATCTGATACCCAGCCCTTTACCGAGTGTGCGGCAATAACTTGTGGGGAAGAATCGGATCTGACTGATGGGGACCATTTCACCCTCGGTTCCGATTATTACGTGTATTATGATACGACTAGTGGTGATGTGGTGGATCCTATTGATGATCCTACGTTGGGCCCTACGTTGGCAGGCAGAACCGGTATACGGGTTGATGTAAGCTCAGATACTACAGCCGCCGATGTTGCCGACGCTACAATGACCAAAATCAATGAAATTGCCGGCGTGGTTTTTGATGCTACAGTGCCTGCGGGTAATTTAGATAAGGTGGACATAGAATTTGATGCAGGGTCTTATCCGACCATTGTTGATGTAAACACCGGTTTTACGACCCATGATATGGAATATGTTGGTGATAACGGTAAAATCAACATAATCGTCGGAGAAGGCGCGCAGGTAAGGATCAACCTCACAGGAAATGATGTCTTCACCGGCGTGGGAGTGACTAACGGAACCAATGTTTTTGATGACCTGAAGGCCCTGAAGGATGCGTTGGAAGCTGACCCTTTTGTTGCGTCCGCAGTTTCCGACCAGACGGACAACCTGGAAAAGGGCGTAAATCAAGTTGAAGGCGCTGCCGTCAAGCAATCCATAACATACAAACGGCTGGAAACCACGGAAAACCATTGGGATAAATTCAAAAACAGCGTTGTGGATATGCTTTCCAAAATAGAAGACGCCGATCTTGCAACAGCGATTGTTGAGCTGCAGGCCCAGGAAACAGCCTATGAGGCCGCGCTGGCCACGGCAGCCAAGATGTTCAACAGGAGAAGTCTTATAGATTTTTTATAGATTTTATGGAGCGAAAGATGATGAATAAGAGCATATGGTGCGTTCTGGTCTTAATTTTGGGTCTTTTCCTTATGTCAGCCCCGGCATTTTCGTTGGATAGCGAAGACATTGTCAAACTGCGAAAGGCGGGGATAAGTGGCGAGACCATCCAGACCATAATCGAGCAGAAAGTGATTGAAACATGCGCTTTTACTGTAGACGGGATTCTGGATATGAAAAAGTCCGGTCTGAGCGATGAAGCCATCCGGGGAATAATCGAGAAAGGGTCTTTCATGAAAGATTCAGCGCCCGTGGTTTACGGTGATGGTACAAAGTCAATTAAGTCCCTGAGCCCACAAGACATTATTGAGCTCAAGAAGGCCGGAGTAAGTGATGAGGTGATTGATTCAATCGCGTCCGGATCGTTCAACAATGATGATGAAGAACACCGGAGGGCCTGGCGAATGCTCGATAATATGGGATTGATAGTTGATGGCAGAGGCGGTGTGCTGCCGAGATGAGCCCCATTGACTGCCATAAGTGCCGGCATTACTACGTTACCTGGGACAAGGACTTTCCTCATGGCTGCCGGGGTTTTGGATTCAAAAGCCGTCAACTGTCAAGCATCGTTGTTCGTAGCAGCTCTTCAGGGACGAATTGCCTTTTATTCAAAGAAAAGATAAGAAAAAGACCTGTCCGATAAAGTAGATCACCCTATTCCCTTCTATTCAGTGGCTTATCACCTGGTTTTCTGTCACAAAAAACAAGAAAATCGTTATATGGTATCAGTTGTCAGAAACAGCATGTTGATATTAAATTATTTTCTTTGGGGATTTGCTGAGCCCTAACAATCCAAGTCCTCAAATTTTAAAAAACCTCCAGCCCTGATAACTGATAACTGCCTCCTACAGTTGCAGAGATTGGCGAAAAAGACAGTTTTCGTTCGGGCACTATTTATCAACAAGCCTATATTGGGCAACTGCCGGGTCTTTGTATTTCGACTTCAGTACATATTGTGACCAATCAGGATCGTTTATATAATAAATAGAAGAGTTTCTCATGATGTATTTTCCGCTAAACATAAGTGATGTGGTCACTATGATCTCATTTTTCGGCAGTTCAACGGTGTACTCTCCGGCTTCGATATTCAGTTCCTCAATGCCTTCGGCTTCAGCCTTCAGTTCAGCACTGTCTTCAAGAATTTCGCCTCCGCCGGTCCCTTCTTCCGGCCCGTACAAAGAAGGCGTGCCACGCTGTACAAAGAATCCTGGCGCCAAGGACTCATAAACGACTGCTCCTGACCTAAGAATCTTGTGATGGTGAGTTATCACCTGAATATCAAAGGTGAGTTGTCGATTTCCTTCAGGCCGGTTGGATACGTCCAAGCCTATTTCTACGAGACTGGTTAAGAGGAGGTCGTGAAAGGCCTTTTCAAACGGTGTTATTCCTGAAGGCGCCACATATATGGGGATTAGCGCATCATGATAACCGCCATCGATTTTTTCCGCGGCAAGATGGGCAACGTCTTCTGCAAGCAGCTTCCAATGGTGGGCTGCCTGCATCTTCTGTTGAGTGCTCAGCCGAAATGCATTTGGAACAGGCATTTTGGAAGTGACGGGTTTGGCAGGCGCCTTTGAGCCTAAATAACATCCTCCCATTGCAAGTAAAACCGCCAGACAAACATTGAGCCCTAACACTCGCTTAAACATAGTAACTTCCCTCCTTCAGCCCAAACTTTTCTAAGATCAAACAACGCTTTCGCAGATATTTATATGCAAATTTCATGCCTGATGAATCGTAAACATCCGCTTTTGGATTGTGGATTTTGGACTAATAAAATCCGTTTTACATGATTATTGCTCAAAATTTATGTGGGGATATTTTTGATTCCCCGGTTTTCGTTCAAGCAAAAAACCCGTAAGGGCGAGAAGCACTACGCCAGGCGGAAATATTTTCCCGTTGCGGCAAATTCCTCGTTATGGATGTTCCCGGGTCCCCTCGGTACCGGTTAAGATTCCGAAACCGATTTTTATTAAAGTATTTGTCAATATGGCCGATATTGTATGCAGAGGGTCGTAGAAAGGTAGAATCAACCGTGCATTGCGGGAAGATCCAATTCGGAATTACAGACCAAATAAGGAGGTTGTCATGAGGCGACGAAAGAGATGTTCTATTAATTCAATTGTCGTATTGGTTGCGTTGCTTTGCGTTTGCGCAGGCACGGAAAGGGATGTCTATGCTTTATGTTGCGGTTCTGATTTAGGTGATATTTCCTATACTGCCGGAGACATGCTGGAGAGGAATCTTCTGTACTACCTGGACAGGACATTGCCAATACTTTCGACCAGCTTTGTGAATCTCGACAACCTGAAGGAAACCTCCGCCTTTGGAAGACTGGTAGGCGTGCAGATAGCATCCAGGTTCTCTCAGCACGGATATAGGGTGATTGATATCAGACTGAGTAATGGTAAAGTGCTTGTTCAAGAAAGAAATGGAGAGCTGGTCCTGTCCAGAGATATGAAAAGAATAAATAATTGCCAGGACGCCCAGGCTATACTTGTCGGGACATATACCATTGCCGGAAATCGGGCGTTCGTGTCGACGAGGCTTGTGAGCACTCTCGACAACGCAATCCTCTCTTCCTACAATTTTTCTATTAAAATGGATGATCTGCTGAAAGCGCTTGCTCAAAAAAACCTCAATAGTGCCGCTGTGAACAAGAAACAGCTCCCCAAAAGAGCGAAGGGAGCGAATCGCAATGCAACATCAGCAATTAAAAAGGACCCCGTTTCAACCGGAACGATTTTTCTTGAACTCTCAAATCCTCTTGCGGCTAAAATTGTCCAATCTCATTTATTTCGACTTGGATACTACACAGCAAAGGTTGACGGAAAATGGGGGAAAAAATCTCGAGCGGCCCTTGTTTCCTTTAAGAAGGCCCGGGAGTTGCCAAACGTGAATAGATGGGATATGGGAACCCAAATGGTACTCCTTTCCGCTCAACGCTGAGGCGTGGCTCCGAACTTTCCGGAACAGGGTTCTACCTTAGCATCGATCTTGTCGTTGAGTCGTTCGGTAATTCGTAATCATAGCCTGTTACGACGGAATTGTCCTCGGTGCGGACAACCCGTACAGATATAAATATGAAGTTTTTTGAGACGGCGTATGTCCCCACAAGCACCGCTTGAGCGCCGCGGGTTTCACCTAAGCTTAGCACTTCGCGGGACAGCAGGAATTCCCCTTCGCCCTCTTTGATGAATACAGACTCTTGGCGTAGCTTGACCTCTACGATCTTAAAACCGTGTTGGGCCAAACGGCTCGCAATTTGTTCTGAGACGATTCGCCCCAGGGTGGAAGATTTTGTCAAATCGTCAATGTTGGCAAAGCTTGCTGCCAAAATCGACTCATCCAATGAAAGCCCCCGGAAACGCAAACCCCTCCCAAGACTGTCGGCTGCTGCATAACTCGATTCAAGTAAATTTGAATAGGGCTGCGGGTCCGGCAGGGTGTAGGCCACATCCCCTCTGCTCAGTGCCGAAGGGTTTTTTTTCGCACAACCCGATATGCCCATCAAGATGAGCCAGGCCGCAAAAAAGAAAGGGAAAAAATATCTGAAGACGAGGAAGAACTCTCGAAGACAGCTTAAGAACTTTTGGCGCGGGGCTATCCCTGTTTTGTTGCGTTTATGCATAATGCTATAATCCTCATTCAATATTGTTATCAGTTATCAGTTGTCAGTTATCAGCAAAAGCGCATCTATACTAAGGCGGGATACCCGCAACCCAAAGTAGGCGTCAGTTATCAGTTGTCAGTTACTGAACACTGATAACTGAACACTGACAACTTCATCCCTAAGTTGTAGATTTGTTACCTTTATTATTACGGTTCTGCCCGAGGCGGAAGATCAAGGATCATATTGCAAAACTTTTCAGCATTTCTCCTCATGAGTACCGCGGTCGACGGTGCAGGCGCCCCTTTCCCCTGTGCGACGAAATAATCGGTTGAAAGAGCCGGCGGCGCTGTTTCCGTTGCATTTGCGTACCAGAGGGTCAGTGGTTTTCCTCCCCTTACTTTGATAACACGTATTTCTTCTTTTACACTGGAAGGTTCCAAAAGACTGCCCTCAAAATAATAAAGGAGCTCTCCGACAATAATCAGGTCATATCTCTTAATTCGGGCATCATTGATCAGGTTGCGCATGGTCATATCATTGATGTCGGGCAGGGGAATAATCTCTGCGAATACACCTTTCTGTTCCAGCTCCTGACATAAAAAAAGAGCTGCAACTCTTCCCTTTCCCTGAGCATTGGAGGGGGCGCTAAATGAGTAAACAGCGACCCTCGCCGCACCGTAGTTATTAGATTGAGGGATCGAAAAAATCCCTTCCGGCAGGTCTACAGGGGGAAGGGTAATGTTGCGTTGATAGGAACACCCCGCAAGAAGAGCTACCACCATGATAAAATAAGCTGATACTTTTAGCTGAGCAACCATTGTTTTTAGGTCCCCTAATTCTGTCCCTCCGGACAAGTTGACGCTTCTAAACAGGATTCTTTAATGGATCTTTCAAGTTTCGTGCCAGTTGCTGCACCCCATGATTCCATCATCGGACAGAGGGATAAGATCACGGTTGTTGGGAGTTTCCTCGTTTCCGCGCACCGCACCCCCCGTTCCTATGCAGAGCGTGGGAACGAGGGATGCGTCAGAATTTTGACTCAAAGCTGAGTTCAGAGGTTGATTTTGCTAAGAAAGTGGTATAATTCAATTATGAATCTTGAGTTGCGGAATTAATTCCGTGGACAAAACAGACTCGCTTACCCAAAGGAACGATAGTCATGGAAAAGCATAAGACATTATTGATAGATGATGATGTTGACAAATCCTTGGAATATCCGGATCTTTTCAAGGATTTTGTTGTTGCCTCAAACGAAGCCATTGCGGTCAGCGAGCTGGGTGGCCGGTTTATCTATGTCAACCCTGCTCATGAAAAACTCTTCGGTCGTTCTTTGGAGGTGGCCCGGTCACTCAGCTACTGGGATTATTATTCTGAGAAATCCGTTGAAAAATACCATCAAGAAATTCTACCAGCTGTCAAAAGAGGGGAAACCTGGGAGGGTTTGATAGAGGCTCTCGATTCAAAGGGGCATCATTTTTCCCTCTGGCAACGGACATATGCTACCTATGACGAAAAAAGGAAAATACAGTATTATTTCACTCTTCAGCATAAGTTCAAGGAGAGGGATGCTGAGAAGAATCTGCGGAAAACCCAACAAGCGCAGGCTATCGGGACGCTTGCAGGGGGGATTGCCCATGAGTTCAATAATATCCTCTGGATTATTATGGCTAACACAGAACTTGCAGCAGGTAACCTCCCGGAGGGAAATACGGTCCACAAAAACCTCCAACGTGTGGAAAAGGCCTGCTCACGGGGAGCGGATCTTGTGCAGCAAATCCTCAGTTTCAGCCGGCAGGGCGAACATAGGCCCAAGCCGTTGGACATCATGCCCGTTGTCAAGGAGTCATTGAAGCTTTTGCGATCATCCATTCCAACAACTATTGAAATCCGGCAAAACATCCCAACTCAATCAGCGACAATCATGACTGACCCATCCCAAATGCATCAAGCGCTTATCAACCTTTGCACCAATGCGGTTGATGCCATAGAGGGAAAGCCGGGTGTTCTGGAGATAAGCATGATTGATGTTGAATTAAATCAGGATGATATGGCCCTTCATCATGATATGGCTCCGGGGGAATACATCAGGTTGAGTGTGAAGGATACCGGTATGGGTATGGAGCCTGAGGTTATGGAAAGGATCTTTGAGCCATTTTTCACGACCAAGGATGTGGGTAAAGGGCGAGGGATGGGACTGGCCGTGATCCACGGAATGGTCAAGAATCACAAGGGGTTCATAGAGGTCCATAGCGAGCCGGGAAAAGGCTCAACCTTCCATTTGTTTTTCCCGAAAATAGAAAAAGAGACGAAATCCGGCTCAGGTCCGTTCACCCCTTCTGTCGAAGGGAAAAAGCGAATACTTTTTGTTGATGACGACACGGAAATTGCGAATACGGGGAAAGAAATGTTGGAGGGCTATGGTTACCAGGTTGAATCGAAAACATGTTCAGAAGAAGCCCTGAAAACATTTCGCGACCGCCCTGACAGATTTGACCTGGTTATTACCGACATGATCATGCCCAAAATGACGGGGGAGGCGTTGGCTGAGGAGTTCGTGCGAATCCGGCCTGGTATTCCGATCATCCTCTGCACAGGTTACGACGAAGAGATCTACAAGGAGAGGGCCAGGGAAATTGGGATTAAAGCGGTTATGATGAAGCCCGTCACCGGACGTGGCTTGGTCAATGCCATCAAGAAGGCTTTAAGAGAAGAGGTTTAATCGCTATTTCCCTAAAAATTGCATCTCACATGGATCGGCATTTATAAGGACCTCAAAATAAATTGTACACAAATTTCGAGCCTTTATGCTTTTTTTGGAAATATTTGATCTTGCAATAAACTGAATTGTGGTATATAAGCACATTCATTCCCTTTTAACCCTGTCCTAAGCGGTGCCTATTTAAACATGGATACTTCGCTTGCCCTTGTGCCGGTTCATGCTTTTCCTCCCTTCTTTTCAAGGACCGGTGGCCTTTTGGTAAATCATAACCATAACGCGGGTCGATTCGCTCGGGAAGCCGAACATACAATAAATGAATATTATGGGTTGGATCGTATTTATGGATTAGCTGGGTTTGAAATTGTTAGCGCAGCAAAAGGGACGTTGATAGATACTTATATTTGATTGGATATCTCAAATAAGGAAGTCCTATGGATGATAAAAAGAGTGAACAGCAGGAAAAAAGGAGATATTTTAGAATAGAATACCCTGCCTCAATCAGGCCAATCTTAAAGATCAGAAAACACGAGTTTGAAGTAGTGGATATTTCAGAAAAAGGGGTTAGGTTTTCTGCTGAAAAAGAAATAAAATTTGGGAGATGGGTCACTGGAAATATCACATTTCATGATGGTCAAGCCATCGGTATAGAGGGCAAAATTGCGTGGAAGCGCGGAGAAAGTATTGGAATGTTCCTTACTGTAAAGTCCATCCCGTATCCAAAAATACTCAGTGAGCAGCGACATCTTGCTCGTTTTAGACCTGAAGATGATTCTTCCGGCGAATAGGAACAGGATGATTTCACATATCGGAATTAGGAGAGGGCGATGAGAAATATTCAGGAAGAGATGTTGCAATCAAGAAGGATGGAAGTTCTGTCTGTCTTGGCTGGGGGGATTGCCCACAGGTTCAACAATGCCCTGTCTGCGATTACCGGTAATGCAGAACTGCTCGAGATAGAGCTTGCCGGGAATGATAAGTTAAAGCGATATGTCACCCGAATGAAAGAATCTGCGCATCAAATGGCTCATTTGAGCAATCAACTCCTGGCCTATGCAAGGGGCGGTAAATTCAATCCTGAAATCATATCCCCGACCGATTTTTTGAAGGATACCATCCCCCTGATCAAGGAAACTGCGGATCTTGAGATACATATAGAAACCGATCTTCCGGCAGATATCCTGAATATAGAGGCGGATAATGCACAGATGCATATGGTCTTATCAGCAATAATCACCAATTCCAACGATGCCATGGAAGATATGGGTCGTATCATGATTGCGGCCAGAAACGTGGATATTGATGAGGAATTTGCAAAAGGCTGTCCTGCTCTCAAGCCGGGTCCCTATGTTTCTATCACGTTTGAAGATGATGGAATTGGTATGGATCAAGAGACAAAAAATAGGATCTTTGAGCCCTTCTTTACCACTCGTTTCACGGTGCGAGGGCTCGATATGGCCGCGGCGTACGGTATTATCAGAAACCATGATGGGTGGATAACAGTCGATTCTGAATTGGGCAGAGGGACCAGGATTGTCATTTACCTCCCTGCTGTGGAGGGTGAGGCAAAGGAAGAAGAGGCGCTGCATGCGAGCGGTGTCAGTTCAACAAAGACGGTGTTGATTATTGAGGATGAAGAGGCGGTTTCTGATGTTACACAGGGGATGTTAGAGAAGTTAGGTTACCGGGTCATAGTAGCCAAGACCGGAAAGGATGCCATCTATACAGCCGAGACCTTTGACGGACAGATTGATCTTGCCCTATTAGACATAAACTTACCCGATATGGAAGGCGGAAAGTTGTATCCGCTTCTCATGAAGGCCCGCCCGAATCTGAAGGTGATTGTTTTTAGCGGATATACTATTGATGGGCTGGCCCGGAAGATCCTGAATGCGGGTGCGCAAGACTTCCTTCAAAAACCGTTTTCACTTGCCATATTGTCGGAGAAACTCAAGAAGGTCTTGGTGGGAGAATAAGACAAATTTCCCGAATAACGATGGAAAGGCTACGGCTTATAACCCTTAAGAATTTCATATATTTTGAGGGCTTTTTCGATGAAGTCATCCCCCGCGGTCAGGTGAATGGTCTTCTCCCCTTTTTTGTTTTTCTTCCATTCCAGCAGGTTAAAGCTCTCCATCATTGAAAGCACTTTGGCGATTTCCGCCTTCTCTTTTAGGAAGGCCTTTGATATGGACTCAACGGTCTTCCCATAGGAAATCTCCTCTTTGCCGTGCACCGAAAATAGATGGAGTATTTGGGAAACCCCCAGAAAAGCGTCGGGGATTCTTGATACCTTGGTTGTCGTTTCTTGGAGGCGGCCTGCTATGGCAATGAGGCATACGGATATCAACCTTGGAGAATCATTCATATATTTGTCGAAAGTATCTTTGGAAATTTTGACGATCTCCGAGTCTCCAAGGGCCGTGGCCGTTGCCGTTCTGTTGTGCGTCTCAAGAACGAGGGCCATCTCTCCAAAAACGGATCTTTCTTCCAGCGTTGTCAAAACGACTTTCTCCCCGTCGGCCGTAACGGATATTTCAACACGTCCACTTTTCAGTATATATGCGGAATATCCTTTGGAGCCTTCGGAAAAAATGACTTCTCCTCCCCTATATTTTTCTACCGGAAAACCGGGGTTTGTCAGCTGAAATTCAAGGCCGGACTTTTCCTTGAGATACTCTATCAAAGGAGTGAATGTTTTTTCTGCCATCATAATGCACCTCATCCGTGTTTACCGAATCAACAATTCCAGATTTCATGGAAGAAATAACTGCATATCCGGTCCTATTTCCCGTCCAAAATCTCCCTCAATTCGTTTGCGATTGCTGTGGAGTCATAGTCAGGCGATGTCCTCGAGTAATTTTCCGAAGATGTCGGTGTTACTGAGAATCCCAACCAATTGATTTCCATCAACAACCGGCAGTCTTCTTACGCCTACCATACGCATCAACATCTGGCAGTTGTAAATGGACATGCCCAAACTGACGGTGATCGCCGGTTTGGTCATTGCGTCCTCTACCAGGTGCGAGGGCCCGCTAATTGTGCTCGATAGAAACGCTTCAATGATATCTCTCCGTGTAATGATCCCGAATGCGTCACCATCGTCATCAGGTTCGACAATGAGACTCGATACACCTGAATCGCGCATCATTCTTGCGGCTTTGGAAATGGTTGTTGATTTATTAGTCAGTTTAACGTTTTTCTGCATAAGCTCCTGGACCCTTAATTTCTCTATATTCATATCGATATTTTCTCCTGTATCATAGATTACGTTACCATCTTTACAGCCAATTCTTCCTTGTCGAAAATAAAAGTAACGTTCCCCTTTATATCGTCTTTGACTTTAAAAACATATCCGCTCACGAATACCGTGGTCCCCGAATAAACGACTCCTTTCACCTTCACTGTCAAGAGTTCGCCATTAATAGTCGACAGTTTTTTTGATAGCGCATCCCTCTCTTTTACAATCCTGTTTTCCTCAACGACTATCTTGAGTCTGTTTTTCCTGAGCGTCTCAAGTTTGTGCAAAAACTCGCCGGGCATCTTTTTGCCTTTGCCGAATTTATCGGATTTTGCCAAAATCATGTCCATTTTTGCCTTGTTTTTTCTGTACCCGACCAATTCTTTTGAAATATTAACGAGTCTTTCCCTGAATTCCGAAGCCGCACCCACACTCACATGCGTTATGATGCCGGCGGGTGATCCAATTTCGTTCATTACGATAACCTTGCCGGCGCTGACAGCGCCACCCCTTATACGACCCTTTCCGCCTGTACAGATAATGCTGCCACCGGCCGATACATTACTGCGGACAATATCATTGCGTATGTGTATGTTGCCGTTTGCGTGGACTTGGGCGTTTTCAATAAAACGGACTGTGAGATCTCCACCCGCATGGATCTTTCCCTCTCCTGAACCAATAATGCCGCCTTTTATGGAGATATCGGCGTCAGCTTCGACGTTCGCACCTTCAATACCTCCGCCGACCAGGATTTCACCTTTGGCCTGCACATGGAACCCCGACCGAATCCAGCCTTTGATCTCCAATGTTCCGTCCATTGACAAGTTGCCTGTTGAATAATCGACATGACCGGGCACTTGGAATTGTTCGAAAACCCCAATTTTATTATCATGGGTGAGAACAACGACACCATCGATTGCCGAAGTTAAAACAAGACCATCCTCCGAGACCTCCACGTTTTCACCAGGGATAAGAATTTCATCGGTGTTCGGATCAGCAGGAATGATGCCACCGTACACGTTAATCCCTTCTTCCCCCTTGGTCGGCGGCGCTTTAACAGCCAGGACCTCCCCGGTTTTCACGTTTTGGAGGGTTTGGCGTTCTTTATAGTCGATAACTCCGGATTCCTGGTCAACCGTCCCAATCATTTTTTCGGTCTGAAACTTGAACTCAATTCCGGCGCTTTTCCCTAACTCAGGGGCCGTTCCCTTAGCAATAACGGTATTGAGTATCGGTATTCCACCGGCAATCGCCTCCTTCAATGCCTGTTCAATTGCGGCTTGATCGATGCCATGGGTTATACCTGAATCCGTTAGCGTTTCTTCAACTATTTCCATTGTGAGCATCTTACCTGACTGCGACGGCGGATGGACAGATAGCCGGACACTCAATTTATCCCCCGAAATCTGCAGGGGGGCCTCAACACACAGCTTGCCATCCACATAATCCGCATAGCCCGCTACGACACCCTCGGCAACAACATAGGTTACATTATCCTCAAGAAGGGTAACATTTGCACCGGCCGGCAATGCGTTATCTTTGGGTTTGGCACCCAAAAGAGTTTCACCTGTCACCGTACTGCCGTTGACGGGTTTCTCTGGTGGAATTTTGATGGCAAGCACATTGCCCTCGGCAACCATTTCCTTGATCATGGTTGTTGGATCCTGTTTGCCACTCTGACGGGACGCATCAACAGTTTCAGGATTTTCACCGTTAAGACAAAATTTAAATTCTATCCGAGCATCGACACCATCTTTTGCGGGTTCCCCGGCGGCAATCCTGACATTCTTCTGAGCAATTCCTGTAGCTGCAACTTCTGAGACAATATTTTCGATGAGCTCCCTGTTGATTCCGAAAACGATATTCAGATCGGCAAGCGCCTCTTCAATGTCTTTAACCTCTAACGGCTTCCCCTTTCCCAAAGGGGGTGTTATTGACCGGATTGTCGCATTCATATGACGATCCGAAACGACAATATCCAGCAGGCCGGGCGCGTTGAGCATTGAAACGGTATAGGTTTCTCCATCGGCCGATTCCACCGCGACTTCATCAGGTTGAACGCCGAGTTTTTCAGCGGCGTCTATTCGGGCGGTTTCGTCGTTATCACTTAAAATTGTAACTTTTGTTTTCAGCATTTATCACCGATACAAGGAGAACCTACCGTGTGCATCTCTAGCTCTTCTTAATTGCCTTTCCTGGTTTCTTAATTGCCTTTCCTGGTTTCTTAATTGCCTTTTTTGATTTTTTAACGCCTTTCTTACCGGGCTTGGTCTTGGATGATATTTTGGCTTTTTCCGTCTGTCCCGCCAAAGCATCTTTAACAAGCTTCAATTCCTTTAGGAGCAGAGAATAATTGGCACTGTTGCCCGCTATTCCACGCTGCATTTCGTCTGGGGAAAGCCTTTCCAGCGCTTCCTCGAGCCTTTCGGCACCAAAGGAAATTGCATTCTCCGATAATTCAGCTACTTGCATGGAGAATCTTTCGGAGTCTTCGTCCGCCGTTTGTTTTTTTAATTGAATAATCTTATCCTTCACCATCGCAAGAAAAATCTTAGCGATCTCTTCATAGGAATTTTTGTCTAAACCCAATCGGGTCATAACTTCCTTTTTGTCTTTCAAGATAAGCTTACTATGTTTTAGAGCCTCCCGAACATTTCGCAGTAGATTATTTTTGTCTACCGGCTTAATTAAATAATGCTTACAGCCTGCTCTCATGGCTTTTTTGACAGTTTCCAAATCCGCAAGAGAAGAGCACATGATCACGGGTATATCTTTCAACTCAGGCAACGCCTTTATCTTATCGAGGAGTTGTAGTCCGCTCATTCCTGACATCATAATGTCGGTGATTACAAGCCTGATCCGGGGATTGGACATGAGACATTCCAGGGCCTCTTTTGCACTGTGCGCAACGATGGTCCCGTAACCGGCCTTTTGAAGATGGATGGTCAGTATTTTAGCGTTTACCGGATTGTCTTCAACAATAAGAATACTCATAGAAGTTTCTCCCTTTCAACATATCACAAATATCTTGGGGTTTTCACGTGCTCATTCAGAAACCCCCTGATATTTGTGATATGTTGAAAGGGAGAAACACTTATTTCTTTACCTGCTGGTTATGACTATATCCCAACTGCTGGTGA
>FLOH01000664.1_pt1 | contig 66474 bp, 58 predicted proteins | sample 756751 | NCBI WGS metagenome assembly FLOH01 (sample SAMEA4026879, study PRJEB14308) | marine metagenome | biome: coastal water; material: water | depth 74 m
ATCTGCGCTGAAAGTGGGCCAAGGTAAGTGTGCGATGAAGCCGGACGATTTTCACTACGCCTTGGAAAACACCAAAGTGATCCTGCCTCCCCAAAAGAGGTTGGAAACCTTTGGCACGACGATCCTAAACTATCATCTGATCACGGAGGAAATGGATGCGGTGAACCGGATGCGTGTGCGAGAGGGCCGAATCCACGCGCAAAAGCCTGAGTTGGTCACGCCCGATGGCTTTGCCAAACTTCTCCTGGATGGATTTGGGGAAAAAGCGGAACGATACGCGGATGCGGTGAGCGAGTTTGCCTCCCAAATCGCGATTTTAAAGTATGGCTTTAGCTTTCGTAAAGATGAGACCCGACGATATGACGTGACGGGGGCATTGGGGGAGGTTTCCGACAAGGTGAAGAAAGAGGTGGAGGCGAAGGGGGATCCGTTGTCGGCGGTGCTGACGGGAGTGGATGATGGGTGGGAAGTTTGCTTGCTGAAATTTGCCTTGGACATGGTGTTGGCCTCAGGAGGAGATCATGTGCGAGATTTGAAGAGAAGGGGTCTGTTGTAGGGAAGTAGTTCTCGGTTTTGTGCGAGTCTTGCCTAGATTTGGGCAAGTGAATGCAGGGACAAAAGCGTGGTTGGGGTGGACGGCGCGAGTTGTTTTCACGGTGGCGGCGGTCTGGTTTCTTTCCACAAAGTTAAATTGGGGGGAGTTTGGGGCAGTGGTGCGACAGGCTGATCCTCTTTGGTTGGCTTTGGCTTCATTGACCTACGGAGGTGTCGTGGTGATCTCGATCGTGCGATGGCATTTATTGCTTGAAGTGGCCGGGGCGGCGGTGGATTGGGGCCGGACAGCCCAACTTTCGATGGCGGGGCTTTTCTTTAATAGTGTTCTGCCCGGAATGATGGGGGGCGATGTCATGCGGGCGTATTGGGCGGCCCAAGATGCGCCGCAGGCCAGAGCCGCGGCAGTCGTTTCAATTTTGTTAGAGCGGGTGCTGGGTTTGACGGCGACCGTTTTGGTTGGGGCGGCTCTCATTTTGCCCCACTGGAACGATCTAACGTCACACCCTGTCACCCAAGCGGGGGCTTATGCCTTTCTCATCGTGTCAGCAATTCTCTTTGTTTTGCTACTCGTTTTGGCACATCCCGCCTCCGCCAAAGTCATGAGTGGCAGGGAACGCGTCGGGTGGCGAAAAGTGGCGGGAGAAGGAGCCGAGGCGTGCCACATTTGTCTGACCCATCCGGTGGGAGCGGGAGCGGGGCTGGGACTAAGCATCCTCGCGCAACTTCTCCTGGTTTCTCTGTTTTACTGTGTTTCGCGTGGGATGGGGTTGCCGGTGGGATTTTGGCAATTGGCCTCGGTTCTTCCGATGGTGGCGATGATTACCGTGCTTCCGATCACTTGGAATGGATTAGGATTACGGGAAGCGGCTTTCGTTACTTTTTTAGGGACTTTTGGAATTGCAACCGCGCAATCGGTGGCGATCTCCCTCACGGGGTTTGCGGTGATTCTGGCGTGGAATCTTGTGGGGGGGGTAGTGTATCTGGTGGCAGGGGTTAAGAAGAAAACCCGATAGTTTACTGAGCGGACACTACCTGCAAACGAAGGAACCTACGCGGCAAACCTTTGGATTGTGTATCACGAACGACTATTTCTTCCATACCATCCCCAGTATCCGTGATGGATTGAACCACGATTGAGGAGGAGCTCCAGTTGGCTAATTCTAGGCTGGATGAAGCCTGAGGACGGTAAGTGACGCCGTACATATTGTAAGAACCGTCGCTACTGGTTATGCCACCCGACCACCGTTTGTAGGTAAGGGTAAGGTAGCCCTCAGAATCTACGCCCTCTTTAACTGCATCGGGCGAGTCGGGTAGATTGGGATCCCGACCCAAGGCCATTTCCAAAAGGTTCGCCATGCCATCCATGTCTGTGTCCAGGGATGGGGATTGATTGGAGATAAGAACGCCCATCTGATAGGACCACCATTCATAAGGGGAGCTGTCGGCAATGGAGCCTGTGGCTGAAATATACTCCATCATAGTGTAAGCAGAGTCAGGGGTGATCTTAAGGGTGAGAGATTCAGTGCCTTCAGGGTAGCTGATGTCGTACTTAGGGCTGACGACAATTTCAGCTGAGGAACTTCCTGCAGGAATGCGAACGCTTTGACCGTCTACATCGAAGCCGGTGATTTCGTAGTCATCGGTTGAGGCTGAGCTGAGAAGCGCATCGCGGCTGACTTTGACTGAGATTGCCGAGGCTGTGGAGCCGGTGCGACGTACTTCAAACCGAATGGGGTCATAAATACCAAAACGGAAACCGAAGGGATCCGGGTTCATACGGCCTTCCTTGCCAACATTATCCGTTGCAACAATTCCAACACCCGACCCATCATCATCCTGGATGGTTAAGGTGAAGGGTTGAAACGTAGAATCAGATTCAGGATTGGGCGTTCCTGTGAGTACGACAGTTTCATCGAATTCAACAACGTTGTCGTTAACCAGGCCGAAAGGAATGGGCTGTTGCGTGTTTCCTGGTTGAAAAGAGACAGGGGTTGTCGGGAAGGTGTAGTCTAGTCCATTGTTTGCTGTTCCGTTTAACGAGAAGGAAACCGAAATGGGTTCTGAAACATCCCCCGTCCTATTGGCGTAGGCAACAGCGCCAGAGATAGGTGCAATTGACGTAGCGTAGAGTTCTTTGCCTGGCTGACCGATCGGATAACTGTGTAGTAATTGGCCGTCGCTTCCGGAGAAAAGTTGGATCATTTGATTGTTCCAATTTGAGTCAAAGGAAAGTGAGAAAACATTCTCTCCAGTTGAGTCGAGCGTTAATCCTGAATTCCAGTCGTACTGTCTTCCTGGGAAAAGATCCGCACTCAAGACCGTCTCCTGGCCATTCGAATAACTAATTGTGACTAGGGACATGGTGGGCCACGAAGCCTGTGTTAAGACTATGAAGTTATTCTCGGCGGCAACCACGCTTTGGAAGAGTGGATACTGAGCCAATGGTACCGCCTCAAGTAATTCACCATTTGAAATACGGAATTTAAAATATTTGTAACCGCCTGCTCCGTTATCGTAGCCCGCAAGCCAAATACATTCTCTTGTTGGATCCAGCGTCCAGCTGTTCTGTATAAAACTATTAGGGATCTCATTGATTCTCTGAGTCGCGAGGGTTGTCTTGTTGACCTTATAAACGTGCCATCCCCAATCTGAATTGGGTTGGAAGATAATTATGAAATCCGATGCGCCATCAAGGACCTTGTGAATGTATCCACTTGGCAGCAATTCGCTCAATGCAATCGTCCGAGTCAGGCTGTTGTTAGAAAGGCTTAGTTCATTAAGGTACACTTTATTAGGCCAAGTACTCCAATCATTGGTTGTGAAATACAACGACGAGCCAGAAACAAAGCTATTGCTGCCAGCATAGCCGTTCCCAAATTCGAGGGGTTGGCTATTGAGTTTGCTGGAGTCCCCAGTTTGAGGATTGATCCAGAAAAGGCTAAGTCCGTCTTCGTAGTATCCCCAACTGTAACCCAAAGCCAGAAATGCATCTGGCGGCTTGTATCCTTCGGGAACCGAGTTTCCCGTGGCTGTGGCTATCGAGAGGTTCGGTGGCACGAAAAGCCCAAAAGCAAATGGATCTACTGGGCAATCCCTCGTTTCCTGAAGCAACCATCCCTCAGTTCGGGCGATGGTATTTCCTGGGTAAACTCCGCCGGCTTTAGCGAAGCCATCTGTCACTTCACCTTGGCGGATCTTGTTTTTTCGGAAAGAGGGCAGGATGGAGCGAAGATTGACGATACCATCAAAGAATGGCTTTGCGTTGAGAGTATCGATGGGCTTGTTGTCAAAACCCGTAAGTAATCTGCTCCCATCAAGAAGCAGGGCATACTCATCGAGTTTCAACCGGAACGCGGCCTCGTCAGCAAGGCCGGCGGTGTAGATTTCGCCGGGATTTACGCCAAAGGAACCGGGGAGGTTGAAAAGTCGAACGGCGTTGAGCGCTCGTTTTGTTCGGACCCATTCCGAAGCTTGATTGTAGAGGGTGATGGAGTTTTTAAACTCCTGTCTTGCGAGGGGTAAATCGCTAGGAGTGGCCAACTTTGCGGCATCGGGAAACTTAGCGAGAAACTTTTCGATGGTGACGGGGCCGGATTCTTCTTCAAGGGATATGTAGTCGTTGATGAGGATGTTGCTGTTTTGGGAATTGATCAGATAGGCGACACCGCGGCCGCAGGCCAGTAGGGCGCGGATCATTAGAATGTCCCCGCGATCCAGACTGATGTCGGGGTAACCGGTTTCTGAGCGGCCGAGGGGCACGAGAAGGGTGTCACTGTTAAAAGCCGCAAGATCCGTCTCGGCCTGGAGGTAAATTGGGAGATGAGAATTCTTTAAGATACCGCTGATCTGATTTATATTGGCGTTGTTCTGGGCTCGGAAAGGATTCGGCCGGTCGACACTTCGCTGGTAACCAATATCTCTGGCGTCCCAAATGTTAGCTGGGGAATCAAAATAAACATTATTCAAAAAGGTTACCGTCCCTGAATCTCTCTGCAGCAGGGCGAGGGAGGTAAGAGCTTTAAGGGTTTTGCCCTCGGCATCCGAGGCAGTCGAGAACATGGCGAGAGCATTTGGAAGATCTTTAGCGCCTAGGTAAGATCTCCCGGAAAGCTTATATTGTTCATCAGTAAGTGAATATCCAAGTGGGGCTTGCCCAAGAACCGCTACGAAAACAGAGAGAAGAACGAATCTCATGGTGTGAGTTGTCTCCAATTCCCGTTTTCCGCGATTAAAACTATAGAACCGTCTTGATGATCGGTGGTGGAGAGGTGTTCGATAGTGATGGATGTGCGAGCGGAGCGGGAGAGCTTGGCAAACATCTTGCCAAGTTCATTGAGGGAGCCGTTAAAGGTTACGTTTTCCAGTTTGAGAGCGGGTTTCCAACCGATGGACCAGAGTTTGGATTGCGAGGGTTGAATAGAGGCACGACCGATGTAGAGGTCCTCATTTAAATCAGGCATCCAATGGGCGGGAATTTTGAGACCAAGAATTTCCTGGTCGTATTCCAGACGGTTCAGGAGATCAAGGTTAGGTTCAGCAAGGAGTAAAGTGGGCAGAAGAGTTAAAACACATAAAAGACTTTTCACGCTTATTAATACAGTAGAAACAAGAGTAAAAAAAGTCAACCGAGGATATTTGTCCGCCTTTTACTTGTTTAAATATGGCAATACTATTCTAGTGAATGGGTTTATGAAGAACGATTTAGGTGGGCTCGGAGAAAAGGGGCCGTGCGAGAGGTCTTAGACGTGGCCACTTGTTCAGGGGTGCCTTGGGACATGATCTTTCCGCCGGCCTCACCGCTTTCCGGACCGATATCGATCAGATAATCCGCCTCGGCGAGGACATCCAGGTGATGCTCAATGACAACGACCGAGTGTCCTGAATCGACCAGGCGGTGCATCAGGTCAAGCAGGCGACGAACATCCGCCAGATGTAAGCCCACGGTGGGCTCTTCCAAAAGGAAGAGGTGGTGGGCAGGACGGCGGGCACGTCCTTTGGCATGGGCGTGATCGGCCGCGATCTGAGCGGAGGCCAGTTCCGTGACCAGCTTGAGACGTTGGGCCTCGCCTCCCGACAGGGTGGGACTGGTCTGGCCTAATTGGAGATATCCGAGGCCTGTCTCGGTCATCAAGCGGCAAGGGGTGGCAATGCGCGGGTGCGGCGCAAAAAACTCGGCCGCCTTTTCTGCGGATAAACTCAAGGCCTGCTGGATGGAAATATCGCGATAGCGCAGAGCCAGGATTTCGGGTTTCCAGCGCATTCCGTTGCATTCCTCGCAACGAACATCGGCCGGAGGGAGAAAACTCATCTGGACCCGAATGGTTCCAGCTCCATCACAAGCGGGGCAGCGGCCCGGGCCCGCGTTATGGGAAAAGTGGGAGGCAGTGAATCCGGACTGTTTGGCCACCGGCAAGCTGGCGTAGAGGGTACGCAGATGATCCATCAGGCCCAGGTAGGTTGCCACGGTGGAGCGCGGGGTTTTTCCGATGGGAGATTGGTCCACCTCGACCACCCGATCGATCGCCTCGGCGCCATGAACCGATTTCCAGCGTGGATCTTTTTTCCCTTTGGGTTGGGTCGTGGCCGGGAGAAGAATTTCACGGACTAAGGTGCTTTTGCCCGAGCCACTGACCCCGGAGAGAGCCGTGAGCCGATGCAGGGGAATGGCGACATCGATCCCGTGAATGTTTCGAGCGATGGCGCCGTGAATCTTGATCCACGAGGTGGATGGGTCGATGGAACGGCGTTGGCCCCGGGCGGGATGTTGAATGGGTTCCCCGAGCAGACGGGCGGTGGCGGAACGACCTTGAGCATCGATCTGCCGCCAAGTTCCTTGGGCGACAATTTCGCCCCCGTGGACACCGGCTCCTGGGCCGAGATCGATGATGTGATCGGCGGCACGCATGGTGTCCTCGTCGTGCTCGACCACCAGGAGCGAGTTCCCGCGATCTCGAAGATTTCGCAGGATGCCAAGGAGCTTCTGATTATCGCGAGGATGAAGACCGATGGTGGGTTCATCGAGGACGTAGAGAACCCCCTGCAGGTTGGAGCCAAGCTGGGCGGCCAGACGGATCCGTTGCGATTCCCCGCCGGAAAGAGTCGGGGCGGAACGGTCGAGATTTAGATAGTCGAGACCCACTTTGCGAAGAAAGGCAAGGCGCTGAAGGATTTCGGGCTGAATATCGCGCACGATGGAGGTTTCTCGTGGAGTGAATTTGATCTTAGCGAAAAAGGATTCAAAGTTGCGGACCGTGAGGGAGTTAATTTCGGGAATGGTTTTCCCGGCAAAACGGACCGATCGGGCCACGGGGTTGATCCGAGCCCCCTGACAGGAGGGGCAGGGAAGGAGTTCGCCCTCGGCCAACTCTTCCCGCGCTAATTCGAGTTGCTGCTCCTTTTCGGCCTCGTCTTCGGAGTCTACTTCGGGGGGCTGGGCAAAAATCGTCCCGTAGCCTTGGCATTCAGGGCACCAGCCGTGAGGACTATTAAAAGAAAAGAGTCGGGGATCGAGCTCATCAAAGGAGCGTCCCGTTTCTGGGCAGAAGAGGTGATGGCTGTAGATGGTGGATTTCCCAGCGCGATCGATGGCATAGAGGGTGCCTTTTCCGAGAGACAGAGCTTGGGAAACGAGGATCGGAAGGTCTTTTTGGCGGGGGGCAAGTTGCCCCACCAGCAGTTCGATCTGGTGCTCTTTGTAGCGATCCAGAGGCTGAAACTTTTCTGGCTCGACCCACTTTCCGTCCACGCGGAGGAGTTTGTATCCTTTCTTGACGGCCCAGCGGGCGACTTCGGTATGAAAGCCTTTGCGGCCACGTATGAGCGGGGCGAGCAGATCGAGGCGCTTAGATTTTCGAAGTTGGGTTTGAATTCGTTTGATGATGTCGGCTGAGTTCTGGCGGATGGCAGCCTCGCCCGTATCGGGATCGTGTTGGACGCCGAGCTTGGCGTAGAGGAGGCGAAGGAACTGATAGAGTTCGGTGACCGTAGCGACGGTGGATTTTCGGCCGCCGCGGGTGGTCCGCTGCTCGATGGCAACGGAGGGAGGGAGTCCGGTAATGGAGTCCACATCCGGCTTTTCCAGCTGTTCGACGAATTGGCGGGCATAGGTATTGAGACAGTCGAGGTACCGGCGCTGGCCTTCGCTAAAAAGAAGATCAAAAGCGAGGGTGCTTTTGCCCGAACCGGAAAGTCCCGTGACAACGACCATCTGATTTCGGGGAATGCGGAGATCGAAGTTCTTAAGATTGTGGTGACGTGCGCCCCGAACGATCATCTCGTTGGCAAAGGGCTTTTTTCGTGAGGGAGGGGGAGCTTCGTTCAGACGGAGGGAGGGAGCCGCTTTTTGGGATAGGAGGGGAGCCAGGAAAGGGGCGGTGCGACTTTTGGGGTTTTGGGCCACCTGCTCGGGTGTACCGGCGGCGACCAGCTTACCACCTTCCGAGCCTGCCTCGGGGCCAAGGTCGAGAATCCAGTCGGCATTTTTGAGGACATCCATGTGGTGTTCGATGACAAGGAGGGATGCGCCTTGGTCCACGAGGCGATGAAGCAGACGAATCAGAAGGGCGACATCGTCCAGATGAAGGCCGGTAGTGGGCTCGTCGAGGATGAGGAGGGGGGAGTGATTCGTTTTAAGCGCACTTTTCTTTCGACCCGGTTTTGGGGTGTCGGATTGGTTGTTTTGCGGGGCTAAGTGGGCCACGAGTTTCAGGCGTTGCGCTTCCCCACCAGAGAGTTGGCTGAGGGGTTGGCCACAACGGAGGTAGCCGAGGCCGACCTCAGAGAGGAGTTGAAGAGAGGAGCAGATTCTTTGGTGGCATTCGCGGGCGCGAGGGGTGAGGTTGTCGCGAGGAGCAAAGTGGAGGAGGGCCTGAGCGGCGGTCATTTCCAGGAGTTGATCGATCGATTTTCCTAAGTACGGGGCAGCGAGAACGTGGGGCTGGAACCGGTGGCCTTCGCAGGTGGGGCAAGTGACAAAGACATCGGAGAGGAACTGCATAGAGATTTTTTCATAGCCCATCCCCCCGCAGCGCTCGCATCGTCCGCCTCCGGCATTGAAGGAGAAGGAGGAGGCGGGAAGGCCCGCGCTTTGGGCCTCTTCAGTGGAGGCGTAGAGTTCGCGGACCAGATCGTAAATATCAAGGTAAAGGAGAGGGGTGGAGCGTGGGGTTTGCGAAAGTGGAGATTGATCGACCAAAAGAACGTCGGAGATCGAGTCGCTTCCCGTGAGGGAGCGGATCGTGGGTGGATTTTCGACTGCACGTCCCATTTGGTGAAAGAGGGTTTTGTAAATGACTTCGTGGACGAGGGTGCTTTTGCCGGAGCCGCTGACTCCGGAAACGGCGACGAGTCGGCGCAAAGGAAAGGAGGTGGTTAGATTTTTGAGATTGTGGCAGTCGGCTCCTTGCAAGCGGAGCCAAGGGTGGCCTTTCTCCGGGCAGGGGCGCCGGGTGGGCAAGGGAATGGTGCGGCGGCCGGAGAGATAGGCGCCGGTGGGGGAGTTTCTGACTTTCGAGAGTCCGGCGGGGGGGCCGGAGTAGAGAAGTTGGCCGCCCTCGCTCCCGGAACCGGGGCCGAGTTCGAGAATGTTTTCGGCGGAGCGGATGACGGTCTCATCGTGTTCAACCACAAGGACAGTGTTGCCGGCGGCGCGAAGCTCACGGAGAAGATCGAGGAGGCGTCCGGTGTCGCGGGGGTGGAGGCCGATGCTGGGTTCGTCGAGGACAAAGAGGGTTCCGGTTAGACCCGTGCCGAGGCAGCCGGTGAGGTTGACGCGTTGCAGTTCTCCGCCAGAAAGAGTGCGGGTGGGGCGATCGAGCGTGAGGTAGCCGAGACCCACGCTGAGAAGAAAGCGGAGGCGGTGGCGAATATTTTCCAAGGGCGTTTGGGCGGAAGCATCCTTGGTTTTTACCTTTTGCAGGAGGTCGGAAAGATCGGCCAGTGAAAGTGAGTTGAGTTCGGGCATGGTTTTGCCGGCGAGGCGCCAGAAGGTCGTTTCGGGCCGGTACCGCTGACCACTGCAGGTGGGACAGGGACGGTAGGCGCGGTAGCGGGCGAGGAGAATTCGGACATGCATTTTGTAAGTTTTCGTTTCGAGCCAACGAAAGAAACCGCGAACACCGTACCAGTCGCCTGAGTCCCACAGCTCGGAAAGCTCGCGGGTGGAACCCTGCTCCCCTTCGAGGATGAACTTCTGCTGATCGGGGGGGAGTTCTTGAAAAGGAATTTCCAAAGGAATTCTTTTTTTGCGGCAGGCTTTTTCGAGGTCCTGTTGGCACTCCTCGAAGCTGGCGGTTTGCCACGGTTTGACGACGCCGCCGGCGATGGTGAGGGAGCGATCGGGCAAGGCGAGGGATTCGTCGATTTCGACGATTCGACCGAAGCCACGGCAAGCGGGACAGGCACCGAGTGGGTGGTTGAAAGAGAAGAGGGCCGGAGTTGGGGCGTGAAAGTCACGCTGATCACGGGGGCAGTGGTATCGGTCGGAGTAGAGTTGAAGGTGGGTAGGGTCTTGGACAAGAGAGATGGCGGCGATTCCTTTTCCGTAGCGGAGGGAGGAGGTGATCGCCTCGATCAGTCGGGCTTGCGTGGAACGGGAGAGGGTGAGGCGATCTTGGATTACGGGGACGAGGAGGTTTTGTTCGGGAGGGGTCTGGGAGAGGGCGTGGGCGAGGGATTCGAGTCCGGACGGTTCGTCGAGGCGTTCGGCTTTGCCTTGAAGAAGGACACGGCGGAATCCTTGGCGGGCGAGAAAAGCGGCGGCCTCATCAGCAGGGGTTTTTTGAGGAAAAGGAATTTGGAAAAGGAACCAGGCGTCTTGGCCGGAGTGGTTTTTTAGTAGGTCGGAGAGAATGGAGTGAGGGGTCCACGGTTGGACGGGCTGGGAGCAGTCGGGGCAAGTGAGGTGGCCGAGGCGAGGGAAAAGGAGTTTCAGGTGGTCGGCGATTTCGGTGACAGTGCCGACGGTGCTGCGGGAGGAGCGGACTGGGTTGGATTGGCCGAGGGCGATGGCGGGTGGGATGCCTTCGATGCGGTGGACGCGGGGGCGATCCATACGCTCGAGAAACTGGCGGGTGTAGGGGCTGAAAGTTTCCGCGTAGCGGCGTTGGCCTTCAGCGTAAAGAGTATCGAAAGCGAGGGAGGATTTGCCTGAGCCAGAGGGGCCGGTCAGGACGTGAAACAGGCCCAGGGGTAAGTCAAACGTGAGGTTTTTGAGATTATTTTGGCAAGCGCCTTCGACGCGGATGAAACCTGAGGGGTCCATGGGGAGCGTAGAGTAGCCCCGTCTGGCGCGGGAACAAATGAGTCAATTCCCTCCGGTGAAAATAATTTCAGTGGGGTGGGGGTTGACAAATGGGGACATTCGTACAAATGTTATTACATGGGAATGAGAACTAAAGTGCGGAAATTTGGCAACTCGCTCGGAATTATTTTGCCGAAGGAGGCGATCGCGGCTTTGAAAGTGCAGGAGGGTGCGGCGGTATATTTGACGGAGGGGCCGGAATGTTCGTTGCGGATTAATCCTGAAGTTAAAGATTTCGCTAAAAAAATGGCGCTCGCCGAGATGGGAATGCAGAAGTATCGAAATGCGTTGCGTGAACTGGCGAAGTGAATTCACCTATTTGGTTGCGGGAGGATGAAATCCTTGCGACCCATGAGAAGTTATTAGCGCGTTTTGGAGGAACCTCAGGATTGCGGGATAGGAATTTATTAGAATCTGCCCTTTGCCGACCACAGCAAATGGAGGCGTATGGTGAGAAAGATATTTTTATTATGGCAGCTGGATTAGGCGGTGGGATCATTCGCAACCATCCTTTTTTAGATGGCAACAAAAGAACGGGATTTATGGCGGCATATATTTTTTTAGGAATCAATGGGGAGGAATTTGATGCGGATGAGGTATCGGTTGTTGAAAAGACCCTCGCGCTGGCGGCGGGGGCGATTTCCGAGGCGGAGTATGCGGGGTGGTTGCGGGTAAGCTGTCGAAAAAAGAGGGAAAAGAAGGCTCGCTAGACCGATCGTTCGCGGGAAGCGCTGCGGAGGTGAATCGTTTTGTGTTCGAGGTCGTGGACGGCGCGGATATAGCGGACGGTGCGACTGCGGGCCCGCATGAGAATCGAATGGGTGATGGCTTTGTGACCGATCAATTTGACTCCTGGGAGAAGGGGACTTTCGATGATCCCGGTGGCGCAGAAGATGGCGCTTTGGCCGGTGACGATATCGGCGGACCGAAATATGGTTTGGATCTCTTTTTCAGAAACACCATGGACCTCCCGGGCTTTGGCTTCGGGATTGGGGAACCACATGCGTAGCTGTATTTCGCCCCCGAGGGCTCGGACGGCGGTGGCGGTGAGAACTCCCTCAGGTGATCCGCCGATGCCGACATACAGATCGATGCCGGAATCGGGAAGGGAAGGGGCGACGGCGGCGGTGATATCGCCATCGGCAATCGTGCGGAGGGAAGCCCCTGCCCGGCGGATGGACTCAATGAAGGATTGGTTACGGGGGCGGTCGAGAACAAGAACCACTAATTCGCCGACGCGTTTGTGCAGGATTTTCGCCAGCCGCTGGAGGGTTTCCTCGAGCGGGGCATCCAAAAAGTTGGCTTGGGGATCTTCCTTCGTCAGAAAGGAGGCCACGGCAGGTCCATAAGCGATTTTGTGGGAGTAGTAACTGGGGATGTTACGCATGACTGAGTGGTTGCCGTCGGGCGGAACCTCGGCTGCGGCCATGACGGAGATGGCGTTCGGGGAACCTTTCGAGAGATTCGTCGTTCCGTCGACGGGATCGAGGGCGATATTAAAGCGGGGGGCGTTAGGGCTCCATTTTCCCAAGCGGTCCCCAAGGAAAATTCCAGGGGCACTGTCTTTGATGCCTTCACCAATGACGACCTCTCCTCGAATATCGATCAGGTCAAAGACCCCTTGGATGGCATCACAAGCGGCGGCATCAGCGGCATTTTTATCTCCCCGGCCGATGAAGTGCATGGCATTGAGGGCAGCGTTTTCGGTGGCCCGCACGAACTCGAACTCTACCGTACGCTCTGGGTCGAACATAAGCGCTTGAGCTTAAGACCGTAACCTAAGGCGACCAAGCAGAATTGAAAAAGAGAGCAAGGCGATGTCTTGACGATTCCCGCCGTTGGTATTAAATACGTTCTTATGCGTAAATTGTTGATTCTGGGTGTTTTCGGTTTGTGGCTTTCTCACTTGCAGGGTGAGGATGCGCCCGATGTGCCCGATTTTCGCCCGGCCAAAGTGGAGCCGACGACCCAAGGAGCCGAGGCTCCCTCCCCCACTACGCAAAAGGTTCCCGATGGGATGAAGGAGGATTACCCGGTGGAAAAAGATGAAAACATTAGTTTAAACAAGATTTACACCTACTTGAATGACCCTGCGGTAAACAAAGCGCCACCGGATAACCCGATGATGGTCTATGAGCCCAAGTATTGGGATCACGGGGCAATTTTGGCGAAGGATCGGGCGGAGAGGAAGGGAAACATCTTTGTGATCAACTGGCAGAATGATGGAGGGCCGGCAGATTTCACCGTTCGGCTCGACTATCGGCAGGCGATGTCACGAGAGAGGGTGATGACGAAAACGCAGGACTATAAAAACTTTGATGGGTATGAAAAGACCATTCTAAAAGTGACGGGTGACGACTATCTTCGTGGCGGCGTGGTGCACTCGTGGAGGATTTCGATTGTGAGAGATGGTAAGATTGTGGCCGAGAAAAAATCGTTCATTTGGTAGTCGCCTTTCATATCGCAGGCTTCTCTTAGCCCCTGTTTTCCCTTAGTGTGAGTTATGGTACCCCTTGTTGCCGCTCCGGAGTCCAGGTTCTCGGAAGAGATCGAGAGAGAGCACGAAATTCGCAATTTGAAAGATACGGTGGCGGCGCTGCGGGACGCTCTCGAGCAGCAGAAGGCGGGCACGGCCACCGAGGTAGCCCAAGCGGTGGCCGAGGCTCATAACGAAATTAGGGATTTGCAGGCTGGAATCGGGGAGATGCGGATTGAACTAGAGCGGCGGAAGGCGGAGGGAGAGGAGGCCGTGCAAAAAATAGTGGCCCAAGCGGCGGAGGAGGGGCGTCAGCTTCAATCTTCTGTGCAAGCGCTCCGAGATCAGTTGGAAAGGGAGAAGGCGCGTCATCAGGACGAGGAGCAGGTCATGCGCCGGACGCACCGGGATGAGTGTGCCGAGCTGGAGAAAACCATTCAAACAGTCCGTGGGGAGTTGGAGGCGTGTCGTGGCCAAAAGTAAGAATCCAATTGATACGCTGAGCTTAGGCGAGGCCAAGATATTGCTGGAGGTAGCCCGCAAGGTGGCGGACGGGCAGAACTTGGACGATCAGTTGGGGACTTTGGTCACTTTAGTGACCGAGGCCACGGGAGCGGATCGGGGAACCCTGTTCGTGAACGATCCATCATCCCAAGAGCTGTACAGCCGAGTCACCGTCGGCGGCTTGAAACGGGAAATTCGAATTCTGAACACGAGCGGAATTGCGGGGCACGTGTTTCAGTCGGGCGTAGGACTGTCGGTGAAAGACGTCTACAAGGATTCGCGATTTAACAAAACGGTGGATGAGCAAACGGGATATCGAACGCGTTCGATTGCCTGTGCACCCATCCGAACTGTGCGGGGTGAGTTGATCGGTGTGGTGGAGGTCCTGAACCGCAAGGGTGGAAAAACGGCTCACTTCACCGCGAAAGATCTGAAACTGTTGGAGGCGATGGCGATGCAATCCTCCGTTTCACTTCAGCGAAGTCTTTTAATGGAGTTGGCGGAGAAAGAGAAGGCGAAGGAGGCGGAGTTTTTAAGCGTGGTATCGGAGATTTCCGGGGAAATTCAGCTGGGAAGCTTGCTCTCAAAAATTATTCGGACGATTACGCGGTTGCTGCACGCGGAGCGATCCACCCTGTTCATTAATGATGAGAAGACGCAGGAGCTCTACACGGAGGTGGGGGAGGGATTGGGCGCGACCCAGATCCGATTCCCTAACCATATGGGCATCGCCGGAGCAGTTTTTACCAGCGGGCAGACGGTGAATATTCAGCACGCCTATGCCGATCTAAGATTCAACCCGGGTTTTGATAAAAAGACGGGGTTCTTTACCCGCTCGATTCTCTGTACCCCCGTGATTAACAAAGCAGGAAAAGTGATTGGGGCGACCCAGGTTCTCAACAAACGGGGGGGTGCCTTCAGCCACGAGGATGAAGCCAAACTGAAGGCTTTTACGGCTCAGGTCTCGGTCGCTTTAGAGAATGCAAAGCTCTTTGACGATGTGCAGAACATGAAAAACTACGCCGAATCGATGTTGGAAAGTATGACCAACGCGGTGGTGACCTTGAATGAGGATGGAGTGATTCAGACCTGTAACGCGGCCGGATATAAGATTCTGAAGAGTGGCCCGAAGGATGTTCTGAAAAAGAAGGCGACCGAATTCTTTGCCGATAAAAATAGCTGGATTGAGGAGAAGATTCGTCACGTGGTGGAGTCGAAGGAGGCTGCCTTGGTCATGGATGCGGAAATGGAGTGGGGAGGAGAGAAAAGTTCGGCCAACGTGACCGTGCTGCCGCTGACCAGCGTGAAGGGAAAGTCTTTGGGCTCGCTGGTGATGATCGAGGATATTAGCGATGAGAAGCGAATGAAGGGGACAATGGCCCGCTATATGGATCCCGCGATTGCGGATCAGTTGATGGCCACGGGCAAAGAGGTTCTGGGTGGAAATCTAAGCGAGGCGTCGGTGCTGTTTTCCGATGTGCGGAGCTTCACCACGCTGACGGAAAGTCTGGGGGCGCAGGGAACCGTTGGGCTTTTGAATGAGTATTTCACCTTGATGGTGGATTGCCTCCAAAAAGAGGGGGGGATGTTGGATAAGTTTATTGGAGACGCGATGATGGCGATCTTTGGTCTGCCCTTACCAAAGGAGGATGATGCGGATCGGGCGGTGCGTGCGGGGATCGACATGTTGGTCGAATTGGACCGTTTTAATACCGCCCGGAAGGAGCGGGGCATGATGGCGATCGACATGGGGCTAGGGATCAATACGGATGAAATCGTTAGCGGTAATATTGGATCCCCGAAGCGAATGAACTACACGGTAATTGGGGATGGGGTGAATTTGGCGGCTCGTTTAGAAACGGCGTGCAAACAGTACGGAGCAAAAATGCTGGTCAGTGATGCCACGGTTAAAAGACTGAAGGGTACCTATCGAATGCGGGAGGCGGATCGGGTGGTGGTGAAGGGGAAAACCGAGCCGGTGGTGATCTTCGAGTGCTTGGATTATCATACGGAAGCTTCTTTCCCCAATCCGATGGAGGTGATCAATCACTTTAAGGATGGGCTAGCCAAATATCGAAAGCAGGATTGGGAAAAGGCGAAAGTGGCGTTCCGTGAGGCCCTCAAAGCCCATGCGGGCGACAAGTTAAGCAAAATCTACATTGAGCGATGCGACTACTTTATCCAAAACCCACCGGAAAAGGCTTGGGACGGGGTCTGGGTGATGAAGGAAAAGTAAGCCGATCGGAAATGGCTTCACAAGGTGGGATGGACGGATTCCGGAAATCCGCTACCTTTCCAAATTGGGGGCGTTAGCTCAATGGTAGAGCTGCTCCCTTTTAAGGAGTAGGTTGTAGGTTCAAATCCTACACGACCCAATTTTGCCATGAACTTTCAAATCGAATCCCCTTACCCGCCCGCAGGGGATCAGCCGGCCGCGATCGCCGCTCTGATCCGGCGGCTCAAGGAGGGGGGGAAGCATAATGTTTTGCTCGGAGTCACGGGCTCGGGGAAAACCTTTACCGTGGCCAATGTCATTCAAGAAATGGGGTTGCCGACCTTGGTCATGAGTCATAACAAAACTTTGGCGGCTCAGCTTTACAGCGAACTCAAGGGATTCTTTCCCAAGAACGCAGTGGAGTACTTTGTCAGCTACTTCGATTACTACCAACCCGAGGCGTATATCCCACGGACCGATACTTACATTGAGAAAGATTCTTCGATCAATGAGGAGATTGAGCGCCTGAGGCTTTCCGCCACGACCAGCTTATTGACCCGCAAAGACGTGATCGTGGTGGCGAGTGTTTCCTGCATCTATGGATTGGGGTCTCCCGCGGACTATGAAAGGATGTTTCTTTTCCTGGACACAGGGGCACGAATTGCGCGGGAGGAGCTGCTATCCAAGTTGGTTGAGATTCAGTACGAACGGAATGATGTGGCGCCGGAGCGAGGCCAGTTTCGGGTGCGAGGCGACTCGATTGAGGTGCTGTTGGCGCATGAGGATGTGGGGGTGAGAATCGAGCTTCTCGGGGATACGGTTGACCGATTAACCCGCTTTGAGCTTGGAACCGGGGAGGAAATCGGCCGGCCCTCGCGCGAGATATTGACTCCAGCCCGCCACTATGTGACGTCGGAAGATAAGTTAAAGCGTGGAGTGACAGCGATTCGGGCGGAATTGGTGGAGCGAATTGCCCAATTTGAATCCGCGGGAAAGCTTTTGGAGGCACAGCGTTTGAAAATGCGAACCGAGTACGACTTGGATCTGATGGAAGAAATGGGCACGTGTAGTGGGATTGAAAACTATAGCCGTCATCTCAGTGGGCGGCAGCCGGGGGAAAAACCTGGAACGTTGATCGACTTCTTTCCGAAAGATTTTCTTGTCGTGATGGACGAGAGCCATGCCACGGTTCCCCAAGTGGGGGGGATGTATGCGGGCGATCGAAGCCGTAAGACCGTATTGGTGGAGCACGGCTTTCGTCTTCCCTCCGCGCTCGACAACCGACCGCTGAAGGCGGAGGAGTTTCAAGGGATGATTGATCAGGTGATCTATGTTTCCGCAACCCCGGCATCTTTTGAGTTGGGCAAGGTTCGGGGTCAGGTGGTCGAGCAGGTCGTTCGCCCGACGGGGCTATTAGATCCTCCCGTTCGGGTGCGGCCTTTGCAGGGGCAAGTGGATGAGACGATCGCGCTGTGTCGGGAAAGGATTACTCGGCAAGAGAGGGTATTGGTCACCACATTAACCCGAAGAACCGCGGAGGATCTTTCCGATTATTTAAAAGAGGCGGGTTTAAAATCACGTTACTTACATGCGGAGGTGGATGCGATCGAGCGGGTGGAGATCTTGCGGGAACTTCGCTCGGGCGAAATTGATGTTTTGGTGGGGATCAATCTGCTGCGGGAGGGGTTAGATCTACCCGAGGTCTCCCTCGTCTGCATTTTGGATGCGGATAAGGAGGGGTACCTGAGATCGGAGACATCGCTAATTCAAACGGCGGGACGAGCGGCTCGTCATCTCAACGGGGAGGTTGTTCTGTTTGGGGATCGGATTACTAAGTCGATGAAAGCCTTAATCGACGTAACCGAAAGAAGGAGGGCGAAGCAGGAGGCCTATAATCGGGAACATAATATTGTGCCTCGGTCGGTCAACCGGGGCGTGCAGGAGAGCCTGCAGACCATTGTGAGCGCCGCCCGAGGAATTCATGACAAAGTGGCGGGTGGGGTGGATTCGGCCAATGCGGGGGAGGTCTTGAGACAACTTGAGGAGGAGATGTGGGAGGCTTCCGAGAAACTGGAATATGAGAGAGCGGCACTTTTACGTGATCAGATCGAGGATTGGAAAAGAGCCCACTCTCTCCATCCGCCAGCGAAGGCAGGGAAACAGGGGGCTCAGCCCATGCGTTATGTAAAGCCGAGGCGTTCTATCGGTAAGAGCAGACTGAGTAGGTCGAGATAGGGGCAAGCAGCTCCGACCCTTTCCCATCGGCAATCTCTAAGAGAGTGCATATTTCTATGAGTTCACCTTTGCTTTGGCGGAGAAGGGTTGCGGCGGAGGCCAATTGGGTGCCTCGATGAAGCACATCGGCCACCAAGAGAAGCCGGCACCCTTGGGGGATCGATTCCAGTTCGAGTAAGGGGCCGCGGGAGGTTGGTTGAATGACATTCAGACCACATCCGGCGAAGTAGGCCAGGGGAGCAGCTAAGGGAAGGGCAGCGGAGTCGTAGGCAATTACACGCTCGACCCTGCGGCGCTGATAGCGCTCGTTGATATCGGCACAGGCGAACCGAAAGAGTTGGCCATCCTGGTAGATTCCGTCGGTTATATAGTTGGGTTCCCCTGCACGGCGGGCACTTTCAATCGTTCGAATCGAACCCAGCAGCCGGTCTCGCGTGCTGCGAAGGGCGGGGGATTTCAATCCGAATCCTCGAGGGAAGGTTGATCGCCGTCTTGGGGGAGGGACTCGAGCGCTGCCCTGAGTTTTTTGAGAGCGACGTTTTGAATCTGGCGAATCCTCTCCCGGGTGACCTTAAACTTTCGGCCAATCTGCTCCAAAGTGGGGGGAGTTTCGTCCGTCAGAGGGAAACGCAGGGAAAGGATGGCGCGTTCCCGAGCATCCAAGATGTGCAGTACGGTGCGAAGTTGTTTGATCAGGTTGCGACTTTCTAGGTCGCGTCCCGGCATGACCACAGTTTCATCCGCGATCAGATCCCCTAACTCTGCGTCCGCCTCATCTCCCACAAAGGCGTTGAGGGAGGTAGGACGCATGGAAACACGGCGAAGCTGGCTGATCTTGGCCGCAGAAACTCCGCACTCTTTGGCCAGCTCCTCATCTGTAGGTTCACGGCCTAGCTCATCGAACAGCTGGATGGCAATTCGCCTCATCTTGGCAAGTTTGTCGACCAAATGAACGGGCAGTCGGATCGTTTTGGACTGATTGGCGAGAGCGCGACGGACGGCCTGCTTAATCCACCAAGCTCCGTAGGTGCTGAACTTCGTCCCACGATTTGGATCGAATCGTTCGACCCCTTTCATCAAGCCGATGTTGCCTTCGCTGATCAGGTCGAGCAGGGGAAGGCCAAGGCCGGCGTAGTCGTGCGCGATTTTGACGACCAAGCGAAGGTTGGCCCGAATCATCTGTTCCCGAGCGGCGCGGTCTCCGCGTTTGATGCGTTTTCCTAGGCGATGTTCATCCGCACGAGTCAAAAGGGGAATTTCCCCAATTTCACGCAAATAGGAACCCAGAGCACCATCACGGAAGTCGCTCATCTTAGGATCATGAGCCTTTTATGCCAAAAGGGGAAGGCGAAGTGGATGGTTATTCGATTCCCTTGTCGGGGAATTAATTTTTCAGGGCAGCTTGGGCAGCCGCCAATCGAGCAATTGGCAAACGAAAGGGGGAGCAGGAGACATACGCTAAGCCTAACTGATGGCAAAACTTCACGGAATCGGGTTCTCCGCCGTGCTCCCCGCAAATGCCCAGCTTAATGTCTTTTCTAGTGGCCCGACCTAATTTGACGGCGGTTTCCATTAACTTGCCGACACCGCCCTGATCAAGAACGGCAAAAGGGTTCTGGCGAACAATCTCCTCCTCTTGATAGCGAGGAAGGAAAGATCCGGCATCATCTCGGCTCATCCCGAGCGTTGTCTGGGTCAGGTCATTCGTGCCGAAGCTGAAGAATTGGGCTGACTTGGCGATCTCATCCGCGACGACACACGCCCGCGGGATTTCGATCATGGTGCCGACCAAGTAGGAGAGCTTCACATTTCGCTCTTTTTGGACACGAGCGGCCACTTGGTGAACGACTTCGATCTGGAGCTCTAGCTCTTTCGGAAATCCCACCAGAGGAATCATGATCTCAGGTCGAACTTTGATGCCCGCTGCCTGAACTTCAGCGGCTGCCTCAAAGACGGCCCGAGCCTGCATTTCTGAAATCTCAGGATAAACGATTCCTAGGCGGCAACCTCGGTGTCCCAGCATAGGATTAAATTCATGCAGCTCTTTCACTCTTCGAGCTACTCGATCAACCGAAATGCTCAGCTTCTCCGCCAGGTCTCTTTGGGAAGCCTCGTCATGGGGGATAAATTCATGGAGAGGTGGGTCGAGGAAGCGGATGGTGGCGGGGAGACCTTTCAAGGCTTTGAAAATTCCAGCGAAGTCGGAGCGTTGGGCGGGGAGGAGTTTGGCGAGTGCTTTGCCCCTCTCATCCGCATTTTCGGCCAGAATCATCTCGCGCACGTGATCGATTCGATCTCCCTCAAAGAACATGTGTTCCGTGCGACAAAGCCCGACCCCTTGCGCGCCAAAAGCAACTGCGTGGCCGACTTGGTCGGGTTGGTCGGCATTGGCACGGACATCCATGGTGCGGCGCTGATCTGCCCACTGCATGAGTTGGGCAAAGACGCGGTAGATGGGGCTCTCGGCCGGAGTAAGATCTTTGTCGATTAGGACTCGGACAACATCGGAGGGCGAGGTTTTGACTTCGCCAGGGAAGATTTCACCGGTGGTTCCATCAATGGAAAGGAAGTCGCCCTTGCGGAAATTTTGTCCACGGACATGGAGAGTGTTGGTGGAGTAGTCGATCTGCAGTTCAGAAGCCCCGCAGACACACACTTTGCCCATTTGGCGGGCCACGAGGGCGGCGTGGGAGGAAACACCCCCCCTAGCGGTTAAGATGCCCTCGGCGGCCAACATTCCTCGGATGTCCTCCGGGCTCGTTTCCACGCGGACGAGAAGAACTTTTTCGCCTCGTTGGGCGGCAGCTTCCGCCTCATTGGCTGAAAAGTAAATTTTTCCAGAGGCAGCACCTGGGCCAGCGGGAAGACCGCGGGCGATGACTTGAGTGGTCTTACGGGCGCTGGCATCAAAGACGGGCGCGAGCAGTTGGCTCAACGAATCAGCCGGGATGCGGCGAATGGCATCATCTGGGGAGATGAGCTTTTCTTTGACCATTTCCACGGCAATACGAACCGCAGCGAAACCGGTCCGTTTTCCGTTGCGAGTCTGGAGCATAAAGAGGCGACCTTGCTCCACGGTGAACTCAAAATCTTGCATATCGTGAAAGTGGCTTTCGAGAGTGTGCCGAACATCTTGTAGCTGGCGGTATACCTCTGGCATTTCCACTTGGAGCCGGAGAACGGGCTCGGGGGTACGCACGCCGGCCACCACATCCTCCCCTTGCGCATTGAGCAAAAACTCACCGTACAGGATTTTTTCTCCGGTGGCGGGGTCGCGCGTAAAGGAGACGCCGGAACCACTATCATTGCCCGTGTTACCAAAGACCATGGCTTGAACATTCACGGCGGTGCCCCACTCATGAGGAATGTTATATTTTCGGCGGTAAATGATGGCGCGCTCGTTGTTCCAAGAGCCGAAAACAGCACCGACGGCACCACGGAGTTGTTCCCGAGGGTTTTCGGGAAAATCTTGGCCGGTACGCTCGCGAATCAGTTTACGGAAACGATCGGTGAGGGTGCGAAGGGCAGTGGCATCGAGCTTGGTGTCGGAGACATGGGGATCTTTGGGGAAGAGCTCTTTTTTCAACTCTTCGATGACGACTTCAAACGGCTCGTGTTCTTCGCCCGGGCGTTTTTGAACTCCCATCACGACGTCTCCATACATTTGGAGGAAGCGGCGGTAACAGTCGTAGGCGAACCGCTCATTCTTGCTCCGCTCGGCCAAGGCGCGAACCGTTTGATCGTTCAGGCCGAGATTAAGAATGGTGTCCATCATGCCTGGCATCGAGTCACGTGCGCCCGAGCGGACGGCAACAAGAAGAGGATCTTTCACGTCCCCAAACTTTTTCCCCATGGCGATTTCCATTTTATGAATCGCTTCATCAATCTGCTTATCGAGAGCAGGGGGGTAGGTTCGCTTATGATCGTAGAAGTAGGTGCAAACCTCGGTGCTGATGGTGAAACCGGCCGGAACAGGGAGCCGAATTCGGGTCATTTCCGCTAAATTGGCCCCTTTGCCGCCCAAAAGGGATTTCATCTTGCCGTTTCCGTCCGCTTTGCCGTTTCCGAACGAATAAACGTACTTCGGAGCTTTGCTGGAGGAGGATTTTTTAGCTTTGGAGGATTTTGATTTAGTCGGCATAGGCAAAAAGCAAGCGTTACGGAATGCCAGTAAGGAGGACGCTTGGCAAGCCTGATTAGGCCTCGGGCGGAGCGATAGGCGAAGCGCTGGGGCGCGATTTCCAAGCCTGTTCCTGGAACGCAAAAACTTTTTGCAAACCCTTTTCGGCCAAGGTCAACAGAGATTGAAATTCCTCCCGGCTGAAATCATGTTCTTCTCCGCCGGCCTGGACCTCGACGAAGCGGCCGGCGCCAGTCATGACAACATTCATGTCCACCTGAGCATCCCGATCTTCAGGATAGTTGAGGTCCAGAAGAGGCTCGTTGTTCAGCAAACCGACGCTGACGGCGGCGACGGGGGAGCGCAGAGGATCGGCGGTCATCTTTCCGGATAGCTGGAGCCGCTCGATCGCACGTCGCAGGGCGAGGCAGGCCCCCGTGATGGCGGTGGTGCGGGTGCCACCATCGGCCGAGAGAACATCACAGTCGATCCAGAGACTTCGAGGCCCCAGCGAAGATAGGTCGGTGACCGCGCGCAGACTTCGGCCCAAGAGACGCTGTATTTCGGTCGAGCGGCCATCGACTTTGCCGCGAGAGGAATCACGAGCTTTACGGCTAGAAGTGGAGGCGGGAAGCATGGAGTACTCTGCCGTGAGCCATCCCCCAACGACATTTTGCTCCTTCATCCAGCGGGGCACAGCCTCATCCACGCTGGCGGTGCAGATCACTTCTGTTTTTCCGCACTTCAGAAGAACGGATCCGACCGCTTGGGGGGCAATGTCCCAAGTACAAGAGAGAGGGCGGAGATCAGATGCGGAACGCCCGTCCGCGCGAAGAGTATTCATGAGACAGTATCCTCGGCGGCTCGGAGGGTATTGGAAAGGAGAAGTGCAATGGTCATCGGACCGACGCCACCTGGGTTGGGGGTAATGGCTCCGGCCACTGGCTGGACGGAGGCAAAATCCACATCCCCCACCAATCGGTATCCGCGAGGGGAGGAGGTGTCGGGAATACGATTGACCCCCACATCGATGACGGTGGCGCCCGGCTGGACATGTTCCTGGGTGAGGAAAAGAGGGCGTCCGAGTGCGCCGATCAAAATATCGGCTTGGCGGGTGATCGAGGGGAGGTTGGGGGTGCTCGAGTGGGCGAGGGTCACGGTGCAATCAGCGTGGGTGGACTTGCGAGCGAGAAGGACGGCGAGTGGACGACCCACGATTTGACCACGACCGACGACGACGGCGTGCTTTCCACGTGTGGGAATTTTGCCAAGGCGAAGAATTTCCATGATTCCCGCGGGGGTGCAGGGAAGAAAGCCGGTGGGATCCCCGAGAAGAAGCTTACCGAAGTTCACCGGGTGGAAGCCGTCCACATCCTTGGCGGGGGATACGCGGGCATACACTTGCTCGTTGGGTAGGGCAGAGGGGAGGGGAGATTGGATCAGGATGCCATGAACCTTGGGATCCGCATTCAGGGCATCGATCTGGGCGAGCAGTTGGGCAAGAGTAATGGTTTCGGGAAGAACGATAGTTTCGCTCGTAAGGCCGACCTCCTTCGCCCGTGTTTCTTTGCGGGAAACGTAGGCGCGGGAGGCAGGATCTTCCCCCACCCGAATAAAGACGAGTCGAGGGGTAATGCCTCGTTTTGACAAAGCGACGACGCGACTGGCTGTTTCGCGATGGATCTGAGAGGCAAACGCCTCCCCGTCGAGGATTCGGGTGGACATTGTCTAAGAATGCAAGGAATAAGCGGAAAGTGAAACTAGGAAAGATCCTGAAAAAGAGGGATGGGTTGCCCGGGTGGGGGTTGCACGACTTCGGTTTTAGGACGCTGCTGGGCAATCTGTGCGGCAAACCATGCTTGGGCATCGGGATCCCCGTGAACCAAGAGGACGCGGGAGGGTTGAATTTCATCACAGGCCCAGCGAAGGATATCCTCGCGGGTGGCGTGGGCGGTGAGGTCGAAGTAACGAACCTCGCATCGGACGGGTACGGCAGCGGTATCGCCCCAGTCGACGGCACCCCCTTGCCCGGCTTGGCGCAGAAGTCCGGACGGGGAGGAGGGGTCCGTGTAACCGACAAAAAAGATGGAGTCGTGTTCGCGCGGAAAGAAGAGCCTCGCGATGGTGTGACTGGTGGTATTGGCAGTCATCATTCCTGAGCTCAGCAGATAGATGTGGCCGCCGCGAAGCCGTAAGTTGGGCAGGCGTCGGGGGTCGAACGTCTCCGGCTGAGCCTCAGGAATGAGGCGAAGGTTTCCATGCTGGCGGGGGTTGAGGGTGCGTTGCCGGTCGTAGACTTCGGTCATCGCGCGACCGAGTCCCCCGATATAGATGGGGGCTTTAGGGATTTTACCCTCCAAGCGAGCGTGATGAAGCAGGGCGAGCACTTCTTGGGTTTTGCCCATGGCAAAAACAGGAATGAGGACCGCGCCTCCCCGCTCGAAGGTCTGGCGAATGCCCGCAAGAAGAGCTTCCTCAAAAAAAGCACGATCTTGGCCAGGAACGGCGGCTTGAGCGCCCCGCGTCGTTTCCATGATCAAAGTATCGAAGGGCCCGGACGGGTGTTGGCAGGGAAGCATGAGGGTTTGGCGCTGAAGATTGAAGTCGCCGGTGTAGAGAGCCCGATGGTTATCGGTCCGGATTTCAGTCATGACCGATCCCGCAACGTGACCGGCGTCGTGGAGCACGAATTCGAATTCGGAAGAGTCGATTTGGATGGGTCGGTTCAGATTGGCCAGTTCCCATATCACCGCGCTGTCATCCACGCCTCGATGAGTATAAAGCGGGTAATCGGTGCGGCCCAGTTCCCGGCGTTGGCGGGTCATGACGTTGACCGAGTTGTGCAAAAGAGGCTCGATAAGGGCGGCGGTGCCAGAGGTCATGAGGACTTTTGCACCGAGGTGTGCGGCGGTGACTAAGGGGAGGGATCCGATGTGATCGTGGTGGGCGTGGGAAACGAGAATGGCGTCCAAATCCTCGGGAATCTGATCGAGGAGGGGAGTCGCGTCCCAACCATCGAGCCGAGGATGCATCCCAGCATCGAGAAGAACGGAGTGATCACCGGAGCGGAGAAGGTAGGAGTTTGCTCCAATTTCAGGAGCGCGGGTCAAGTTGGTAAAGGTAACCATGGAGGGTTGGGATCGGCGTGGGGGAAGCGGAATCAGAGCGAGCCGCGGAGTTGGGACAGAACTTCGGGAGGCAGCTGATTTTCAGGAAGAGCGGCTTGCCCGGCGAGCCAGTCGCGAATGATTTCTCCGCGGCGTTGGTTGAGGAGCTGGGCGGAAATCCTCGGAAGGGTTGTGCTGATCGCGGTGGCCGGGGCGGCGTCTCTTTGGCTGAGATAGACCACGAGAAAATCTTTCTGGGTGCGGATGGGGGAGCTCACCCGTCCGGGCTCGAGCTGGGTGACGATCGAGCGGATGCGGTCCGCATCAGGAAAGGTGAGAGGCTTTTCCTCTGCGGGAGAAAAGGTGGGGAGAGCGGCGGAGGTCAGCCCATACGATTTTACGATCTCCTCCCACTTCTGCCCTTGGGGGAGAGCGGCATTGGCTTTTTGACCGAAGGATTGCGCCATCTGCATCGCCATTTGCAGTCGAGCCTGCTCTTGCCACTGAGCCCGGACTTCGGAGGTAATTTCGGATAGCGGCCGGAGGCGGCCGGGTTGCTCCTCGCGCAAGTGGAGCACGAGGAACCCTTTTTTTGAGGGCAGGTAGTCACTGACGGGTTCCTCAGGGGAGAGGGCGAAAGCGGCGGCGGTAAGTTTTGCATCGCTCTCACCCGGAAAAGGAGTTTCGGTGGCGGTAAATGGGCCGTGGGTGCGGACAGTTAATTTTGCGGCCGAGGCTCGGTTGGTAAAGGAGGGGCGATCAACTCCTTCGGCTAGATTGAAGAATTGGGAGGTAAAAGTAAAAGCGGTTTCGCCGGCTTTGGTTCGCTCCTCTTCGGATGTGCCAGAGGCAACAAATTCCACGACATCGACGGTTCGGCGGGCGGGAATTTCAAATTCCTTCGGGTTGGCTTTATAGAAACTCTCTAAATCCTCCGGTTTCGGTTCGGGCGGGGTGATTTTGGACGGATTCCAGCGAACGACCTGGGCGCGGACGGGTCCGAAAAGGCGCTGGAGGCGTTTTTCCGATTCTTCAGGCAAAACGAAAGCGGTCGAGGCGAGAGCACGCAGAAGGGTGTCGGTGCGGATGGAGTCGAGAACGGCTTGATTGAAGCGCTCCCCGCTAAAGCCTTGGGGCGAGAGAAAGTTGGCGTTGAAGCGTTGAAAAAGCTCAGGGTCGTACTCGTTGTCTTTTTGAAAAAGGGGATTCTTTTGAATGGCTTCGATGATTTCGGCGGGTTGAGCATCGATTTGCGCTCGATCGGCGGCTTGGACTTGCAGAAGGCGAATCCACGTTTGAAAGTTGAGAAAATCGTTTTGCTCGGCGGAGGGGATTCGACCGGTCTGAAGGGTGATCTCCAGCAGGGCCTGCCGTTGCGCCGCCACGAATTCGTTTAAATTAAGCGATTTGCCGTTGACCTTACCTAAAACTTGGGAGGCAGGGTCCATGCCACCTTGCGGAGTCCAGTTCCCGAAAAAAATGAAGGAGACACCCACAATGGCGAGAAGAAGCAGGAGAAGACCTTTTAACTTATCATGGAGGAAAGTAATCATCCTCCTTTTTGGCTTGCTAGGGGGGTAGGAGGGAAGCGCAAAATCATAGTGCCGATGATCTATTTCGTATCGCTCTTCTCATTTCTCTTCATTTTGGCTGTTGGGGCTATCGGGGAGGACCGGATCCGGCTGAAGAATGGGGAGGTTTTGCAGGGGCAAGCGGTTAAGTTTGATGAAGGGTCGATGACTTTAACCTTTAAATTTGCCCAAGGGACATTGGGTTATCCCTCTTCCGATTTGGCGGAGGTGAATTTGGAGGAGCGGCCTGGGGTGGCGGAGGGGAGACAAGCTTTCGCCAAGGGAAATTGGGAGGAGGTGGTGAATCGCTGGAAACCATCGGTGGAAGCACTGATGGGAGTGGACTCTCCGTGGGTGCTGGAGTGCGCGGGGGGGTTGGGGCAAGCCTATCTGGCGTTGGGAAAAGTGGCCGACGCGGAAACCCACTTTGGAAAGATGAAAAAGTTTTATGCGCAAGGCCCGGCGGCCTTGCGCGCCTCCGTGGGCCTGGCAGAGGCCACCCAGAATCGGGATGCGGGTGTGTTGCTCGAAAAACTGAAGGAGTTAGAGGGTCAGTTGAAAGAGGGCCTAAGACCTCTTCGTGCGGATCGAGAAGCTTTGGCGGAGTACTACTTCGCCCGCGGGGGGGCGTATGAAAAAAAGGGAGACGCGAAGAAGGCGTTAGAGGATTATTTGAGGGTGGCCACCCTTTACCCTGAGCCCCCTTCGCTGGGACAGCGGGCGGAGGAGAGAGCGGAGGGGCTGCGCAAAGCAAATAAAGACCTCGTCACCGAATAGCTCCTTTGAATAGGCTATCTATATGAAAAATTATCGATGGGCAAAAATTCAGACTCTTCTATTGACCGCGTTTTTATTTGTTCCCGCCCTCATGGCGAACGAAGCCGAGGCCGGTAAGCCCGCCAAGACGGCTTGGCAAATTTTCCACGAAGGTGGAATCGTGATGTGGATTTTGCTGATCGCCTCGATTCTCATCATGGCTTTTACGATCGAGGCTTTTATCAAAATCCGTTTAGGCAGGCTGGCTCCGGCGGCGGTCTTGGCTCAGTTGAAGGATGCGATCGTATCGGGAAATTATCCTTTGGCGTATCAAGTATGTGCGGCGAACCCCTGCTATCTGAGCCGTATCATGCTGGCCGGAATCGATCGTTTAGGGCGGGGTCGTGACGCGGTGGAGCAGGCGGTGGGGGACACGACCGCGAAGGAGTTAAACGGGATTAAGGCCAATATTCAGTATCTGTCAGTTATCGGGGTGGTAAGTCCGATGGTGGGTTTGACGGGAACGGTCATGGGGATGATCAAGGCATTCGAAACTTTGGGGTCTTCTGGAGCGGCGGACCCAAGCAAGCTCGCCGGTAATATTTCTGAGGTGTTGGTGGCGACGGGAGCGGGACTATTTGTCGCGATCCCGGGGTTTATCCTCTACTACGTTTTTCGAAACCGAATTCAGACTGTCTCGGTGGCAGTCGATTCGGAGGTCAATCTCTTGTTGGAAGATGTTCCGTTTGAGCAACTGACTGGGTATCGGGTGAGTGATTATCTGGGTGCGGCGGCGGCAGCCCCTGCCCCAGCGGCGTAACCGGAGAAGCGTGCCATGTCAGGGCACAAAAAAAAGTTTAGCGTCCACACGGCGGGGGGTGAGGAGGATCCAGAGTTTCAAGTCGCTCCGATGGTCGACGTTCTCCTCGTTCTGCTCATGTTTTTTACAGCGACCACTACGACAGAGATAAAAAGTCAGATATCGGACCTCACGCTCCCTGAGGCCCAAGAGGCAAAAGATAGGGAGAAGGGAGAGGGGCAGTTCACGGTCAACATCAATCGGATGGGCGGTCTTGAGGCCCAAGGGAAAAGTGGATTAGAGGAGGCGATGCTTTCGAAACTCATCAAAGAGGATTATAGCCAAGTGAAGAAACTAAATCCAAACGCCAGCTATCGGGTTCTGGTTCGTGCCGACAAGGATCTGGGCTGGGAGAAGACTAAGGTGGTCTTGAAGGCGGCAGCGGCGGCAGGTGTCGCTAATGTGGTCTTTGCCACGACCAAGGGCGGGAAAGGGTAGGGCATGGCCGGCGGGGGATCGAGCGATGGGGATTATGGGCTGCAGATCGCGCCGATGCTGGACGTGATGTTTGTGCTTCTTCTTTTCTTCATGGTGATGGCGGGGAAGCAGGTGAAAGAGGCGGAGTTGGGGGTACAAGTTCCGGGAGCCTCCAGCGCGACCAGCACGGCCAAAAGCCCGGTGACCTTACGAGTTGCCCCCGACGGATCGGTCACGTTCAACGACAGCACGGTGGACGGTCGTGAGGATCGGGAAATGCCCAAGTTGCGGGGAAGATTAAAAGCGTTAATCGAGGCAGCCCCCGACCAATCGGTCATTATCCGGCCGAATGAAAAAGCTCCGTATCAGAGAATCATCGATGTGCTCAACGCCTGTGGGGCGGAGAGGGTGAAAAATCTGACCTTTGGCGGGTAGGGCTTTAGGCCCGACCCATATACTTCTTTTCGCGGGTATCGACCTTGATGAGCTCGCCCTCTTTGATAAAGAGGGGGACTTGAAGCTGTAAGCCTGTTTCCAGCTTAGCCACTTTCATAACGTTGTTGGCGGAGTCACCCCGCACGCCCTCGGGGGATTCAATGACTTTGAGGGTCACGCTGGACGGGGGTTCGACCGAAACGGCTTTGCCCTCGATAAAGAGAATTTCACAAACCATATTGGCCGAAAGAAACTCCTTCACATCCTCAACCAGTTCTGGGGTAAGAGTAAGGTTTTCGTAATTTTCGGGATTCATAAAGGTGTAACCCGTGTTGTCGTTGTAGCTGAACTCCCACTTATCCCGGGACACATTGACCGATTCGAGGCGCTCGTCGGAGGCGAGGCGATGGTCGGAGGATTGGCCAGAACGAAGGGAACGGAACATGGCTTGGACGAAAGCGCGTTTATTTCCCGGGGTTCGGTGCGTGATCCCCATGACGACGTAGATGTCCCCGTCTTTGCGGACGGCCATTCCCTTTTTTAGATCATTGGCGATGACAGACATGGCAAATCCTCCCTTGGTTTCTGTTTTAAAGCAATCGGAAGCGTGTCAGATCCTGCGAATCGACCAACCCCAGGGGCCGATGGGCGGCATCCACCACCACCAGATCCTCGATCCGATGAGTCTCAAAGATGTGCAGGGCCTTGGCGGCCAGGCTGCCGAAAAGGATCGAGATGGGGCGCGGGGTCATGACCGACAGCAGAGGGCGTCGCCCAATCGCAGGATCTTTTTGGAATCCGCGGACAAAATCACCATGGGTGTAGATCCCCACGACTTTGCCCTTGGCATTGACGACAATGGCGGCACCGCACCTTTTGGCGGTAATTTGAGAGAGAGCCCGTGCGACGGAGGTCTTTTCTTGGCAGATCGCGATCGATTTGCGGGGGCGCATAATCTCTTGTACCGGAAGAAGGAGATCTCGGCCGATTGTTCCGGCGGGGTGAAGCTGGGCGAAATCTTCGCGGCGAAACCCGCGACTTTGCAGGAGAACCATGGCTAAGGCATCACCCATGGCCAGCATGGCGGTGGTGCTGGAGGTGGGGGCAAGATTGAGGGGGCAGGCTTCCTGATCTACCGACACGTCGAGAAGGAAATCCGCTTGGCGCGCCAGCTCCGAACGAGGATTGCCCGTCATAACAACGATGGGCACACCTTGCCGTTTGATCAGGGGAATCACTCGGATCAACTCATCCGTGTTACCACTGTAACTCAGGACGAGGATGAGGTCCTTACGCGCCACGACCCCGAGATCGCCGTGGACGGCATCGACGGGGTCCAAGGTGACGGAAGTCGTGCCGGTGCTGGCCAGAGTGGAGGCAATCTTATGGCCGATGTGGCCTGATTTTCCGATTCCGGTGACGATGATCTTCCCACCCCTGTCCAGCCGTTGTTGCATCAAGGTAACGGTTTGGAGAAAGGAGGGGCCAAGACGGCGGCGCACTCGGCGTAGAGCCGCAACTTCAATATCGATCACCCGACGCGCCTGTTCGAGGGCATTACCTTTGGCCATAAAGAAAAAGAATATGCGACCCGATCCAGTTGGGCAATCCGCATGAAGGCTTGAGAGCAGGGCTTGAAAAGGGCACGTTAGATCGATGTTTCGATGGCCTGAACTTTTTCTTGCTCTACGTTTTTTGCGACCCCAACGGACTTTTGTTTCAATCATTACCCTGCTGAGTTGGCTGGGGGTCGTAGCCGGGGTTCTTGTGCTGATCGTCGTTCAATCGGTCATGAGCGGGTTTGAGGATGAGCTCACCAAAAAAGTGATCGGGTTTCAGTCCCACCTGACGGTGGCGGGTCAATCCCCTTTGCCGGATCCTCAGGGGCTGATGGAGCTGATTCGGCAAGAGCCAGGGGTGGTCGGGGTAACCGGATCGGTTTTAGGCCCCGTCTTGGCGGAAACGCGGAGCCGAATTTCAACCCCCCGAATCAAGGGATGGGATGAGGCGACCGCCTCTTCGGTGATTCCGTTGCGGGATTGTTTGGTGGCGGGCAGCTGGTCGCCGGGGCCGGAGCAGGTAGTGGTGGGTTCGGAGTGGGCCAAGTCGAACCGTGCCGAAATAGGTGCGGAAGTGAATCTACTCGCTCCGCAACAGTTTCGGGATGTGATCGCGAACAAAGGCGGGCCGAATCTCCCCAAAAAAATACCGCTCCCCCGAACTTTTCGAGTGGCGGGAATTTTCACCACGGGCATGCACGAGTATGACTCGGAGTATTTGCTGACCGATTTGGCCACGGCGCAGGAGCTGTACGCCGTGCCAAACCAAGTGCACGGGATTGCGATTCGACTGCAGGATCCATCCCAAGCCCGGGTCGTTGGAGAACGGATCAAAACGCGACTGGGTGGCGGAATCCGAGTTCTGTCATGGATGGATCACAATCAACGGCTCTTCGCGGCGGTGGCGGTCGAGCGACGAGTGATGAGTTTCCTTCTATTTTTCGTCATGGCGGTAGCGGCGCTGGGTTTAAGTGGCACCTTAATCACCGTGACGGTTCAGCGCGCAAAATCGATCGGCATTCTGGCGGCCATCGGAGCGACCCCCCGCCAAATTGCCACCATTTTCACCATGTATGGCGTGGTGGTGGGATTGCTGGGGGCAATGACCGGAGTGGTGGGGGCTTGGATCGTTTTAGCGAATCGAAATCGTCTCAGTGATTGGATTGGGCGGTTGACGGGTCAGGAACTGTTCCCGGCAGAGATTTACCATTTTACAGGGCTACCAGTGCGATATGACGCGGGGGTTTTCCTTGGGGTAGCCATGGCCGGGTTGGCTTTAAGCGTGCTCGCCGCTTTGGTCCCAGCTTGGGTGGCATCGCAAAGCGAGCCGGCTTCGAACTTAAGGAGGGCGTGAGATGAGCGTGCCCTTGCTTGAAGTTCGTCAGATACGGAAAGGCTACCAGCTGCAAGGTCGCCCTCCGCTGGAGATTTTGCATGGAGTCGATTTTTCCCTGGGCGCGGGGGAGTGTCGTCCTCTCTGTGGGCCGTCGGGGGCAGGGAAGTCGACCCTGCTTCATATTTTGGGAGGGTTAGAAAATGCGGATGCTGGCGAAATTTATTGGAAGGGCCAAAAGATCAGCGGCCAGACGCGGAGTGCGTGGGCGCAGTGGCGGCGCGGATCGGTCGGTTTTATATTTCAGTCCTACCATCTTTTGCCGGAATTGACCGTGGAGGAAAATGTGCGCTTGCCGGCGATGATGGCCGGAATCTCGGTCGGGGAGCGGTGGGAGGATCTGATCGATCAGGTGGGAATGACCCTGAGGCGGGACCATCTTCCTGGGGAGCTATCGGGTGGGGAGCAGCAGAGGGTGGCGGTGGCGCGGGCCCTCCTCCTCGACCCCGACCTAATTCTGGCAGATGAACCGACGGGCAATCTGGATGCGGCCTCCGCCAGCGCGGTGCTTGATTTGCTTGTTCCAATGGTCAAAGAGAGGCAAAAATCCCTCTTACTTGTCACCCATGACGCTTCAGTAGCGGCGAAGGTGGGAAATCCTCTTCGACTGCTGGACGGAAGGTTGGCAAACTAAACTATGATCATTTACATCGACGGGAAATTTTACCCAGAGGAAGAGGCAAAGATTTCGGTCTTTGACCACGGATTGCTTTACGGGGATGGAGTCTTTGAGGGCATCCGCGCTTATGAGGGGAGAATCTTCAAGTTGGAGGAACATCTCGCTCGTCTCGAAGACTCGGCCAAAGCGATTCTACTCAAGTTGCCTTTAAGCCGAAAAGAGATTGAAAAAGCTGTTTTGGAGACCTGCCAGAAAAATAAGATGAAGTCGGGCTATCTGCGTTTGGTGGTGACGCGGGGGAAGGGTTACCTCGGGCTCTCACCAGACCGATGTAAAAAACCCACGATCATCATCATTGCCAGTGATCTCGAGTTGTATCCCGAAAAGTATTATCGGGAGGGGCTCAAAGTGGTCACGGGTGCGACTTGGAGACAGTCCCCGGCGGCACTCGACCCGGGAATTAAATCCCTCAACTATCTCAACAATATTTTGGCCAAGATCGAGGGTCAGCTGGCTGGAGCCCAAGAGGTGATTCTCCTGAATCCGCAGGGACTCGTTTCCGAGTGCTCGGGGGACAACATTTTCTTTATTCGGCACGGCGCCTTGATCACGCCCAAACTTTCGTCGGGAGCGCTCAACGGAATTACCCGAGCCACGGTTCTGGAAATTGCCCGAGAAGCGGGTTGGGAGGCCCGGGAGGATGATGTTCGAAGATACGATCTTTTCACCTGTGAGGAGATGTTTTTGACCGGGACAGGGGCGGAGATTGTCCCCGTGGTGGAGGTGGATGGCAGGCTGGTGGGGGATGGGAAGCCAGGGAAAAAGACAGCCGACCTGATGAAGCGGTACCATAAATTGGTGACTTCGACCGGGACAAAGATTCCGTCTTAAAAAAGCTGTGGACTGCCAGAAGTGTGCCTCCCGACCTGCCACAGTCTTTATGACCACGGTGGTGGAAAACGATGTGAAGAGGATGGATCTTTGCGAGGAGTGTGCGCGAAAAGCGGGGGCTATTCATCCGTCGGGTTTTTTGGCGGAGGAGGCTTTTTTTCAGAATCTTACCCCAAACACCTCGCCGTCTCTGCCATGCGCCGAGTGTGGCTATCCGCTCGAGAGCCTTCAGAAAACGGGCCGGTTGGGGTGCGCGAGCTGTTATCAACGTTTTGCTGAGTCTCTGCAGGAGGCATTGGTGGAGTCCCAAAAAGGTCTGGTTCATCGAGGAAAAAGGCCAGCTCGAAATCAAGCAGGGGAGGAGGAGTTGGCGGCAGAAATGAAGCAGCTCATTGCCCAAGAAGATTTCGAGGGAGCGGCTCGGCTCCGGGATCAGATCGCGGCCAAGAAAAAATCAGCTCCACGACGTCGTCGATCCTCATGAAGGTGCCGCTGGATTGGTTGCGGGAGTGGTGTCATTGGAGCGGGAGCGCAACGGAGCTGGCGGATCAGCTGACCCAGAGCGGCACTGAGGTTGTTTCGATTTCCGCGACGGGATGCCAAGTGAAGGGAATCGTCACGGCCAAGATTGTTGAAAAAAAGCCGCACCCCAACGCGGATCGATTAACAGTTTGCTCGGTGGACGACGGCACGGGGGCTCGGCAGGTGGTGTGTGGAGCGAAAAACCACCATGCGGGGGATATTGTCCCATTCGCCAAACCAGGAACCGTTTTTCCCGATGGAATGACGATCAAAGTGGCCAAGCTTAGGGGGGAAAGTTCGGAGGGAATGCTCTGCTCGGCCAAGGAATTGGGACTCGCCGAGGATGCGGAAGGTCTTCTCCTTCTGCCACCGACCACTCCGCTTGGCGTTTCAATGGAAAGTCTTTATCCGGGGGAAACGGTGATGGAGGTGGAAATCACCTCAAATCGCCCTGACCTAGCCTCGATCGCTGGTTTAGCGAGAGAGCTATCCGCTTTGGGCGTTCCGTCGCGTTCCATCAAGCTGCCCCCGGCCACACCTGAGGGAGTAGTGAAAGGTTGGAGGGTATCGATCGAAGATTGCAAAGCCTGTCCTCACTACACCTTGAGCGCCTTGACGGTCAAAACGGGCGTGGATTCGCCTGATTGGATGAAGAAGAGATTGATGGCGGCTGGGTTTCGATCCTTGGGATTGTTGGTCGATGTAACGAACTACGTGCTTTTGGAGCTAGGCCAACCCTCTCACGTTTTTGATGCGGAGCGTCTCGATGGAACGACGCTTACGGTCCGAAAGGCAAAAGCAGGTGAGATTCTGCAGGGCTTGGATGGAGGAAAGCATGGGTTGGCGCCGGACGATCTAGTCATCGCCGATGGAAAAGGGGTGGTAGCGATTGCAGGGGTGGTCGGGGGGGTGGATTCGTCGGTGCAATCCAGCAGCCGAAGAATCTTATTGGAGGTGGCTTCATTCCACGCGGGATTCGTTCGCAAAACATCCCGCCGCCTTTCGGCCAGCACGGAGTCGGCCAAACGCTTTGCCCGAGGGGGGCTTGATTCGGCTTTGGTGGAATTGGCGCGGCGTCGGATTGTCCAGCTTCTGCAAGAGGCGGGAGCGCTCGAAAAATATGAGGGGGTTGCCCTCGCCGGTTCACCCGTTGTCCCTCCATGCAAAGCGGTGCCCTTGCGGTGGGAAAAGGCAGAGAAGATTTTGGGATTTTCGCTTGAGAGGGGAAGGCTGGAGAAGCAGTTCGTCGCTCTGGGCTTTCGTGAGGAGAAAGGGGCTTGGAAACCGCCCCAGTGGAGAATGGATGTGGTGGAGGAGGTTGATCTCTTGGAGGAGTTGGCGCGGCTTTCCGATCAAGAAAAGATTCCCGCAATTTTAGATTCTCAAGCTGAAGGACGATCGGCGGAGGATGGCAACCATCTCATGGCTCGGGGGATCCGTGCGTTTTTGGCTGAACGAGGTTATTTTGAAGTTCTCTCGGGGGCCCTGGTGAAAGCGGACGAGGGGAAGGCCACGCGGCTGTCGCTGGCGGCAGGACCCGACGCGGTTGGCTATCGTCAGAGTTTGCTCCCTGGCTTAGGTCGAGCGGCGGCCCGAAATATTTCCCGAGGTGGGATCGACCTCAAGCTCTTTGAGTTGGGCCGAGTCTCGGCGACTGGTGGGCAGGAGGAGTTGCGTCTCGCTTTGCTGGTTTCGGGTCGGGAAAGGGCGGTGCACTGGCAGGAGGGGGAGAGTGGAGTCGATCTCTTCAGCGTGCAGGGGATTTGGGAGGAATTAAGAAAACGTTTTTCGGGGGTGAATCAGCCGCTAGCTCTTCGGCCGCTGAGCAACGAAGAGAAAAAGGCGGTCGGGATCAAAGCATCCGTCTGGGTGGCTGAGGGAATCCTCCAGAAGAGTGAGCCGAAGCCAGCCGAGTTTCTGGCCGTGAGCAGCTATCCTGGTGTGCAGCGAGATTTGGCATTGGTCATGCCCGATCGAGTGTCCTTTGCGGAAGTCGAGAAGGCGATTCATCAGGTTGCCCCGACCGAAATGGAGGGTTGTCAGGTGTTTGATCGCTTTCGGGATCCCCAAGGGGTTAAGGTCCCGGTGGGATTTTTGTCGCTAGGTTGTCGCTTGCAATTTCGATCCACCGGGCGCACGTTGTCTGATGAAGAGGTGAGTGGGTGGGAGAGACAGATTCTCCAATCCCTCTCCTCCCGGTGCGAAGCCAAGCTCCGGTCAGTTCTTTGAACCGTTGGTTTTAGTCTTCGCGCCCTGCTCGACGCGTGTGACGGATCAATTTTTTTCAACCGATAAAATTAAAAAACGAGGCCAAACCTTAATCCGAATACGTCATGCCTTTCTAGGAAGGCGGACGCGGAGGCGGGAGTCTCAATTTCTGGATCATTCCAGGGTCGAAAAAAGTTCTCCTAGCGCTCAAGCGGGGCGTGTTTTTTATCAGGCCACCGCACCCGGGACTATACTTGCCATCGATTGGACCTTGGGAAGATTGGCGAGGAGGTCAGCAATGGCATCATATCGGCCAGTCAGCAGCCCCTGCTGAGCGCTGGCTTTCATCGTGACTGGGAAAGAGAGTTTACCGGCGGTAACCCGTAGCTTCTCTAAATCGATCTTCACCGTTGTACTGGGTTCAGATTCGATCCACTGGGTCAGCGCCCGCAGATCCTCTTTCTGGGCGGCGACACAGGGGAGACCGAGCGTGGTGCTGTTACCGAAAAAGATTTCGGCAAAATTTCCCGCAATGACGGCCTTGAAGCCGGCCCGAACGATGGCTTGGGGGGCATGTTCCCGCGAGCTTCCGCAGCCAAAGTTCATTCCTGAGACCAAGATCGTGGCCCCCTTGAACTTTGCTTGGTCGATCGGATGGTTAGTTGATTTACCTTCAGGAGATTGGCGGATATCGCGAAAGAGGAATTCACCCAGTCCGTCAAAGGTGACGCAGCGCATGTAGCGGGCGGGAATAATCCGGTCGGTGTCGATATCGTCCCCTTCCACGGGAACGGCACGGCCAGAGACTTGCTGAATCGGGGCAAGGGACATTTTAGTTTTGAGTGAATACTTTGCGGGCATCGCTGACTTCACCCGTCACCGCCGCCGCCGCAACCATGACCGGGCTCATGAGCAAAGTTCGGCCGGTGGGGCTGCCTTGGCGCCCTTTGAAGTTGCGGTTCGAAGAGGAGGCGCAGATCTCGTCCCCCACCAGCTGATCGGGGTTCATCCCAAGGCACATGGAGCAACCTGCTTCCCGCCAGTCGAATCCTGCCTCTCGGAAAATCTTATCGATGCCCATCTCGGCACAGATTTTGCTGACGCCCTGTGAACCGGGAACGGCAATGGCCCGGATGCCTGGAGCCACCTTGCGGCCCTTGAGAAATTTAGAGGCTTCGACAAAGTCGGACACGCGGGCGTTGGTGCAGGAGCCGAAGAAGGCGACCTGAATCTTTTGACCGGCCAGTTTTTGCCCAGCCTTAAATTTCATGAACTCCAGCGCTTCTTTGGCGGAAGAGCGGTCGGCCTCAGGAAGCTGTTCGGGGGAGGGGATGGCTTCATCAATGAAGATGCCTTGGCCAGGGTTGATGCCCCAAGTGACAGTGGGGCGAATTTCAGCGGCTTGAAAGACCTTTACGTCGTCGTAGACGGCATCTGGATCGGAGGCGACCTTGCGCCATTCCACCACCGCGGCGTCCCACTCTTTCCCTTTCGGGCAGTAGGGACGACCTTTCAGATATTCAAAAGTCTTTTCGTCCGGGTTGACGTAGCCAGCGCGGGCTCCGCCCTCGATCGACATATTGCAGATGGTCATCCGCTCCTCGATCGAGAGGCCCTCAATCGTCGGCCCTGCATATTCGTAGGCGTAACCGGTACCACCGTTGACCCCGAGGGTGCGGATGATGTGAAGAATGATGTCCTTGGCATAGACCCCAGGACCTAATTTGCCCCGAACCTCGATACGTCGAACTTTTAGGGGGGACAGGGCCATGGTTTGTGTGGCGAGAACGTCGCGGACTTGGCTGGTGCCGATCCCAAAAGCCACCGCCCCGAAGGCGCCATGGGTGGAGGTGTGAGAATCGCCGCAGGCGATGGTGGTGCCAGGCTGGGTGATGCCCTGTTCGGGTCCGACGATGTGGACGATGCCCTGTTTTCCGGAAGGGATGTCGAAAAAAGTCACCCCGAAGTCGGAGCAGTTTTTGCGCAACTCCTTGATCATGGCGTCGGCCAGAGTGTCTTGGAAAGGCTCCACCCGCTGGTCGGTTGGGACGATGTGGTCGACCGTGGCGAAGGTTCGCTGAGGAAAGGCGACTTTGAGGCCAAGATCCCGAAGCATACCGAACGCCTGCGGGCTGGTGACCTCGTGAATGAGATGCGTTCCGATAAAGAGCTGAGTCGAGCCGTCGGGCAGTTTTCCGACGGCGTGCCGATCCCAAACTTTATGAAAAAGGGTTTTACCCATAACGAATGAAAATAATTCATCCCCGTGAAGAACGCAAATCAGCTTTACCCCCACCTGACCGACTCCGTGCCTGTTCCTATATGTGTTACAATTGTAACACGTATAAGTAAGAGGCTTTTTAGCTTGGTTGAAGTGCGGGTGAAGAAAGGTCAGAGCCTTTGCCACAGGGTGGCGTCGGCAAAAGTGTACTGAAATTTGCGTCGGTGTTCGCGCAGGAGAAAAGGCAGATCTTGACGATGCCGGAGGCGGAAGTGGGGCTGGAGAAGTTTCTGGAGAGTGGCAAAGGAGTCCCTCCACCATTTGCTCTGGGGGGTGTACTCCTTCGACCATGTATAGGGGGAGGTAAGAAGAAGCAGCCCATTTGGCCTGATCAAGCCAGGAATGACCTTGGAGGCAAAGAGAGTTGGGTCGGGCAGGCGATCGATTAAGTTGGCCGCTAAGATGAGATCAAAAGTTCCCAGGCCTCGAGGTAGGTGAAGGGCGTCGCCAACCTGAAAGTGGACTTTATCTCTGTCGATCTTGGCTTCGACCTTGGCCACGGAAGGAGTTGTGCGTTGCCCTTCCTGGCAAAGGGGAAACGTGATCCGGCCACTTTTTTTCAGCTGGTTGGCCGAATGGATAAAGGAGCGAGAGTAGTCGATTCCCACCACCTCGGAGCAACGGCGGGCGAGCTCGAAAGTGGAACGCCCAACGGCACAACCTAGATCCAAAGCCCGGGCAGGGTGACCTTTGGTCTGGCCAAGAAGAAGACGAGCACAGGCCTCGGGAAAGTTGCCTACCCTTTTGGGTAGAGTTACGCCCTGAGGAAGGAGCGAGGACGGTTCGTGGTAGTGAAACGCCAGATACTCCGCCAAAACGGAGGCCTTTTCGTAGGCCGAGGATTTCAGGCGAGAAGGTTCTGGAGGTAAGGGGCGGGCTGGTAATTTTCGATCACCACTTCCGTTTTTCCGTCCCGATGCATCCGAACCTGCTTGAGCTTGATCTCAGGAGTCTTGTGAGGAGCGTAAAGAATATCGTCATGGGTGGCGTTGATTCTTTCGGCGAACTTATCCGGGGTCAGGTGCCCGCCCAAGTGATCGGAACGACCCGTGGCCACGTGAATCGTGCCTAGAATCTTTTCGTCTTGGATGTCTCGCCCGCTGAAGGGAAGGAGTTGGGTGCCAAAGCCCAGCTCGCCCAATTCACCAACGACGGGATCACGCTTGAGTTTAGCCACGTGATGTTCAAAGGTCTGGGGGTTCCCCGAGAGGAAGGTGCCGCCGACTTGCCGACCTTTTTTCACGTCTAAAATGGCGAGGGTGCCGTCATCAAACTTCATCGGCATTTGTCCGTGGGCATCGGTCGGAACAAAATAGACTTCACCCGCGGGTAAGTTGGCCACATCGGGGGTCTTGCCCCGGCAGAGTCCATGGGATTTTTGCGCCTCCTGCTTTCCAAGCTCGAGATGAACGGTGCAGGCTTTTCCAGCAACTTCATAATCGATCTCAACCCAATCCGATTTTGTCAGGCCAAGCCGGAGTTTCTCCGCCTGCTTACTGACCTCGTTGTAATCCACGGACAGACCCGTTTTTAGGATAATTTCGTTCAGACCGTGCAAAGTGGCGCCTCGGAAACCGTGCTTCTTGGCCGAAGCGGTCAGGGGGGCGGTAGCGGAGTAGGTCGAAACGCACAAAATGATGTCGTATTTGGGATAAATGTCTTTTTCGAAAGAGAGACGATTGCCTTTGGTATCTACCGCAAGGTCGTCCATATCTAGGTTGCTGCCGCCCGTTTTGCGGTAGGCAAACAGTTCGCCCCCGGTTAGACCGAGCGCTTGACCCGCTCCATTGTTAACCCCTTGGTAAAAGATGTCGTGGGCGTACTTTTGTACAGTCAGGGCGGGGTTTTTTAAGAAATTGAAGTCTTTCACGTCGGCGGGATCATCCAAGTCGATCAAGACACAGGTTTTTTCCCCTTTTTCCGGCTCGAACACGGTCTGAAGAAGGCGAACAAGGTCGAAGGACGGGAATGTGGTGGGGATTGATAGGTTTGATTTAGACATAGTTTTAAACTAGCGAACTTTTGGATGGGGGCAAATGGGAAGAGAAAAAAAGTTTCGCGGGGCTGGTGTGCAGGGGTCGAGCTAGGGCAAAATACCCTATGGCTCTTTCCAACCTAGACCAGTCGAACTACTACGATTTCCTCCGTTTTGCCACGGTCTCGGCCGACCCCGCCCGTGCTCAGATCATGCGAGAGTGTGCGACTTGGCTGGCGAGCAAGTTTCGGGAAATGAGGATGGAGCCAGAAATTGTGGCCACCCCCGGTGCGCCGGTGGTGCTGGCGAAGTGGAAAAAAGGTGGCTCGGCCAAGCGGCGGACTGTTTTGATTTATGGCCACTACGATGTGCAGCCGGCCGAAATGGGAGATGGGTGGACGGGAGATCCGTTCGAGCCCCGACTGATCGATGGGATGGTGGTGGCAAGGGGATCGACGGACAATAAGGGGCAGATTTTTGCCCACATGATGGGGGTGGCCGAAAAGATCAAGGCGGGTGGACCCGAGACCGATGTCATCTTTCTGGTTGAGGGGGAGGAGGAGGTGGGCAGTGACAACCTCGAGGGTGTTTTGCGGTCGAGGAAGGAAGAGCTGGCCTGTGATGTCGCCGTCATTTCCGATACCAACATGGCCGGTCCAGATAAGCCCACTTTGACTTACGGGTTGCGTGGGATCAGTGCGTTGGAAGTCGAACTGACAGGACCCTCGCACGATCTGCACTCGGGTGTTTATGGGGGGGCGGTCGTCAATCCGATCACGGTCTTAACTCGACTGCTGGCTGGGCTTCATCACCCCACGGGGCAGGTGGCTGTTCCTGGATTTTATAAAAAGGTGAGGAAGGTGGCGGCTTGGGAGAGAAAAGCGGCCAAAGCCTTGCGAGTTCCCGATGCGGAGGTAAAGCGCCAGGCGGGAAGTCCGGCCTTGGGTGGGGAGCGAGGATTTTCGGCGATCGAAAGAATTGGCATGCGACCGACGGCGGAGATCAACGGAATTACGGGAGGCTATCAAGGTCCGGGTCCCAAAACGGTTTTGCCCAGTAAAGCTTCGGCCAAGTTGACCTTTCGTTTGGTGCCGCACCAAGATCCCAAGGAGATTGCCGACCTCGTGGAGAGGGATTTGAAAAAGCGCTGTCCAAAAACGGTGAAGTTGAAGGTGACGCGTCACCACGGCGGCTTTCCCTATTTTTGCGACCCCACCAAAGGGTTCGGCCCGGCTGCTTCGAAAGCTTTAAGTCAGGCCTGGGGCGGCAAAAGGGTGGATTACCTTTTGGAGGGGGGAACGATTCCCATCGTGAGCGTGATCAAGAATGTATTGGGGGTGGAGACTTTGCTGGTGGGCCTGAGTTTGCCCGACTGCCGTGCCCACGGTCCAGATGAGACTTTTCCGCTCGAATACTTAGAGCGAGGAGCGAAGATGAATCAGGCTTTGTTGCGGGAGATTGCGGCGGCTTAAAGGGGATATATTTCCTCTAAATCTTTACCAAAGCTTTCAGCTTTTCGTGTAATTGCTTTAGACAAGGCATCACAACACCTGCGGAGGTTCCTTGGCGCAGCGGTTCGCCCCAGATCGAATCGAGTTCCACCGGTTTCTTGGCCAAATAATCGAGCAGGCTGGAAGGTTGGTAAGCGCCCATCTTTCTGGTTCGAGCAACTTCCTGCGTCGGGTGCTGAGGATCTTGAGGGAAGCCAAGTGCGGCCGAGGCCTGCATCACCTCATCCATCAGAGCGAGCGTTTCTTGGTATAACTTTGGATCCGCTAAAATCTGTGCGGTATCGATCCCTCCCGCGGTAATGGAGAGTCCGTTAAAGGGAATATTCCAGACCAGCTTATACCAACGCGCAGAGCCAACGGAGGGTGCCACGGAGCAGGTCAGCCCGGCCTTTTCGAACAGTGCGGCCAAAGATCGGGCCCGGGGGGTATCGCCCCCGGTCAGGTCGGAAAAGCGTATGTTTCCGCCCGACAGGTTGCGGGCAACACCGGGTTCAGGGCGGGAAACACAGACGTGGCAAACGCCGCAAAGGACACGCTCCTGACCGATGAGTGAGGCTAAAAACTCCTCGTTACCTAACCCATTTTGGAGCGTACAGACAGCGGTGTCCGCCCCGATCAGCGGCGGGAGAAGTTCGGCCAAAGAGGCATTGGCGGTAGTCTTGAGACAGACAAGAACGAGATCCACGGGGCCGATTTCCTGAGAAGTGGCCCAAGCGTTGACTTGGGGGAGATGAAAGTCACCTTGAGTGCAGCGAATTTGTAGGCCTTTGCTTTGCAGGTGAGCCAGGTCGCGGCGAGCCAGAAAAGAGACCGGCACCCCAGATTTGGCCAGCTTTGCGCCATAATATGTGCCCAAGGCACCCGAGCCCACGACAGCCGTTCGCGGGTGGCTCGAAAAGGTGAATTGAGGGCCGAGGGGCATAGGGGATGGTAATATATTTTGTGAGACAGCCCAAGCTTTGCCAACGATTGGGTAAACTTGCGCAAGGGAGGATTGAGTTTCACGGCGAGGAGTGGAAGATAGATCACAGCGTCGGGTCCATAGCTCAACGGTTAGAGCAGGGGACTCATAATCCCTTGGTTCCTGGTTCAAATCCAGGTGGACCCATCTTTTAGGTCGAAGGTGAAAGGCGGGAGGTGGAAAGGGTTGATTCACCGGTTGTCGACAGGAAAGGTGAATTGCCAAAAGTTTTTCGGGGCAAAGTGGTGCCAAGGCGGGCGATATTCCATTATGTCCATTCGGCTTCTTCTGTTTTTCTGGATTGGGCTAGCCCAAGAGGGGTGGGCCCAAGGCAGTGCGGCCAATCTGGCGGACGCGCAGGCGGGCATGGCGGATCAGTCGTGGCCGAAGAAGCCAGGAAACCAGACCAGTGCTTTTTCCGGGAAAATGATCACGCATAAGCAGATCGACATGCGGAGTTATGAGAAGGGCAAGGCCTTCTCCGGCGCTCGTCTTTATGAGGATCGAAAGGAGTCAGCCCTCGCCTCCACCCCACTTTGGGAGCAAGGGACATTAAAATATGACGGCCAAAAGTCGTCGTGGTCGGGCCGAAAGATGTCGGGAATGGATGGCAAGACGCATCAAGATTTCGGAGCGGGGAATGAGTCTGCTTGGCAAAAAAAGCAGGAGTTAGAAATGAAAAACGTGCCGAACAAGGCCAGCCCGGACTGGGCGACTCGGACAAGTTCCAGATTTCAGCGACCGGACGGATCGCTCGCGATGTATGAGGGTAGGCTGACCCGGGTTCGGGAGACGGTGGTGCGTCAAGACACGGAAACAGGGAGAGATTTAGGGGAGGGAAAAAAGGAAATGTTCGATCCCCACGAGGTCCAGAAACTATTGGAGAGCAAAGGCAGGACAGCTGACCCGCACCAAGCTGCGCCCGAGAAAGTGCCGATCAGGGCTGAATCCGCAGGGGCATTTCGGCCCGTAGTTGCGGGTAGTTCACCAAATTCGCCGTAATGGTGGATTCGCCAACGGGGACTTTTCCTCGGAGTGCTTGATAGGGAATGGTGAGTTGGTAGTTGAGGTGCTCACCCGCATTGAGGTAGCTGTAGCCGGCGTCTTGAGCGAACTCGTAATCCTCCGACCAGGTGTAGATCACTTTTCCTTCGGAGTCGCGGATGACCGCCTCGCACCGTTGGGCCGTCGGGAAGTATAGGGTGGAACCTTTATCCGACTCATTTTTCAGTGTGAATTTTAGGGTGATCTGGTCGTTTGGCTCGGGGTCGCGAATTCGGTCAAGTGAAAGTTCGGCGGGGGCGACTTCTAATCGGGTCTGATAGGATTTCAGATTTAGTTCATTGGCCCCTTCAAACCTTTTTTTGGAACCCTGCATAAAGAGGCCTCCTTTGATGAGGCCAGGGGCGGAAAGAAACTTGTCCGGTTGGGTGGTGCGGGAAGCGGTGTCGGAGATGTCGGCCGCGAGGGAGGAAACCAAGGGAAGGGCGAGTAAGCCAGCCAGTAGAAGTAATCTGGATGGGGGTAGATTCACGGTATTATCTTAGGCGGATTTCGATAAAATGACAAATCAGGTCGTTTCTTATGGCTGAATCGGATAGGGTGAAAAGCATGCGTTACGGTTGCAAGATCTTACCGGTTTTGGTGGGGTCATTCCTGTGGGTAGGGGCGGCGGAGAAGCCGCCCGTTTTGCTCCGGGTGCATTTACAGGCGCCGGAGGGGGCGAGGGGTCAAGCTTCTGTGCCGGTTACCCTGTTTCAGCCGAACGAAACGATTGCCATTCAGAGCTTGCCCGAGGTGACGGAGAGGGAGATTCGGCGAATTTCGACACGGGTGGACGGGACGGTTCTGGTGGAGTTCAACGATTTTGGGAAAACGAAGTTGGAGGTGGCCACGAGCACGGGGCGGGGTTTCATTTTGGTGGTTTTGGTGAATGGTCGGGTGGTCTATGCCCCACGCATCGATACCGTGATCAAGAACGGGTCGCTCCTTTTGCCGCCTGGATCGATTTTGCCGGCGGAGATCGAACAGGTGAACGGGGAGGTGAAGCAGGGTCAGGAGCAGCGGTTAAAGGATTTGGGCGGGGGGAAGTAAGGGGGTATTCGGCGAAAAGGAGAAGTTATTCAAAAAAAGGTGAAGGCGGTGGGTAGATAGTAGTGGACGAACGGTTTTTTCAAGCACAATAGAGGGCATGGGAAAAAACTACGGCTGGTGTCTTCTCGCTTTTTCGGTCGGGTGGGTGTCTATGGGTGGTGCTTCGGCACCCGATCCGGCAGGGCAGCAGGCGGCAGGGATTGTGGCAGGAGTCGAAAGTGGGGTAGGGGGTAAATTAGTTATTAATGAAAAGACAAGTCGGTTAGAGGTAAGGGACGAGCAGGGAAGTTTGGTCGATGAAATGGCTTTGGGATCTGCCGGCAAAGTGGTGGACGTGGCTGGACAAGAGTATCGATTAAGTTTTGGGAAAGATGAATTGGGGAGGCAATCAGTCTTGGTGCGTGCGGGCCCTGGGATGCGCAAGCCAATCACAGTTGAAATCTTGGGTAGAAAATCTGTATTATCTATTGAGGCATCTCTTCTGGTGACCATCGACAGAAAAAACCGGATCTACTACGAGCCATCGATTTGCGGAAACATTTATGTGATCAATAAGAAGAATGGGGTTTCCGAGGCTGTCAAACTTTAAGAGTCCGAATTTCGACGCGCTTAATCCGACAAATATTTGCCGGGGTTGAGGAGGTTTTTGGGGTCGAGGGTGCGTTTGATTTGGTTGTGCAGGAAGCGGAGGGCGGGGGTGGTAGCAGAGTTCCACCAAGGTTTCTTGGCCAATCCGATCCCGTGTTCCCCACTAATGACGCCGCCCATGGAGAGAACGCCACGGAACAGTTCGTCGAGGATTCGGTGCATATGACGATCGTCTGGCTTCGTTCCAACTGGGGCCATCAGATTGACGTGAATGTTGCCGTCCCCCGCATGACCGAAGCTGGAAATAGGAACGCCATACTTCTTTTGCAGGCGGGCGGTTAAGCGAAAGAGATCGACGACTCGACCCCGTGGGACGGTGACATCTTCATTCAGTTTCACGAGGCCCGTATCGCGCAGGGCGTAGCTAAAGCCTCGGCGAATTTCCCAGATCTTCTCACAGGCCGCGTTGCCGTGCGCCGTGACGATCTTGGAGGAGGAAGGGCGAAGAACTTTTGTGGCGGCGGCGAGCTCGCTTTTGACGGAGGAGGGCTGACCGTCAAATTCGACGATGAGCATTGAGTCGCAATTCGGGGTTTTGGGAATTGCCTTTCGGGCGGCGGCGAGGGTGAAAGGATCGGCAATCTCAAGGGCACAGGGTAGAAGTCCAGAGCTGAGAATCTTTTGGACTCCCGCCGCGGCTTTGGCGACGGAGGCGAACTCGGCCCGCAAACAGGAGCGGGTGGGTGGGAGTGGAATCAGGCGCAGGGTAGCCTCGGTAACAAGACCGAGCATCCCCTCGGAGCCGGTGAAGAGACCGATGAGATCGAAGCCAGTGCGGTTTTTGTGAGTGCGCCCGCCGAGGCGGACGATCGTGCCGTCGCCCAAGACAACTTCTAATCCTAAGACATAGTTGCGGGTGACTCCGTATTTCAGGCAACGGGGGCCGCCGGCGTTGGTGGCGATGTTTCCACCCAAGGTGGACTCTTTCAGGCTGGCGGGGTCGGGAGGGTAGAAAAGATTTCGGCGCATAGCGGCAGAACCAAGTTTGGCGGTGATGACGCCAGGTTGGACAACGGCCAAGCCATCCGCGGCGGAAATTTCCAAGATACGATTCATTTTCACGAGAGAGATGACGAGGCCACCACGGACGGGAACGCATCCGCCGACATAACCGCGACCCGCCCCTCGGGTGGTCACAGGAATCCGGTGGCGGTGGGTGAAGGTGAGAATTTTAGACACCTGGGCCGTGCTTTTGGGAAAGGCAACCGCATCTGGAAGGGAGGAGGCCACCCAAGCGTCGCTGGAGTTGGCTTGGAGGGTGGGGAAATCGAAGCGGAGTGTACCGCGGGGGAGGAGTCGAGAAAGTTGGCGGAGGTGGGATTTCATTTTCGGCGGCGATCGGCTAGCTCTCGGTTCACCTCTCGGTCCGACTGGCGTTTGATGAGGTCTTGGCGACGATCCCGATGGGTTTTACCGGTGCCGAGGCCGACGAGGATTTTGAAGCGACCATTTTTCAGGTAGCACTTGAGGGGGACGAGGGCGCGGCTGCCCTTTTTTTCGATTTGGCCGAGAAAGCGGATGATTTCGGTACGGTGCAGCAGAAGTTTGCGGGGGCGTTCGGTTTCGAGGTTGGCACGGTTTCCATGGCTGTAGGGGGCGATATGAAAGGAGTATAGCCAAGCTTCACCGTTTTCAATTTTTCCGTAGGCGTGGGCGAGGTCGCCCCCGCCCGCGCGAAGGGATTTAATTTCTGCGCCCGTAAGAACGATGCCGGCTTCGACCGATTCGGAGATGGCAAAGTTGTGCCCAGCCTTCCGGTTGTGGATTTCGATCGTTTTCAGGGTGCGTGACCCCGTGGCCCGAGCGGGCTTTAGGAGGACTTCTTGGCGCGGGTTTTACGCGCGGACTTATCGGGGGCGTCTTTGGAGGGGCCACCGAGAACTTCGTAGCCGAGCTTACCGTCGGCGACTTCGTGCAGGGCGACATCCATAAAGGTCATGCGGGGGGTGACGGCAATCATGGGGCGGTAGCCGAGTCCGAGCTGGCGGACACGTTTGGAGACCACATTGATGAGGATCTGTGGGCTACTGACTTTGGCTAGGGCTAGATTGACAAGTTCGCTTCGCATAAGGATTTGGGAAAGCTTTGCAACATGCCGGAAACAGAGGCATAGTGCAAGGACAAAACGGAGCGTAGCTCAGCTTGGTAGAGTACCAGCTTTGGGAGCTGGCTGTCGTGGGTTCAAATCCCACCGCTCCGACCCTCCTTCGCGCCTAACCCTATCGGGGAGGCGCTTCGGAGGGCTCCGCCCGAACAATTGAGTTTGGGAGGCGCTTCGGGGGGCTCCGCCCAAGGAACAACGAAGGAGGGTCGCCCTTCGAAGCTCTGCGAAAGCGAGCGAAGTAGGGCTTATAATGTTTGTTGAAAACAGTCTACCTGCTGAAAAGTTTATCGAATTCGAATCGGACCTATGTTGGGGTGACAACCGATTTTACCCGCAGGCTTGAAGAACATAATTCTGGCAGAGCACCTCATACGGCCCGCTTTCAGCCTTGGGAGGTCGTCGTGGTGGTTGAGTTTTCTGATGATGCGAAAGCGGATATGTTTGAAACTTACTTAAAGTCGGGGTCTGGTCATGCTTTTGCAAAGAGGCATTTTTGGTGATTTGACTTTCTATAGGCGAAAGAGGATTGGGCCAGGGGCGGGTGTGCGGTGGGTCAACGTCCCCACCAACCTTATCCACCATTGGGATTGCTTGCCCTAGGTTTTCTGAATATAACTTTCGTATGTCCTTACATCGTAGTTTACGTGCAGGCGGGTCGACGGTGGCGAAGCGTAATGTTCTTAAGCGTTTTGAACGGGTCACCTTGTTGAAGAAGCGTGGTCAGTGGAAGGCTGGAATGAAGTCGACCGGCCTGCCCAAAACCAAGCCCGAGTGATGCCGGCCGATCCCGCCCCCAGCGGGGAGGGGATGAGGCTCAACCGATATTTAGCCGCCGCCGGTTTGGGTTCGCGTAGGGGTTGTGAAATTCTCATCACCGAAAGACGCGTACGGATCAATAAACGACAGGCGGAAAGTCCGGCGGAGCGTGTTCCGGAAGGTGCTCAAGTCACGGTGGATGGTCGACCGATTCGCGCCTCGCAAGCGGTCGTCATCGCCCTGCACAAGCCAAGGGGAGTTGTTTGCACGGCTTCGGCCCAGGACAAGAGACCGATTATTACCGATCTGATGCCAAAATCGTTTGGAAGGCTTTTCACGGTGGGCCGATTAGATGCGGAGAGTGAGGGCTTACTGCTCCTGACCAATCAGGGCGATTTGGCGCAGCGACTGGCTCACCCCAAAAATAAGGTGGAGAAGGAGTATCGGGTGAAGTTGGATCGGGTACCGGATGTCGGGGCGATCAAGCAGCTGGAAAAGGGGGTCCGGTTGGAGGAGGGGATGGCGCGAGCGGAGCGGATTCAGCTTTTAGGAGGGAAGGAGGTGAGGATGGTTCTGCGGCAGGGCATGAAGAGACAGATCCGATTGATGTTCCGTTGCCTTGGTTTTACTGTGGAGAGGTTGAAACGGACACGGATCGGAGGGTTGGAGCTGGGCCAGCTGGTCCCAGGGGGATGGCGTGTTCTTTCGGGGTATGAGCAGAGGAAGTTGGAGGTGAAGACGTGAGGTCGGCCGGAAAGGGCAGATTTTCGTCTCCAGCGGACCCCAAGGCGGCGAAGTTCAGCCGATCGGTTCACTTTGACCAGCGGTTGGCCCGATATGATCTGAGGGGAAGCCGGGCCCACGCCACGATGTTGGGTCGGATCGGGGTACTGACACGAAAAGAGGTGGCGGCGATTGTGCGGGGGTTGGATGGGATGGAGCGGGAGATCGTGGCCGGAAAGTTTCGTTGGAAAGATTCCCTGGAAGATGTGCATATGAATCTAGAGGCGGCGTTGACGGAGCGAGTGCCGGCGGGGGCGAAGCTGCACACCGGAAGAAGTAGGAATGATCAGGTGGCAACCGATTTGCGGTTGTGGCTTCGAGACCAGATTGCGGGGGATCGAGAGGCCATCCGAACATTGCAGCGAGTTCTGGTGGGGCTGGGCGAAAAGAACCGGGAGGTGATTTTGCCGGGATACACTCATCTGCAGAGAGGGCAACCGGTGACCTTGGCGCACCATTTCTTGGCCTATGTGGAGATGTTGGAGCGGGATCATGGAAGATTGCTGGATGCGGCCCAGCGGGCGGATGTGATGCCCCTGGGCTCGGGGGCGCTCGCGGGGAGCACGCTGAAGTTAAATCGGGAGATGACCCGTAAGTTGTTAGGGTTTGGCTCAATTTCAAAAAACTCAATGGATGCGGTCGCGGATCGGGATTTTCTGGTGGAATATTTGGCGGCGGCGGCGCTGGTGGGGGTGCATCTCTCGCGGTTGGCCGAGGATCTCATTCTATTTTCCTCGGCGGAGTTTGGTTTCATGCGGTTTGGGGAGGCTTTCACCACGGGGTCGAGCTTGATGCCGCAAAAGCGGAATCCGGATATGGCGGAGTTAGTTCGAGGCAAGAGTGGCCGATTGATGGGGCATCTGGTTTCCCTACTGACGGTATTGAAGGGCTTGCCGCTGACTTATAATCGGGATTTGCAGGAGGATAAAGAGTGCGTCTTTGATGCGGCGGATACGTTGCGGAGCTCTTTGGAGGTAATGGCGGCCGCGGTGGATTCGTTGGAGGTGGATGCGGGGGCGTGTCTGTACGCGGTGAGCGCGCCGGAGCTGTTGGCGACCGATGTGGCCGATGCTTTGGTCAGGGCGGGGCTTCCTTTTCGGAAGGCGCATCAGGTGGTGGGGGCGGCGGTGAGGCAGGCGGAGGAGTCGGGCACGCGGATCGACCGATTGAGCGAGCAGGTGTGGGAGAGTCTGGCGCCGGGGATGGGTCGGTTGGCGGAGGAGATTTTGGCGGGATCTCCCTTGATGAGATTGAAGAAAGCTTTGCAGGCGAGAAGTGCGGTGGTGGGAGCGCCGAGTTTTAGCGGTGTTCAGAAAGAGCTTACGCAGTGGAAAAAAAGGCTGCGGTAAATCAAACGCGCCGGAGCGCTCCTTCGGCACCCGGAGGGGGTGGCCCGCCCAAGCGTTCGGGAAACAACCCGCATTTGGACATTCCTCCACGCACCCGAAATGTACTCATTGTCATTGCGTTGGCGGGAATGATTTGTGCGGTGATTGGGAGTTTGATGGCGGAAGAGGGCAAGGCAGTGGAGGCGGACAAGATTGTTCACTTTGTCGGCTATACGATGTTGGGGGGTTTGATGATCATGGGATTGAGACCCATGCTTTGGCCATTCGGGCTGATTATGGTGGCGGGGATGAGTGCGGCCTTGGAATTGATCCAGCCGATCTTTGGCAGAACCACCGACTGGTCGGGGGATTTTGTGACGAACTGCATGGCCGTGGGGGCCGGGGGAGCGGTTGGTACGATTGGAAGATTTTTGTGGTCGTACCTTCAAACCGAGGCAGTCAACGCGCAGATTCGAAAAGCGACGATTGGGTTTGCCGATGGGCAGGTGATTTTTCGGCAGGGAGATGCCAGCGATAAGTTTTATATTATTCGAAGTGGTCAGGTGGTGATTACGAGGGAGGCCAATGGGGTGACGAGTGAGCTGGCGAAAATCGGACCCGGAGAGGTAGTGGGAGAGATGGGTGTGTTGCATGGTTTGTCGAGAATTGCGACGGCGACGGCCAAGGGGAAGTGCTGGCTCTATGGAATGACCCTGCAAGATCTGGTGGATAAGAGGTCGGATGGGCAAGATCATCCGGGCAGTGTGGTCGCGCGGGTGTTGGCCCAGCGTTTAAAGAAATCGATGGAGAAGTTGGAGCAGGGGCAGAAGGAGTTTGGGATTGCCTTGGAGAGTGCTCAGGCGGCAGTGCAAGCGGCGAAAGCGGCTCAGCCGGTGGCGCGGGCGGCGAGTGGAAAGGGGCCGAGTGTTCAAGTTCAGATCAGGATGGGCTGGAGAAGCGGCGAGGAGGTGAGCTGGTCGGCAGATGAGAGCACCCACAGCTTGCCCTTGGCTTTCGGGGGCGCTCCTGGCCCGACGGGTCTCGCGGGGACCGAGTTAATTGTAGTGGAGGAAAGTGCGCCTCCGCGTTTGGGGCCTTTGCAGTTCTTGATTGAGGTGCGGGATGGGGTGGTGGTGTTGCGAGATGAGCAAAGTCCGTATGGGACTGAGGTGAGTGGAATTTCCATCGGAGCGGGAACAGGGGTGTCGCAGATCGAGTTGCCGGCGGGTGAGCACGTGTTGGTGGCAGGGGGTGAGGGGTCGCCTTATGTGATGGTTTTACAGATTCCGGCTGTCGGCTAGGAGGGCGAGGGCGCGCCGGTGCGGTGCGGGCAGGGTGGCAGAGGCAAGTTCCGCGGGGGTGTGCCATTGGCCGGTCAGCCGGGGTGGCGGCTGAGAAAGCTCATAAATGGAGGCAGTGATTTTAAAGCGGGTGAATGGGTAGGTGATTTGGCCGAGGAGTCGACTGGATTTGGGTTTGTGGGAGGAGGTGGGGAGAAGGGAGAGGGATTTCCATCGGTTGGCGGGGTGTTGGCGGGTTAGCCAGATGGAGCGGTGACGGCGGACGATGAGGATATTTTCGCGGAGAGAGGTGGGAGTGGGTCGAGTTTTTGGAGTTTGGGGGAGGTGGTGGCGAGAGGGGCAGATTTTGTTGAGAGGGCAGGATGGGCAGAGGGGATTTTTCGGAAGGCAGATGAGGGCACCTAACTCCATCAAGGCTTGGTTATGGGTGCCGGGGTCCTTTTGGGGGACAAGGGTAGCGGCGGCGCCACGGAGTTGAGAAAGGGAGGGGGATTGGTGCCGGCGGGCGAGGAGTCGACCCAAGACGCGGGCGACGTTTCCGTCGAAGGCGGGTGCGGGAACATGGAAAGCGATACTGGCGATGGCGCCGGCGGTGTAGGGGCCGATTCCAGGCAGTTGTTCCAGTCTTTTGGGGTCGGATGGAAGTTGGCGACTGGGAAGGCGGAGAACGGCTTTGGCCAGAGCGTGAAGGCAACGAGCCCGACGATAGTAACCGAGCCCCTCCCAGTGGCGGAGAACGTGGGATTGGGGGGCGCGGGCGAGGGCGGACCAGGTGGGAAATCGACGTAGCCAACGATGGTAGTAGGGAAGAACGGTGGCGATACGGGTTTGTTGGCACATGAACTCGGAAACGGCGATATGGTAAGGCGTGGGCGAGGCGCGCCAGGGGAGTGGTCGTTGATGGTGGCGGAACCAGCGGTGGAGGAGGGGTAAAGCGCGTTGGATTTTAGAATCGATGAGTGGGCGGGAGGACCTAGGGTGCAAAGACATGGCGGACACGATGTTTACCCATAAGTTGACCGAGGCCCAAGTCTTGCGCTTGCGGGAAACGGTAACGGAGAAGGGATTTGTGATGGGGCCGCTGGAGTACGGGCACTTTTCGGCACGAAAAGGAAAGTGTGTCTTGCAGATGTATCTAAGTGGGAAGTTGGTGGTGGCAGGGAAAGAGGCGCGGGAGTTTATCGAGTTTGTCTTGGAGCCGGAGATTTTGGGGGAGGCACGGTTGGGGTATGAAAAAGTGCGGAACCCAGAGATGTATCAACCCCACTTTGGCATTGATGAAAGTGGGAAAGGGGATCTGTTTGGGCCGTTGGTGGTGGCGGGAGTGTATGTCGATGAGGACACGGCGGATCGTCTGGTTGAGATCGGGGTGAGGGACAGTAAAACGATCACGACCGATAAAAAAATCGGTGAGTTAGCGGACGAGATTCGTCAGACGGTGCGGGGCGGGATGGAGTTAGTGGCGATTGGGCCGGCGCGATACAGCGAGCTTTACAAAAAGTTTGGCAATTTGAACCGAATGCTGGCTTGGGCCCACGGAAAGGTGATTGCGAATTTGCACGCGAAGGTGCCGAGTTGTCCACGAGCGCTATCGGATCAATTTGGTAATCCGCGATTGATCGAGGGAGAACTGCGAAAGCAGGAGGTCGAAATTCAGTTAGAGCAAAGGACAAAGGCGGAAAGTGATATTGCGGTGGCGGCGGCAAGTATTCTCGCGCGAGCCGAGTTTGTGCAGGCGTTAGGCAGGCTTTCGATGGAGGCGGGGGTGGAGCTAGCGAGAGGTGCGGGAGCAGGGGTGAAAAAACAAGCGAGTGAGATTTATGAAAAGCAGGGAAGAAACGGGTTGGCTAAGCTGTGCAAAACACACTTTCGAACTTTTGCGGAGGCAGTGGGGGATCCGGTGGCGCCAAAGGTCGATTGGAAAAAAGGAAAGGGTTAAAGAGGTGAATTCCCTACAGGAAATGCCTAAATAACTGACCGGTAAAATTTTACTTGGATGCCTTACGGAAAGTGCCTACATATAGCGAGATATGGAAAACCTGACCAAAAGAGACCTGGTGGTACGGATCAGTAATGAGACCAATCTCGTCCAACAAGACGTGTTAAAGGTCATCCAGTTTACGCTGGATCACATCAAGGAGTCCCTGCTGAAAGGGGACGCAGTCCAGCTGCGTAACTTCGGGGTGTTCGAAATTAAGATCCGTAAAGCACGAGTCGGTCGGAATCCGAACAAACCGGAAACGGACGTACCGATTCCGGCCCGAGCGGTGGTGAAGTTCAAGGCGGGTAAGGAGATGAAGGCGGAATTGATTCGCAATTCCACCAAGTTGGCATCAATTGTCTCCGCCGCAGGGAACAGTTCATCCTCGGCGGAGTCTTGACCGAGCGCTCCGGGGGCGGAGCGACAGAATGACGGGTCAACCCCTCCCGGGGTTTAGGGATTTTTTTCCCCCAGAGCATGCGGCTTTGCGGGTAATCTTTCAGGCGTGGCGTGAGGCATCGCGGTGCAGTGGATTTACGGAGTATGAGGGGCCTGAGTTAGAGTCTTTAGAGTTATACACGGAGAAGTCGGGCGAGGAGATTGTTGGGCAATTGTACCACTTTCAAGACAAGGGAGAGCGGGAGGTGGCTTTGCGTCCGGAGATGACCCCGACCTTGGCGCGGATGGTCGCAAGCCAGCATCGGAATTATCGCAAGCCGATCAAGTGGTTTAGCCTTCCGAGGTTGTTTCGTTATGAGCGACCGCAGAAGGGGCGGCATCGGGAGCATTACCAGTGGAATTGCGACATCGTGGGGGAGAAAAGCGTGATGGCGGAAGCGGAGTTGATTGGAACGCTGTGCTTGGGTTTGTCTCTGTTGGGTTTGAGTGCGAAGGATGTGGTCGTGAAAGTGAGCGATCGAAGCTGGTGGGATTCATTTTTAGAAAAGGAGGGAGTGGGGGAGGCGGAGAGACCTGGAGTTTTACGGGCGTTGGACCGGATGGAGGGCGCGACGCCGGAGCAGAGGCGGGAGAAGTTGGGAGGGTTAGCGCCGGCGGTGGAGGCGGTGTGGCAGGGGAGAAGTGAGGACTCCGAGGCCGTCCAGGGAGTGCACCGTGGGGTCAAAGGATTGGGGTATGGGGATTGGTGCGAGACCGATTATCGGGTGGTACGCGGGTTGGCCTACTACACCGGAGTGGTTTTCGAAGTGCATGATCGGGCGGGAAAGTTGAGAGCGGTGGCGGGGGGAGGGCGGTATGATGGATTGCTGAAGCGACTGGGTGGGGAGGATTTGCCGGCGGTGGGATTTGGAATGGGAGACGCTGTCTTGGCGGAGCTTTTACGAGAGAAGGGGATGTCGACGCCCTCGGCGGGCGGGGCGGAGATCTTTGTCGTGGCGGAGAGTGCGCAGCAGGAAATGGCTTGGGACGTGGTGGGGCAGTTGCGGCGGAGTGGATTTTCGACCGATTACGATCCTGGAGCAGGCAAGTGGGGCAAACAGTTGGAGATGGCGGAGGCCAAAGGGGCGCGCTGGGCTTTATTGGTGGGGCGTGAAGTGGGGGAGGGAAAGTTAGGAGTGAAGGAGTTGGCGACGCGAAAGCAGTCGGAGATTCGTTGGCGCAAGGATGCGGCTGGAAAGATTTGCCTTGAGCCGACCCCGGGGGAGTGGGCGAAGGTGTTGTGAGCATGAAACGCACTCACACTTGCGGGGGACTTCGAGCCAAAGATGCCGGCCAAAAGGTAAGTTTGGCGGGTTGGGTATCGGGCCGGCGGGATCATGGGGGTGTTATTTTTATCGATCTACGGGATCGAGAGGGGCTGTCGCAGGTGGTGTTCAATCCCTCGATGGCGGGAGAAATCTCGGCATTGGCACACACCTTGCGGGCGGAGTTTGTCGTGCACGTGGAGGGTCAGGTTTCTCCCCGGCCGGAGGGAACGAAGAATTCGGCGCTGGCCACGGGGGAGGTGGAGGTGTTGGCGGAAAAACTGGAGATTTTGAATGTGAGCGAGACCCCTCCTTTTCCTTTGGATGAGGCCGGAGTGAATGAGGACTTACGATTACGATATCGATATTTGGATCTGCGAAGGCCTGAGATGGCGCACGCTTTGCAAGCGAGACACCGAGCCGCTCTGGCCATCCGGCACCATTTGAGTGAGCAAGGATTTTGGGAGATTGAGACACCGATTCTTTTTAAGAGCACCCCCGAAGGAGCGCGGGAGTATTTGGTGCCTTCGCGGCTGAATCCAGGGAAGTTTTATGCGCTGCCGCAATCGCCACAGCAGTTTAAGCAGCTGCTGATGGTGGGTGGGGCCGAGAAATATTTTCAGATTGCTCGCTGCTTTCGGGACGAGGATCTGCGGGCAGATCGCCAGCCAGAATTTACCCAAATTGATATCGAGATGTCGTTTATCGGGCGGGAGGACATTTACCGGTTGATTGAGGGGTTGATTCAGCGCGTCTGGAAAGAGGTGAGTGGGATTGAGATCTCGACGCCCTTTCCTCGGGTTTCTTTTCGGGAAGCGATGGAGACGTATGGGGTGGACAAGCCCGATCGTCGCTATGGGATGAAGTTAACCGATTTTACGGAGGTGTTTCGCGGATCCACCTTTAAGGTTTTTCAGTCGGCGGTGGCTGCGGGCGGGGTCGTAAAAGCTTTCAACGCCAAAGGTTTGGCCTGCATTACGGCGGGTCAGATTGAGGATTTAACCAATCTAGCAAAGGCGCACGGGGCGAAGGGTTTAGCCTGGATTAAAGTGGAGCAGGGGGAGTGGAAATCTCCGATTGTGAAATTTTTCAACGAGGGGGAGAAGAAGGCTTTGACGGAGAAGTTGGCGGTGGAAGAGGGGGATCTTTTGCTCTTTGGGGCGGACCAGTGGTTGGCGGCGTGTGAGGTGTTGGGTTTCGTTCGAATACGTTGCGCGGAGTATCTCGAAAAACTGGGCAAGTTAACGCTGGACGCAAAGAAGTTGGATTTTCATTGGGTCGTGGATTTTCCCCTCCTGCGGAAAGATCCCGAACATCCAGCTTTGGTCGCGAGTCACCATCCTTTCACCGCCCCAGTGGAGGAAGATATCCCTTTGCTGCAGAGCAATCCAGAAAAGGTGAGGGGTCAACATTACGACCTTGTCTTAAACGGGGTGGAGTTGGGAGGTGGGAGTATTCGGATTCATCAGGGCAAAGTGCAGGATCAGATGTTTCGAGAAATTCTTAAAATCCCGCCCGAAATCGTTTCGAGTCGGTTTGGCTATATGATCGAAGCGCTGCAATTCGGGGCACCGCCACATGGAGGCATCGCGCTGGGATTTGATCGTTTGATGGCACTTCTTTTGGGGCAGGCGAGCATTCGGGATGTCATTGCCTTTCCCAAGAATGCTCGCGGCCAAGATGTGATGAGTGGGGCGCCGGCGGAGGCCACGGCAAGGCAGTTAAAGGAGATTCACATCAAGAGCGAAGGGCCTGCCCCAGGGTAATTCGGTCGCTTGCGAAAGTAGGGGAGTTCGCTATGCTGGACTAATGTCAAACACGGCCAAACCTAAAATTATTGCGTATCTGAAACCTCACTGCGGATGGAGTCGCGGGGTGAGAGCGGTGATGGAAAAGTATAACCTTCCTTTTGAGGATCGGGATATTTGGAACGATATCCATCAGCGGGTAGAGATGATCCAGAAAAGCGGCCAAGAGCTCTCTCCTTGCGTGGAGATTAACGGGAAGATGTTAGCGGATGTGAGTGGGGACGAGGTGGAGGCGTGGATGTTGGAGCAAAAACTAGTCCAATCTAGCGGAGGGCAGGTGGCTGTGCCTACCGATCGAGGCTGTTCGGACGAGGAGCACGCGGCGCAGAGGGGCGAGATCCCAGTTCATTTCAAAGGGTAGAATGATTCGACTCTTATTCGCTTGTCTGGCTCTTGGATCTACGGGGCTGGTGGCGGAGGAGGTGAAGCCCGCCACGGTGATTTCCGCGGCGGAAGCGGCCCAGCAAGTCGGGCAAGAGGTTACGGTAAAAGGCAGGGTCGAAGGTCAGAGGACGAGTAAGTCTGGGCACACTTACATCAACTTTGGGGGCAAGTACCCCAATCATGTCTTCAGCTGCTTCTTGAGCGCAAAAAACTTTTCTGAGCCTGTCCCATCTTTTGCGGGCAAAGAAATTGAAGTGACGGGAGTGATCACGATGTACGAGTCAAAACCTCAGATGGAGATCGATTCCTTAAGCCAGATTCGGGTTTTGGAAGAGTCCCCGACCGAAACTCCGACGCCAAAGCCAAGCGAGCCTGCATCTTGAGGTTGCGGGTGAATTTTTGGGCGATTCCGATTGCCCTCGGACGGCAAACCCGCGTATGTTCAACGCGATGCCCACAGAGATTGAGACCCAAGAATTAGACAAAATGGACGACGTCTCTGATCTCGATCCCAAGGCACAGGAAAAAATAAAACCTCTCGTTCCGAAGGCCTACTGCCGTCACCGGAGTTGGGGTGTGGGCCAGATCGTAGAGAAAGACGATGCCCTCGGCGCTTTCCTCATCGATTTTCGCACCAAAAAAGGGCACTCGATGGAGTTTGGCTATGCCGCGGAAGCACTGAAGCATTTGCCCGACGAGCATTTTGAAGCACGGATTTTGCGTGAGCCTGAGACGATCCGAACCATGGCTCGGGATCAAGTAGCAGATCTTCTTAAATTAGTGGTGGAAAGCTTGGGTAAAGAGGCAACGGTGGCTCGCTTGGAAGAGTCGATGGTGCCGCACCTTTTCGCGGCGGATGGATGGAAGAAATTCTGGGAGGCAGCCAAGAGGGCGATGAAAAAAGATCCTCGTTTTGTCATTCCGGGCAAGCGACATGAGCCGATCCAGTACATGGAGTCGGCTCCTGAATCGAAAGGGGGTGGCATCGAAGAGCTGCGTGAGGCGGTCGGCGCGAAGCGGGTTATTGAGGTTTTAGAAAAGCTGCAAAAAAACAAAAGTAGCGGGGACTTTAAGGCCATGGCGGAGGAGGCGTTCCGATTGGTCGATGCGGCCGCCCAGAAGATTCCGAAAAGTCAGATCAGCCAAGTAGCCGAGTTGGCTTTGGCGCGTTCGGAGTTTGCCCAATCGGCCGGGCTTCCGACTGAGATCGGTCCGGTCCTCAAAGGCATTCTTCCCAGTGAACCTCATCGGATGGCGAACGTCATTGAGGCGCTGCCTGCGGGCAAAATGCCGCGGTTCGCCGAGTTGGCTTGTTTGCAACTAGGGGAAAGGTGGACCGAGCTTTTCTTTGCCCTTTTACCTAGGGCGTCCGGTCGACTGATGGATGCGATTACCGCGCGATTTAAAAAAGCGAATCGGCTGGCTGAGCTCGAGGGTGCCTTGGATCGGCTTTTGCGGGAACGCTTAACTCACCCCGATCTCATCGTCTGGCTTTGTCGCAATCGGACGGGGGAGTTGGCCAAGTTGGCCAATCCATCTCTCTTTTTGACCGCACTGAATGTTTTAGAAAAAGAGCAGCTCTCGGAGTCCAGTCGAGGCTCTCGTCTCCGGGATCTTCTATTAGAGGACAAAGAACTCATTCGGGATTTATTGGCCCCTTCCTCGCCGGAAGAGGTTCGGGATGTGACGCGTTCGGCGTTGGCCTCGACCGCGTTTGAGGAGCTGGATAAGCGTTCGCTGATCGGGGCGCTCGTGAAACTTTATCCGCAAGTGGGTTCGATGGTGGCAGGGGAAAATCGCACCACCGTGGTCGAGGCTCCCATTGTGAGTTGGGAGAGTTTGGAAAAGAGGAAGTTAGAATTAGAGGAGATCACCACGAAAAAGATTCCGGCGAACAGCAAGGAGATCGGGGTGGCGCGTTCCTACGGGGATTTGAAAGAGAATCATGAATTTAAAGCGGCCAAAGAGATGCAGGCGGTTCTGATGAGACGGAAGTTGGAGTTGGAGGCGATGATTGTCTCTGCCCAAGGGACCGATTTTAGCGGGGTGAAGGGGGATGAGGTCGCGATTGGTACGGTAGTGGAGTATGAGAGTGCGGAGGGTGGCGAGAAAAAGACGGTAACGATTTTAGGGGCTTGGGATAGTGATCCTGAAAGAGGCATTCTTTCTTACCAAACGGCGGTGGCACAGGCTTTGGTTCGGCGCAAGGTGGGTGACACGGCCGAACTGCCGAGCGAAAAGGGTCCGAAAACGGCGGTAACCATCCGCTCCATTCGGCCCTTTAAGAGCTAGTCCCTCGAGGCCCCCCGGTTACCTATGAAAACGAAAATTCGTAGCGTGATGGCCCGGGAGGTGATCGATTCCAGAGGCAACCCAACGCTCGAGGCAGATGTTATTTTGGAAGGTGGGGTGATGGGATCTGCGATGGTGCCCAGTGGAGCCAGCACGGGGATTCATGAAGCATTGGAGTTAAGGGATGGGGATGCGAAACGGTATGGCGGCAAAGGGGTGCTGCAGGCGGTTGCCAATGTGAAAACGAAGATTGCCCCGGCGCTGGTGGGCCGAGATGCGGCCGACACGCGAGGCGTGGATCGGATCATGATTGATTTGGACGGAACAAAAAATAAAAAATCTTTGGGGGCGAATGCGATTCTCGGAGTTTCTTTGGCGGCGGCCCGGGCGGCGGCCTCGGCCCACGGTCAACCCTTGTACCGCTGGTTGGGGGGCGAAAAGGCAACCGTGCTGCCTGTTCCTATGGCCAACATTATCAACGGGGGCGCACACTCGGATGCGCCGATTGATTTCCAGGAGTTCATGATTGTCCCGAAGGGGCTGCCCTCATTTCGGGAGGCGTTGCGTTGTGGGGCGGAAATTTTTGCGACGTTAAAGAAAATTTTGCACGATCGAAAGCTAGGGACAGCGGTCGGGGATGAGGGTGGTTTTGCGCCGAGGTTGGAGTCGACCGAGGCGGCACTTGGGGTGATCGCGGAAGCGGTGGAGAAAGCTGGCTACCGTTTGGGGGAGCAGGTCTTTTTTGCCCTGGATGTGGCCAGCAGCGAATTTTTCGACAGCAAAACGAAAGAGTATGTTTTTAAGAAGTCGGATCAGAGGCGTTTGAAGGCGAGTGAATTGGTCGACTTTTATGTGGGGCTCCAGAAGAAGTATCCGATTCTTTCGATCGAGGATGGAACAGCGGAGGAGGATTGGGACGGATGGAAGATCCTGACGGAGAAGATGGGGGCCAATACACAGCTGGTCGGGGATGATCTTTTCGTGACGAATGTGGAATTTTTGCAACGCGGGATTCGAGAGAAGATCGCAAACTCGATTCTGGTGAAGGTTAACCAGATTGGCAGTTTGAGCGAAACTTTGGAGGCGATTGCGTTGGCGCGGTCGGCCGGCTATTCGGCCGTAATGAGTCACCGAAGCGGGGAGACGGAAGATTCGACGATCGCCGATCTCGCGGTGGCCACGAACGCGGGTCAGATCAAAACGGGTTCCTTTTCGCGGTCCGACCGACTGGCAAAATATAATCGCCTTTTGAGAATCGAGGAGGAACTTGGGGACAAGGCGATTTATGGCGGGCAACTCAAGACTGTTTGATCCTCGTGGGGTAGGGCAGGCACGTGCCCAGGGACACTATTGGCGCGTTCTCCAGCCTTGGGCTTATGCCATGGTGGGACTGCTTTTTGTGGCGATTGTTTTGGCGCTTTTTTATCCAGCTTGGAAAAAAGGGGAAACGATCAAACTGTCGGCGGCAAAAATGCAGCGCGAACTTGAAGAAAAAAAGCAGGAGCTGGCAGATCTTCAGGATGAATCGACCCGCCTGAAAGATGATCCCTATACCGTGGAGAGGATCTCGCGCGACACCTTGGGAGTCGCCAAGCCGGGGGAGGTGATTTTTAAATTTCAACCCTATCCAACGAATGCGATTGGGCCGGGGGAGGGTAAAAAGCAGGGGCGTAGTTCGGAGGCGATGAGAAAACCATGAGTGAGGCCATTCGAGTGGCGGTCACTGGGGCAGCGGGCCAGATCGGCTATGGGCTGGTCTTTCGGATTGCTTCGGGTGGCCTTTTCGGACCTGACCAGAGAGTTCGGCTACAGCTGTTGGAGGTTCCTCCGGCCGAGAAAGCTTTGCAGGGGGTGGTGATGGAGCTGCGGGATGGGGCCTGTCCTTTGGTGGAGGAGATTGTGGCCACGACCGATCCAAAACGTGCTTTTGAAGGGGCGAACTGGACCCTCTGTGTGGGGAGCATTCCGCGCAAGCCAGGGATGGAGAGGGCAGAGCTGTTGGGGCTGAATGGAAAGATCTTTGTCCAGCAGGGCAAGGATTTGGCCGAAGTGGCGGCCTCTGATGCGAGAGTTTTAGTGGTGGGCAATCCCTGTAATACGAATGCCTGGATTGCGCAACAGTCGGGCAAGGGACTACCGGCGGATCGCTGGTTTGCCATGACGCGGTTGGATGAGAATCGGGCCAAGGCGAGACTGGCGGAGAAAGCGGGGGTTTCCGTGCGGGAGGTGGATCGGTTGGCCATTTGGGGAAATCACTCCACCACGATGTATCCTGATTTTACGAATGCGCGAATTGGAGGAAAGGTGGCTACCGAGGTAATACCGGATCGGAGCTGGTTGGAGGGGGATTTTCTGATCTCTGTCCAGCAGAGAGGGGCGGAGGTGTTAAAGGCGCGGGGGTTATCGAGCGCCGCGAGTGCGGCGCACGCGGCGGTGGATACGGTGCGAACTCTGCATATGGGAACACGGCCGGGCGACTGGACCAGCGTGGCCGTTTCCTCAGATGGAAGTTATGGAGTGCCGAAGGGTTTGCTGTGCTCTTTTCCGATTGAGGCCTTGGGCAAAGGGAAGTGGAAGATTGTCCAAGGGGTACATTTGGATGAGTTTGGCAAAAAGAAGGTTGCGGCGACGGTGGCGGAGTTGGAGGAGGAGAGGGCGGCGGCCTCGACGGCGTTGGGTTGGTAAAAAAATTCTTGGGGTAGATTCGGTGGGGCAGGTATCTTTTTTGTGCTAATTTGGCATTCGAATTTTGCAGACATCTGGGCAAGAGAGGGAGCTTCAGGCACTGCGTGGGACGCTAGCTTTCGAGCGGTTGGTTTCCCAAAGTGCGGCGGGAGGGGTGTATTCATGTGGGGAGTGGCCCGAATCGGCCCAAGTGTTGCTGGCAGTGGCTTTGGCTCACTATCGAAGGGGGCGGGGCTGGTTGGTGGTGGTGGAAAGTGTGCGCGAGCAGGAGGAGATGGCGGCGGAGTTGGAGGCTTGGGGGGAAAAACCACTCCTGATACCGGAAATGCATCGAGGCGGGGAGGGGGTTCGGCCGGATCCTGATTTGGAGGCAGAGTGGTTGGGAGCGTTGGGAACGTTGGTCGGGAAAGAGAGGCCGGCACTATTGATCGTGACGCAGGGTGTGTTGCGGGCCAAGCAACCCGACCCAGAGACAGTACGAAAAGGTCTTTGTAAGATTCGGGTTGGGGAGGAGTTGGATCCGCTTCAGTTGGTCGAGGATTTAGTGCGAGCGGGATATCGCAGCGTGGGCACGGTGACGGAGCGGGGTGAGGTGGCGCGGAGGGGTGGAATCGTCGATCTGTTTCCCACCCAATCGGATGTGCCGGTACGAATGGAGTGGGGTGGGGATCGATTAGAGTCGATTCGACAGATCGATCTGCATGAGCAGGTGGGCGTGGGGGAGGTGGGAGAGGTGACGATATTTCTGGGTCAGGCTGGGCAAATGAGTTGTCGGAGTGACTTTCGGGAATATTTAGGGGATGGCTGGGGAACATTGACCTGCATGGCGGAGGGCGAGGGGCAAAGATTGGAGAATCCTTTTACCCGGCATGGATTGGCCAGCGAGCCGATGCGCGATGCGGGGTTGGCCGAGGCGAGGAGGCGTCGGGTTGGGGCGGAGGTGAAGGCATGGTTGGCGCGCGGGTGGAGGGTGGTGCTCTCAGGGATCAATGAAGGTGAATCGGACAGATTGAAAAGTTGGTTGGAGGAGTGCGGATTATCCAAGGAGGAGGTGGGCAAACTCGAGTTCGTCATATCGGGTTTAAGCAAGGGGATCGCTTGGCCGGAGGCGAAGTGGGTGATTTTAAGCGGAGCTGAGATTTTGGGGCGGACGGAAACCGGGCGGGGGTATCGGAGAGGAAAAAACCTTGCGGGGGAGAAGTGGAAGCGGCCCGTGTTCGACTCCGGGGAGCTGAAACTGGGTGATTATGCGGTGCATTTGCAGCATGGGGTGGCGATCTACGAGGGGTTAGGGGATAAACCAGGCGGATTGGGGCAGTGTCTGCTGCTCCAGTACGCCAATGGTGGCCGACTTTATGTGCCGGTGGAGGAGTCGTACTTGGTCTCGCGGTATGTGGGAGTGGGAAAGAAGCGACCCACACTGGATACACTGGGAGGCGGACGATGGGAAAAAGCCAGAGCGAAAGCGGAAAAAGCGGTGGAGGAGTTTGCGGCAACGCTTCTGCGCACGGCGGCGGAGCGGGAGGCGCTTCCGGGAGTGGCCTTTCCGGCGGACCATGAGTGGCAAGGAAAGTTTGAGGCGGAGTTTGTCTACGTACCGACCGGGGATCAGGAGAGGGCCATTACCGAAACCAAGGCGGATATGGAGAGAACGAGGCCGATGGATCGTCTGATTTGCGGCGATGTGGGCTACGGAAAAACGGAGGTGGCGATTCGGGCGGCCTTTAAGAGTGTGATGGCGGGTAAACAGGTGGTGATTTTGGCGCCGACCACCGTATTAGCGCAGCAACACGCGAGGAACTTGCGAGAGAGGTACTCCGATTGGCCGATCGTGGTGGAGGAGTTAAGCCGGTTTCGGACGGTGGGCGCGCAGAGGGAGGTGGTCAGGGGGGTGGCTGATGGCCGGGTAGATGTGGTAGTTGGGACGCACCGGCTTTTATCGCCCGATGTGCATTTTCATCAGTTGGGGCTGGTGGTGATTGATGAGGAGCAGCGTTTTGGGGTAAAGCAGAAGGAGAGGCTAAAAGAGCGCTTTCGCCGAGTGGATGTGTTGACTCTTTCGGCGACGCCCATTCCGCGGACGCTCTATCTTGCGATGCTGGGGGCAAGGGATCTAAGCCAGATTGAGACTCCTCCGCCAGGGAGGCACCCGATTGAAACGGTGGTTGCGGAGTATGATGAGCGGCTGATTCGAGATTGGATCAAGAGGGAGGTGGATCGCGGCGGGCAGGTCTACTATTTACATAATAGGATTGCGGCGTTGCCGAGCCTAGCCGCCAAGTTAAGGCTGCTCTTCCCGGGAATTCGGGTGGCGATTGCGCACGGTCAGATGGGGGAGTCGGAATTGGAAGATGCGATGGGCAAGTTTGTTGGGGGGAAAGCGGATGTTCTTTTATGCACGACCATTATTGAGAGTGGATTGGATATTCCCAATGCGAATACGATCATTCTAGATCGGGCGGATCGCTTTGGGTTAGCGGACCTTTACCAGTTACGAGGGCGGGTGGGGCGGGCTCTGCACCGGGCGTATGCTCTGCTCCTCGTCCCGCGGGAGCGTCGAAAAGGGGAGGCGGGAGAGCGGGTGGAGGCTTTGCGGCTGCATGGGGGGTTGGGAGCGGGGTACCGAATTGCGATGCGGGATTTGGAGATCCGAGGCGCGGGCAACCTTCTCGGGACGGAGCAGAGCGGACACGTGGCGGTGATTGGATTTGAGTTGTACTGTCGCCTCCTACGATCCGCCGTCGCGAGGATGAAAAAAGGGGAGTGGCGACTGCCGCCGAACGTGAATTTGCGGTTGGATTTTCTGACCTTACGAGCGGCCGAGGTGGCGGAGGGGAGAGCAGGGGCCTTTCTGCCTGCCGAATATATTCCTGAGGTTCGGGAGAGGATCGAGGCCTATCGGGTCGTGTCGGAGGCGGGAAGCTTCAAGGAGTTGGGGCGAATTGCGACTCAGTGGAGGGATCGATATGGGCCTTGGTGGGTCGAGGTAGAGCTGCTGTTGGCGTACCATCGGGTGCGCGTCGCCGCAGGGTTGGGCGGGGTAACGAGGTTGGAGATAGAGGGGGAGAAGATCCGGGCATGGAAGGGTTTGGAGTTAGAGATGGTGGGGTCGAAACTGCCTCGTTTGACCGGTCAAA
>FLOH01000665.1_pt1 | contig 66419 bp, 57 predicted proteins | sample 756751 | NCBI WGS metagenome assembly FLOH01 (sample SAMEA4026879, study PRJEB14308) | marine metagenome | biome: coastal water; material: water | depth 74 m
TGTCGTAACAACATATATATCAGTATATTAAACTAATACAAGATACAAAAAAGGAGTAGATAAACTTGCGTTTCTACTCCTTTTTTTTAAAAATTTAAGCCTTAAATGACTTTTTCAGTGGCCTCACATTTGTTCGGGTTTTTTTTGTTAAAAATAGATGCTGCATTGAAACTTATTTATAGCTTTGCGCCTTATAAATACTGATTCTATATAAATGAATATTACTCATAAATTAGTTATTATACTTTTATGTATAGCTACATCAATTAATGCACAAAATAATGTTGATACTATTAAATTAAAGGAAGTCTCAATTGCTTCAAATAGAATTTCATTACCTTTTTCTAAAACTTCTCGTACAATTACACTAATCACATCTGAAGATATTGTTAAATCTTCAGCTACAAATGTTGCTGATTTATTACAAAATTTTGCAGGTATTGATGTCAGACGACGCGGGATTGATGGTATGCAGTCAGATTTATATATTAGAGGTGGAAATTTTGATCAAACATTAGTTCTTATAGATGGTGTAAAAATGGATGATGCTCAAACGGGTCATCATTCTATGAATGCAATTTTATCTTTAGATAATATTGAAAGAATAGAGATATTAAAAGGCCCTGCAGCTCGTATTTACGGTCAAAATGCATTTACAGGAGCAATTAATATCGTTACTAAAAATGTGATTGATAATTCATTAAATGTAAATTTAAATTATGGTTCCTATAACAATAAAAAAGGAGAAACATCTTTTAGTCAACAATTTGAAAATGGAAGTGTATTAGCTTCATTGAGTTATCAGAAATCTGATGGATACAGATTTAACACAGATTTTGAAAACACCTCAGCTTTTTTAAAATCTAACTTTAAAAATTACAATCTTATTACCTCATTTACGCAACGTAAATTTGGAGCAAACGGATTTTATGCAAGTCCGTTATATATAGACCAATATGAAGAAACACAAACTAGTTTAGTTGCTTTATCAACATCTTATAATACTAAATCAGTAATTATTAAACCTAGATTGTACTGGAGAAGAAACCAAGATATGTATTTGTTTTTACGTGAAAATCCAGCGTATTTTAGAAATTTACACATTTCAAATAAATTAGGTGCAGAAACTAACGTTGTTTTTAATTCAATTCTAGGGAAAACTGGTGTTGGTATAGATGTTTCAAGAATATTTTTAGTGAGTAATAATTTAGGAGATCATAATCGTACTGCAATTACTGGGTTTTTAGAGCAGCGTTTCGAATTGTTAGAGGGTAATTTAGACATTACCCCGGGTGTTGCCATAAGTTCTTATTCTGATTTTGAAACCAAGGCATTTCCAGGGTTAGATGTTGGATTTCGTTTATCTGACAAAATAAAGTTTTATGGAAATATTGGTTATACCTACCGTGTTCCTACTTTTACAGATTTATTTTATGTAGGGCCAACAACATTAGGGAATCCTAATCTAAAATCGGAATCTGCATTGTCTGAAGAAATTGGGTTTAAATACACCACATATAATATTCAATTTAATATTGCTTTGTTTCATCGTAAATCAGATAACTTGATTGATTGGACTAAAGATAATATAGATGATAAATGGGAAGCGAGAAATTTTAGTGAAGTTGTAACCAGTGGCTTTGAAACCAATTTTGTGCATTCTTTTGTAATTGGTAATTTCAATCAAAAAATCAACTTTGGATATAGCTTTATTGAAGATGATATTAAAGATAACAATGTTCAGTTTACACGTTATTCATTAAATAGTATGAAACATCAGTTTACTTCAGCTTTAGATATTAAGTATTCAGAAATATTTAGTCAAAATATTACGTATAGATTTGTTAAAAGAACTGATGGAGAAAGTTATAATGTAGTTGATGCTAAAATTTTAGCGACCCTTAAAAAGGGTGTTGAATTTTCATTAATAGCTAACAATATTTTCAATTCAGAATATACAGAAACAAATTTAGTCCCAATGCCTAAAGGAAATATAATGTTTGGGTTTAAGTATCGTATTTACTAGTGAATAAATAGTTGTACATTAGGCTTTTAAACAATTTTTTTATGGAAGAAAGAATAAAATCATTTGAAGCGTTTTATCCATTTTATTTGAAACAGCATAGCAATAAAACATGTAGACTATTACATGTGGGAGGCACAACAATTGTTCTAGCGCTTGCTTTTACAGCATTGTATCACAATATGCCCAAATTATGGATTGCAGTTCCTATTGCAGGCTATGGTTTTGCTTGGATTGGTCATTTCTTTTTTGAAAAAAATAAACCAGCAACATTTCAGTATCCATTATGGAGTTTAAAATCTGATTTTAAAATGTATTTTGAAATTCTTTCAGGAAAAATTTCATTAGATTCAACAAAAGATTAGCTTTTTTGTAATTATATAAAATTATTTTCGACTGTTTTTAAATAACTGAAAATAATTTAAAATGAAAATTACACTTTTAACGCTTGTAATGGTTTTATCCATTGGAAAAGTTACATCTCAAATTAATAATGAACATTTAAAAGTTGGAGAACTTGCTCCAAAAATAGTAGGTATTAATCAATTTAATTCAGAAATTGATTCTGATAATATTTTAAAAGAAAATAAAATTTTACTGCTATTTTACCGTGGAAATTGGTGTCCTCATTGTAATAAACACTTAGCTAGTTTACAAAATAATATAGAAAATTTCACAAAAAAAGGAGTGTACGTTATAGTAGTTACTCCTGAAAAAGTTGATAAGATTAAGGAAACTTCAAAAAAGTTTAATGCTACGTTTTCAATTATTCATGATTCAGATAATAAAATTATGAATGAATATAAAGTTGCCTTCGATGTTAATAAAGATAATGTTCCAAATTATTTTGAATTTACTCTAAAGAGAGTTAGAGAATATAATGAAATAGAAAACAATGTGCTTCCAGTTCCAGCAACTTATTTGATTGATAAGAACCATAAAATTAGTTATGTTCATTATGATTCAGATTATAGTAAAAGATCTGATTTTACTGAAATTTTAGAGAAAATTAAATAAATTACTTAATTATTAATAAATTATTATTTTACTACTATTTTAAGAATAGTTTATTTTGACAGGCCTATAAAGTTAAAATATTGCTAAATATTCATTTTATTTTCAAAAAATTGACAATATGTTGTATTTTTGTACTTGAAATAATCATTAAAATATTTCATTATGAAAGTTGATAATAAAGAAAAGAATCAGGACGGTAAAAGAAAGCTTCCAATGATAGATTTTAAAAGTGCGAAAAGTATAACTTGGAATAATAAAAGAAGATTTGGTATATAAGATTAGATAAAAAAGTTTTGGATTATTTGAATTAAAAACGATAGGTATACCTATCGTTTTTTTATGTTTTATTTTTTAAAATAATTCTTCAGGGTCAATTACTAAATTTTTTAAAAATGAGACTGTCTTTTTTATTTCTGTACTTAAAACGGTATCATCTTCAATAAAAGGGACATCATTTCTATATAGTTTTAAAAATGATTCTAAAAATGGAGATGTTTTTACAGGTAATCTAAAATGTAATGCTTGCGATGCATTTAATAATTCAATGGCTAAAATAGTTTCAATATTATCAACAATTTGTTTGGCTTTTGTTGCCGCATTAGCGCCCATACTTACGTGATCTTCTTGTCCGTTACTAGATACAATAGAATCAATAGAGGCAGGAGTTGCTAATTGCTTATTTTGACTAACAATACTAGCGGCAGTATATTGAGGAATCATAAAGCCGCTATTTAAACCTGGATTTTTCACTAAAAAAGGCGGTAAGTCACGAAGCCCGGAAACTAGTTGAAATGTTCTTCTTTCTGAAATACTTCCTAATTCAGCCATTGCAATACTTAAAAAGTCAAATGCTAAAGCCAAAGGTTGTCCGTGAAAATTTCCACCTGAAATTATTTCGTCAGCTTCAATAAAAATATTAGGATTGTCAGTAACAGAATTAATTTCAGTTAAAAATGTTTTTTTGCAATAATCCAACGCATCTTTACTGGCACCATGAACTTGAGGCATGCATCTAAAAGAATATGGATCTTGCACATGCTCTTTATATTGTTCAATTAACTCACTACCGTCTAAAAAATCGTTCACACGGTTAGCAGTTTTTATTTGACCATTGTGAGGCCGTATAAAATGGATTAATGCATTAAAAGGAGAAATTCTACCATCAAATGCTTCTAATGAAAGAGTTCCAATTAAGTCAGCAAAATAGGAAAGTTTAAAAGATTTTAAAATTAAATGAACACCATAAGCATTCATAAATTGTGTACCATTTAATAGTGCTAAACCTTCTTTAGATTTTAACTCAATTTTAGTCCAATTAAATTTCTTTAACAGTTCTTTGCCTGAAATTAGTTCGTCTTTATAAAACACTTCTCCTTTACCAATTAGTGGTAAAGACAAATGTGCTAAAGGAGCTAAATCGCCTGATGCACCTAATGAACCTTGTGTATAAATAACAGGAATAATGTTGTTATTATAAAAATCAATCAATCTTTCAACAGTTTTTAATTGAACACCAGAATAACCATAACTTAGTGATTGAATTTTAAGGAAAAGCATCAATTTTACGATATTTTTTGGGACTTCGCTTCCAGTACCACAAGCGTGGCTCATCACTAAATTTTCTTGTAATTGTTGTAAATTATCACTGTTAATTTTTACATTACATAAAGATCCAAAACCAGTATTAATTCCATAAATAGGAGCTGAATCTGCTTTTATTTTTCTATCTAAATAATTACGGCAATTATTAATTTTTTTTATGGCATCTTCAGAAAGCTGAAGTTGCTTTTCAGTTATTAAAATTTCACTTAAAATATCGAAATTTAATTGTTTAGAATCTATATAATGTATGTTGCTCATGTCCAATTTTTAATGATATCAAAATTCAATAATCCCATTGATATATGCAAATTATTTGTTAAAGTAATGCTATTTTTACTTTCTTAGGTAATATATTTTATCTTTGACAAATTATTAACAAATTAAGTATTTAATATGAAAAGTATATGGTTTTTTGTTGCTGTATTCATGGTGGTTTCTTGTAAAAATGAAGCGCCTATTGATTATGCAATTTTATCGGGTAATATTACAAACGTAGTAGGTAAACTTTCGTTGAATAGTTCAGATGGTGCAATTAAAAAAATAATTAGTGTAGCAGAAGACGGAAGTTTTATGGATACGCTTAGTTTAAAAGCACAAAAATATATTCTTTATGATGGGACAAACAAAACGAATGTATATGCAGATGTGGGGAATATTATTAATATTAGTTATAATTCTTTGGATTTTGAAAATACCTTAACTATTTCTGGACCTGGTTCAGAAATTAGTAACTATTTAAATGCTGTTGTAAAAAGTGAAAATAAATTAAGAGGAGAAGGAACAAGTGTATATTTACTTGATGAGGGAGAATATAAAGCTAAATTTAACGAAATTAAGACTGCTTCTGAAGAAATATTAGCTTCTACAAAAGGAATTTCAGAAGAATATAAAGTAAAGGAGTTGAGGAATATTAAGTATTCATATTTAGGTCAACTTAATATTTATGAAAGATATCATGCGCATTATGCAAAACAACCAGAGTTTAAAATTTCAGAAGGTTTTTTAAACGAATTAAAAGATCTAACTTATGATATTGAAGAAGACTTTATATTTTCAGAAAGTTATAAGGAGATTGTAGACACCCATTTTCTAAAAGAGGCTGCTAAATTAGCAGAAAAAGATTCCATAGATGAAGATATTGCTTTTCTAAAGGTAGTGGCTACCATTCCAAATGAAACCATAAAAAACACCTTATTAATTGACAATGCTAAATACACTGTAACTTATACAGAAGATGTAGAAACGTTTTATAAGTTATTTATGGCAGCTTCTACAAATGAAGAAAATAATAAAGAAATTACTGTAAGCTACAATAAATTAAAAACGGTTGCAAAAGGACAACCTTCACCACAATTTGATAATTATGAAAATTTTGCTGGAGGAACAACTTCATTAAATGATTTAAAAGGGAAATATGTGTACGTAGATGTTTGGGCAACTTGGTGTGGACCTTGTAAAAGAGAAATACCTTTTCTTCAAAAAGTAGAAAAACAATATGAAGGTAAAAATATTGAGTTTGTGAGTGTTTCTGTAGATAAGTTAGGGGATCATGACAAATGGCAAAGTATGGTTGAAGAAGAACAATTAGGTGGAATTCAGTTATTTGCCGATAAAAGTTGGGAATCTGATTTTGTTACAGGGTATTTAATAAAAGGGATTCCTCGTTTTATTTTAATCGATCCAAACGGAACTATTGTAAGTTCTAATGCACCAAGCCCGTCTGATACTAGATTGATTGATTTATTGAATGAATTAAATATATAATAATAACAAAACAACGAATGAGAAAAATAATTTGGATTTTTACAATAGCACTAGTTGTATCTTGTAATAATGAAGCAAAAGACTATGTAACTATAAAAGGAACTCTAAAAACTTTAAACACTGAAAAAATATTAATTCAGGGAAGAGATTTTTCAAAAGAAATTATAGTTGACAGCAATGGTATGTTTTCTGACACTTTAAAAATTACTGATGGTGTTCATGCAATTGCAAATGGGAATGATAGAATTACATTGTATTTAAAAAATGGTTATGATTTAAATCTAGAATTTAAAGGGGAAAAATTCTCTGATGGTATTTCTTTTACAGGAAATGGAGCTGAAACAAATAACTTTATGGAAGATAAACGCTCGTTTTACATGAGTGATTTAGCAAACCCTAAAACATACTTTAAATTAGATAAGGAAGCCTATGAAGCAAAAGTTGTTGAAGCAAAATCTATATTAAAAGGTTATAAAGACAATGCAATTAATTTAGATTCAATAATTGATAAGATGGATATTAGGAACGACGAAATGTTTTTTGGTTATATTGAATCGAATTATGAAAAAATTCACGAAAATATTGTGCGTTTTGCAAAAGGAAATAGATCTCCAATATTTATCAATTATGAAAACAGTAATGGAGGAACTACATCATTATCAGATTTAAAAGGAAAATATGTTTATATAGATGTTTGGGCTACTTGGTGTGCGCCTTGTAAAGCTGAAATACCACATTTAAAAGCTTTAGAAAAAGATTTTCATGGTAAAAATATTGAGTTTGTAAGTATTTCTGTAGATAAACCGGAAGCTCATGAAGCTTGGTCTCAAATGGTTAAGAATGAAGGATTAAGCGGTATTCAATTATTCGCTGATAATAATTTTGAATCTGCATTTATTGCTGAATATGAAATAAATTCTATTCCAAGGTTTATTTTGTTAGATCCAGAAGGTAATATTGTTGATGCTGATGCTAACAGACCTTCTAATCCTAATCTAAAAGCTTTATTTATTGAATTAGGAATATAATTTAACATAAAAAAACCGTCTGAAAAGTTAAGAAATTTTAGGCGGTTTTTTTATGTTTATAAATTAGGAAGTTTTAGGTATCCGTGTAATATCCCCATTAGTAAGACAATACTAAAATAGACTTTTTTCTAAATTTATATCATTATTGATGTTATTATTTGATGTTGACTTGTTGGAAACTCGCTTTTCGAGAGTTTTCAATAAATCAACATCTGCGTATTGTTTTGGTGATTTAAAACCCAGGGAACTATGTGGGCGGTAATTATTATAATCTTCCATCCATATATCCGTTTGGTTTCTTACTTCCATTAAGTTTTTAAATAGATAGGCATCTAACACATTTTCCCTGTAAGTTCTGTTTAATCTTTCAATAAATGCATTTTGGGTAGGCTTCCCCGGTTGAATATAGTGGAATCCAATTCCCAGCATAGCACTCCAATCCTGTATAATATGAGCAATAAATTCTGGTCCGTTATCCATTCTTATCTTTTTTGGAACTCCTATTTTTTTTGTTAATCGATTTAATACATAAACCACTTTTTTACTGGTAATGGAATAATCTATTTCAACGTGCAATGCTTCTCTGTTGTAATCATCCATGACATTAAATGATCTGAATTTTCGTTTATTCTCTAAAGCATCACTTACAAAATCGATACTCCAGGTGTTGTTTAATGCCGCAGGCACTTGCAAAGGCTCTTTAATTCTATCTGGCAGGCGTTTTTTCTTTTTTCGTCTCAGACTAAGCCCCATTGCTTGATAAACCCTAAATACGCGTTTGTGGTTCCATGGCGACCCTTGGTTTTTTATACGATAAAAACTCAACCAAAATCCTTCTTGCGGATGGTCATCTACATTTTTATTTAAAGCGTTAATAATAGCCAGGTCATCTTTCCTTTTGTGATGGTGGTAATATCCTGTTTTACTTAAATCCAGCATCTTGCACGCCCTGTGAATACTACATGCTTTTTCGATTTTAAGTTCCTCAACTATTTGCTTCTTTATACAGGGCTTTAAAGCTTTTTTTCAATAATCTCCTTGGCCACTTTTAGATCTAAAGCTAATTCGGTGTACATATACTTTAGCTTTTGGTTTTCGAGCTCTAAATCTTTTAATCGTTTTAAGGATTTTGCGTCCATCCCTTGATAAAGTTGACGCCACTTGTAAAATGTCGCTTTGCTAACGCCGTGATCTCGAATAATCGTTTTGACATCTTTGCCATTATCGTACTCTTGCAATATGGCACTAATTTGTTCTGGTTTGAATCGTTTTGTTTTCATAATTACAGTTTAAAGTTAACATTTTTTGTCTAATTTTAAACTGTCTTATTTTTGGGGGATATTACAGGGGAGCAATTCTCTTATCTTTAGTCTTTTCTAATATAAAAGAATAAAAAAAGTTGTTAAAATTTAATCTTGTGTTCTCGTTCAAATCTTTTAAGCTCAACAATAGTTTATATAAATTAGAAACACGTTATTAACTTAAAATGAGGGGGTTAATTCTTAGTTATTTAACCTTTGTGTTTAAATAAAAATACCTAATAAACTTTAACTTACAACTTATCTGTATTAAAAAATATAAACAAGTTATGAACTACTGTTTTTACGTTTTTCTATAAAGATTAAATTTTAATAAATCTCATAAAACCTAAGTTAAATTTAAGAGTTTGTAAGAAGAGTGCTGATTGTTTAGGGTATTAATTTACAAAGTATTCTTATATTAAAAAATCAAATGTTTTGGCATAATTTCTTCTTATCATAAAATCGTCATAAAGTTTAAAAATGAATTTCCTAAAACAATTATGACAAAACAATCTATTTCGTTTAAATCAAAATATTTTTTAAAACCGTACAAAATTATCAGCACTAATTATATTTAGTTAATTTGGCTTAAAAATTGAAACTTCCTTCCTATGAAAAAATATTGGATTTTATTTTTATCACTAATCAGTGCAACTCAGCTTATTTTCAGTCAAAAAAATTATCAAATAAAAACCATCGCGTTTTACAATCTTGAAAATTTGTATGATACTATAGACGATCCTACAAAAAATGATGAAGCAAGCCCAATGATGGAAATTAAAGAAAATAGAACGGCTATTTATCTTAAAAAATTAAACAATATGGCGAAAGTACTTTCAGAAATAGGAGTACAGGAAGCTAAAAATACGCCCGTTATTATTGGTGTTGCTGAAATTGAAAATCATAAAGTGCTGGAAGATTTAATACATACAGATTATTTAAAAGAAAAACCATATAGTATTATTCAATATGATTCTCCCGATTTAAGAGGAATTGATGTTGCTTTATTGTATCAAGAAAATCATTTTAAACCTGTACATCACGAAGCTTTTGAATTACGGCTGTGGGATGAAAACGGAAAGCGAATTTATACCAGAGATCAATTATTGGTTTCAGGTTATTTAGACGATGAATTAATTCATGTGATTGTAAATCACTGGCCTTCAAGAAGAGGTGGTGAAGAAAAAAGTAGACCAAATAGAGAAAAAGCAGCGTATTTAAATACTCAAATTATTGAACAAATAAAATTGACCGATCCAAACCCAAAAATAATTATCATGGGCGATTTAAATGATGATCCAACAAATTCTAGTTTAAAAACCGTGTTAAAAACAAAAGCTATAAAAGCAAACGTAAAAGAAGGTGATATTTACAACCCAATGGAAGATATGTTTAGACGCGGAGAAAACACATTGGTATATAGAGATAACATAAATTTGTTTGACCAAATTATGTTTACTTCTCCACTTTTAACCACAACAAAAGATTATTCTACGTACAAAATGTACAAAACAATCATTTTTAATCCACAGTATTTAACCACACAAACGGGGAAATACAAAGGATATCCATACAGAAGTTTTTCAGGAAGTAATTTTATTGGCGGTTACAGTGATCATTATCCCGTGTATATGTATTTGATTAAGGAAAATTAAATTTTACGATAGGACTTTATGAGATGCTGAAACAAGTTCAGCATGACGAACATTTAAAAGTCTATTCTTCTTCTATATCTTTCAATAAAAGTTGCAAAGAAGTATTTCCATTCCAATGGTTTTCATCAATATTAAAAATAGCTTTAAAAGAATTTCCATTTGTTGTAATTTGATGTTTTTCTCCCATACTAAAACCTATAGCATTGTATGTTTTTTGATCTGATCCTTGAAAAATATTCAATTTTAAATGCGTTTCATCGGCTCCCACTTTTTTGCCGTAACCGTTATCGCGTAAACCGCTCGACATAAATACCGGCTTCATATTTTGAGGTCCAAAAGGTTCTAATTGTTTTAATATTCTGAAAAATTTCGGTGTAACTTCATCTAAATTAATTTCAGCATCAATAGAAATTTCTGGAGTTCTAAGTTCTTCAGGTAAGGTGTTTTTTACAACTTCTTCAAACTTATTTTTGAAATTTTGGTAATCTTCTTTCTTTAAAGTTAAACCTGCAGCATACTTATGTCCACCAAATTGTTCAATAAATTCTGAACATTGTTCCAATGCTTCATACACATCAAATCCTTTTACTGAACGTGCTGAGGCAGCTAATTTATCGCCGCTTTTTGTAAAAACTAAGGTTGGTTTGTAATACGTTTCAATCAATCTTGAGGCTACAATACCAATTACACCTTTATGCCAATTTTCAGCATACACAACTGTTGAATAATTTTGTTGTTCCTTATTTTCTTCAATTTGTTGTAATGCTTCAATAGTAATGGTTTTATCTAATTCTTTTCTGTCTGTATTATTTTTTTCAATTTCTGAAGCAAATTTTACAGCTGTTTCAAAATCCATTTCAGTTAATAATTCAACAGCATAATTTCCATGTTTTATTCTTCCTGCAGCATTAATTCTTGGAGCAATAATAAAAACAACATCCGTAATGGTAAATTCCTCTTTTTTCACTTGATGAATCATTGCTTTAATCCCGTTTCTAGGATTTGAATTAATTACTTGCAATCCGAAGTACGCTAAAATTCTGTTTTCACCAGTTATTGGAACAATGTCAGCCGCAATTGCAGTGGCTACCAAATCTAAATATTCAACCAAATCTTCAATAGTTTGATCTCGGTTACTTGCCAGTGCTTGTACTAATTTAAAACCAACACCACAACCACACAATTCTTTATACGGATATTCACAATCTACTCGTTTTGGATCTAAAACTGCAACCGCATCAGGAATTTCATTCCCAGGTCGGTGGTGATCACAAATAATAAAATCGATGTTTTTCCCTTTTGCATAAGCTACTTTGTCAATAGCTTTTATACCACAATCTAATGCAATAATTAATGTAATTCCATTGTCTTCCGCATAATCAATTCCTTGAAAAGAAATACCATAACCTTCAGCATATCTATCGGGAATATAGGTTGCAATATTTGAATAAATTGTTTTTAAATAAGATGAAACTAATGAAACTGAAGTTGTTCCATCAACATCATAATCGCCATAAACAAGTATATTTTCACCTTTTAGTATTGCTTTTTCAATTCGTTCAACCGCCAACTCCATATCTTTCATTAAATACGGATTGTGTAAATTGGTTAAACTTGGGCGAAAAAAGGATTCAGCTTCTTCATAAGTTTCTATTCCACGATTCACTAACAATTTAGCCAACGTGTTATCAACTCCTAATTCTTGAGCTAATTTTAATGTAATTTGAGGATTTGTTTCAGGTTTTAATTTCCAGCGCATAGCATTGCTTTTTCCTCAAAAGTACTCAAATTATTTTATTTTTCTATGTACTGAATTTCAGTAGTTACTTCAGAAAATTTACGAAACATTTCTATAACACCGCAATAACGTTCAACAGATAGATTTACAGATTTTTCAATTTTATCTTTTTTGAAATCACTTCCATAAAATTTATACGTTACGTGAACTTTATCATAAACTTTTGGATGTTCCTCTGTAAGATTTGCTTCAACTTCAATTTTAAAATCATCAACTTCAGCACGCATTTTTTTTAATAATGAAGCAATATCCATCGCTGTGCAACCTGCCAATGCAGTTAACATTAATGCTTTTGGGCGTAATCCTTTTCCTTGTCCGCCAGATTCTTCAGCAGCATCAATCATTACATTTCCTTCAGGTGCAACAGATTCAAAAAGCATTTCACCTTTCCAACTCACTTCAATTTTATTTATCATAAGTATCTTTTATTAATTTGAAAATGCAAATTTACACGAAATTTCACGCCTAAATAGTAACATTCTTTACAATTCACACACTTATAAAGTATTGAAGGTTAAAAATGATAAAAATTAACCTTTAAATAACCGTATTATTTTTTAAAATTCAATGAATTATGGTATATTCGATAACTTCTTAAAATTGTAAAACTATGAAAGATTTTTTTGCTGGAATGTCCTCCTTAGAACAAACTTATTGGATTATAGCCTTGGTTGGTTCCGCTGTATTTCTTGTTATTTTTCTGTTAACTTTTATTGGCGGTGGTGATGCTGATATGGATGCCGATGCTTCTGATTTTGAAGCTGATGATGGCGGTGTTGGATTTCAGTTTTTTACATTAAAAAATGTGGTAGCCTTTTTTACAATTTTTGGTTGGACAGGGGTTACTTGTATTGATAATGGTTTAGGCACTGCTGCTACACTAATAATTTCAATTATTGCTGGTTTAGCAATGATGATTTTAACAACCTTATTATTTTATTGGATGCATAAACTGGCTGAATCTGGGACTTTACAAATGAAAAATGCTATTGGCGTTATTGGTGAAGTATATTTACCTATTGGTGCAAACCGTTCAAAAATGGGAAAAGTGCAAATTAAAGTCCAAGGAAGTTTACGTGAATTAGAGGCAATAACAGATGAACTTGAAGATTTAAAAACGGGTACAATGGTAATAGTTACCGAAATTGTGAGTGCCGAATTATTACTTGTTAAATTATTATCTAAATAAAAATAACTATGAATTTATTATCACTTTTATTACCCTTGCAAACAGGTGTAACAGCCGTTTATTTAATTGGAGCTATCATTTTTATAGTGGTTGTATTTTTCTTTTCTATGATAAGAAGATACAAACGTTGTCCTTCAGACAGAATTTTAGTGGTCTACGGAAAAACTGGCGGTGGATTATCTGCTAAATGTATTCACGGTGGCGCTTCATTTATATGGCCTATAATTCAGGATTATGAGTTTTTAACTTTAACACCAATGTCTATTGAAGTCAATTTAACCAATGCGTTAAGTAAACAAAACATTCGTGTAAATGTTCCTTCGCGTTTTACCATTGGTATTTCAACTGAACCAAGCATTATGCAAAACGCTGCAGAACGTTTATTGGGATTATCTTTAGATTCCATTAAAGATTTAGCACAGGAAATTATTTTTGGACAGTTACGTTTAGTGGTAGCTTCTATGGATATTGAAGAAATAAATTCAGACAGAGATCAATTTTTATCTCATATTACACACAGTGTTGAAGCTGAATTAAAAAAGGTTGGTTTAAAACTAATCAACGTAAATATTACTGATATTCATGATGAATCTGGCTATATTGAAGCTTTAGGAAAAGAAGCTGCAGCAAAAGCAATTAATGAAGCTAAAGTTTCGGTAGCTCAAAAAGTAAGAGATGGTTCTATTGGTGAAGCAAATGCCATGCAAGATCAACGTATTCAAGTTGCTGCCGCTGATGCAAATGCTGTGCACGGTGAAAATACGGCAAAAGTGCAAGTTGCAAATTCAAATGCCGACAGAAGATCACGCGAAGCTGAAGCTGAAAGAATTGCAAATGCTTCTGAGAAAGTACAAGCAGCAAAAGCGTTAGAAGAAGCATATGCCGCTGAAAAAATAGCTGAAGATGCCAGAGCTACAAGAAAAGAAGCTGAACAAGGAGCTGACATAATTGTACCTGCACAAATTGACAAAAGAAAAATTGAAATTGATGCCGAAGCACAAGCAGAACAAATTAGACGCATTGCAAAAGGTGAAGCCGATGCTATTTTTATGAAAAAAGAAGCTGAAGCAAAAGGTATGTACGAAATTTTAACAAAACAAGCACTTGGTTTAGAACAAATTGTGAAAGCTGCTGGAGACAATGCAAAAGATGCGGTTTTATTGTTAGTTGCCGATAAATTACCTGAGTTGGTTAAAACGCAAGCAGAAGCAATTAAAAATATTAAGATTGATAAAATTACTGTTTGGGAAAATGGTGGAGGAAAAGATGGAAAAACTTCAACATCTAACTTTATATCCGGAATGTATAAATCTGTACCACCTTTACAAGAAATGTTTAATATGGCAGGGATGCAATTACCAAATTATTTAAAAGGTGAAGAAGTAAAAGAATCAAATGCAGAAGATACTACTGAAACAGGCAAAGAAGCCTAAAAAATCTTATCTTTAAAACAAAAAATGAACTATTTATTAAAATACACCCTAGGGTTCGTACTCATATTTTGTTCTTGCACTATGAAAACAGACAATAAATCAATAGAAAAATGGAAAAATGAAATTCTTGAAACAGAACAACAATTCGCTGAAATGACTATAGAAAAAGGTATTGATAGTGCGTTTTTAGAATTCACAGCAGAAGATGCCGTGTTAATGAGAAATAACAATTTAGTAATTGGAAAAAACGCCATAAAAAATCATTTTGAAAATCAAACAACTAAAAACACCAACGAACTTCTTACTTGGAAACCTGATTTTGTGGAAGTGGCAGCATCAGGAGACTTAGGATATACTTATGGAAATATACATATTCATTTATTGATTTTGAAGGAAATAAAAACGAAATCAAGGGGGTTTTTCATACTGTTTGGAAAAGACAAAAAAATGGAACTTGGAAATTTGTTTGGGATTGATTAAATCATTCAAAAGCAAGTTGTTTTATATTCATTTGACTATTTTTACATGTCAAAATGTTATTATTCAATACAATGAATTTTAAAGATTCTTCCCTACTGTTAGTATTTTTATGGATGTTGTTTTTACCAAAAATAACTTCGTCTCAAACTATTCCGCCTACATTAATTGCAACGGGAGATCAATATTACTGCCCTTTAAGCCAGATAAAAATTGCTACTGATTTTAGTATTGCTAACCCTGATAATGTAGTAATAAATGCTATCTATATTCAAATATCAACAGGGTACATAAATGGTGAAGACCAATTGAAATATATAGGAATAAATTCAAATATTACAGCGCAACCTTTTGTTAATTTAGAGGGAAAGTTAATTTTAGATTGGGTGGGGATTGGCCCTCCAAATAATGCTGAATTAGTTACAGCAGTTAAAAATGTTGTTTTTCAAAGTAGCTCAACAACACCTTCAGGAATTAGAACATTTTCAATAACTATTGGTGAAGCCAATTATTTACCATCTACTGGACATTATTACGAATATATTTCGAGTTTAGGTATTACTTGGCAACAAGCAAAAAATGCCGCAGAAGCCTTAGAATATTATGGTTTAAAAGGATATTTAGCAACAATCTCATCTTCTGAGGAAGCACAACTTTCAGGTAAACAGGCTGCGGGTGCAGGTTGGATTGGAGGAAGTGACGCTGATTCAGAAGGGGTATGGAAATGGGTAACGGGACCTGAAAAAGGAACCATTTTTTGGAACGGCTTAGCTAATGGATCAACACCTAATTATGCTTTTTGGAATACTAACGAACCCAATAATTTAGGAAATGAGGATTACGCACATGTTACCGCCCCTGGTGTAGGTGTTTTAGGATCTTGGAATGATTTAAGTAATACTGGTTCTACCTCTGGTGATTACCAACCAAAAGGTTACATTGTGGAGTACGGATGGCCTGGAGATCCCGTATTAAATTTTTCTACAAGTACTAAAATTTCAATTTCTGAAATTACAGCTATTGTTGAAAATTCAAATTGTGGTGCTGGAATTGTTAATTTAGCTGCAACAGCTAGCTCAGGAACTGTTCTTTGGTTTGATTCATTAACTGGAGGAAATCAAGTTGGCTTAGGTACAAGTTTTTCTACACCACCCATAACTTCAACCACCACGTTTTACGCATTAACATCAGTAAACGGATGTTTAACAGGTAAAAGAAATCCTGTTGTTGCCACAATTTATGATATTCCTATAATCACTTCTACAACTGAAGCTACAATTTGCGGAGCTGGTTCAGGAATTTTAAAAGCAACTGCTTCAGAAGGTATTGTAAATTGGTATGACGATTTAACTGGAGGGAATTTAGTTGGAACAGGAATAACCTTTACTACACCTAATTTAACTTCAACTACTACTTATTATGTAGACGCTACAGAAAATGGTTGTACAACAACAAGTAGAACTCCCGTAATTTTAAATGTTCAATACACAATTGCACCAATAAGGACAGTTTCTCAAACTTTTTGTGCTGTTGAAAATGCTACAATTTCTAATTTGTTGATAAACGGCACATCAATTTTATGGTATACAACTTCAACTGGTGGAACTTTACTTAATTCTTCTGAAATATTACAAAACAATACAACATATTATGCCTCTCAAACTTTAAACGGATGTGAAAGCCCGTCAAGATTAGCAATTCAGGTAATTGTTTATGAAACTGTTACACCTCTTTTACCGTCAGAAATTCCTATTTTGCAAGAATGCAATACTACAAGTGATGGAGATGATACAAACGGATTTTCAGTTTTTGATTTTACATTGATTGAGTCTTTTTTATTAAATGGAAAGTCGGCTTCAGGTTTTACAATTAATTATTTTACAGATGCAACCTATTTAAATCAAATTTCAAATTCAACTTCATTTGAAAATACTATTATAAACGGACAACTTATTTATGTTCGCATGTTCAATAATTTGGAAAATAATTGTTTTACAGACACTTCATTTAACATTCAAGCAAATCCACTTCCTATTATTATTCCATCAATAATTTTTAAAAACTGTGACGAAGATGAAACTCCAGATGGTTTTACAGATTATAATTTAAATGAAGCCAATAGCATTATTACAAACGGAGATAACAGTTTAATTGTAACCTATCATCTTACATCTACAGATGCCAATAACGGAGTGAATATTTTAAACCCTTCACCTTTTAACAATATAAACACCCTAATTTCAAATGTCGTTTATGCACGTGTAGAAAATAGTTTTGGATGTTATAGAGTTTCAACAGTTAATTTAGATGTTTCAACAACAACATTTCCTGCAGGATTTAATTATGAAATTAAAAATTGTGATGGAGATAATAATATTGATGGTTTGTATTTGTTCGATTTAACGGATGCTACTCAATATTTTTTATCACAACTTCCACCTCAAAATTTAAGTATACATTATTATAGAAATATAACCGATGCGCAATTAGAACAAAACGAAATTTCACCTCAAAATAGGTATGAGAGTGAAACTCCTTTTTTACAATCGCTTTATGTTAGAGTAGAAAACGATGACAATGGAAATTGCTTTGGGATTGGTGAACATTTAACATTAACGGTGTATCCAAGACCAGAATTTGAAGTTAACCCTACTGCTACTATTTGTTTAAATTTGCCGCCAATAACTTTAGAAACTTTCAATTCAAATGATCTTTACACATATGAATGGACAAATGAAAGTGGTACAATCATTAGTAACACTTCTTCAGCTTTAGTTTCTTTAGGAGGTGTTTATACTGTAATAGCAACATCTAATTTAAATTGTGAATCGTTTCCTCAAACAATTACTGTAAGTGAAGCAATTATAGCAAACATAACATCAAATGACATTACTATAACGGATGATTCTGAAAACAATACTATTACAATAAATACAGCCAATTTGGGAGTTAGTAATTATGAATTTGCTTTGGATATTTTTTTTGGACCTTACCAAGATGACCCGTTTTTTGAAAATGTAGTCGCAGGAATTCATACGATTTTTGTTCAAGATAAAAATGACTGCGGGATTGCACAACTGGATGTTTCTGTTATTGGTTTCCCTAAATTCTTTACACCAAATAATGATGGTTATAACGACACGTGGAAAATAATTGGGGTTAATGAAAAAAATTATGCAAAGTCTAACATTTATATTTTTGATAGGTTTGGAAAGTTCATCACTCAAATTAATCCTAAAGAAGAAGGCTGGGATGGATTATTTAAAGGAAAGCAATTACCCGCAACCGATTATTGGTTTTTTGTTGAATTAGTTGACAATATTGGATCTATAAGAACAAAAAAGGGACATTTTAGTTTAATTAGAAGATAATTAAAATAATTCTTTAAGAACTTTTGCTACACCATCGTTCTTATTTGTATCGGTAATTTTATTAGCTATTTTTAAAACTTCTTCTTTTGCGTTAGCAACTGCGACTCCTAAACCAACAGCTTTTAACATTTCAATATCATTATAATTATCTCCAAAAGCAACTACATTTTCCATAGAAATTTCTGAATAACAGTTTTTTAACAATACTTCAATAGCTGTTTTTTTTGAGATAGATTGATGAGAAATTTCAATGTAAGTTGGTTTTGAACGGTACAATATAATTTCGTTTGAATAACTTTTTCCCAGCCAATTGTATAAAAATTCTATTTCGTCTTCATCACCCATACACATAATTTTATGAGCGCCTTTCCCTTCGTTTTTCCATTGAGATAAAACAGCTAAATTTGACTTTATTATTGGTGTAACTTTGGTGTTATTTGCTTCCCTTTGCGCCCAAAAATCCATTGAAGGCACATACCACTCATTTGCATAAAACAAACTTAAATGAATAGAAGTTTTTGCGCACTGATTTATAATTTCAAACAAAACAGTGTTATCAATAACTGTAGAATGTAAAACAGTATCGTTGTTTAAAATCAATCCACCATTATAAGCAATTATTGGAGTAGTTGTATTTTTAAATTGTTCTTGTAAATGCCGCATTGCTTTTGGCATACGAGAAGAAATCAACACAAAAGGAATTGGCGAAATTCTTTGTACTTCACTAATAGTGGCTTCTGACAATTCACGATCTTTATTTAAAAGTGTGCCATCAATATCTGTACAAATTAATTTATAATTCATGTGCTATTTATATTGCGCCGCAAAAGTAAGTAATTCAATTTAGTTTTAAATTCAATTTTAAAGGTTCTATTCAGCTGTTTTTCATACAAAACTGAAAATCCAATGAATTCAACTATCTTTGCCGCCATGAAATTTACAGACTTAGGAATTATTGACCAAATCTTGAAAGCGCTTGAAGATGAAGGTTACACTCACCCAACACCAATTCAGGAACAATCTATTCCTATTTTATTAGACAGAAAAGATTTATTAGGTTGCGCACAAACGGGAACTGGTAAAACAGCTGCTTTTACAATTCCAATTTTACAGCATCTTTACAATAGTAAAAATGATCATAAAGGGCAACGTAAAATTCGAGCACTTATAATTACACCTACACGAGAATTGGCAATACAAATTGCGCAAAACATTACTGATTACGGAAAATATACCGGTATAAATAATGTGGTTATTTTTGGTGGTGTAAAACAAAGAGCACAAACTGATGAATTACGAAGAGGTGCGGATATATTGGTTGCTACTCCAGGTCGTTTACTAGATTTAATATCGCAAGGATTTATTTCTTTAAAATATGTAAAATACTTTGTTCTAGATGAAGCAGATCAAATGTTGGATATGGGTTTTATCCATGATATTAAAAAAATAATTGCCAAATTACCTGAAAAAAGACAATCGCTTTTCTTTTCAGCAACAATGCCTTCAGCAATTATAGATTTATCAAGTAAAATTCTTGGAAACTATCAAAAAGTAACCATACAACCAAAACAAGCAACGGCTGAAAAAGTAGAACAAGCAGTCTATTTTGTTAGCAAGCCAAACAAAACGAAATTACTAATTCATATTTTAGAGGAAAACCCAAATTCTTCAGTACTCGTTTTTTCAAGAACTAAACATGGAGCCGATAAAATTGTACGTTCTTTAACAAAAGAACATATAAAATCAGCTGCCATTCATGGAAATAAATCTCAAGGTGCCAGACAACGTGCTTTGGGTGATTTTAAAGATGGGAAATTAAACATATTAATCGCAACTGATATTGCTGCACGCGGAATAGATATTGAAGATTTATCTTTAGTTGTTAATTTTGATTTACCAAATATTCCAGAAACATATGTTCATAGAATTGGAAGAACTGGTAGAGCAAAAGCAAGTGGAATTGCATTGTCTTTTTGTAATGCTGAAGAAAAAGCATATTTAAAGGATATTCAGAAGTTAATTAATCAACAAATTCCTATTATATCTGAACATCCATTTATGGATGATGGAATTGAAGATGCTGCTATTCCTAAAAGTCCTTCAAAAAATCAACGGAAAAAAATAAAGCATAACTCAGGAAATACCCAAAAAGAAGTAGCTCCTAATAACACACAACAAAGTAGAAGACCTTCTTCAAAAAAGCGTCGTTATTAATTACTTTTATTTATTCCGAACATAAATTAATTTAAACCGTCCACCTGTTTTTTCTCTTTGCTCAATTTCAAATTGTTTTAAAGATTTAAATAATGGTGTTAACTTTATAAAACCAAAATTCCGAGCATCAAAATTGGGTTGTTTCTTTAAAAGAAGTGAACCTACATCACCCATAAAAGCCCAACCATCATCATCAGCCGCATCAGAAACTGAATTCTTAAGTAACTGAATTACTTTTGGTGTAATTTTATCTAAACTTTCTTTTTTATGGGTTCTAATTCCATCTTGATTATCATCTTCAGTTTCTAAAATTTCCAAATAAATAAATTTATCACAAGCTACTATGAAAGGATTTGGCGTTTTCTTTTCTCCAATTCCATAAACCACAAGCCCTTCTTCTCTAAGTCGGGTAGCTAATTTTGTAAAATCACTATCTGAAGAAACCAAACAAAAACCATCTACCTTTTCTGAATATAAAATATCCATAGCATCAATAATCATTGCGGAGTCTGTGGCATTTTTACCAACAGTATAACCATATTGTTGTATAGGTGTGATTGCATTTTCAAGCAAAATAGTTTTCCATTTTCCTAACTGTGGTTTGGTCCAATCGCCATAAATTCGTTTTATAGTTGGTGTGCCATATTTTGCAATTTCTTCCATCATTTCTTTAATATATTTTGAAGGAATATTATCCCCGTCTATAAGCACAGCTAATTTTATATCTTTTATCATAATTTTTATTCTAATTTATAAAGATACAGAAAAATTTGTTTCTTTTTTTATCTTAAAAACAGAGCGTTAATTTTTTTTGAATTATAAATAAAGGTGATTTATTCGTTATAAAAGACGTTATGTCCTCAATGTCTCAAATTACCTGTTCTGAAAATAGTGAACTAGTTATATCAAAAATTAAAATTTGATTGATTAAAAATATTCTATTTTTGCATTTCATATGGAGGAAGATAACAAAAGTCAAGAGCATCCAAACAGTCCGCTGCACGGTATTAAGTTGGCGGAAATTGTTCAATATTTAGTAGCAACATATGGTTGGGAGGAATTAGGAGCGGCTATAAATTTAAATTGTTTTAAAAGCAATCCCACTATAAAATCTAGCCTTAAATTTTTAAGAAAAACTCCTTGGGCCAGAACTAAAGTTGAAAATTTCTATTTAAAATCTGTTAAAAAGTAAACTAAAAACAACGTTATTTTATGGGTAATAAAGTGCTTATAATATACGTATCTTTGCAAAAATCTTGTTTTAAACAACATACATGCAATTTAAAGACTTACAGTTAAACAAACCTATTTTAAGAGCTATTTCTGAAAAAAAATACGAAATTGCTACTCCTGTTCAAGAGCAAACTATTCCTTTAGTTTTGGCTAAAAAAGATGTGATTGCTTCAGCTCAAACAGGAACTGGAAAAACTGCTGCTTTTGCATTACCTATTTTACAATTATTGTTTGACAAACAAGATGCAGGAAAAAAAGCAAAGAAAATAAGAGCTTTAGTGGTAAGCCCAACTCGTGAATTAGCAATTCAAATTGAAGAAAGTTTTAAAGCATATGGTAAATACACTAATTTAAAAACTACCGTTTTATTTGGAGGAACTTCCATAGAACCACAGAAAGATGTTTTAAAAAAAGGAGTCGATATTTTAATTGCTACACCTGGTAGATTGTTAGATTTACATAAGCAAGAATGTGTGAATTTGAATTTTATTGAAACGTTGGTTTTAGATGAAGCTGATTTAATGTTGGATATGGGATTTATTGATGACGTTAAAAAAATAGAACGTTTATGCTCTAAAACCAAGCAAATATTATTGTTTTCTGCAACAATGCCGGCAAAAGTAGTAGAGTTGGCAAATACAATATTAAATAATCCTGTTACAATTGATGTAACTCCAAAATCTTCTACCGCTGAAACTGTAAATCAGGCTTTGTATTACGTTCCTAAAACTAAAAAAATGGAATTGTGTTTACACTTGTTAAGAAACACAATTAAAGGAGATATTCTTATTTTTAGACGTACTAAATTTGGAGTTGAAAAATTGGAGAAAATGCTACTTAAAAATGGGTATAAAGTAGATAGTATTCATGGAGATAAATTACAAAAAGACAGAGAAACAGCCCTAAATAAATTTAAAGATAAACAAGTTAATATATTAATTGCTACAGACGTTGCTTCAAGAGGTATTGACATTAGTAATTTAGATGCTGTTATAAATTTTGACATTCCTAATATTCCTGAAACTTATATTCACAGAATTGGTAGAACTGGTAGAGCTGGATTAACGGGGAACTCCTATTCTTTTTGTGCTGCAGATGAAAAAACGTATATTGATTCTATTCAAAAATTAATAGACGCAAAGATTCCAGTTGAAAAAGAACATCCTTATCCATTAGATCCAAATGCAAAACCTGAGATTTTTATTAATAAGGAAAATGGGCCTAAGAAAAACAGAAAATCTGCAGGTTCTAAAAAAAATAAAAAACGTTGGTATTAAGGATTAACTTAATACCTACTTCCTTTTAAATTTTAATCTTTATCGGCTTCTCGGATTAAAATCAACTGGAGCATTTTGGGGTGAATTTGGATTTGTAATTAAGCCATTTGAAGCATCTGAATAGATTGTCCATTCACTCACCGTAAATGTTGTATTTGGTTCTAAAATAGCTAAATTTCTAACTGCTCTTCCATCTTCATATTCCCAATTAGTTCCATTCCCATCTTCACCAATAACACCAAAAATATCAATTCTAACTCCTGTATTGTCTACTAATTCATATCCATCATCTCCATTTCCTGAAATATATGTTGACGTTATATTTGGAGTATCATTAAAAATAGCTGCATAACTTGAACTTGCAATAATTATAAAACCTCCACTAGGAATTATAATTCCAGACAATTCCACTGGAGAACTTGAAACTGTTGTTGCTCCATTAATGTATTTATTCAATTTCCAACCTGTTAAATTTATTTCAGAATCACCTGCGTTATACAATTCTACAAAACGTGCTGAAACATCATTTTTTGGATCAGCTACTTCGGTAATCATAATTTTAGGAATAATTAGTGGGCAAACTTCAAAAGCGTCAGTAAATTGAACATCTTCTATTGTTCTTAATTCTAAATTATCACTTAAAACTCCCGTTATTTTTCCGTGTTCTTCAAAAAATAATTCGTTAGCAAAAGTTGCATCTCCACTTGTAAAAACTGATACTTTTATAGTTTCTCCACACGTTTCAAGTGTTCTAGTTCCATCATCATCTCCTGTGAAAAATGCAAATGCTTTTCCTAATTCATTTTCAACTAATTGTACATTTAAAACACTTACTAACGTATTTTCATAAACGGTGTTTAACACCTCTGAAATTAAAATATCGGTTGGAGTAATTTCAAAATTATTGCCACTATTGTAAATAAAACGACTTATTTCTGAAGCATCAATTTTTGAAGTTTTATTGCCTTTAGGAAACCCAATAGTTAATATTCCATCATTTTTTGCCATATATAATTTATCTAATTTTACAAAAACCTTGTCTCCCACATTATAATCTTCGAAAATAGCATCACTTTCTATTAATATTTGGATTCCTGCAGTTGGATTTTCAATGGCATCTTGAATGACTAACCTTTCTTTAAAATTTCCATCTTCATCACTTGAAACAACATAACCTTCCACCACATAATTATTGCCAACGCCAAATTCAACCATAGTTCCTTCATATAAATCTTTAACTTCAGAAATTGTAATAGTTGGTGTTAATGCATTGGAATAATCGCAACGTTCTTCAGTGAATTTCACATCATCAGTATCTCGTAAATACAACTGAAAATCATCATAAAAATTACCAAAAACTGCTACAATACTTCCTTTTCCTTCTGGTAATAATTGATTTTTAAATTTAGAAAAGCCACTATTTCTAACAATCACCTCATCCACCAAATTACAATTGCTATTGAAGTTTTCTAAAACACGATTTACAGTTTCTGTATCTTCAACATTGGCAAATGACAAGTCTAAATCGGTTGTTTTAAATTGTACATTTTCAATTTCAATCAACATTTCTAACATCCTTTCATTCAACTCTGAAATGGCTACTTTTTTTGGAATAATTTCAGCAACTTCACACGAACGAAATAAGTGATTTTTAACTTCAAAAGCTGAAATACGAGCCAATTCACCAGCAACTGCTTGTCCTATTTGTACACTTCCAAAACTATAGCCAACCGCCAAACCTTTTAACTTCACATAAATTTTACGACCAACATCGTATTTTGTATACATATTGGTTTCATCAATAGAAATTTTAATTGCTGAAGTAGGATTTTCAGGCTTGTCTTGAATAGAAAGCGTTTTGTAAATATTACCCGATTTATCACTTGAAACCACATAACCTTCAATAATTACATCGGTATCAATAACTGTTGCGCCACCAAAAGTGTACATGTCTTTTACTTGTTGAATGGTGTTGGTTACAGTGATTTCTGGTTCAACACAATCAACTGTTGGAGTTGAGAAATCTTGATCTTTTACACAACCTAAAAAGGTGGTAACTAATAGAAATAATCCTATTGTTTTTTGTTTAATATTTTGAATTTTCATAGCTTTTTTTTTAAAATCTTACATATAAATTTAAATAGAATGAAGTGTTATTTCCATACCAATATTTTGGTCCGAAAATGGGTTTATTTAATTGCTGGTCTTGTTTTAGTTCTGGATAATTAGCGTTTCTAGATTGTTCAAAACCACCTGTTTTAAAAAGTTCTCCCAAAACATTGTTGATACCTAGAAAAAATCCAACATAATTATGATTAATTAGCCACGATTTTCCACCCACAAGATTTACTAAGAAAGCATCGTCAAACTTTTCTTGGGTTAACAATGAATTTACTTGTTGTTGAGTGACTTCAACTCCGGTTTCATCATCCAAAAAAGGAACGCCATCCGTATCTGTATAAAAATTATCGGTTCGTAATAATGGAGAAATATCTAAATAATTGTTTGATAAAAAATTAGCACTTGCCTGAAACCACCAAAAATTCGGATCGCGATATTCAAAACCTAAAGAATACGCTCTTTGTGGTGTTCCCGAGATGTGATAATCTTTTAAATATGCTGTTCCAAAATCACTATTTTCATCAGTAAAACTCTCTGATTGAAGATACAATTTAGGATTGTTATCATACGTAAACTGCCCAAAACCTCCGGCTCCCAACAATTTAATAGTTGGTGTAATTTGATATTCAAAACTTAGTTCTGCACCAATATTTCTTTTATCAACGCCTGTAATAATTTCGTTAACAAAATCAGCTTGATCACCTAATAATCCTTCCGCAAAAAAGAACGATGTTTCAATGGCATCACTAAATTTAGTATAATAAGCAGTAATTCTTGATTGAATTTTTGAAGACCTAAAAATATAACTTATATCACCAGTCATTATTTTTTCGCTTGTTAAATCAGGTGTAATATTGTTGTTTACTCTTGAATTTGAAAATGCAGTTCTAATTGTTGGAGCATTTGAAATATAAGCGCCATTCATAGTTACTAAATGGCGACCCGTAAATTTATAAGTTAAACCACCTTTCGCGCTAAAATCTGAAAATGATAATTTTTCACTTTTTCCGAAGGAATTATCCGAATAAGTACCATTTTGATACAATCCATCTCGTTGATAATTGGTAGTTTTAAAGTTAATACCTACAAAATAATCTAACTTCCGTTTAGTGAATTGTAATTGTGCAAAAGCGCTAGCAACAGAAGATTTGATGTTATAATTATATTGAAATTTATCATTTATACCTACCACTCTATTTGGATTATTTAAATCATTTTGTTGTTCATTTCCTTCAGCATATTGATCTAAATCTACAAAGCCATTTCCACCTAATAAATCTAACATATTCCCATAATTTTCTGAAGTTAAATTTCGAAAAGAAACACCCGCATTTAAATTTATATTTTTGCTTAGAGTTGAGTTATAAATTGAATTGAAAGTAATTTGGGTATCGTCGACTCTGTCTTCATATAAATAATATAAGGAATTCCCATTATTGGCATTCAACTCATACAATTCACTCCAATTTAATTGTCCATTTTCTAAAAACTCCTGTTCCGCTAAATAAGCATTAGCATAATCCAAATTATCATCAAAACGTAGATAACTACTTGGTAAATATTTCCAATAGGTTGGATCTGGATTTGGAGCGTTAAAATACCCTAAACGACTATTCCCAATATGTCCAAACTGATAAGCTACTGTTGTTTTTAATGAAGTATTTTCTTTTGTGTAAAAATGACTAAACATTACTACTGGTTCTACAATTTCTTTCATTCTAGAGTTTCTTTTATCACCTTCTTGCAATCCCCAATATGCATTGTATGTATAACCTTTTAAATCGTAAACTTCTTGTGTGTTTGGAGATGATTTTCCTCTTCTGTTTGGGGCAACAAAAGCTGTTAAATTTAAACTATGATTGTTGTTTAATTTCTTTTCAACTGCTAAAAATGCAGCCCAAGAATTGTAAGAAGTTCCTTCCAAATAACCTTCTTCGGCTATTCTACGCGAACCTGAAACAACAAAAGCCCAATTGTTTTTATTCATTCCAGTGGCATAGGTTGCCATAACTCTTCCAGTATAGCTTTTATTGGTTGCAGACAATGACACTTTTGAAACCTTCTGATAATCTGAAGCTCTTGTGCTAAAGTTTGTAGTTCCTAAAATCCCTCCAAAGGTAATTTCTGAAGGCGCTAAACCATTGGTGAAATCCTGATTTCTAAAAGCATCATTTAAACCTCCCCAATCACTCCATTGTGGCCTTCCATCATATAGTTTATTCATTTCAATTCCATTTATTGAAATGGTTCCGTAACTTGAATCATACCCGCGAACTTTAAACCAAGCTTGTCCAAAATTAAACGCGGCGGCTTTTAAATAGGCATCTTTAGAAGATTGAAATAAACCCGCAATATAATCTGAACTTCTATCTCCATCACCTAACAAATCATCATCAGACAAAGCAATAATACTTGTTTCTTGAAGTTCGTTTATGGAAGGATATAAAAAAATAGTCCCCAAATTATATACTTCATTTTCAATATTAGTAATTGGAATGTTTTGCGAACTAAAACCTTCAAAAGTTATTTGAACAATTTGACTACCAATGGGAACTTTTTCAATATTAAATTCACCATTGATATTAGTTTCTACGAAAAGAGAAGTTCCCTTAATTTTAATGATAACACCTTTTAAATTCTTTTCGGAAGTTGCGTTTACAACCTTTCCTTTAAGTGATGTTACTGTTTGCGAAGAAGCATTTATTGTACAGCATAACCATACAATAGTAACAATTACTATTCTTTTCATAGATTTTTTTTTAAAAGTACTAATTTTAAGGGAATTGAAGTATTCTAAAGATAAAATTTTTATGATTTTATATACATGATGTTACAAACATTGTTAGTAAATTAGCAATTCTTAAAACTAATTATGAAACGTTATTCTCTATTTTTTTTATTCCTATTTATAACATCAAATTTACTTTTTAGTCAAAAAAACTATCAAATTAAAACCATCGCGTTTTACAATCTTGAAAATTTGTATGACACTATAAATGATCCTACAAAAAATGATGAAGCAAGCCCAATGATGGAGCTTAAAGAAAATAGAACTGCTGTTTATTATAAAAAATTAAACAATATGGCAAAAGTACTTTCTGAAATAGGAGTACAAGAAGCAAAAAACACCCCTGTTATTATTGGGGTTGCTGAAATTGAAAACCATAAAGTGCTCAAAGATTTAATACATACCGATTATTTAAAAGACAAACAATATAACATTATTCAATATGATTCTCCCGATTTAAGAGGAATTGATGTCGCTTTATTGTATCAAGAAAATTATTTTAAACCCATACATCACGAAGCTTTTGAATTACGATTGTGGGATGAAAATGGTATGCGAATTTACACCAGAGATCAATTATTAGTATCTGGTTATTTAGATGATGAATTAATTCATGTGATTGTAAACCACTGGCCTTCAAGAAGAGGTGGTGAAGAAAAAAGTAGATCTAATAGAGAAAAAGCAGCGTATTTAAACACTCAAATTATTGAACAAATAAAATTGACCGATCCAAACCCAAAAATAATTATTATGGGTGATTTAAATGATGACCCTACAAATTCTAGTTTAAAAACTGTTTTAAAAACAAAAGCTATAAAAGCGAACGTAAAAGAAGGCGATATTTACAATCCAATGGAAGATATGTTTAGACGCGGGCAAAACACATTGGTTTATAGAGATAATATTAATTTGTTTGATCAAATTATGTTTACTTCTCCATTGTTAACTACAACAAAAGATTATTCTACCTATAAAATGTATCAAACTAACATTTTTAATCCTCAATATTTAACAACACAAACTGGAAAATATAAAGGGTATCCATATAGAAGTTTTTCTGGAAGTAATTTTATTGGTGGTTATAGTGATCATTATCCTGTATATATGTATTTAATTAAGGAAAACTAGATTCTAGTTTCTTCTTCTGAATTAATATTTCGAAAGGTTAATTGTGACATATTTGGAATGATAAATTCTTATAATTCAATTTATAGATACTGAAACAAGTTAAGCAAGACGGTAATTAATCTTAATTTGAGATTATTTGTCAGTCTGAGCTTGTCGAAGACTTTTTAGGTAGTTTTCTTTTGAAAACACTTCGACAAATTCAGCAGACGATTTTAAAGTTTTTTTAACTGCTATTCTTCTTCTATATCTTTTAATAAAAGTTGTAAAGAAGTGTTCCCATTCCAATGATTTTCGTCAATATTAAAAACAGCTTTAAATGAGTTGCCGTTTGTTGTAATTTGATGTTTTTCTCCCATACTAAAACCTATAGCATTGTATGTTTTTTGATTTGAACCTTGAAAAATATTCAATTTTAAATGTGTTTCATCAGCTCCCACTTTTTTGCCATAGCCGTTATCGCGTAAACCACCAGACATAAAAGCTGGCTTCATATTTTGAGGCCCAAAAGGTTCTAATTGTTTTAATATTCTGAAAAATTTTGGTGTTACTTCATCTAAATTAATTTCTGCATCTATAGAAATTTCTGGAGTTCTGAGTTCTTCAGGTAAGGTGTTTTTTACAACTTCTTCAAACTTTGCTTTAAAATTTTCATAATTTGATGGTTCTAAAGTTAAACCCGCGGCATATTTATGTCCACCAAATTGTTCAATAAACTCTGAGCATTGTTCTAATGCTTCGTACACATCAAATCCTTTTACTGAACGTGCTGAGGCAGCTAATTTATCGCCGCTTTTGGTAAAAATTAATGTTGGGCGATAGTAGGTTTCAATCAATCTTGAAGCAACAATACCAATTACACCTTTATGCCAATTTTCAGCATACACAACTGTTGAAAAATTTTCTTGTTCCTTATTTTCTTCAATTTGTTGCAATGCTTCAATAGTGATGGTTTTATCTAACTCTTTTCTGTCTGTATTATTTTTTTCAATTTCAGAGGCAAATTTTACCGCGGTATCAAAATCCATTTCAGTCAATAATTCAACAGCATAATTTCCATGTTTAATTCTTCCTGCGGCATTAATTCTTGGAGCAATTATAAAAACAACATCTGTAATTGTAAATTCCTCTTTTTTCACTTGTTGAATCATGGCTTTAATACCAGTTCTCGGATTTTGATTGATTACTTGCAATCCGAAGTAAGCCAAAATTCTATTTTCACCAGTTATTGGAACAATATCCGCGGCAATTGCAGTGGCTACCAAATCTAAATATTCAACCAAATCATCAATTGTTTGATCTCTGTTACTTGCCAAAGCTTGCACTAATTTAAACCCAACACCGCAACCACATAATTCTTTGTATGGATAGTTACAATCTAGTCTTTTTGGATCTAAAACAGCAACAGCATTTGGAATTTTATCTCCAGGTCGGTGATGATCACAAATAATAAAATCGATGCCTTTTTCTTTGGCGTAATTTACTTGGTCAATCGCTTTAATTCCGCAGTCTAAAGCAATAATTAGTGTAATTCCATTGTCTTCAGCATAATCAATTCCTTGAAAAGAAATACCGTAACCTTCGGCATATCTATCAGGAATATAAGTGGCAACATTTGGGTAAATTGTTTTTAAATAAGAAGAAACTAATGAAACCGAAGTAGTTCCGTCAACATCATAATCTCCATAAACTAGGATATTCTCTCCTTCAATTATAGCTTTTTCAATTCGTTCAACAGCCTTATCCATATCTTTCATTAAATATGGATTGTATAAATCACTTAAACTGGGTCTGAAAAAAGCTTTGGCTTCATCAAAAGTTTTTATACCACGATTCACTAATAATTTAGCCAATGTGTTATCAACTCCCAATTCAAGAGCTAATTTTGAAGTAATTTGAGGATTCGTTTCTGGTTTTAATTTCCATCGCATAGCATTGCTTTTTCCTCAAAAGTAAACAAATTATTTTATTGCGCTATGTAAACTATTTCGTGAGAAATATTTGAAAATTGACGGAACATTTCAAAAACACCACAATAGCGTTCAACTGAAAGGTTTACAGATTTTTCAATTTTATCTTTTTTGAAATCACTACCATAAAAACGATAAATTACATGAACTTTATCATAAATTTTAGGATGCTCATCAGTAAGGTTCGCTACAACTTCAATTTTAAAATCATCAACCTCAGCTCTCATTTTTTTTAATAATGAAGCAACATCCATTGCAGAGCAACCTGCCAATGCTGTTAACATCATTGCTTTTGGGCGTAACCCTTTTCCTTGTCCGCCAACATCCTCAGCGGCATCAATCATTACACTCCCTTCAGGTGCAACAGATTCAAAAAGCATATTTCCTTTCCAACTAACTTCAATTTTGTTTGTCATAATTTACTTTAATAATTTAAAAATTCAAATTTAATGGAAAATTAGTCTTTATACAGTAACATTCTTTACAATTTATATACTAATAAAATGTATTCAATTAATATTTAAAAATCTATCTTTTAAATGGGTTTAATTTTGTTAAATTTCAATGAATAGTGGTATATTCGATAACTCCTTAAAATTGTAAAACTATGAAAGAATTTTTTACTGGAATGTCATCTTTAGAACAAACTTATTGGATTATAGCCTTAGTTGGTTCTGCGGTATTTCTTGTTATTTTTCTATTAACTTTTATTGGCGGTGGCGATACTGATATGGATGCTGATGCTTCTGATTTTGAAGTTGATGATGGCGGTGTTGGATTTCAGTTTTTTACCTTTAAAGGAGTTGTTGCTTTTTTTACCATTTTTGGTTGGTCAGGTCTAACTTGTTTAAATAACAACTTGTCTACAACTGTAACTCTAATTATTTCTTTTATTGCTGGTATATTAATGATGGTTATTACAACATCTCTCTTCTATTGGATGCATAAATTAGCAGAATCAGGTACTTTACAAATGAAAAATGCTATTGGTGTTATTGGAGAAGTTTATTTGCCAATTGGAGCAAAACGTTCTAAAATGGGGAAAATACAAATTAAAGTACAGGGAAGCTTACGTGAATTAGAAGCGATAACTGATGAAAGTGAAGATTTAAAAACGGGCACCATGGTAAAAGTTACCGAAATTGTAAGTGCCGAATTATTACTTGTTGAAACAATATCTAAATAAAAATAACTATGAATTTATTATCATTATTATTACCCTTGCAAACTGGCGTAACAGCCGTGTATTTAATTGGAGCTATCATTTTTATAGTCGTTGTATTTTTCTTTTCTATGATAAGGAGATACAAACGTTGTCCTTCAGATAGAATTTTAGTTGTTTACGGAAAAACTGGTGGTGGATTATCTGCCAAATGTATTCATGGTGGAGCGTCATTTATATGGCCAATAATTCAGGATTATGAATTTTTGGATTTAACCCCAATGTCTATTGAAGTAAACTTAACAAATGCTTTAAGTAAACAAAATATTCGTGTAAACGTTCCTTCACGTTTTACAATTGGTATTTCAACTGAACCAAGTGTTATGCAAAATGCTGCTGAACGTTTATTAGGTTTAACTTTAGATGCTGTAAAAGATTTAGCACAAGAAATTATTTTTGGTCAGCTACGTTTAGTGGTGGCTTCTATGGATATTGAAGAAATAAATTCCGATAGAGACCAATTTTTATCACATATTACACATAGTGTTGAAGCCGAATTAAAAAAAGTAGGTTTAAAATTAATAAACGTAAATATTACAGATATTCATGATGAGTCTGGCTATATTGAAGCTTTAGGAAAAGAAGCTGCTGCAAAAGCTATTAATGAAGCTAAGGTTTCAGTAGCGCAAAAAGTTAGAGATGGATCTATTGGTGAAGCGAATGCAATGCAAGATCAACGTATTCAGGTGGCTGCAGCTAATGCAAAAGCTGTACATGGAGAAAACACTGCAAAAGTACAAGTTGCAAATTCAAATGCAGACAGAAGATCACGTGAAGCAGAAGCTGAAAAAATAGCAAATGCTTCAGAAAAAGTACAAGCTGCAAAAGCGTTAGAAGAAGCTTACGCTGCTGAACAAATTGCTGAAGATGCAAGAGCAAAACGAAAAGAAGCCGAACAAGGTGCTGATATTATTGTTCCTGCTCAAATTTCAAAACGAAAAGTAGAAATTGATGCAGAAGCTCAAGCTGAACAAATTAGAAGAATTGCAAAAGGTGAAGCCGATGCTATTTTCATGAAAAAAGAAGCTGAAGCAAAAGGTATGTATGAAATACTAACTAAACAAGCTTTAGGTTTAGAACAAATTGTAAAAGCTGCCGGAAACAATTCAAAAGATGCTGTGTTATTATTAGTTGCAGATAAATTACCTGAATTAGTAAAAACACAAGCTGAAGCAATTAAAAATATTAAAATTGATAAAATTACTGTTTGGGAAAATGGTGGCGGTAAAGATGGTAAAACATCAACTTCTAACTTTATTTCTGGAATGTATAAAGCAGTACCACCTTTACAAGAAATGTTTAATATGGCTGGTATGCAATTACCAAACTATTTAAAAGGAGAAGCTGTTGAAGATTCAAAAAAAGAAGATGCTTCAGATATTGCAGAAGATAACAACGCCTAAATTTTTATAAAATATTTTAATTATCATAATCTCTATCCCTAACAAATTAGGGATAGAGATTCTAAAACTACATTTAAAAAATGAGTTCAGGAGCTGGCCATATTATGGATATGATGAACAGAATAAGGCAAAATGCTGCTTTAAAAGTTTCACGTAGAAATAAATTTAAAGGTGGAAATAAATATTCAAACACCGCTGTTAAATCTGAATATGATTTTCCTGAAGTATCAAATTCCGAATTGGAACTTTTAAAAACGAAGATTAGAGAAGACGCCTCAAAAGAAAACAAAAAACGCCAAGTCTATTTAATTTTCTTTGCTACTGTGGTTTTAATTATCTTTTTAATTTTTAACTACTTTTAAAATTATTTCTACCATATATTTCGCATAAAAAAAGCATCTCAATGAGATGCTTTTTTATGCTATATCGCTAAATATTTAATCATTCAATTTTAAAACGGCCATAAATGCTTCTTGTGGAATTTCTACATTCCCTACTTGACGCATACGTTTTTTACCTTTCTTTTGTTTTTCTAACAACTTACGTTTACGTGAAATATCACCACCATAACATTTTGCAGTTACATCTTTTCTTAATGCTTTTATAGTTTCACGAGAAATAATTTTAGCTCCAATAGCCGCTTGAATTGGAATATCAAATTGTTGACGTGGTATTAATTGGCGTAATTTTTCACACATTTTTTTTCCAATATTGTAAGCATTGTCTGCATGAATTAAGGAAGAAAGTGCATCAACAGATGTACCGTTTAATAAAATATCAACTCTTACTAATTTTGATTCTTTCAAACCAATTGGGTGATAATCAAAAGAAGCGTATCCTTTTGAAACTGTTTTTAAGCGGTCGTAAAAATCGAAAACAATTTCGGCTAAAGGCATATCAAAAGTTAATTCAACACGTTCAGGTGTTAAATAACTTTGATTTGTTATTTGCCCGCGTTTTTCAATACATAAACTCATTACTGGCCCCACAAAATCAGATTTTGTAATGATGCTAGCTTTTATAAATGGTTCTTCAACACGATTTAATTTTGAAGGTTCTGGTAAATCAGAAGGGTTATTTACTAAAAGAGGAACATCAGGATTTTTATTTGTAAATGCGTGATACGATACGTTTGGTACTGTAGTAATTACAGTCATATCAAACTCTCTTTCTAAGCGCTCTTGAATAATTTCCAGATGTAACATTCCTAAGAAACCACATCTAAATCCAAATCCTAATGCAGCAGAACTTTCTGGTATAAATACTAGAGAAGCATCGTTTAATTGTAATTTTTCCAAAGAACTTCTAAGTTCTTCATACTCTTCAGTATCTACCGGATAAATACCTGCAAACACCATAGGTTTTACTTCTTCAAAACCATCTATTCTTTCTTTGGTTGGATTTTCAACATCTGTAATAGTATCACCAACTTTAATTTCACTCGCGGTTTTTACACCCGTAATTAAGTAACCTACATCTCCAGCTTTTATGCTCTGCTTAGCCACTTGTGTTAATTTTAACGTCCCAACCTCATCAGCATTGTACACATTCTCTGTGGCCATAAACTTAATACGTTGCCCTTTTTTTATTTCTCCGTTAAATACTCTAAAATAAGTTTCTACGCCTCTGTATGAATTGTAAACTGAGTCAAAAATTAGTGCCTGTAAAGGTGCGTTAACATCACCTTTTGGAGCAGGGACCCTGTCAATTATAGCTTTTAATATATTATCAACACCGAAGCCTGTTTTTCCGCTCGCATGAATAATTTCTTCTGGTTTGCAACCTAACAAGGCAACAATATCATCAGTAACTTCTTCTGGATTAGCACTTGGCAAATCAACCTTATTTAAAATAGGAATAATTTCTAAATCGTGTTCTAGTGCTAAATATAAATTTGAAATAGTTTGTGCCTGTATACTTTGAGCTGCATCAACAATTAACAATGCACCTTCACAAGCTGCAATTGACCTAGAAACTTCGTAAGAAAAATCTACATGGCCTGGTGTATCAATTAAATTAAGAACATACTTTTCTCCTTCAAAAGTATAATCCATTTGGATAGCGTGACTTTTTATGGTAATTCCACGCTCACGTTCCAAGTCCATGGTATCTAACAACTGCGCTTGTTCTTGACGGGCAGTTGTGGTTCCTGTAAAACTTAATAACCGATCAGCAAGCGTACTTTTCCCGTGATCAATATGTGCAATAATGCAAAAATTTCTAATGTTTTTCATACTTCGTGTTCCTGTCTACAATATTTGCGCAAATATAATGAATTAAGCGGTTGAAAACACGCTACATTTAAATGTTTGCTAGTCAACCCAATCAGCTACAAATAAATTGGTGTCGTGTGTTCCATTGTTATTTCTATTTGATGAAAAAACAATTTTTTTACCATCAGGTGAAAACATAGGAAATGCATCAAAAACACTATCGTAAGTAATTTGTTCTAAGCCTGTTCCATCCAAATTCATCATAAATAAATTGAAACTATGTTTTGATTTATGATTAGAAGAAAAAATAACTTTTTTGCCAGAAGGATGAAAAAACGGAGCCCAATTTGCATTGCCTAAATTAGTAATTTTTGTTAACTCGCTTCCGTCAACATTGCAAACGTATAATTCCATATTTGTTGGCTGTACTAATCCTTCTGCTAATAAATCTTTATATTCTTTAATTTCTTCTTCCGTTTTTGGACGCGATGATCGGAAAATTAATTTAGTGCCATCAGGTGAAAAGAAAGCACCACCGTCATACCCTAATTCAAAAGTTACTTGTTTTACATCAGTACCATCAATATTCATTGTAAACAATTCTAAATCTCCAGTTCTTGTTGAGGTAAAAACAATTTTATCGCCTTTTGGTGAAACTGTTGGTTCAGCATCATACCCTTTTTCAAAAGTTAATTGTTTTAATTGATTTCCTTTGGTGTCAGCCACAAAAATATCATATCCTTCAAAAACAGGCCAGATATATTTATTCCCGTAATCTTCTTTTTTTGGTACTGGCGGACAAGCAGTATCTGCTAAATGTGTTGAAGAATAAATAATGGTTTCATTTCCTGGTAAAAAATAACTACACGTTGTACGCCCAGTTCCTGTGCTAATTAGTTGAGGTTTTTCTCCTTTACTTAAATCGTCAGTAATATTCATTGTGAATATTTGATCACATTCCAATCCCCATATATTATTTGCTTGAAATACTAGTTTTTTATTATCAAAACTCCAATAAGCTTCAGCATTATCGCCTCCAAACGTTAATTGTTTTACGTTTTTTAAATGTTTTTCTTGTGAATAATGTAGTGTATTTACAATTTTTGTAGCACCTGATTTACCATCATAACTTGTTTTATTATGTGATGATTTACAGCCTAAAAAAAATACTGAGATAAGAATAAATGAGAATTTTAATTTCATAATAGTTTAAGTTAGAATTCAAAAATACAATTTATTTTGAAGCTACAAAGCTTGAAAGCTGGAAAGGGTTAAAGTTGTGATTGTAAAAGTAAAAATCATAGATTCAGCCTTAGCTTTGAATGATGTCATTTCTGTGCAAACAGGAATCTATTTTATGTTTTGAGAAGAAAAAAAATTAACAAAAATATTTAATTATATTGTATGGATACCTGCATGCGCAGGTATGACAGTAAAAAAAGATGCATTCACTGTTAACAAGAGTGTTTGGTTAGGGATTGCAGCCCTTCAACTTCGCTCAGGATAAACTCATCCTTTTTTAGAATGCAACGTAGTGAAATTGTGAAAAAGATTTAGCAAAAAGCCCGACCCGCAAGGGAACGCCCAAAAAATTATAGTATCAAAAATAATTAGTAATTTTGCAGCCTTAAAATTTTAGATTTGGTAAAGATAGGAGATATAGAATTGTGTGATTTTCCGTTGCTGTTAGCACCTATGGAAGATGTGAGTGATCCGCCATTTAGAGCATTGTGTAAAGAACAAGGTGCAGATGTGGTTTATACTGAATTTATTTCTTCAGAAGGATTGATACGTGATGCTGCAAAAAGTAGAAAAAAACTAGACATTTACGAAAAAGAACGCCCTGTAGGTATTCAAATTTTTGGAGCTAATTTAGAATCTATGCTTAGAACTGTTGAAATTGTTGAACAATCAAACCCTGATATTATTGATATAAATTTTGGTTGTCCTGTAAAAAAAGTAGTGAGTAAAGGTGCTGGAGCTGGTATTTTAAAAGACATCGATTTAATGGTGAAATTAACCGAAGCTATGGTTAAGCACACCAACTTACCAATAACTGTTAAAACTCGTTTGGGTTGGGATGAAGCTTCTATAAAAATTGTGGAAGTTGCTGAACGCTTACAAGATGTTGGTTGTGCTGCAATTTCAATTCATGGTAGAACGCGTAAGCAAATGTATAAAGGGAGCGCAACTTGGGCTCCAATTGCCGATGTGAAAAATAATTCAAGAATGCATATTCCTGTTTTTGGAAATGGTGATGTAAATTCACCTGAAAAAGCGATGGAAATGCGGGATAAATTTGGTTTGGATGGTGCAATGATTGGAAGAGCCAGCATTGGAAATCCTTGGTTTTTTAAACAAGTAAAGCATTTTTTTGAAACTGGTGAACATTTACCAGAAATTTCTATTGCTGAGCGTGTTGATATGGCTCGCAGACATTTACAAATGGAAATTGATTGGAAAGGTGTTGAAATTGTAGGTGTTATGGAAACTCGTAGGCATTATACCAACTACTTTAAAGGAATTCCTGACTTTAAAGAATATCGCTTAAAAATGGTAAAGTCAGACACTGCTCAAGGTGTTTATGATGCTTTTGATGAAGTTTTACAGAAGTTTTCGTAATTGTGTATTGAAAAAATGGTATATGTTTTAAATGATTAATTAATCATTTAAAACATATAAAAAGCAGTTTGAAAATTTCAAACTGCTTTTTTTTTATGTTAGACATTTAATTTATTTTAAATCGAATCTATCTGCATCCATCACTTTTACCCAAGCATTCACAAAATCTTGTACAAAGCTTTCTTTATTATCATCTTGAGCGTAAAATTCAGAATAGGAGCGTAAAACTGAGTTTGAACCAAATACCAAATCAGTTCGTGTAGCAGTAAATTTTATTGCTCCTGTTTTTTTAGAACGAATATTATACAATCCATTTTTTGTAGGCTCCCAACTGTATCCCATATCTGTTAGGTTTACAAAAAAGTCGTTAGACAAAGCTCCTATAGTATCGGTAAATACGCCGTGTTTTATGTCGCCGTAGTTTGTTCCTATAACACGCATTCCACCCAATAAAACAGTCATCTCAGGAGCCGTTAACCCCATTAATTGAGTGCGATCCAACATTAATTCTTCTGGACTTACTATATACTCTTTTTTTAACCAGTTTCTATACCCATCAGCTAATGGCTCTAAAGGCTCAAATGATTCTGAATCAGTCATTTCATTAGTTGCATCACCACGTCCAGGTTTAAAAGGAACTGTAATAGTTGTTCCCGCATTTTTTGCTGCTTGTTCAACACCAACATTTCCAGCCAATACAATGGTATCAGCAATACTTATCCCAAATTCTTTTGCAATTGGTTCTAAAACTGATAGCACTTTTGATAATTTTTCTGGCTCGTTTCCTTCCCAATTTTTTTGAGGACTTAATCTAATTCTTGCTCCATTTGCACCTCCACGTTTGTCTGAACCTCTAAATGTTCTAGCGCTATCCCATGCTGTAGTAACCATTTCAGAAATACTTAATCCAGAATTTGCTATTTTTTCTTTAACAGCAGCAACATCGTACGCTGTTTTTCCTGTATTAATTGGGTCTTGCCAAATTAAATCTTCTTGAGGAACATCTGGTCCAAAATAACAAGATTTAGGTCCCATATCACGATGCGTTAATTTAAACCAAGCACGTGCAAAAGCATCAGAAAAAGCATCAAAATCATTCATAAATTTTAATGAAATCTCTTTATAGGTTGGATCAACTTTCATTGCCATATCTGCATCAGTCATTATAGGATTATGACGTATAGAAAAGTCTTCAACATCTACAGGTTTGTCTTCTTCTTTTATTGTTTTAGGTTCCCATTGCCAAGCTCCTGCAGGACTTTTTCGCAATTCCCATTCGTGATTAAATAACATTTCAAAAAAACCATTATCCCATTTTGTTGGGTTGGTAGTCCAGGCTCCTTCTAATCCACTTGTTACAGTATAACGACCTTTACCTGTTTTATTTGGGTTTTTCCAACCTAAACCTTGCTCTTCCACCCCAGCAGTTTCTGGATCAGGACCAAGTAAATTAGCATCTCCATTTCCATGAGTTTTTCCTACTGTATGTCCACCTGCTGTTAAAGCAACAGTTTCTTCATTGTTCATTGCCATTCTTTTAAATGTTTCTCGAACTTGCTCTGCTGTTTTTAATGGATTAGGTACTCCGTTTACACCTTCAGGGTTTACATAAATTAATCCCATTTGTACCGCAGCCAAAGGGTTTTCCATAGTAGATGGATTTTCTAAATTTCCATAACGACTGTCACTAGGTGCTAACCATTCTTTTTCTGCTCCCCAATAAATATCTTGTTCAGGGTGCCAAATATCTTCTCGTCCAAAAGCAAAGCCAAAGGTTTTTAATCCCATATTTTCATAAGCAATGGTACCTGCCAAAATAATTAAATCTGCCCAACTTACTTTATTCCCGTATTTTTTCTTAATTGGCCAAAGTAAGCGTCTTGCTTTATCTAAATTTACATTATCTGGCCAAGAGTTAAGAGGTGCAAAACGTTGATTTCCTGTTCCACCTCCACCACGACCATCGGCTATTCTATAAGTACCTGCTGAGTGCCAAGCCATACGAATCATTAATCCGCCATAGTGTCCCCAATCTGCAGGCCACCATTCTTGACTGTCCGTTATTAAGTTATTTACATCTTTTTTTAGTGCTTCAACATCTAGTTTTTTTAACTCTTCACGATAGCTAAAACTGGATTTCAAAGGATTTGTTTTCGTATCATGTTGGTGTAAAATATCTAAATTTAGTGCATTGGGCCACCAATCCATTACAGATTTATCTGATGTAGTATTTCCTCCATGCATTACAGGACATTTTCCTGCTTCATTTATTTCCTCTTTTTTTGTAAATTGACTGTGGTCAACTGGACATTTACCATCTTTTGAATTGCTCATGATTTTCAATTTTTAATTTATAACAAAATAATTATAAAATTTAACTATCAATTAAAAATAATGATAGATAATACTTATACGTAGATAAGTGCCTTGCGTTTGGAGTATTGTGAAAAAACTATGATTGCACTGAAAAAATAGTTCTAGTAAATTTAATAGAATAATTTTATTTTATGAAGAAATCAATCAACTATTATTCAACCAATTTTTTAGAAATTCTGCTACTTGCAATTTTTGATGCTAAAAAACCTAAAATAAGTATGGTTATAATTACTGTGATAACATTTAACAAAGTTAATTCAACAGGGTAAGCCAAATGTTGAGTAATCATAAATAAATGGTATTTCATTTGAAGCAATACTAAAGCAATTCCTAATGAAAGTCCAACAAATAAGCCAAAAACAGATAGCATAAAGCCTTGTAATACAAATACTTGTTTTATTTCTTTCATAGTTGCACCAATACTGTATAATGTTTTAAGATTGTCTCGTTTATCTAAAATCATCATAATAATAGCTCCAATAACATTAAATAAAGCAATAATTAATATGAGTGTAAAAATTAAGTAGGAAGCTAAATTTTCTGTATTTAACATTTTGTAAAAAACAGCATTTAATTGTTCTCTGGTTTCAATGGTAAATTGGTTACCAAGTTTGCTTTTAAGGTTGGTAATTATTTGATCTCTTTCTGTTCTATTGGAAACTTTTATTTCAATTGCAGAAATTTGTTCTGGCGTATAACTTAATAATTCTTGTGCCAATTCTAACGAAATAAATGTAAACTTTGAATCGAATTCATCCGTTAAAGCAAAAACACCTATTGGTTGTGTGTTTATTTTTTTGAATGCATTAGTTGGGTTGGTTATATAGCCTTTACCAGGTTTTGGTACATAAATTTTCAAGGGGTCTAAAAAATCAAAAACACCTATTGATAATGTATTTGAAATTCCATTTCCAACTACTACTCCTAAAGGAAATTTAGGGTCTAACCAAGTACCTACATAAACTGTTGTGTCTATACTATTTACCTTTGTGTAATTAGCATCAACACCTTTTATAAAGGCAATATGTGTTTTTTCGTTAAATTCAAAAAAAGCACGCTCTTCAATTACTTTTGAGTAGGATACTATCTCCTTCTCATTTTTTAGAATTTCTTGAATAGAGTCATTTAAAAAAAATGATTTTCCTTTTACGGATGTAATTTTAATATCGGGATCAGCGGTGTTTAAAAAACTAACACTAAAAGAACGTAAACCCGAAAAGCCAGAGAGTACTATAAACAAAGCTAAAGTTCCAATAATAACACCAACAGTTGCAATACCTGTAATAATATTTATAGTGTTGTTACTGCTTTTTGAAAATAAATATCTTTTAGCTATGTATAAGGGAAAATTCAAATTAACTTTTTGAAGGCTTGTTTAAAAGTTCAGGATTTTTAATTGGATTTCCTTTTTTTCCTTTTAAAGCATTGTCAATATCTTCAATATAATCTAAGCTATCATCAATATAAAAAGAAAGTTCAGGCATACGTCGCAACTGATTTCTAGTGCGTTTTGCCATTTCATATCTAATAGTTGAAGTATTTTCTTGAACACCTTTCAAAATTAACTCTCTATTTAACTGAGGAAAAACACTTAAATATATTTTTGCCTGTGATAAATCTGAAGTAACTTGAACTTTGGTAACAGAAATAATAACCCCTTTCATTCCGTCTTGTGCAGCGTGTTGTAATACATCAGCTAAGTCTTTTTGTAAAACACCTGCAATTTTCTTTTGTCTGTTTGTTTCCATAGTGCAAAGATAATAGTTTAAATGTACATAAATTTTCTTTTTATTTTCTTTGTTCTAAAATTATTTTGAAGCAATTTTAAACTCTAATTTTTAACAATTAAACAAATAAACCATTCAACAACTATTTGTATATTGCAAGCACTTAAATAAAATTACTTTTGGATACATCTTTTGAAAAATATCAAAAAAGAAGACTGCGGTCATCATACTTTTCTGTAGTTATTAGCATTGGCTTGGTACTGTTTTTAGTAGGTATTTTAGGCTTAATTGTACTGAAAACAAACAGTATTACTGAACATTTTAAAGAAAAAGTAACTATTACCATATTTCTAAAAGACAATGCTAAAAGTATTGATGTGGAAATTTTACAAGCTGAACTAAAAAGAGCTGAATACACAAAAGCTGTTACTTATATTTCTAAAAAAGATGCCGCTAAAAAATACACGGAAGAAATTGGAGAAGATTTTGTAGAATTTTTAGGAGACAATCCTTTAAAAGATGCTGTAGATATTTCATTAAAATCTGAATTTGTTACGCCAGAAAAAATGGCTGAAATAGAAAAAAACTTACTGATAAGAAGTATTGTTGCTGAAGTTACCTATGACAAACCATTAATTGAATTATTAACAAAAAATATAAACCGTTTAAGTTTTTGGATGCTTTTATTTAGTGGACTCTTCACATTAATTGCCATGGTTTTAATTAATGGTTCTATACGCCTTTCAATATATTCAAAAAGATTCACCATTAAAACCATGCAAATGGTAGGTGCAACAAAAGGATTTATTAGAGTTCCTTTTATTTTAAAAAGTATACAGCTAGGTATTTTAGGAGCTTTGGTTGCTATAGGTGGTGTAATTGGGTTTATTTTATATATTAATAAAACAATTCCTGAACTTGAAATGCTATCTAGTTATAAAATATTAGCGCTCTTATTTACAGCTATTATAGTTTTAGGTATACTAATTACTTGGATTAGTACGTTTTTTGCTACACAGCGTTTTTTAAATTTAAGAACCGATGAACTTTACTATTAATAAAATGGAAGAAAAAAATAAAAAGAGTAAAAGCGAATTCCTTTTTGGGAAAAAGAATTATATGTTAATGTTAATTGGAATTGCAGTAATTGTGCTTGGGTTTATTTTAATGGCTGGAGGCGGAAGCGATGATCCTGCTGTTTTTAATGAAGAAATCTATAATTTTAGAAGAATTCGTTTAGCACCAACATTAGTTCTTATTGGCTTAGGTATTGAGATTTATGCAATTATGGCAAAATCTAAAAAATAAGAATGAATTATTTTGAAGCTGTTATTCTTGCCATAATTGAAGGAATTACCGAATATTTACCAGTATCTTCTACGGGTCATTTAATTATAGCATCTTCATTTTTTCATATTGCAGAAGATAGTTTTACCAAGCTATTTACTATTGTAATTCAATTTGGCGCAATTTTAGCCGTACTGGCTTTATATTTTAAACGATTTTTTCAAAGTGTAGACTTTTATTTAAAATTATTAGTAGCTTTTATTCCTGCAGTTATTTTAGGATTATTATTTAATAATGTAATTGATGAGTTATTAGAAAGCCCAATTATAGTAGCTATTTCCTTAATTTTAGGAGGAATAATTTTACTAAAAGTAGATGATTGGTTTAAAGAAAATGAAGATTTATCAAGAGAAAAAAAAGAACATACTACTGTTAGTTATGCTACCGCATTAAAAATAGGATTTTTTCAATGTTTAGCAATGATTCCTGGAACATCAAGAAGTGGAGCTACTATTATTGGTGGAATGTCTCAAAAATTGAATAGAAAAACAGCAGCAGAATTTTCATTTTTCTTGGCGGTTCCAACCATGTTTGGTGCAACAACAAAAAAACTATTTGATTATTACAAAGCTGGCTTTACCTTAAATACTGAACAAATAAATTTTTTGATAATTGGTAATATTGTTGCTTTTATAGTAGCTATGTTTGCCATAAAATCGTTTATTAATTATTTAAGCAAAAGTGGATTCAAACTATTTGGTTACTACCGAATTGTTTTAGGGATTGCTATTATATGTATTCATTTTTTTATTTATAAATTAACTTTGTAGCAATGAAAACGGTTGAAGATTTTAAAGAAGGTCAAGTTTTATTAATAGATAAACCATTAGAATGGACTTCCTTCCAAGTAGTAAATAAATTACGTTGGCATATAAGACAAAAGTTTGGAATTAAGAAAATTAAAGTTGGCCATGCAGGAACTTTAGATCCTTTAGCTACAGGTTTATTAATAATTTGTACAGGTAAATTCACCAAACAAATTAATGAATATCAAGGTCAAATAAAGGAATATACAGGCGAATTTACTTTAGGCGCAACTACACCAAGTTACGATTTAGAAACTGAGATTGATGCTTCTTTTCCAATTACACATATTACAGATGAATTAATTTACAATACAACAAAGCAATTTATTGGCGAAATAGATCAAATACCTCCTATTTTTTCAGCTTTAAAAAAAGATGGAAAAAGATTGTATGAATTAGCTAGAGCAGGTGAAACTACTGAAATAAATTCGAGAAAAATTAATATTTCTGAATTTAAAATTACTAAAATAAACTTGCCTAAAGTAAATTTTAGAGTGGTTTGCAGCAAAGGAACCTACATAAGATCTTTAGCCTATGATTTTGGAAAAGCTTTAAATTCAGGAGCACATTTATCTGAACTTCGAAGAACTAAAATAGGTGCTTTTTCTGTTGAAGGAACTTTAGATCCTTTAAATTATATTGAAAAATATTTAAGCTAAGTTTGCTTTTTTACTTCAAAAATCTACCTAACCAGCTATCCATAATATTAATTTCCCAATTATATTTAAAATCAACTTTAGTGGTAATCATATTATCAAAAACAATGGTTTTTTGAGAAACACCTTTCGCTTTCATCATTTTTTTGAATTCAATTAAATCTTTGTATTGCACAAATTCACCTTGCTTGTAACAAACATTCATTTTATCCATTAAAACAACTTCTAATTCTTTTTCTAACTCTTGTATAAATGTAATTAATAAGTTATGTGCCTCTAAACTTAAACTGTTTAAACTGTCATCAACTGCAATAATAATAAAGCGGTCATATTCTAGCTTATAAGAACATCTAATCAAAATCCCTTGATCATCCCATTCAGACAAAAACTCCTCAATCTTTTCTTTTATACCCGCTATTTCCTGCGCATAAAATTTTCTGCTTGATGGAAAAACCCATAATTTAGCTTCGTCTGGAAGTTGTGTAAAATCTATAATCATTACATTATTTTAGTGGGCAAAGATATTTAAATTAATTGGACTTAAGATTAAGATGCTTTCAGTAATTTTAAAAGGTCATCTTGCGTGTTAGTCCCTTTATCTTTATTATACCAAATTTGTAAGTTTTTCTTAAATTCAGCATCTATACTTCCATTTTTTTCTTTATAATCAAGTACCATTTTTGTTGCAATAGATGGTCTTGGTCCCCAAGAATTTATTACATTATTTTCGCTATCTAAAATTATAATTTTAGGAATTGATTTGCCGCCATTGGTCAAATACTCATTCATAAGTTCTTCATTTTCATCTCTAAACACAATTTTTAAATTAATTTTGTTTGATGCCTCTGCAATTTTATTTAAAATCGGCACTATTTGAGCTGCATCACCACACCAACCTTCAGCTATGACTAAGAAGGTAAAGTCATTTTTTAGATCATCAATGGAAACTTTTGTTTCATCAGAAACTTTCAATGTTTTATCAAGCCTATCCATTCTTTTATCATTCAACATGCTATAATTTAAAAGATCATCAGATTGTTCAAGCCCTGTAGATTTTTCTTTAATTAATAACTCTTTTATTAATTTTCTATAAGTTGTATATGTAATTGATTTTTCTAAACTTTTATTTATTAGGGTATTATCCATTTTTTATTTACTTTTAAGTCATTATTTTGACGAGGTGCAAATGTAATACTTACAGTTAAATATAGGATACAGATGCGTGTCTAAAAATAAAATTAGATTTTGAATAAAAAGTGCTACATTTGTTACTTTATATTAAAAGATAATATTATCTTTATATCGTTAAACTGATATTTGTCACAACTCTATTTATAGGGTTCAGTTACATTTGTCACATTCTTTATTAATTCTAATCATTAAATCATGAAAAAAAAGAATTTAATTTTCTCTATTTTAGTAGTATTTGCATTTACCATTATATCTTGTAATGGTGGTGAAAAAAAACAAGAAGTAAACCAAATTGAAACGACTCCACAGGGTAAAGGGCAATCAGCTGTAGATTTAGCTGAAGGAGCAAGCCCAAATGCTTTACAAGTAGCTAAATCTTTAGATGATTTTAAAACTTTAGTGGTAGCAATAGAAGCTGCTGGTGTTGAAGATGCAGTAGTAAATGTAGGTCCTTTAACAATATTTGCACCTGTTAATAGCGCTTTTGATAAACTTCCTGCAGGAACTGTTGAAACTTTATTAAAACCAGAAAATAAAAGTCAACTTGCTTTTATATTAAAAAACCATGTGGCTCCAGCAAATTATCCAGATACACAACTAAAAAAAGAAGCCAAAAAAGGTCGGAAATTATATATGGCTTCTGGTAAATATTTACTTGTTGAAGACAAAGAAGATGGAATTTATGTTGGAGGAACAAAAATTTTAAAAACAGTAAAAGTAAGTAATGGCTGGATTCACGTAATTGATAACGTATTAGTGCCGGTTGAATAATTATTAAATAAAAAAGAAGAAATGAAGTTAAAAGTATTTATAGTAGCATTAGTTGTAGTATTTATATCTAGTTGCGGTGGAAATGAAAAAAAAGAGGATAAAACTTCACAACCAAGTGAAGAAACAAAAGAAGTGGTTGAAGTTGATCCAATGAAAGATAAAGGTATAGGGCCAATAACAAGTATTACACTTGGTGAGATTGATGAGACCATGGCTGCTAAAGGAAAAGTGGTATTTGTTGCAAAATGCTCAGCTTGCCATAAAATTAGTAAAAGGGTTGTTGGGCCAGCTTTGGCTGGAGTAACGGAAAGACGTTCATCAGAATGGATTATGAATATGATTTTAAATCCTGAAAAAATGGTTGCTGAAAATCCAATAGCTAAAAAATTATTGGCAGAATACTTAGCGCCTATGGCAAACCAAAATTTAACTGAGGAAGAGGCAAGACTTATTTTAGAATACTTTAGAACAAAGACTTCAACAACTAAAGAGTAAATTGAGAACAAACAATTAACAAACAAATATCTTTAATATGAAAACAATTTTTAAATCATTACTAGCAATTACTACACTTTCAATAATGCTAAGTAGTTGCGGAAATGGAGATTCAAACAAAAAGGGCGCTTTATCTAGCAATGCTGCGGAAAGAGTATATGTTGCGCCAGGTGAACACGATGAATTTTATGCATTTATTTCTGGTGGTTTTAGTGGGCAGTTAGCTGTTTATGGCCTTCCTTCAGGACGTTTATTTAAAGTGATTCCTGTTTTTTCTGTAGATGCTGAAAAAGCTTATGGTTTTAATGAAGAAACCAAACCAATGCTAAATACTTCTCATGGATTTATTCCTTGGGATGATTCTCACCATCCAGATATCTCTCAAACTGCAGGTGAATTAGATGGTAGATTTGTGTTTATTAATGGTAACAATACACCTCGTATTGCAAAAATTGATTTAACAACTTTTGAAACAACTGAAATTATTGAAATTCCAAATTCTGCGGGTAACCACAGTTCTTCGTTTGTTACTGAAAACACCGAATATGTTGTAGCAGGTACACGTTTTAGTGTTCCTTATCCTCAAAGAGATATGCCAATTGCCGAGTATAAAGGAAACTTTAAAGGAGCCTTAACTTTTATATCAGTTGACCCTAAAGATGGAGCAATGGATATTAAATTCCAATTAATGATGCCCGGATTTAACTATGATTTATCGCATCCAGGAAGAGGGAAATCTCACGGATGGTTCTTCTTTACAACTTATAATACAGAAGAAGCAAACTCTTTATTAGAGGTAAACGCATCACAAAATGATAAAGATTTTATTGCAGCAATAAATTGGAAAAAAATTGAAGAATATGTAAATAATGGTGGAGGTACAAAAGCTCCTACAAATTATGCTCATAATGTATATAGTGATGAAAATCATAGTGCAACTTCAACAATGAAAAAGGAAATTTTAATTGTAAATCCTTCTGATGTTCCTGGAGCAATCTACTTTCTACCAACACCAAAATCTCCACATGGATGTGATGTTGATCCTTCTGGTGAATATATTGTTGGAAATGGTAAATTGGCAGCAGAATTAACAGTACACTCATTTACTAAAATGCTTTCTGCTATTGAAGGAAAAAAATTCGATGGGGAAGCTTATGGAATTCCAATTTTAAAATATGAAGATGTTTTAGCAGGTGCTGTAAAACAACCAGGTTTAGGACCTCTGCATACTGAATTTGATGGACAAGGAAATGCTTATACTACCTTCTTTATTTCTTCTGAAGTTGTAAAATGGAAATTAGGGACTTGGGAAGTTGTTGATAGAAAACCAACCTATTATTCGCCTGGTCATTTAATGATTCCAGGAGGAAATTCAGGAAAACCTTTCGGAAAATATGTGTTAGTAATGAACAAGATTACAAAAGACCGTTATTTACCAACAGGCCCAGAGGTAACTCAGTCTGCACAATTATATGATATTACTGGTGAAAAAATGGAATTATTATTAGATTTTCCAACAATTGGAGAGCCTCATTATGCCGCAGGAATACCAGCAGATTTAATTAAACCTAAGTCTAAAAAATTCTATAAATTAGAAGAAAATAAACATGATTATGTTACTAAATCTGAATCTGAAGCTAAAGTAACAAGAAATGGAAATGAAGTTCATATTTATATGACCATGATACGTTCACACTTTGCTCCTGATAATATTGAAGGAATTCAAGTTGGTGATGAAGTATTTTTCCACGTTACAAACTTAGAGCAAGATTATGATGTGCCACATGGAATTGGTATGATAGGGGCTCAAACTTCTGAGTTGTTAATTATGCCAGGGCAAACAGAAACATTTAAATGGTACCCTAAAGATATAGGAGTATGGCCATTTTATTGTACAGATTTCTGTTCTGCATTACACCAAGAAATGCAAGGCTATGTTAGAGTATCACCAAAAGGATCTAAAGTACCATTAACATATACTTTAGATGGTGATGCAGTAGATGCTGAATAGAGTTCCTTTTTAGATTGATTTAAGGGCTTAAAAAACGGGTAAGTATAAAATTTACTTATCCGTTTTCCATATAAAAATACAAGACTATTTTGTCTTTTTATGTAAATTTTATCACATACCAAACAAACTTAATTTTGTAATTTTATAACAAATATTACGTTAATAATTACAAAAAAAATTAAACAAAAAAATTATGAAGAAATCTAAAATATTAATGGTTATAGGGTCTTTACTTTTATTAGGGCTATTTGTATTTCCACTATGGAATATAACATTGGAGGCTCCACAATATCCAATTCCTTTAGGTATGGATATACACATTAATAAATTTGCGGACACTCATGAATTTGATATTAAAAACATCAATTTAATGAATCATTATGTTGGAATGCAATACATACCAGAGACTATCCCCGAGTTTAAAATATTTCCTTGGGCAATAGGTATAATGGTTATTTTAGGAGCTCTAATTGGTTTTTTTGGAAACAATAAATTATTTTTAATTTGGTTTGTAGTAATGAGTTTATTAGGTATTGCTGGAATGTATGATTTTTATATGTGGGAATATGATTATGGTCATAATTTGAATCCAAAAGCCATTATGAAATTTACAAACCCAGATGGTTCAATAATGGGATTTCAACCACCAATTTTTGGCACAAAACACATTCTAAATTTTACAGCACATTCATACCCTAGAATAGGAGCTTATTTTATGTTCATAGGAATGTTTTTAACTGTTGTGGCTTTCTTTTTAGGTAAAAGAGAAGCTAAAAATTAATACAATCTAACGTGTAAACTATTTTTAAAAAACGAGTATATTCATTAGATTGTACTCGTTTTATAGTATATTTAAAAACTAATAAAATCAAAAATAATGAAAAGTAAACTGCTTAAACCACTTATTGGGGTTGTAATTTTATTAGTATCCATTTCTTGTAAAGTTGAACCTGAAGCTATTGAATATGGAAAAGATCAATGTAGTTTTTGTAAAATGAACATTGTTGATAAAACTCATTCTGCTCAATATGTAACTAAAAAAGGAAAGCAATTTAAGTTTGATGCCATTGAATGTTTGATTAACGACTTAACTGATAAAAGTGAAGATGAAATGGCCTTAATTTTGACTGCAGATTATGGAAATCCAGGTGAAATGATTGATGCGAAAACCGCTACATTTTTAATCAGTAAAGAAATTAAAAGTCCAATGGGAGCAAACTTATCTGCTTTTTCTTCAAAAAATAAGGCTGAAGAATTACAACAAAAACATACTGGAGAAATTTATAGTTGGGAAACGCTAAAACAAAAACTTTCAGATAAATAATGAAGTATAAGATCCTTTTATTTTTCTTTTTTACTACACTTATAATTTCAGCAAAACAAATTGAAGTTTGTAAAACGTGTACTATAAAAACTATTAAAGAAGCTATTAAAATAGCTGAATCTGGTGATGAAATATTTATTAAAGAAGGTGTTTATAAAGAGCGAAATCTAATTATTAACAAAGAACTAATACTTATTGGTGAGAAAGGAACAATAATAGATGGAGAAAATATAGGGAGTGTGTTTATTTTTCAAACTAATAATTTCAAAATTAAAAATCTTAAAATTGTTAATATCGGAATGAGTTACACAGTTGAATACTGTGCTATAAAAGTAATAAAAGCAGAAAATTTCACTATTGAAGATTGCATTTTAGAAAATGTTTTTTTTGGTATTTTAATTGAAAAATCAAAAAAAGGAATTATTAGAAATAATGTAATCTCAGGGGTACGAAAAAGTGAAGCCAGCTCAGGTAACGGAATTCATATCTGGGATGGAAATGAAATGGATGTATACAATAATCAGTTAACTGGTTTACGAGATGGGATTTATTTCGAATTTGTAAAAAATAGCAACGTTTATAAAAATACAAGTCATAATAATATTCGCTATGGATTGCATTTTATGTTTTCAAATAACAACATATACCACCACAACGAATTTAGAAATAATGGAGCAGGTGTTGCGGTGATGTTTTCCAAATTTATAACCATGCACCATAATACTTTTAAATTAAATTGGGGGTCTGCCTCCTACGGATTACTTCTAAAAGAAATATATGATGCAGAGATTTACAACAATTTATTTGAAGAAAATACCATTGGTATAAATGGTGAAGGATGTACCAGAATAAATTATAAAAATAATACCTTTTTAAGAAATGGCTGGGCTATTAAAATTGCTGGAGCCTGTTACGCAAATATTTTTGAGAAGAATGATTTTATGCATAATTCATTAGATTTATCGTACAATACGAAAATAAATGATAATAAGTTTGAAAACAATTATTGGAGTGAATACACTGGTTACGATTTAGATAAAAATGGAATTGGAGACATTCCATATCGCCCCGTAAAACTTTTTTCTTATATCGTAAATAAGACACCTGAAGCATTGGTATTATTAAGAAGTTTATTTGTAGATATAATTAATTTTTCAGAAAAAGTTTCGCCTGTTTTTACACCTGATGATTTAATGGATACTAACCCAATAATGAAAAAAATAAATGATTGAATTTAAAAATTTACACAAACGTTTTGGTAAATTAACTGTTTTAGACGGTTTAGATTTAGCCATAAAAAAAGGAGGTATTTTTGCCGTTCTTGGACCAAATGGTTCAGGAAAAACAACGTTAATTAAATGCTTGCTTGGCATGGTAATTCCAAACAAAGGAGAAATCACATTTAACAATGAAAGTGTTTTAAGAAAGTGGGATTATAGAAATAATTTAAATTATCTACCGCAAATAGCAAATTTTCCACCAAACTTATCTGTTCAAGAATTAATAAAAATGGTGAAAAATCTTCGCCCAAAAGAATCAAATGAACAAGAATTAATTAACTTATTTGGGTTAAATGATTCACTTCAAAAAAAATTAGGAAACCTTTCTGGAGGAACAAAACAAAAGGTAAACATCGTTTTAACTTTTATGTTTGATAGTGAATTAATTATCTTGGATGAACCAACTACAGGACTAGATCCAATTGCTCTAATTCATCTAAAAGAATTAATTAGGGAAGAAAAATCAAAAGGAAAAACAATATTAATTACAACTCATATTATGAGTGTTGTAGAAGAGTTGGCCGATGAGATTGTGTTTTTATTAGATGGAAAAATATATTTTAAAGGAAGTATTGATGCATTGAAAAAGCAAACAGAAAATGACAATTTGGAACATGCTATCGCTAATTTAATATCTAAACAATATGCTTAAAATATTAAAATATAGTTTTTACGATTTAATGCGTAGCCGTTGGAGTTATGTGTACTTTATTTTTTATTTACTACTTGGTTTTGTGTTGTTGTTTTTAAATAATGATGTAAACAAAGCCGTAATTACTTTAATGAATATTATTATTGTTTTAACCCCTTTAATTGGAACTATTTTTGGTGTAATGTATTATTATAATTCCAAAGAATTTACTGAACTTTTATTGGCACAACCCATTAACCGAAGTAAAATATTTATGGGGCAATATTTGGGTATTTCAATATCGCTTACTTTAAGTTTAGTCTTAGGTTTAGGAATCCCATTTATAGCGTATGGTTTGTTTAAATCTGCAGCAATTTTTGATTTTAGTCTATTGTTAATAGTAGGCTCTTTTTTGAATTTTATATTTGTTGCTCTATCCTATAATATTGCACTCTCAACTGAAAATAAAATAAAAGGATTTGGCTATGCTATTTTAATGTGGTTATTTTTAGCAGTAATTTATGATGGTTTATTTCTAATATCACTCGTATTATTTGATGAATACCCATTAGATAAATTTTCATTGATAGCAACCATGTTCAATCCAATAGATTTATCCAGAATTTTAATTTTATTGAAATTAGACATTTCTGCCTTACTTGGGTATACAGGAGCTGTTTTTAGAAAATTTTTTGGAACAAATATGGGAATGTTACTTTCAATGTCAATTCTAGTTATGTGGGTTATTTTACCAGTTCTTAGAATGAATTTTAAATTAAGAAAGAAGGATTTTTAAGACACCTTTTAAGTAACAAGAAATTGACTCGATTGATTTTTTTGTTCTACTATATGAGTTAAAAAACCCTTTTTATAATGCTTCCTTTTTGCAATATTATTACCTTTGCGCTGGCTATTATTAAATAATGAAATTGCAACTAATGAAGAACTACAAACCAAAAAATAGGTTAACCTCATCCGTATATATTGATGGAGTTTTAAAAGGAGATAGAGTGCTTCTTTCTAGAGCAATAACTATTATTGAAAGCAATTTAGAAAGCGATAAAATTTTAGCAAAAGAAATTATTCAAGCTATATTACCTTATTCTGGAAATTCTATAAGAATTGGAATTACTGGTGTGCCTGGAGTTGGGAAAAGCACATTTATTGAATCATTTGGGAAACACCTAATTACAAAAGGAAAAAGAGTTGCTATTTTATCTATTGACCCAAGTAGTCAACGTTCAAAAGGAAGTATTTTAGGAGATAAAACCAGAATGGAAGAATTGGCTAATATGGAAGAGGCTTACATTCGCCCTTCTGCCTCTGGGGATACTTTAGGAGGAGTTGCCAATAAAACGGGTGAAACAATGCTTTTATGTGAAGCAAATGGTTATGATGTTGTTTTAATTGAAACAGTTGGTGTTGGACAATCAGAAACAGCAGTACATGGAATGACAGATTTCTTTTTATTATTAATGCTCTCCGGTGCTGGTGATGAATTGCAAGGAATTAAAAAAGGAATTATGGAAATGGCCGATATGGTTGTTATTAATAAAGCCGATGGTGATAATATTAGAATGAGTGAAATGGCTCGTTTACAATATCAAAACGCATTGCATATTTTTCCTCAGTCTGAATCAGGTTGGAGCCCTGTAGTTAGCACTGCTTCTGCAATAAAAAATATTGGAATTGATACTGTTTGGGATGAAGTTTCTAAATTTAAAAAACTAGTTGATGAAAACGGTTATTTTAAAAAGAATAGAAATTATCAACAAATACAGTGGATGTATAATAATATAAATGAGGAATTGAAAAACCTTTTTTATGGCTCTCCAACTATTAAAAAGCACCTTTCTGTTTTAGAAAAGGAAATTGTCTCTGCTAAAATTTCTCCTGTAAAAGCTGCTGAAATTATGTTAGAGGAATTTAAAAGTTCGTTTTAATTTATTTTCTTGAATTTATCAATTGTTCAAGAACTATTTCAACACCTTGTTCATCATTACTTTTGGTCGAGAATTTTGCAATAGTTTTAACATTAGGATGTGCATTTTCCATAGCATAACTAAAATCAGCTAATGCTAACATTTTTAAATCGTTGTTATAATCTCCAAAAACCATGGTTTCTTCTTTAGTAATTCCAAATTTTTGTTGAAGGATGTTTAAAGCAAAACCTTTATTGGCATTATTGTGCGAAATATCCAACCAATGTTCCCCAGAAACAATTACTTGCATTTTATTTTCAAGATGTTTTACAGCTGGGTAAATGTGTTTTTCTGAACAATCAAAATGATAAGCCGCAATTTTAAAAAAGGTATCGTTTGTAATTTCAGTCAAATCATCTACAAGTCTATATTCGGAATAATAATTTTTGAACATCGTTATAAACTGTTCATCTTTAGTTTCAATATAAGCGGCATTTTTTCCACATAAAACAATGTAAACATTATCTAGTGCTCTTAATGTATTGATACAATTTGAAATGTATTCAGTAGGTAATTCTGAAGTAAATAACTCTTCATCGCCATGCATTGCAAAAGCACCATTTTCGGCTACAATAGTTATTTCATTTTTTATATCTTCAAATCGGTCAACAATACTAAAATATTGTCGCCCACTTGCTGCAATCTCGTAAACTTTAAAAAAACGGTCACTAACTTCACTTTTTGAATTTAGTAAAGTACCATCCATATCTGTAACAACCAATTTTACTTTTGAAAAATCCATAAATTATTTTGAAGTGCAAAAATAGTGTTATTGTATTAATTTCGATTTAATTTGATGATAATAAAATTTAAAATTGATGCATCTATGTCATTCCCGCTCAGACGAGAATCTATTGCAAGGGGTGAAAATGGATTCCTGCTTTCGCAGGAATGACAATAAAACAAAAAAGCCCAAACAACTAAATGTTTGGGCTTTTAATATCTATTATTTAGAAACTTATTCTTGCTCTAAATATTTTTCCATAATTATGATGGCAGATTCAGAAATTACAGTACCAGGACCAAAAATGGCAGCTACTTTTCTTTCTAATAAATAATCATAATCTTGCGCTGGAATAACTCCACCTGCAAAAACCATAATATCAGGTCTTCCAAGTTTTTCTAATTCTCCAATTAATTGAGGAATTAATGTTTTATGACCTGCAGCTAAACTTGAAGCTCCTACAAAATGCACATCGTTTTCAACAGCTTGTTTTGCAACTTCTTCTGCTGTTTGAAATAATGACCCCATATCTACATCAAAACCTAAATCAGCAAAACTTGAAGCAACTACTTTCGCACCTCTATCATGTCCGTCTTGACCCATTTTAGCAATCATAACTCTTGGACGACGACCTTCTATTTCTGCAAATTTATCAGTCATTTTTTGAGCTTTCGCAAACGTACTATCGTTATTTACTTCTTTTCCGTACACACCACTTATTAGTTTAGTATCAGCTTTATGTCTTCCAAAATGAACTTCTAAAGCGTCAGAAATTTCACCTAAAGTAGCGAAATTCTCAGCAGCTTCAACTGCTAAAGCTAATAAATTCCCTTCACCTGTTTCAGCACATTTAGACAATGCTACAATATTTGCATCAACAACAGCTTGATCTCTATTTGCTCTTAATTTTTTCAAACGTTCAATTTGAGAATCTCTAACAGCAGTATTATCTATATCAAGAATTTCTATATTAGATTTTTCGGTAGTTTTGAATTTATTTACCCCAACTAAAATATCTTGACCAGAATCTAAACGTGCTTGTTTACGAGCCGAAGCTTCTTCAATACGCATTTTTGGAACTCCAGTTTCAATAGCTTTTGCCATTCCTCCTAGTTCTTCGACTTCTTCAATTAATTTCCAAGCCTTTTTAGCAATTTCCTGTGTTAAATATTCAACATAATAACTTCCTGCCCAAGGGTCAACCGCTTTTGTAATTTGCGTCTCATCTTGAATAAAGATTTGTGTATTACGTGCAATACGCGCAGAGAAATCTGTAGGTAAAGCAATGGCTTCATCTAATGCATTTGTGTGTAAAGATTGAGTTCCACCTAAACCTGCAGCCATAGCTTCAACACAAGTACGAGCTACGTTATTGAAAGGGTCTTGCTCACTTAAACTCCATCCTGATGTTTGACTATGCGTACGCAATGCCATTGATTTTGGATTTGTTGGATTGAATGACTTAATGATTTTTGCCCAAAGCATACGTGCAGCACGCATTTTAGCAATTTCCATAAAGTGATTCATTCCTACAGCCCAGAAAAATGATAATCTAGGAGCAAACTCATCAATTTTTAAACCTGAAGCCAATCCAGTTCTAATATATTCCATACCATCAGCTAACGTGTATGCTAACTCAATATCAGCTGTAGCACCTGCTTCTTGCATATGATAACCACTAATAGAAATAGAATTGAACTTAGGCATGTTTTTAGTGGTATAATCAAAAATATCACCTATAATTTTCATGGAAGGTAATGGTGGATAAATATAAGTATTACGCACCATAAACTCTTTTAAAATATCGTTTTGGATAGTACCACTTAATTGATCTAAAGGCACACCTTGTTTTCTTGCAGCAGCAATGTAAAACGCCATAATTGGTAGTACAGCACCATTCATTGTCATAGAAACAGACATTTTATCTAATGGAATTTGATCGAACAAAATTTCCATATCTAAGATAGAATCAATAGCAACACCTGCTTTTCCAACATCTCCTGTTACACGTGGGTGATCTGAATCGTATCCACGGTGTGTAGCTAAATCGAAAGCAACTGATAGTCCTTTTTGACCAGCAGCTAAGTTTCTTCTGTAAAATGCATTTGACTCTTCTGCAGTTGAAAAACCTGCATATTGACGAACCGTCCAAGGTCGTAATGCATACATTGCACTATATGGACCTCTTAAGAATGGAGGTACACCAGCGGCGTATTTTAAATGCTCAGCATCTTTAATATCTTCTACTGTAAAATGCTTCTTTACAGGAATTCCTTCAGGAGTGTTCCAAACATCTTGATTCTCTGAAGCAGCAACGGTTTGCTTTGTTGCTGAATTTAATTTTATATCTGAAAAATCTGGTTTCATATCCTTAAGCTTTTATAGATTTTTGAACTTTTTGCTGAATGCTTGAAATAGTTCCAATTACATCTGATCTCATATTTACACAACCGTCTAAACCTGCTTCAGTTAATTCATTTAAATTAGCTGGCGCACCTGCTAATAATAATACTTTATCTGTATTTAATGCTCTAAATGCTTTTACATAAGCAACAGCACTTTCATCATAATCCTGATCAGAACTACAAATCACAACTACATTAGAATTTGATTTTGCACTTGATTCTGCAGCTTCTAAAGCCGATGCATAACTTTGTTCTTGTAGTACTTTATATCCACTTACACCAACAAAATCATAAGCAAAAGCAGCTCTTGCTTTACGCATTGTTAAGTTTCCAAAACTAGCCAATTCAACTATTGGTCTAACACCAGTTTTAGCAACTAATTCTTCGGTAGTTTTTCTAATAGCTTCAATTTCTAATGATGCTCTTCTTGGTTTTAAAACCTTAGTTATTGAATTAGAAACGGCATCAGAAAGTAAATCTTCTTTTATCGTTTCCATTAAATTTGGGTATTTGTTAATACCCACCATTGGAGTTCTACGTTGGCTGATTAATTTTAGTTTTTGTAAACGAATTTCAGCAATTTGTTGTTGAATTAATTCGCTTTCAAAAGAAGTATAAAAACCTCCATTTGCTTCAATCTCCTTAAATAATTCTAATGCTTTTGCAGCTATTTTTACTGAAACTTCTTCTATATAGTAAGAACCATCAACTGGATTTGAAACTTTACCAAAGTATGATTCCTCTTTTAAAATAGTTGTAATGTTTCCTGCAATTCTACTTGAAAAATCAGAAGAATCTTTAAATTCATTATCGTAAGCATCAATTAAAACACCATCAACGTTTCCTAAAATAGCAGACATTGCTTCAGTAGTACAACGTAACAAATTTGTTTCTGCATCAGTTACTGACTTACTCCAAATTGAAGTTTTTGCAGTTAGGGTATTTGAAAATTCAGCAACTCCATATTTATTAGCAACTTCGCTTAATAAGTTATTGAAAGCTCTAAACTTACCAATTTCAACAAAATATTCTAGGCCAATCGCTAATTTGAAATTAAGATTGTCAAAAATTGACTGAACTTGAACTCCTCTTTTTGTTAATTCATCAATTACATATACTAATGAATTTAACGTATAAGCAATTTCTTGAACTTGGTTTGCACCAGAATCCAAATACTCAGTTCCTGAAATTGTTATTGCTTTAAAATTAGGGTAATTAGTAGTTAATTTTTCTAATTCAACAATAATATCAAAATTGCTTGCTTCAATAGTTCCTGAAGTTATATAATTTGTAATTAAAGAAGTATCAAAATATCCTTTTAAGTTTTCAGTAGCAATACCATTTCCTTTTACGAAATTAATAAATTCAGAAGCAAATGCAACAGCATTCGTTCCAAGAATAAATGAAACTGTAACTTGGTTTAAGTTAATTCCTTTTAATAGTTTTGCAGCTGAAGTTTTTTCAGAAACACAGAAAATTAATCCGTTCATTCCTTCTTCAATTGCTTTTAAAGCTAAGCTGTTTCCTTTTTCGTCAGATACAACAGCAATGCTGCGGTAATTTACTAACGATTGAGAGTTTTCTCCTGTATTTTTTAAATAGGCTGTTTTATCTTCTTCGTTGTAAAAAGGTTGAATATTGATGTTACTTAAGTTTTTCCAAACCAGTGTTTTATCAAAACCTGCACCTTTTAAATCAACGGTTATTTTTTCCATCCAGTCTTGTTTTGAAACAGGACTAAATTCAAAAAAAAGTGATTTATTTTTAGTGTTCATAATATATACTATTAATAAAATTATTTTATTGCTAAACTACTTCCAAAACGCTCGAAAATAGCTATGTCTAATTCTTCTCTATGGTCAGGGTGCGCTACATCTCTCAATGCTTGTGCACGTTGTTTTAGTGTTTTTCCAAATAACTCAGCTACACCATACTCAGTGGCAACATACCTTGCATGTGCACGAGTTGTAACAACTCCTGCTCCTGCTTTTAATGCAGGAACTATTTTTGAAACCCCTTTTAAAGTTGTTGAAGTTACAGCAATTATTGGTTTCCCTCCCAATGATAAAGCAGCTCCACGCATAAAGTCCATTTGACCACCAACACCTGAAAACATTCTTGTTCCAATAGAATCAGCACAAACCTGACCTGTAAAATCAATTTCAATAGCAGAATTAATTGCTGTTACTTTTGGGTTTTGACGAATGATAGCTGTGTCATTTACATAAGCAATGTCTAACATTTCAATTTCTGGGTTGTCATCCATAAAATCGTATAAACGACGTGTACCCATTGCAAAACCAGAAATTATTTTATAAGGATTTACCTTTTTTTGTGAGCCATTAACAATTCCTTTTTCAACTAAATCAACAATTCCTTCAGAGAACATTTCAGTATGAATACCTAAATTTTTGTGATTGCCAAGGTAGGTTAGTACGGCATTTGGAATACCACCTATACCCATTTGTAATGTTGCCCCATCTTCAATAATTCCAGCTATGTTTTTACCAATTGCTTGTTCTGCTTCAGTTGGTGACACAAAATTCATTTCATGAATTTCTTCATCAACTAAAACACAAGCACTAAAATTATTTAAATGAACTAAAGCATCTCCAAAAGTACGAGGCATTTTAGGATTGATTTGTGCAATTACAGTTTTACTTTTTTCAATTCCTGCAATAACAATATCAACAGAAACTCCTAAAGAACAAAATCCGTGTTTATCTGGTGGTGAAACATTTACTAAAACAACATCTAAATCCATATATCCCTGACGGAATAAACTAGGAATATCACTTAAGAAAATTGGAATATAATCAACCGTATCCCCCACCATTTTTCTTACGTTTCCACCAATAAAGAATGCACTTGTATGAAAACTTTCTCTTAATTCAGGAGCAGTGTATCCACATTCTCCTTCTGTATGTAAATGGCAAATTTCAACACCTCTCAATTCTGGTGCGTGCGCAACCATTGCTTTAATTAATGTTTGAGGTGTTGCAGAGCCTCCTTGAATTAATACTCTATTTCCTGACTTAATTAATTTAACAGCATCTTCGGCTGTCATTACATTTGGTATTTTCATTATATGTAAAAATTATATTTATTGCGTGTTCATTTTACGTTGAACACACTACTATCCTAAAAAACTTAATATGATACCTGCTGCAATTGCAGAACCAATTACACCAGCAACATTTGGTGCCATTGCGTGCATTAGTAAGTAATTACTTGGGTCTGATTTTAATGCTTCAGTATGTACAACTCTTGCACTATCCGGAACGGCAGATACTCCTGCAGCACCAATTAATGGATTAATTTTATTATCTCCCTTAAGGAAAAGGTTCATAAATTTAGCGAACAATAAACCTCCCATTGTAGCAATTACAAACGATATAGCTCCTAACCCGAAGATTAACATAGAATCTTTTGTTATAAAAATATCAGCTTGAGTTGAAGCTCCAACTGTAACTCCTAAAAGAATTGTAACAATATCTATTAATTTTGTACGAGCTGTATCAGCCAATCTCTCCGTTCTTCCCGATTCTTTTAATAAGTTTCCAAAGAATAACATCCCTAATAATGGTAATGCACTAGGAGAAATAAACGTTGTTAAAATTAAAGCCACCACAGGGAAAATCATTTTCTCTTTTTGAGTTACTGCTCTTGGTGGTTTCATTTTAATTTTTCTATCTTCTTTAGAAATTAATAATCTCATTAAAGGAGGTTGAATCACAGGAACTAATGCCATATATGAATATGCTGCAATGGCAATAGGGCCAATTAAATTTTTCACAACTGTACCATCAGCTAAAACATTCACCCCATTGGCTAATTTTGAGGAAAGGAAAATAGCAGTTGGCCCATCGGCTCCACCAATAATTCCAATTGCACCTGCTTCAGGAAGATTAAATCCTAAGTATAATGCTCCCATAAATGTAGCAAATACGCCAATTTGAGCTGCTGCACCCAATAACATTAGTTTTGGGTTTGCAATTAATGACGAAAAATCTGTCATTGCTCCAATTCCTAAAAAGATTAATGGGGGATAAACCCCTTGTACAACTCCAAAATACAAGTAATTTAAAACGGAACCCGTTTCGTAAATTCCTGTTTGATTTCCTGCAACAAATGGAATATTTCCAATTATTACACCAGCTCCAATAGGAATTAATAATAAAGGTTCGTAATCAAATTTAATACCAAGATATATAAAAACAATCCCAATTAAAATCATGAGTAAATTACCAGAAGTTGCATTAGCAAAACCAGTATAATTGTAAAAATGTTTGACTCCTTCAAAAGCTTCACCTAGTGAATCTGTTTCATCTACTTGATTCGCCTGATTAACCGAAACAGATGAAGATATTGTATTAGTACCGGAATTTGAGTTTAAACCAAGTGCAGGTCTAATAAAAATTAGCAACGATAGAACACCAAATATTAATAATATTTTTTTCATTTTGTTTGTTTTTTGTGTTTTCAAAAATGAATGTTAATTTTAAACATTCAAAAAAAATGAAAACGCTTATCTTATTTCTATCATTACTTCGTTCTGTAAAACTTGTTGTCCAACAACAACCTTCATTGCGGTTATAGTACCTGCTTTTTCACAAACAATGTTGTTTTCCATTTTCATAGCTTCCAAAACTAACATTCTATCGCCAATTTTTAAAGTATCACCTACTGCTACATCAATAGATAAAACAACTCCAGGTATAGGAGCAAGAATTTGGGATATTGATGAACTAGGGTTTACTTTTAATGGCTCTGCAGGTCTTTGAGATGCTGCACGAACTAAAGTAGGAGTTTTTGTTTTTTTGATTTCCTCCTTCATTATTACTTCATACGCAGTTCCGTTTACTTCTAAGTCAATAATATTACCTTCGTGAGATTTTATATTAACGGTATAGCCGTTTTCGTTTATTTTGAATTTATAATTTTTCATATTTATAATCTATTTTGTGTTCCGTAAATTTTAGAACTCCAAGGTGAATATGGTTTTTTTACTTGCTTAATTGTTAAGATTGCACTTTCGTGATCGTGCTGTTCATCCAAATACAGATGAACGGCTGCACCAATAGCTGCTGCAATTTCACCTGTAAAATTTCTATCAGCTTCAACCTTAATCTCAGAAATCTTTTTATCCTTTCTCTTCGTAATTACTTTATATATATAAAGCATCAATGGTAATCCATATTTAAACAATAATGAAAGTGAGAGCAAGGATGTAAAAACAATAAGCAACCCAGTAAACAAAATAACGTATCCTTCGCTTATTTGATCTGTAAATAGTGGAATATATGTCATTATAGAGGTATGTTTGAATGTTTCTTAGGAGGATTTACCTCTTTTTTATTTTGAAGTAATTGTAAAGCCCTAATAATTCTAAAACGAGTGTTTCTAGGTTCAATTACATCATCAATAAATCCGTATTTTGCAGCCTCATAAGGATTTGCAAATTTCTTAGTGTATTCTTCTTCTTTTTTATCGATGTATTCTTGTTTTTCTTCAGCATCTTCAATTTTATTAATATTAGATCCTTCCAATACTTCAACAGCTCCTTTAGCTCCCATTACTGCAATTTCTGCAGTTGGCCATGCATAATTAACATCACCACGTAATTGTTTACAACTCATTACATCGTGCGCTCCACCATATGATTTACGAAGTGTGATAGTTACTTTTGGCACTGTTGCTTCACCGTAAGCAAATAATAATTTAGCACCGTGAAGAATAATTCCGCCATATTCTTGTCCTGTTCCCGGTAAGAATCCTGGTACATCAACTAAAGTTACAATTGGAATATTGAATGCATCACAAAAACGAACAAAACGAGCTGCTTTTCTTGAAGCTTCAATATCTAATACTCCCGCATAATATTTTGGTTGGTTGGCTACAATTCCTACAGGATGACCATTAAACCTTGCAAAACCAACTACTATATTTCTTGCATAATTTCTATGAACTTCAGTAAATTCAGCTCTATCTGCAATAATTGAAATTACATCTACTATATCATAAGGTTGATTCGCATTTTCTGGAATAATAGTATTAAGAATATCATCTAATCTATCAATAGGGTCATCACAAGTAATAATTGGAGCCTCTTCTAAATTGTTTGAAGGAAGGTAACTTAATAATTTACGAACTAATAATAAATTTTCTTCATCGCTCTCAGCTAAGAAATGTGATACACCTGATTTTGTTGAATGAATCATAGCTCCACCTAATTGTTCAGCAGTTACAACCTCACCTGTTACAGTTTTTACAACTTTCGGGCCTGTAACAAACATATAACTGGTTTTGTCAGTCATAATTGTAAAATCTGTTAAAGCAGGAGAGTAAACAGCACCGCCAGCACAGGGGCCTAAAATTGAAGAAATTTGTGGGATTACTCCAGATGCCATAATATTTCTTTGAAAAATTTCAGCATAACCTGCTAAAGATCTAACACCTTCTTGAATACGGGCTCCACCACTATCATTTAATCCAATAACAGGAACACCAATCTTCATAGCCATATCCATTATCTTACAAATCTTTAATGCATAAGTTTCGGAAAGTGAGCCTCCAAATACTGTAAAATCTTGTGCGAATAGGTAGACAATTCTACCATCAATTGTTCCATGACCTGTAACAACACCATCAGAAAGATAAATTTCTTTATCTAGTCCAAATGATTTTGTTCTGTGTGTTACAAACATATCAAATTCTTCAAAACTATCATCATCCAAAAGAATATCAATACGTTCGCGAGCTGTTAATTTACCTTTAGCATGCTGAGATTCAATTCGCTTCTCACCTCCACCCATTTTTGCCTCAGCTCTTTTTTCAATTAACTCATTAATTTTATCTTGATTTGCCATAATATTATGTAATTTCTTTTCTGATTTTTTTACCGAAATACTTCGTGTTTATTATTTTGAACAAAGTTCAGTAAGTACTCCATTTGTTGATTTTGGATGAAGAAAACCAATATTTAATCCTTCTGCACCTTTTCTAGAAACTTTATCAACCAATTGAACACCTCGTTCTTCAGCTGTTTTCAATGCTTCAGATGCATTTGGCACTGCAAAAGCAATGTGATGAATTCCTGGACCTTTTTTTTCAATAAATTTACCAATTGGCCCTTCAGGAGATGTGCTTTCTAATAATTCAATTTTTGTGTCTCCTACTAAAAAAAAGGCTGTTTTCACTTTCTGATCAACAACCTCTTCAATACTATAGCATTTCATGCCTAATACTTCTTCGTAGTATTTAATTGATTCTTCTAAATTGTTTACTGCTATACCTATGTGTTCAATATGTGAAATATTCATGAATGTTATGTTTTTTTGATTAAAATTTTAATTTATCCTAAATTACTATGCGGAAATTTGATTTTTATTTAAAAAATGTAATTCCACAACAAAATTATACCTAAGCTAGTCTTTAAAATATGACAATTGTCATATTTGCTATTATTTTACGAAATCGTAATAGAAATTTTTGAAATTATAAAATAAAAAAACCTCAAAATTAATTTAGAGGTTTTTTAAAAAAGGAAGTTGTTATGTAATTTTACTTTGAGTGTCTTAAAACTATTTGAATTGTTTAATAGTTAAAATCATATTTTAAACTCAAATTTTCTAACATAATAGTCGTCATTTTTTCTAAATCAACTCTATGATTCCAACCCCAATCTTCTCTTGCCTTAGAATCGTCAATACTTTTTGGCCAACTATCGGCAATTTTTTGTCTAAAATCTGGGCTGTATGAAATCTCGAAATTTGGCATTGTTTTTTTTATCTCCTCACTAACTTCATCAGGTGTAAAACTCATACCTGCCAAGTTATGCAAGCGTA
>FLOH01000666.1_pt1 | contig 66169 bp, 50 predicted proteins | sample 756751 | NCBI WGS metagenome assembly FLOH01 (sample SAMEA4026879, study PRJEB14308) | marine metagenome | biome: coastal water; material: water | depth 74 m
CCGAGAAGGCGCATAGCAATACAGCGAGGCAGTGTTTTTTGGAAACCGGCCCGTTGGCATTTCTGCCCCTGAGTCCGGAAGCTGATTCTGATGATCAACATTTTTGTTCTATCGTCTGGTCGATGGTGCCGGAAAAAGCCGAAGAAGTAATGGCGCTCACCGACGATCAATTCAAAATTCAGTTAGCGTTGGCTCTCGAGCAGGAACTTGGCGCGGTGGAATGGGTGGATCAGCGATTTATATTCCCTCTGAGACAGCGGCACGCGACAGACTATGTGAAAGATAATATTGTATTGGTAGGCGATGCCGCGCACACAATCCATCCTCTTGCCGGACAGGGTGTTAATTTGGGTTTATTGGATGTGAAGGCTTTAGCCGAAGAGCTTGTTCGAGGAATCGAGGCAGGACGAGAAATATCGGATGTTACTGTATTGCACCGCTATCAACGCCAAAGAATTGGGCATAACCTTGGTATGATGTGGCTTATGGAAGGATTCAAGCATTTGTTTGCGCAGCAGAATTTAACCGCCAGATGGCTGCGCAATATCGGGATGAATTCTGTAAACAATGTATCGATCCTAAAGAACCAGCTTGCGCGTCGCGCGATGGGGCTGGATTGATGAGAGATGAAGTCATCTACCGCCGCGTTGACTATACAAAATTACATTATCAGGATTGCTAGATTTGAAAGTTATATCTCAGATGTAGTTGCAGCACGTCATTATTTCTAAAACTGTAGAACGGTGAATCATCCTCACTGCTGTAGTCGACCCACATCAGCCCAAGGTCCAGATTGTCCGACCAATTATAGTTGATGGACATTCTGCTAACGCGGCCGGCGTTGTCCGCCAGCTGGCTCCAAACGGCTAAAACCTGTAGTCGTTCATTGAGTGCGGTCCAAATCAGTCTCGATCCAAAGCTGAGCTGATTTTCCCTGGCGGCCATAAAACTATCGTGCTCTCTGGTATGGTTGCTGTCTATTTCGAAGTTGAGAAGCAGGTTCCTGAAGCCGCTATATTCAATTGCCATAACGGATAACAATTGATCTTTTTCATCCCAGCCATTTCGTTGTCTGAGAAATGAGTCGGGCTTGGGGCGAACAGCCTTATCAAAATGCATGCCTAATTCGCCGAACAATAACCAGGACCCATCGGCCCAATTCGCCGCCAGTCCAATTGCGCGCATTCGATTCTGCTGGTAAGTAAGCTGGGGGTCTATCGAACCCAATGCACTAATCTTCTCAATGCTGAGAGCGTTGTCATTAAATTCGCTAGCGACAATTTGCAAATCGCCCTGGGACATATGAGTGGATGCTCGAAAAAAGATTTCGGAGCGATTAGCGGGACTGTCTCGCAGTAGCGCCATCCCGGAACCACGTTGCGTTATTAGCGGATCGAACTCATCCCCTGTGGGTGCGATGTCGTTTCTGCCTGCTCGATAAGTAACGACGCCATCGAATACCCAATCGCCTGCTGTATAACTGAGCAGGGCGGCAGGCACCTGCAGACGAATATCTTCCAGGTCTTGTTGGGCATAAGTCGTTTGATCTTCGGTGTTAATCAGATCAGTGACTCGAAGATATTCAGCGAGACCCCAGGCCAAAATTTGATTGCCTAGCTTTAGATACAAGCCATTTTCGTATTGGCGCTCAATATAGAAATCTTTTACTTCAAGGCGGTTGCGGAACTCATCGCGCTCGTCGCGACTATAGTCGGTGCCGTCGTTGAGACGATAAATTTCGTCGTGATATATTTTGCCACTGATTCGAAAATTCAGTTGTTCGCCGAAGGGGCCATCCAGTTGGGCAAACAGGCTGGTTTCGATTTTGTTGAGTTCTCTTTCCTGTCTGCTAAAAATCGGGTCCGGTTGTTCCAGCCCTTGCGCTACCTTCTGTGTTATCCACGCGATGACGGAGTAGTCCTTGCTGCGCATGGAATTTCCACGCGTGGGGTTGACATCGATGTTGCTGAAAAAATCATCTTGCGCAATTGCGCAAGGTATGGTGCCGAGAACGGCGAATGCCAAACAGCCTATGCTGCCTACTATGATCCTGATTGTTTGATATTTTCTAGCCACCGTTTATATGCCCTTGTTAATCCAGACCGCGTTGCATGTACTCGGTGGTAAATAAACTATCGTCAACTTCGACATTGTACTCGATGCTATTTATTTGCAGCACACTGGCGTGTTCCTGTCGTCCGTTTCTGCTGGTAACGACCTGTAGTCTTTTTATGGTCCAAATCTCATCTATCAATTGTATGTCGGATGCGGTGAAATATTTGATTCGGTTGCCACGCAATTCCCATGCCTGACTGCGAAGTTGCAGGTAGCTCTCCTTGCTTATCCAGCTTTGCATCTTCGAATAACCGGTAGCCTCCTCGGCCCTTTCTTTAAACGCGGGTTTGGGTATTGCTTCGATAATCCAGCTTTCTTCTCCATCTATCATCTCGGATTCACTAACGAAGGCATAATCGTACCAATCTATTTCGAAGCCGTTGATATCCGCATAGGTAAAATCACTTCCAAGAAAGGAATCGGCCGTGTCGCCGCTTGTTATACGTTTAACCCTCTGTAGAGAGGGGAGATATAGCCATGAATCGTCATCCCGCTCGGCATCATCCCAGTCAAAATGCAAATAAGCTGTTCCACGAATATCCGCCGGCGTTTCGAACAGCGACAGTGTTTTGCTATCTTCAGCAGTATCCTTTGCATAGATACGAAGGTCACGGACGCGTTGTCTATTGCGGCGATCAATGAGTACCATTGAGACTTCGGCAATTGAAGAGTCGCCGTCAAAGCGCTCATCGACGCGTTGCATGATTTCTGCGGCGGTGAATTCAGCGGCATTAGCCCACAGCGGAACTCCAGCGGCGAAACTGGCGATTGCGCCGAGATACAAAGTCAGCCCAATCTGTTTTCGAGTATAATCCATGTTCGACCTTTCAACTTTCCTATTAAAATTTCTAAATTCTGTTTATTGAGAAATTTTTGATTCTTCTACAGGACTCGATTCTGTCGGCACAGCATCATTCCCATCTGCCAGATATAAAATGGCGGGCAGAAAAATCATATCACCCAATAAGGCGAGAGACATGATAATGGAGCCGAATAGACCGACAAAGATTACCGTAGTAAAAGAAGCAAAACAAAGCACGCTAAATCCGAAAATTAAAACCATGGAGCTGAATATGACGGCTCGACCGGATTCGTCCATCGCGCGCTGAATGGATTGCCGGGTGCTCATGCCAGAGTCCTTGGCTAAAAGATACCGGCTCATGACATGAATGGCGTCGTCAACCGCAATTCCCATTGTTATAGCAAAAATAATAACAGCGCTCAGATCAAGATTGACGCCTAGCCAGCCAGCGAAACTTCCGGCAAGAATAATGGGGACTACGCTCGGTATAATCGACAGGATTCCGTATCTGAAAGATTTGAACAGGATGATGAAGAAGGCGGTAATCACTAGCAGTGCAATTATAAATGACTGAGCCATACCTTCCGAAACATAGATATCCTGAATGGTATACAGAGCCATAGTGCCAGTGATTACCGGTTTCAGCGGTGAATAGTTGGCATCCAGATAGGCATCGATGCTGTCCAGTTCGTCTTTCATCGCCGAGGCAGGCATATTTACTACGGGAACAACAAGTCTCACGAATCGATTGTCGAAATCTTTGATGTCAGAAAGATCTTCATTGGCACCCGAACTGTCATACAGAAGCAAGAATTGAGCGGTCATCTCTTTGCTATCGGGCAGGCGATAGTATTCCGGATTGTCGCCGTTCAATGATTGATTTATCTCTTGCAGATAATCAACTAGCGAATTTACCGGCCCGAGGGTTCCCCGGCCGACCAGCCAGGTTTCAATTTGCTCGACTTGTCTTAAGAAAGCAGGCATCTTTGATGCCGTCTATTTCGCCGGAATCGAGGATGATGTCTAGATTCATCATGCCGCGATAGACATCGTCGAAATAGATGATGTCTAGTCGGGTGGGGCTTTTTTCTTTAAATAACGTGACATAATTGGTATCGATCTTGATATTCGGAATATTCCAAATTGAAAATGCCATCACCGCCAATCCAAAAACAAGAATCTTGTTTCTGTTTTTCAGGGTGAAGTCAGGGACTTTTTTTGTAATGCTTGAAATAAATCCGACATCCAAAAGATTTACGGTATTGCTCGGTATAGATTTCATATAGCTTAAAACAGCGGGTAGCACCGACAAGGCAAATAGAAACAAAATGATCGGACCGATTGCGCCGAGTAAGGCAAACTCTTTGATTGGCATTATCTTGGTGATAGATAGAGCATAGAATCCAGCGGACGTGGTGATGGCTGTAAAGAAAGCCGGCCGCCAGATATTAATTATAGTTGAGCGGGCTGATTCTATGCCGCTATTACCTGCTCCCATGAAATGGAAAAATTCGAGTAACACATGGATGGTAATTCCAACGCCAATAATTATAAGCGTTGGGCTCAGCGCGCCGGAGTCGATCGTGGTATGAGGAATGCCCAGATAGGACTGGATTTCCAGAACCGATAGAATGCCGCAGGCAATGACTAGCCATGGAGCAATTGTTGCTACTACAGAGCGGAAACTGGCGAATAGTATTACTAGCATCACCACAATCATGATTGGGATTAAGACGCCGGTATCTTCTGCAGAAACGGTTTCGAATCTTTCTTGTACCAGAGGGTAGCCAGACAGGTGAAGAATGTAATTGTCAGAGCTGAGTTTTTCTTCTTCAACAAAGCGGTAGAGATCTTGTACCAGTTGAATTTTTGTTTCTGAAGTGTCTCCTCGATACTCAACTCTGGCAGCAACGCGTGTGTGTCGAAAATCTCTGCTTATCAATGTGCCGAGCGCAAGTTTTTCATCGACAAGAATTGCTTTCACCGCCTCGATAGCAGACGGGTTCTCGATCAATTCCTCTATGTCATCAATCAAATAGTCGGTACTGAGATCGTCCCCATCGGCATGTATATACTGAAACGTGGTAATCGATCGAAGTTGGCTTACATGCTCGTGAAATTCGAGAAAATCAGAAACTCTGGCAATATCTCTTAAGGTGTCTGCACTGAATATATCTGCTGTCCCGGGCGCCGCCTCAAAGCCAACAATTAAATATTCATTGTCGCCGAAGAGTTCAATCAGATTGTCGTAATCAATAAGCGCGGGATCACCAGCAACGAAATAACGCTCGGTACTATTATCGAATGGGATGTCGGGGCCGGTAACTGAAATAACTGGCAATAGAACCAGTGCCGCGACGATTATGTAGAGCCGTTTGGCAATCACAAAATCTGCCCAGGCCTTGATAAGAGCTGTCATCCTTAAATCCCCGATGCATTTGGGCGTGTCTGCCCTGTTTGTTTTAATTAGTAGCGTCGCAAACAATGGGCTTCACCAACTTCGGGGGATAGTGTAATGCCAGATGTTAACCGCGTAAAGTTTCTGCTGAATCCATGACACTTTTGACGAAATAGTCAAAAACCTTATATATAAGAATTTCTTATGAAGTTTTCTTAATGTCAGTCGATACCCTGCTTGTGCGAATATTTGGCCTTTATTCAAGGCTTACGCAACTCAGGGAGCAGTAGTGAGATATGTCAAAGGCGTCCAATTTCCCATTCGATCTGGATCTAAGTGACCTGGATACGGGCAGTATTACTAATATTCTCAATGACATTGAATTACATTTACCTCTTATGGAAAGCGAAGGTGATGTTAGCCAGTTATTACAGGTAAGAGAGTTTTTCGAATCCGAGCTTAAAGTCGAGCGCCGACTCCACTAGTCTCAAGCGCCGACGCTCCACCCTCATCCAGCCAGGCTCAGTAGCGTTTTACCGTGCATCCCATGGGATATGCCGAGTTTGAGCCGCGTTATTCGCCCTATACACCCTTGTGAGCTTGCTTTATGCTCCTATGCCCTGTCGTCAGGAATAGGTGTTTTTCGGCTTTTTGTTAATGTCGAAGCAGGCCTGGGAGCGCAGGAATTAATCAAGAATATTTTCAGAACTAATTAAAGGGTCACTACTATGAAGTCCGTATTATCTTTGCTCGCAGTATTCAGTCTGGTTTGCAGCACGGCGTCAGCGCTCGATATGGCGGCTCTCGAAAGAGCCATGGCAAGCCCGGATCGGCCAGCCGCGGATAAGGAAAGAGACGCCAGCCGAAAAGCGCCAGCAGTTCTCGACTTCCTGGGACTGGAAGCCGGCATGACGGTTTTGGATATTAATGCGTCGGGCGGTTGGTATACCGAAGTTCTTTCCTATGCAGTTGGCCCCAATGGCAAGGTGTACATGCAGAATCGGCCAGGTGGCAATGCCGCAGAAGCAGCCGCCGCAAAGGCCGCCAGACTGGCTAACGTCGAGGAATGGGGAATGCCCATTGCAGATCTTCCGGCAAATTCGGTTGATTTTGCAATTACGGCGCTGAATTTACACGATTTTCATAATTCGAACCCGGCGGCGGCCCAAGGCCTTCTGCATCAGGTGGCAGGCGCATTAAAATCGGGTGGCATACTTGGCGTGATCGATCATGAAGGCACTTCAGGGGCAGACAATGCAACTCTGCACAGGATTGCCTTTGACGAAGCAGTAAAAGCGCTGCTGCAAGCAGGTTTCGTTTTAGTCGGTGCCAGCGATATTCTGGATAATGCCGCAGACGATCACTCCGTTGGGCCATTTGACCCATCACTGGGACGCAATACCGACCGGATAGTACTGAAGCTGATGAAATTGTAATTGCTATTCGCTTTTTTCAAAGGGAAAGGGTCTTGGTTTAAACTAAGGCCCTTTTTTTTTGTGCTAAAATGCGCGTTTAGCACCCATCCTATTGACTGGTCCCAGCCAGCAATCTTATTCAGGTAAGCACAGTCCCGAGAGTAGTTTGGAAAATAAACCCCCACTAAATCCGATTAAGAAATTCATTTCGGTATTTCAATACAGCGGCGTCGCCTTAGAGATAGTCTGGAGCACTAGCGCCAAACTAACAATCACCATGGCCTTGACTACTCTGATATCAGGGGTACTGCCTGCCGCCATCGCCTCCGTCGGCGGTCTGTTTGTCGACGTGGTGTCGACTGCCTTTCAGCAGAGTGGCGAGAACGCAGAACAATTACGCCGCGATGCCTTGTACTATATTTTTCTTGAGGCGGGCCTGGTGGTGTTGATGACTGGTGCGCAGCGAGTAAACATGGTTTGCCAATCGATTTTACGCGTGTTGCTGGGAAACAAGATCAATGTGATGATTCTTGAGAAAGCACTTACGCTTGAGCTGGCACATTTTGAAGACGCAGAATTTTACGACAAGCTGGTTCTTGCCCGGAGAGAAGCCTCGAGTCGACCTCTCAGTCTGGTTGTCAAAACCTTTGACCTGCTCAGAGATGTAATCGCCTTGATTACCATCGGCGCCTGGTTGTTTCAATTTTCACCCTATGCTGTATTGCTGCTCGCTCTGGCGGGTGTGCCTGCATTTCTGGCAGAAGCCAAATTTTCCGGCGAAGCTTTTCGATTGCATCGGCGTCGGTCCGCTGAGCGGCGAATGCAAATCTATCTGGAGATGGTGCTTACGCGGGAAGATGGTGTTAAGGAAGTCAAATTGCTGCAAATGGGAAAACTCTTTCTGCAGCGTTATGTAGACATCTTTCTGGCTATCTATAAAGAAGACAAGAGTCTGGTATTGCGTCGAGGCTTCTGGGGCTACCTGCTTGGCTTGCTGGCCAGTGCCGCCTTTTATTTTGCCTATGGCTGGGTAGGCTTCGCGGCAATAGCTGGCGCGATAACGATCGGACAGATGACTATGTACATTGCTCAGTTTCGCATAGGGCAAAATGCAGTGACTAGTAGTCTTACGGCGATCAACGGCATGTACGAAGACAATCTCTACTTATCCAACCTCACGGAATATCTGTCCCATAAAGTGCCAGAACAAACAGGCGACAAACAGACAGGACCAGATCCCGCCGATGGTATTCGTTTCGAAAATGTAAGCTTCTATTATCCTGAAAGTGAAACGCCGGCATTGAAGAATATTAACCTGCATATTACCCCCGGCGAGAGTCTGGCGATCGTGGGAGAAAATGGCAGTGGCAAAACCACGCTGATCAAATTACTTACCCGTCTATATTCACCGACACAAGGTTGCATCAAAATCGATGGACTGGAATTGAAAGAATGGGATATTGATGCGCTGCGACAGAAGATTGGGGTGATATTTCAGGATTTTGCCCGCTATCAATTAATCGTGGGGGAGAATATTGGTATCGGCGATGTGGCGAACATCGAAGAAGATGCGCAGATTGAAGAAGCGGCCACGAAAGGCATGGCCGATGTGTTCGTCAAAGACTTGCCAAAGGGATACAAGACTCAGCTTGGTACCTGGTTTAAGGACGGTAAGGAATTGTCCGGTGGACAGTGGCAGAAAATAGCGCTATCCCGCGCGTTTATGCGAAGTCAGGCAGATATACTGATTTTGGACGAACCCACCGCCGCCATCGACGCCAAGGCAGAGGCAGAGATATTTGCTCATTTTCGCGAACTGACGGCTAATCGGATTTCAATTATCATCTCGCACCGATTTTCAACCGTGCGCATGGCGGATCATATTATTGTGTTAGAAAAGGGTGAAGTTATTGAGCAGGGAAGTCATAGCGAATTGCTCGAAGCAGATCACCAGTATGCGAAATTGTTCAAGCTGCAAGCGAAAGGTTATCAATAGCCGTGGCAAGCCCAGTGCACTATTTTTTACTGGGATTCGCCGTCTGCTTTGTTGGTACTATCCCGTTTGGTCCGATTAATTTGGGTGTGGCAAAGACCACAGTTGATTACGATCGAAGGAGCGGAACCGAAGTTGCCATCGCGGCATCTATTGTTGAAATATTCGAAGCACTCATTGCACTCTCTTTTGGCTTAGTAATCAGCACTTACCTCGATGCCAATTTTGTAATCGAATTCCTCCTGGCTTTTATATTCATCCTGTTGTCAGCCTTCGTATTCACTCGAAAACCGAAGTCTTCATTGTTAGCAGAAACCAGCCAGCAAACCTCTTTCTTTGGCAGAGGACTTCTGCTTGCGGTGCTAAATCCTCAGGCTATCCCTTTCTGGATTTTTGCATTGGCGGGCATTAGTCAATATTTCAGCTTTCAGTATGAGGGAGTCTATCTGCTCAGTTTTTTGACCGGGGTGTTCGCAGGAAAATTGGCGGCGCTGTATGCTTTTGTTGTTGCCAGTTCCTATCTGAAAACGCATTTGCGGGAGAGTGGTCAACTGGTGAACCGATTGCTGGCCGGGGTATTATTGTTAATCGGCTTAAGTCAGGCCTGGAATGGATTCAGCACGCTTCTGGCCTAGGGATATTTCCGAAATTGGTTTTCCCGTGTACATATTTCATCATATCCGCTACATTAGCCTTGGTTCGTTTGCCCAGAGCCGAGCTTGATCTGTTATGAATAACAGACCTGCTACAAAATCCTTGAGCGACTTCCGGTAACAGCAGTAACGACAGTAACTATGCACTATGACTGAAGCATCTGAAGAAAAACCCGGCGCCGATGATGATCCCGGCGTTGCAGCGAGCCAGCAACGTTTGCTGCGCAAGATCGGCCGAACTCGAACCAGGCTACTGGTCTGTTTCTGGACCTTGCCGGTGTACGTTGTGGCGATTTGGATGTTGCTGAACAATGGCAGCGGTGTCGATACCTTGATGTGGATCTATATAGCCTTGTATGGGATTTTTGCCGTGGACATGTCCAGGCAGCGCTGTCCAAAATGTCACAATCAATTCTTCGTGAAGGCAATCTGGCTAAATCTGATAACTTCCCAATGTGTTCACTGCGGGCAATCCTTGAGGACTTCACAAGTCAGTGAGGACGATTAAGACAAGACTGACTAGGGGATTAGTCGCGGTTGCGCAGCAAGCGAAACAGTTCTAATAATTTGGGCGGTTGTCCCGTTCTTAGTACCCCTGCCCTGAATACTTTTCCTGACATCCAAAGCACAAAAATTATGCTGAGAAGTAACAAAATAGTGGTTCCCACTATGTCGATCATGGGTGGGTCGGCGGCCGCACGGTTCATCATCAGATAGGGGGTGAACAAGGGGAACCAGGACATCACCCGGACGAGGGTATTATTCGGATCGAGTACCACGAAAGCCATCATCGCAATCGGAATGATCTGGATCAGTATCATCGGCATCATCAGTGCCTGGGCTTCTTTGAGTGTGTTACAAAGGCTACCAATAGCCAGGAAAACGCCCGAGTAGAGCGCATAGCCGGCGAAATAATAAAAAACAAACCACGGAATTAGTTCTGAGCCGAGAACAACTTGCAGAATTTGAGAGATCAGTTCTGTCTGGCTGCTCTCATACAGGGTGACAAACAGATAAAAAGATAATAGCCAAACCCCGATAGTGGTAAGACCCGACATGCCGATGCCGACCAGTTTGCCCATCATCAGCTCACCGGCGGTAACTGAAGCCAGCAAGACTTCAATAATACGATTGGATTTTTCTTCGATGGTATTGCTTAAAAGGTATTGCACGCTCTGCATTAAAGAGATGAACATCAGATAGACAAAGCCGATGGGCGCCAGTTGTCTAAAAGTATCAGCGACGCTCACCGCCTCCTCGCCCTCGGCGGCGGTGGGGTCCAGTTGACTGAGCGGCATCCTTGTGCGCTGAACATTTCTGACAATTTGGCTGTCTACTCCGAGGCCAATGTATTCTCGATTGCGAATTTCGGCGTTTACACCATTTATAATGGCATCGGGCAAGCGTGAGTCCGTCAGGTTTCTGGCCCAATACTGTATGCCGGCGGGCGCATCCTGCATCTGCCCCATGCTAGCGGGACGGGTGATATGCTGATCTACATTCTCCGGTATCAGAATCAATGCAAATAAATCACCGGACTCACCGTCGGCAGTAATTTGCGTGTCTCCGCCGAGATAGGGTTTCAAGGCCATGACTATTTCTGCCGGTGAAGCAGTAATATCGACCTCCGGCGGAAGGGTGGCGGCGATGAATTGATGGCCCGGTTGCTCGAAGGGCTGTACATCTTCTACCAGGTACGGACTCGCCATTACTAGCGCGAAATCCAGCCCCCCGCTGTCCAGCCATTCCTCTAGCGCGGCCACTTCATCGGCGTCTACATTGTCGATCAATTGATCCGCAGCACTTGAGGCATTGCTGGCAGTAATTTCCAGCTCAGACTCTTTTCGATTGTCCAGTAGATAGCCGACAAATTCCTGCAAGACTCTTTGCTGATGATCGCGCTCAATGGCGGTGGCTACTGCCTGTTCGTACTGACCGGACTGATCAATAAATAGGTAGTAGCGGGTAGGGACTGTATTAGAGAGTGTGGTTTGCAAAAAATACATGGCAGTAAAGATCAGCGGGAAAATAAGAATCCCCACCCAGAAGCCTTTGGTTTTCACATTTTCCATGTATTCGTGCCAGGCAATCAAACGAATCATATTCATCTAAACGTGTGCTCCCTGGCATCGTCACCGACAAGATGGACAAAAACATCGTGCAGACTGGGATCGGTAAATTCAAAGCGACTTAATGAAATTCCGCGCTCGAAACAGCTTCGCAAAACTTCCTGGGGATTAAGCTGCTCGGCAATCTGTAATTGCCACTGCTTGCTTTCGGAATCATCTGGCGGCGCCGTTTCAATGCGTAATATCTCCTCGACTCCAATAATCGAGTGCAACGAGGAGATATCGTCTCTGCTTTCAATAAGTACGCGGCGGGGGATTGTTGACTTGGCTGCGGCGACAGTACCATCAAAAATTTTGCGGCCCTTGGCGATTAATAAAATGTGATCGCAGAGTCGCTCCGCGTGTTGCATAACATGGGTTGAAAAAATGACTGTCTGACCGTTGCTGGCCATGTCGGTAATCAACTCCTCCAACACCGACTGGTTCACCGGATCCAGGCCGGTGAAGGGTTCATCGAGTATGATCAGTTCCGGCTCATGAGCGACCGCCGAAAGCACTTATACTTTCTGTCCCATGCCCTTGGACAGGGATTCAATTTTGGCTTCAGCGAAATCCTTCAGTCCATATTTTTCCAGCAGATACCAGGCCTGTCGTTTGGCCTCGTGCTTGTTCATGCCCTTCAACATGGCAAAGTATTGAATCAAGGCCCAAACCTTCATTTTTTTGTACAGGCCTTTCTCTTCGGGTAAATAACCGATGCGATTGCGAACATCCAGCGCAGAAGAGTGACCCAGAACAGAAATCTCGCCGCTGCTGGGTTTGATAATCTCCAGAATCATACGAATAGTAGTCGTCTTGCCGGCACCATTGGGTCCGAGAAAGCCGTAGATCGAGCCCTTGGGAATGGACAGACTTATACCGTCCACGGCGGTGAAATCGCCGTAGGTTTTTACAACGTTCTTCAGGCTTAGAACAGGACTTGAATCAGGTACTGAAACAGAGTGATTCATCAAACCAACTCAACAGTGAAATGCGAGGGCCAGTATGTCAGAAAGGGTTGAGGATTAAAAATTACAGGCTGGCCATTGCTGGCCAGCATCCAGGCTTGGTCTCGGAGGCAGCGCAAAACGGAGTGAAGTGCTTTGCCGCGTGACTCGCCTGGCGGGAATTTTCTAAGGCGGAATCTATGGCTGAGCTTGTCAGCCTTACTCGCCAAGCAGAAAGCGATCGATTTCTTCGGCCACCAGGCGACCTTCGTCAATTGCACGCACAACCAGAGACTGGCCGCGCCGACAATCGCCCGCCGCAAACACTTTGGCCCTGGATGTCTGGAAATCCTTGTACTCGGCTTTGTAATTCGAGCGTCCATCCAATTCCAGTTCGAGGGAATTGCTAATATAGTGCTCCGGTCCAAGAAATCCCATCGAGAGCAGAATCAGGTCGGCCTCCCAAAACTGAATCGTGCCTTCAATCTCTTTAAAATTTTCATCCACCTCGACGGTATTGATTCCGAGTAAATTTCCCTCATCATCGCGTACGAATTCCTTGCCGGAAATGGAATAGATCCGCGGGTCTTGTCCAAACTTCTTCGCGGCTTCTTCGTGGCCGTAATCGACACGATGGATAATCGGCCATAGGGGCCAGGGATTATTATCACTACGGTCTATTGGGGGCTTCGGCATGATCTCGAAATTAACCAAAGACTTACAGCCATGACGAAGCGACGTGCCGATGCAGTCGGTGCCGGTGTCACCACCGCCAATTACGATTACATTTTTGTCCTTGGCGCTTAGGTAGTTACCGTCTTCAAGCTTGGAATCCAATAAACTCTTGGTATTTTTATACAAGAATTCCATCGCGAAATGAATACCATTTCCGTCCCGCTGGGGAATATTCAGATTACGCGGAGTCGTTGCTCCCGTTGCCAGTAATAAGGCGTCGTTCTCGGCAAGCAATTGATCGACATCGATTCCGTTCTCACCGCTGCCGCCTACGTCTGCATTGATGACAAATTTTACGCCTTCTTCCCGCAAGAGGTTTACCCGGCGATCTACTACATCCTTTTCAAGCTTCATATTGGGGATGCCGTACATCAACAGTCCGCCGATGCGATCGTCTCGTTCAAAAACGCTGACTTCATGGCCAGCGTGATTTAATTGAGCGGCGGCGGCCAAGCCCGCTGGGCCGGAACCTACAATCGCCACTTTCTTACCACTGCGTTGCTGTGGTGGATTGGCGACTACCCATCCGTTTTCGAAACCCTTGTCGATAATGGCACATTCAATATTTTTGATGGTGACGGCAGGTTCATTTATGCCCAAGACGCAGGCTCCTTCGCAGGGAGCGGGGCAAACACGGCCGGTAAATTCGGGGAAATTGTTGGTTTTGTGCAGACGATCGAGCGCCTCTTTCCAGCGGTTCTTGTAAATTAAGTCGTTCCACTCGGGTATTAGATTATAAACCGGGCAACCCTCATCGGATTGACAAAAAGGTACGCCACAATCCATGCACCTCGCGGCCTGATTATTTAGCAGCGCTTCATCATGACTGGTATAGATTTCCTTATAGTCGACCAGCCGCTCCATCGCATTGCGATAGGGCTCCGTTTTGCGGTCAAATTCTTTAAATCCTGTTACTTTACCCATGTAGCTTTCCAATTAACTTTTTAAACAACTCATCAAAATCAGAGTTTGGTATTCGCCTGTTGGTTTAGCGAAGTCTGGCTATTAAGCTGCCGCGACAACACTCTCGGCGAGAACTCGTTTGTAATCACTTGGAATGACCTTAACGAACTCAGTGAGTGACTGCTGCCAATTTTCCAATACGCTCCTGGCGACTGCAGAATCTGTGTACCGAAGGTGATTCTTAATCAGCGTCTGCAATTCCAGAATATCTTCGCTTGCAGTTAGAGACTCCAGCTCAAAAGTATCTGTATTACACTGGCGCGGGAATACACCTTCCGGGTCCCAAACGTAAGCGATGCCTCCGCTCATGCCAGCTCCGAAATTTCTGCCTGTCTTGCCCAGTACCACAACACGACCCCCCGTCATGTATTCGCAGCCGTGATCACCAATGCCTTCTACTACAGCACTGGCGCCGCTATTTCTAACGGCAAATCGTTCGGCAGCAATACCGCGGAAATAAGCCTCACCGCTGGTGGCGCCGTACAAATTGACGTTGCCGGCAATAACATTCTCTTCCGCCTTGAAGGTGCTTTCCTTTGGTGGATAAATAATAATCTTGCCGCCGGACAAGCCTTTCCCCACGAAGTCGTTTGCATCACCTTCAACAGTCAGAGTGATCCCATTCGTCAGCCAGGCTCCGAGACTTTGTCCTGCCGAGCCATTAAGCTTTATATTAATTGTGTCTTCCGGCAGCATGGCTTCTTTCCAGCGTTTCGCCACCTCATTAGAAAGCATAGTGCCAACCACGCGATTGGTATTAATAATATCGTGTTCGATAAAGACTTTTTCACCGCTTTCCAGGGCTTTGCGGGCGAGTCGAATTAAATCGTTGTCCAGTGCCTTATCAAGGCCATGATCCTGATCTTTGGTTTTGTAAAATTCCGTGCCTTCAAAAACAATTTTGGCAGGCTCCAGCATGGCAGACAGATCCAGGCCGCTGGCTTTCCAGTGCTTAATGGCCCGGTTGCTGTCGAGCAGATCAACGCGGCCAATCATTTCATTTACTGTACGCAGCCCGAGTTCTGCCATGATGCTGCGTAAATCTTCGGCTACCATAAACAGGTAATTAACCAGATGTTCTGGCTTGCCCTTGAATTTTTTCCGTAGTTCTGGATCTTGAGTGGCAATGCCGACCGGGCAAGTATTCAAATGGCACTTGCGCATCATGATGCAGCCGAGGGTAATAAGAGGCGCGGTTGCGAAACCGAATTCCTCTGCTCCGAGTAAAGCGGCAATCGCTATGTCTCGCCCGGTTTTCAGTTGCCCGTCGGTTTGAAGAGTTACACGGGAACGCAAATTATTCATAACAAGAGTTTGATGAGTTTCAGCGACGCCTAACTCCCAGGGAAGACCTGCATGCTTGATGGAAGTCAGGGGAGAAGCGCCAGTGCCACCATCATGGCCGGCAATAACAAGATGATCAGCTTTGGCCTTGGTAACGCCCGCGGCGATAGTTCCAACACCAATTTCGGCAACCAGTTTCACGCTAATACGAGCTTCTCTATTGGCATTTTTCAGATCATGAATCAGTTGTGCAATATCTTCGATCGAATAAATATCATGATGAGGAGGTGGGCTGATTAATCCGACGCCGGGTGTTGAATGGCGAATGCGAGCAATGTTTACATCAACTTTGCCGCCGGGCAATTCTCCGCCTTCTCCTGGCTTCGCGCCCTGTGAAATTTTGATTTGCAATTCATCGGCGTTGGTCAAATACCAGGTAGTCACACCGAATCGGCCCGAGGCAACCTGTTTGATAGCTGAACGCTTTGAGTCACCATTAGCCATAGGCTCGAAGCGGGCTGGATCTTCTCCGCCTTCGCCGGTATTGGATTTCCCTCCGATGCGGTTCATTGCGATCGCCAACGACTCATGGCTTTCTTGCGAAATAGAACCGAAACTCATCGCTCCGGTTGCGAAACGCTTAACAATCTCACTGACCGGTTCTACTTCATTCAGGGGCACTGCCTGATTAGCTTCAGTACGAAATTTCAGCAATCCACGGAAGGTACAATGGCGTGTGCTGTCTTCATCCGCGTGCTTGGCGAAGGCGGCATAGGCATCGGCGTTATTGTTTCGCGCCGCCAATTGCAAATTAAAAATAGTATTGGGATTCCACATATGGGACTCACCACCGGAGCGCCAATGAATGTCGCCAGGATTAGTGAGGATAGGAATTCGGTCGCTGTCCCGCGCAGGAAACCCAATGCGGTGTCGGCGTTTTGATTCTTCGATAAGCACATCGAAGTTTACGCCTTGCACTCGACTGGCGGTGCCGACGAAGCAACGCTGAATAATTTCATCTGCCAGTCCAACTGCTTCAAAAATCTGTGCCCCCTTATACGACTGTAATGTAGAGATACCCATTTTCGCCATGACTTTTAGCATGCCTTTTGCCACACCTTTTTTGTAGGCGGCAACCAAAGCATCTTCATCAGGGCACTTGTTGCCTAACAAACCTTCTTTGTTAGCTTCCCATAAGGCTTCAAAAGCAAGATAAGGATTTATAGCATCGGCACCATAGCCAGTTAACAGGCAATGATGATGTACTTCTCTGGCTTCGCCAGTTTCGACAATAAGGCCGATTTGCGTTCTCTTGCGGTTGCTGATGAGATGATGATGCACCGCGCCACATGCAATAAGCGAACTCAGAGGGATGCGGTCCCTCGAGACGCCTCGATCGGAAATAACAATAAACGAGAAGCCGTCGGCAATAGCTGCGGTGGCTTCCTGGCAAATTCTATCGAGGGCATTTCTGAAGCCGTTGCTATCGTTCGCATTAAAGGTGCAATCGATTACTTTAGTCCTCATTCCCCGATAGTTCATTGCCTTAATATCAGACAGTTCCTGATTTGAAAGAATAGGGTGCGAAAGGCTTAAGCGATGGGCCTGTTGTGGTGTCGTCTCCAGCAGGTTGCCCTCGGGCCCGAGAAAGCACTGCAAAGACATGACGATTTCTTCTCGAATCGAATCGATTGCAGGATTTGTTACCTGGGCAAACAATTGTTTGAAATAGTCATACAGCATCCTTGGTTTGTCAGACAGACAAGCCAGGGCTGAATCATTACCCATCGATCCAAGCGGATCACGCGCCTTGGTAACCAGGGGAATCAACATGAATTGCATGGTTTCCGTGGTGTAACCAAAAGCCTGCATGCGCTGCAGAATGTCGTCACCGTCCAAAGAATGGGCGGCGCTGTTGCTGGCGATGTCCGCCAGGGTCACTTTATTTTCAGCCAGCCAGTCACCATAAGGCCGCATGCTGCTAATTGTCTGTTTAAGTTCTTCGTCCGGGATTAATCGACCTTGCTCAAAATCCAGTAAGAACATCTTGCCCGGTTGCAATCGCCCCTTAATTTTCACATTGGCAGGGTCTACGTGTACCACACCGACTTCAGACGCCATGATTACCTTGTCATCGTGGGTTATGTAATAGCGGCTGGGGCGCAGACCATTTCTATCCAGAACGGCACCGATGTATTGGCCGTCGGAAAACACAATCGATGCCGGTCCATCCCAGGGCTCCATCAGGGCCGAGTGATATTCATAAAAATCTTTCTTGCTCTGCGCCATATTAATATCTGACTGCCAGGCCTCTGGAATCATCATCATCACCGATTCCTGCAGAGAGCGACCGGAGAGTAGCAGAAATTCCAGCACCGCATCGAAACTTCCAGAATCGGTACAGTCGTCATCTATTATCGGGAATATTTCCTCGAGGCTATCGCCAAAGGCGTCGGTTTTTGCCGTTCCCTGACGGGCAACCATGGAGTTTACATTGCCGCGCAGGGTATTGATTTCACCGTTGTGGCTCATGAATCGATTTGGCTGCGCCCGGTCCCAGGAGGGGAAAGTATTGGTGCTAAAACGCGAATGCACCATCGCCAGATGGGTTTCGAAAGCAGAATTGGTCAGATCTCTATAAAAAGGGAACAACTGCCCCGGGGTCAGCATGCCCTTGTAGACAATGACTTTAGTCGACAGGCTACAGGCATAAACCTGTTTGGCCTCGGTGAGCGATGCATCGCCGCGCAAACGATGAGTGAAGCGTTTGCGAATAATATAAATTTTGCGTTCAAACTGTTCGTCAGTCAGGCCAGCTTCTGCGGCGATAAACAGTTGCTCAATTCTTGGTTGTGCCATGAGAGCAGCGGGGCCAACGTTGGCACCCTTTGCATCGACAGGCACTTCTCTCCAGCCCACCAGAGTTTGATTTTCCTCGGCGATGATCTGCTCAATCACTTGATGGCATTTCTCTCTTTCTTCATCAATCTGTGGCAGGAAGATATTGCCGACGGCGTATTGCCCGGCGCTCGGTAAGTCGGCATCCAGCTCCCGTTTGGCAATTTCATGAAAGAAGCTGTGAGGAAGCGCCATCAAGATGCCCGCCCCGTCGCCAGTATTGGCTTCGAAGCCGCATCCGCCGCGGTGATCCATGCGAGAATTCAGATGATAGGCATCCAGCATTATTTGATGGCTGGGCTGTCCCTTGATATTTGCGACAAATCCAACACCGCAGGAATCCTTTTCCTGTGCCGGGTCGTATAGTCCTGTTTTCTCAGGAAACCCAAACTTCAACGGTATACGAATTTGCTTACTCATAATTTAATTGTTCTCTATACGCTTTTTGCAGATCAGTTCTTTTCTGTATCCGTTACTTCATCCCCCGTCAAGGTCGGAACCTCTCGGCTTGGATGGCGAAACTCTGCTGAATTTGTCCTGACAGGGCCTGACGATTCAATCAGTTCCCCTTTTGTTGGTCGCCGAATGCCAATGAGCACTGCACGAAAAGGGCCGAATACAATACCATCGCAGAAGGAAAAGTCAAGGTTTACGGGGCCTTGCGCCGACCCTGCCTGAAACTAAGTGACTGATTTATTTGCCTTTGATAATTCGCCCCGGCAGAAATTCACCGCGTGTGCAGATGCCTGGACTACTAAAAAGTAAAGCGGCCATCAGGATTCGAGCGTATGAGCCAGGAAATTGAATGGCAGGAAAAATTTCTATCGGTAGCAGGGGAACAGGATTGATATCAGGATTGATAGTAGTCATCGGCATGCACGGATAGTTACGGACTTGCTCTACTTTACATAGCCGGGTAATTGGCGGGCCAATAACGGCTTTTTGACGAGAGTATTTATGCCGATCCCTTAATCCATTAGCCACTCGATCTGACAGAGGCCTGCATCCGCCTGCGCACTCGCCCATCAAGCCAGATGCATTGCGCTGAAACGACCAAAATACATGCGCTACGAGCGAGTGAGCTGCTTGATAAAAAGCAACAGGTGATTTACTCTAACCGACGTTATTACTGCTGAAGAAGAAGAATAGCCAAAACCAATTAGATGTATGCCGTAAGAAAGGCAGAATTCCATTCCACAAAACGGAGGCGAAAGTATCCCGTGAATCCTAAACTAACTCGTAGACGTTTCATTAAAGGCGTAATTGCCTCCGGTGCAGCGGTCACCTCAACTTCGATCTGGTATGCAGCCAATGGCGCTGAGCGACCAGCCGGCTCGGTTGAGCGTCTAATCAGAATTAATGTTAACGGCCAGATGCGCAGTGTTGATGTAGCTCCCCAGGAGACATTGGCATCCACCTTGCGCTATAAACTCGGCTTGACCGGAACCAAGCTGGGTTGTAACCGCGGTGAGTGCGGAGCCTGTACGGTTTTGGTTGACGATACGCCAAGCTATGCTTGCTCAGTGCTTACCCATTCAGTTAAGTCCATGCGGATTGAAACAGTAGAAGGTCTGCAGTCGGCTAATGGTGACCTGCATCCAGTCCAGCAGGCATTTGTGGAAGAGTTGTCTCCACAATGTGGTTATTGCACACCAGGGCAGGTGATGGCGGCGGTTGGTTTGCTGAGAGCTAACCCGAACCCCACCAGAGAAGAAGCACAACAAGGCATGGCAGGAAATATATGCCGCTGTGGTTCTTATGACTCTTACCTCAATGGCGTCATGCGCGCAGCACAAATAGGATAATAATCATGGCATATATGCATATTGGTAAAGATTTTGTTCCGCCAGATGTGGTCGGCAAGGTCACCGGTCGCATTAAGTATTCTGAAGACTATAGCCGCGAAGGTATGGTTTATGCGCGGTTGCTCACCAGCCCGGTCCCACATGGCCGAGTCGTCAATATCGACGCGGCTGAAGCCTTGGCGATGGATGGTGTGTTTGGCATTTTAACCGCCGACGACGTGTATCCGGATGGTGAACCACAAAGCCCGGGTCTGAAAGTTCTGACCAATGAACCGACCCTGGTAGGCGAGCCCATTCTTGCTATCGCCGCAATCGATGAAAAAACCGCCGAAACGGCAATGGCTAAAATTTCCCTGACTATTGAAAGACTGCCATTCGTGCTGGATCCACTGGACAGCCTGGAAGCCGGTGGCGCAGATGCCTACACTGGCGGCAACACCTTCGTCTTCCGTGAAGGGTTTGCCCAGGAAAAGTGGACTACAGATCAGGTGGCCAGCTTTAGAAGTGGTAATGAGCCTACTGCTGAAGCACAGCAGAGCTGGGCGTATGGCGATCTCGAGGCGGGATTCGCCAGTTCAGATTTTATTCACGAAACAGTGTTTTCCACCGCCGGCTATCCGCATATGTCCATGGAGCCTCGCAGTGCTATGGCCTACTGGGAAAATGGCAAGTGCTATCTGCATGGAACCTCCCAGAGCTTAAGTGCAATAGCGGAAGAAATGGCGGGTATTGTAGGTGTTCCGCTGGAAGACTTTGTTTTCATCAATGAAGCAACGGGCGGTGGTTTTGGCCAGCGCGCCAGAGCGGGCAGTATTCCCAGCATGGCGATACCGGCAAAACTGTCACAGAAGATTAATCGTCCGGTGATGATGCGCGTTACTCGCGAAGAGGAATTCACCATCGGTGGTGCGAGACAGGGTCTGCAGGGCTGGATCAAAGTGGGTTTTAGAGCCAATGGCACCATGGCCGCTATGGATTTGTACTGTATCTCGGATAATGGCGGTAAAGGTGGTGGTGGCGATGCGAACTCTGCCGCCGCTGGTGTTAGTGCCTTATACCAAACTGAGGCAATGCGCTTTAGAAACTCCTCAATCGGCACCAATACCGGTCACCGTGGCGCACAGCGTGGGCCTGGTGAGAACCAGATTATGGCGATCATGGCGCCTATCATGGATAAAGCCGCAGAACAGCTTGGCGTGGATAGACTGGAAATTCGTAAACTCAATGCCGCCCAGAATGGCGACGTAAGTGGTCAGAGAAGCGAGCCTTTCACCAGCGCCTATATGCCCGAAGCTTTAGAGCTGGCGGCAAAGCAATTTGGCTGGGAAGAGAAAAAAGGACGTGCTCGACAAACCAACGGCAGCAAGGTCAGAGGCTTTGGTATCGGCCAGGGTTATCATAATGCCGGTCGCAGTGGCATGGACGGGATCATCAGATTGATGCCTAGCGGACGTTTGCAGATTCATAATGGGGTCGGCAATCTGGGTACTTATTCCTATGCCTCAACCTCCAGAGCGGCGGCCGAAGTATTGAAAATGCCTTGGGAAAACTGCGATGTCATTACCGGTCGAACCGATAGACACCTGCCTATTACTTCCCCGCAAGACGGCAGTAATTCTATCTTCACCAACACGCGCACCTGCTACGGTGCCGCTCAGGATCTGTTAGGCAAGATGAAAGAGATTGCCGCCATGGATCTGGGCGGGAATCCTGCTGATTACGATATCGATGGCGCCAGAATCCATCAAATAGCTGACAATACGGTGGGCATGAGCTATGCCGAAGTGGCGCAGCGTGGCATGGAGTTAGGCGGTAAATATACCGGCGAAGCCGAATTGCCAGAAGAACTGAATACCTTGACACAATTGTCAGTATCCAGATTGGCAGGTTCTGCCTTAATGGGAATCTACCATGACCCAAGACACAACAATAACCCTCCGGGTTTCGCCGTATGCCTAACCGAGATCGAATTGGATAAGGAAACCGGCAAATTCCAAATTCTCGACATGGTAAATATCGCCGAATGTGGAACTGTAGTTCACCCACAAGGCCTCGCCAATCAATTGCGTGGTGGAGCGGTTTGGGGAATAGGCTTGTCGGCTCTCGAGCGACACCTCTACGATCCGCAAAATGGCTTGCCAGCGAGCTCCGGTTTCTGGCAGAGCAAGATCCCGACCTATCTGGACACGCCTTTGAATATAGGCACTGGCTGGGTAGACCTGCCTGATCCGGAAAATCCGGTGGGGGCAAGAGGTATTGGTGAGCCATCAATGGGCTCTGTATCAGCCGCACTTAACGCTGCAATTTCAGACGCACTCGGTGGACATCTGTTCGACGCCGCGCCTGTTACTACAGACATGATCATAAACCACTTAGCAGATGTATCGTCAAAAGCGGTACCTCTTGCTCAGAACAACTTTAGAGGTTGATATGCCAGCCACATCTCATGACGTAATGCCCGATATTGAACTTTATCAGCCAACTGATGAAGCAAATGCGCTGGAGTTGGCAAGCACTCTAGGCAGCGATGGCTGGCTACTAGGTGGTGGTCAGGATACTTATGGCTGGTTGAAAGACCGCAATAAGACGCCTGCGGCCATGATCGAACTCACCCAGATCGATGCCTGGAAGGGAGTGAAGGAAATTCCTGATGGTGTTGAAATTGGTGCGGTTACAACCTTAAGTGAAATCGCCAAACACCCTTTAATCCAGTCTAAATTCGGATTACTGGCAACCGCGGCCAGCAGAGTTGCCAGCCCGCAAATCCGTAACGTCGGAACCCTGGGCGGCAATGTCGCACAGGACGCTCGTTGCTGGTACTACCGTCGCGGGCTGGATTGTTATCGCGCAGGTGGCAATATTTGCTATGCAGATTCGCCAGAAGGCCTGAATCGCGAACACGCTATCTTTGGTGCCAGCCGCTGTGTTGCGGTAAGCCCTTCGGATACGGCTCCTGCACTGGTTGCTCTGGATGCCACTATGGTGGTTGCAAGCTCAAGTGGCCAACGCTTGATTCCTGCACAAGACTTCTTTGTGGGTCCTGCACGCGACATCGTCAATATGACTGTACTCAACGAGGGCGAGATATTGACCGCGGTGAGATTACCCAACGCCTGGGCCAACGCTGAATTCTATTTTGAGAAAGTGGCGGATAGAAATGTGTGGGATTTTGCTCTGGTAAATATTGCAGCAGCGATCAAAGTCTCAGGTGGCGCCATCGAAGATGCTCGCATCGTTTGTGGCGCGGTTGAATGCACTCCACGTCGACTGGATGCAGTAGAAAATGCAATTCGTGGACAACAGCGTTCAGAGCAACTTGCCGAGCAAGTTGCATCGATTGCTACGGACGGGGCACGACCATTGAACTACAATCAATTCAAAGTGCCTTTAATGCAAAACCTGGTAAAGAGAGCGATCCGAGGATAAACCCCGGATCATCTCGATTTAACTCAATAATAAATAGAACAAACTAAGAGGGAACTAAAGTGGGAGAAATTGTCCGCTATAAACGCGATGTTTGGGGCGAGGAAGTAATACTCGGTGTTTCTTGGGATTTACTCTGGGTTATTGCCGTTGCTGTATTAGTCCTCCTTGCAGCCCATGCGATTATCATGGCTGCTCTAGCCAACAAAAAAATGGACAAGCCTTCAGCAGAAGGTCGGCGTGTTCTAAGACACGAGACGATTGATCGATTGTTTCACTGGGTGATGGCAGCAAGTGTTCTTGCTCTGATCGCCACGGGAATAGCGCCGATTCTTGGGCTACGAATAGCCTGGTTGAATCTTCACTGGATGGCAGGATTGCTGCTAACGTTTGTGGTTGTGTTTCACATAATCCGTTCGTTTTTTTGGCAGGACTTCAAGTCTATGATTTTAGGCCCGAAAGATTTCGGCGAGCCTTTCGATTCAGCGAAGAAGCCCGGTAAATATTCCTTTGAACAGAAAGGAATGCATTGGGCAGTGACTGTGGTGGTGCTTGCAGTAATCGCAACCGGAGTTACCTTATTCCTGCAGATTGACTCTCCATTCTGGGATCGCACAAACAGTATGGCAGAAGATACATTGGGACTGATGTTCCTGTTGCATGGTTTGTCTACCCTTGCTTTGATAGCGCTGGTGGCAACGCACATTTATTTTGCTATACGGCCCGAGAAACTTTTTTACACACGTTCTATGCTATCTGGTTGGATTTCAGAGGATGAAATGACTGCTAACCACGACACAAGTCGTTGGTCTCCAAAAGAAGCAGATTAATTAACCAGTAGAATACGAGAAAAACGCTGTGATAGAAGATGATATAGAAACCGTCGAGTCCGGTTATGAATTCCTGTTGGCATTCGCTGCTCAGGGGAGACCGGCACAAAAGGAAACGGGGCCAGGTCCGCACGCCAGGCCTACCATAGAAGGAATGGCAGTAGCGATGAAGAACATCGCGTCTGCCTTGTCAGGCAGTAGCGATGACTTCGAGAAGCTTATCGCTAATGACTGCCGCAATGCCGGCGCAGCACTGGGCTTCATCCTGGGGCAGGATAAGGTCGGCTCGGAGATGGTGGATAATTTGAATGCTTCCATACATCTGCGAGCGGTGCTTACTGATTTGTTTCTGTATAGTGAAGTGCTGAAGCCTTTAGACCTTGGCGAAGGTGCGGCGGCTGGTGGCGTTGAAACTTATGACGCAAGCAAGAAGAAAAACTAGAAACGAAATTAGAAATACCAGAGAGATTTGGAGTCCATAGAGTCTTCTCGGGTTTAGTGGTAGAAACATCAGTAGTAATGACGAAACGGAATCGGAGTGATGCTCCTGTTCCGTTTTTTATTTCTAAGGAAATTATGCCCAACATAATTATTTTCAACATGACTAGTTTCAACAGCGCGAAATTCTAAAATGATTGAATGGCCGCCCAGACTTAAGCTCGCGCAATTACCAACCCCAATCACCAAGCTGGAGAAATTCTCCCAGCGTCTCGATGGCGTGAATATCTGGGTAAAGCGAGACGAACTTACCGGTACCGAGGTATCGGGCAACAAGATTCGTAAATTGGAATTTTCCATCGCCGAAGCCCTGCAACAATCCTGCGACACATTGATTACCTGCGGCGGTGTTCAGTCTAATCACTGTCGAGCCACCGCCGTGCTCGGTGTACGCCTGGGGCTTAAAGTGCACCTGATTCTGCGTGGTGAGAGGCCGCAGACCCCCGAAGGTAATCTATTGATGGACTATCTAAGTGGCGCAGAAATAAGCTATTTGCCACAATCTGAATGGCGCAGGCATGAAGAACTGGCCGCGGAACTGCAGAGCCAGTATCTGGCCGATGGCAATAAGGCCTTCTTTATTCCAATCGGAGCCAGTGACGAGGTCGGACTCTGGGGCTATATCGCCGCCTGCGAGGAGCTAAAGCAGGATTTTGAGCGACTGGGAATTGATCCAGAGTATATTGTTACGGCTACTGGCTCTGGTGGAACTCAAGGGGGTTTGATTGTTGGCGCTCAGTTGTTCGAACTAGACAGCCAGATTGCTGCTTTTAATGTCAGCGATGACGCGGCCTACTTCGAGAACAAAATTAGAGCAGATGTGACACTCTGGAAACAACGCTACAAGCAGCAATTCGACGGCGAACAACTCAAGATCAATACTATTGAGGGCTATGTTGGTTCGGGGTATGGAATTGCCGGGGCGGAAATCTTTCAAACCATTAAGGAGCTTGCGGGCAGCGATGGCATTTTTCTGGACCCAGTCTATACAGGAAAAGCCTTTCATGGCATGGTAACTGAACTCCGTAAGGGGGAAGAGGGACGGTTGGCCGGCGCCCGTGACGTGGTGTTCATCCATACCGGAGGCTTGTTTGGTGTATTTCCTCAACAGCAGAATTTTAGCTTTGACTGAGCAATGATTGGCTTAAGCGAGGGCAGGGCACGGGTAAACTACTAATTGGATCCAAGACGATGAGAAATTCAAGCACAGCATTGTTTCTATTTGGCCTGATCGGGCTCACTGCCTGGGATCAGGGAGCTCCTCTTTATACGGTGTTGTCTGCGGCAGAGCCTCACTCAGACGGGACGGCGGGAGCCACTAGCAGCGCCCAGCCGGCGGCTATGGATAGCAGCGATAGCAATAACGAAGCGCTGTTGTTAACAGGCACGCATCGATTGGTTCCCGATAGTCTTCGTTCCGGAGAAGGATATTTCAGTGCCGATGGCGAGCGCCTCATCTATCAGAGCGAAACCGATGGCGCTAATCCGTTCTATCAAATTTATGTCATGGATTTGGCCCGCGGAACCTCGCGTAAAGTATCGCCAGGAATTGGCTTGACCACCTGCTCCTGGATTCATCCAACTAAAGACCTGGTGATGTTCTCATCTACTCACGCTGACCCAAATGCCTTGGCCAAGCAGGCGGAAGAAATCGCTATCCGTGACAGCGGTATCGAACGACCCTATGGTTGGGACTATGACCGGCACTATGACATCTATCAGGCAGACAGTAACGGGGCGAATCTTGTTAACCTCACCAAGGCCGACGGCTACGATGCCGAGGGCTCCTATTCTACCGATGGCAGGCAGATTCTGTTCGCCTCGAATCGCGAGGCCTATTCACGCCGTTTAAGTCAGGCGGAACAAAAGCTGTTTGATGATGACGCGGCGTACTTTATGGATCTGTATCTGATGGATGCGGATGGTTCCAACGTGCGTCAACTTACCCAATCTCCAGGCTATGACGGCGGGCCTTTTTTCAGCCCGGATAATCAAAAAGTCGTGTGGCGCCGCTTTAACCCGGACGGCAATAGCGCTGAAATATGGACCATGGACGTCGACGGCAGTAATCAGCGGCAACTCACGGCGGATGCAATGGTGTCCTGGGGACCCTATTTTCATCCGAGTGGCGATTACATTATCTATTCCAGTAATATCCTCGGGCATGCCAACTTTGAGTTGTTCATGATCGACCCTGAAGGCAGCGGGCCGGCGGTACGCGTTACCAATACCGACGGTACAGATATTCTTCCGGTATTCTCTCCCGACGGAAGCAAATTGGCCTGGAGCACTACGCGGACACCAGACGGCACTTCCCAGATTCACATGGGAGATTGGAACCATGAAAAAGCCCGGGAGTTACTGGGACTCTGATAGTCGGAACCCGCCTAATCAGGTCAAACTTATAGCAAGCCTGGGCGCATTAAGCCTTTGTGTTTCTCAGGCCGTGCGTGTCTCCTAAGCGGCTTATGTCTCCCAGGCCAAGAGCGACGTCAATTACAAAAATGCTTCGAAAAATTCTAACAGCAATATTTTTAACCAGCGCAGTCCAGCTTACAGGCGGATCGGTTCAGGCACAGCAAGCCGTATCGCTTGCCACTGAGCCGGAGTTGCTTCATCACAGCCTGAAGGTAATTCTCGATCCGCTGAAGCAACAGATTTCCGTACAAGACACGATCAGCTTGCCTCAATCCATGCAGGGCACAGTGCTTACCTTTGCCCTGAACAGTAATCTCACTATCACTGATAATTCCGGAAACCTGCAAGCGCTGCCAGCTAATGCGGCTTCCAATTCCTCTTCCAATTCCCCTTCCAATTCCCCTGCCAGCGCTCAAGGCATCAATGGACTGGCAGCCGCATCGAGCAGTTACACATTAACTTTGCCGCGAAGAAATCCGGCGCAGTTGCAGCTTAGCTACAACGGCATGGTTTACGATAACGCGCAACAAAGCAGCCCAGAGTATGCGCAAAGTTTTTCTGAAACGTCCGGGATAATCAGTGAGCAGGGTGTTTATTTGCATAAGGGCAGTGCCTGGATTGCAGACTTTGGCAGCGACTTGCTGAGCTTCGATCTGGAAGTAGAGTTTGCTGAGACAGCGGGCAGTTGGATAGCGGTTAGCCAGGGAGATCGGGCGGCTAATAATAGTTGGCGTAGCGACCAGCCGATGGAAGAGGTGTATTTGATCGCTGCCGCTTTCACCGAATATTCACAGCAAGCCGAAGATGTTGAAGTGCTTGCCTATCTGCGTCAGGCAGATTCCAGCCTGGCGGCAAAATATATGGATGCCACCGCGCGTTACCTTGCGCTATATGAACCCTTGTTAGGCGAATACCCTTATAGCAAATTTGCTTTGGTGGAGAATTTTTGGGAAACCGGTTATGGCATGCCATCCTTTACCCTGCTGGGGGAACAGGTCATTCGTTTTCCGTTTATTCTCGAATCTTCCTACCCCCATGAGCTTCTTCACAACTGGTGGGGAAACGGGGTCTACCCCGACTATGCATCAGGCAACTGGAGCGAGGGCTTAACCGCTTATCTTGCCGATCATCTGTTTCAGGAAATGGAAGGCGCAGGACCTGCCTATCGCAAAGAGATGCTGGCCCGATACAAAAACTATGTAGCAGAGGGCACGGACTTTCCACTGCTAGAGTTTACCGCAAGAAATTCTGCCGCCTCTCAAGCCGTAGGCTACGGAAAAACCCTGATGCTTTGGCATATGCTGCGGGGGCAGTTGGGGGACGATTTATTCCTCGAAGGATTACGTACATTTTATCAGGACTACAAATTTCAGCGTGCGTCTTTTACCGATATCGCCCGACATTTCTCTAATTTAAGCGGTATCGATTTGAGCTTGTTCTTTACCCAGTGGGTTGATCGAACCGGTGCGCCCGAACTTTCCGTGTCTGTTGAAGAGGCGAATGGCAACCGGGCACGAATTATGTTCGCGCAGATTCAGTCGGGCGATCCCTATCGCTTGAAAGTACCCATTGCCCTTTATTATGCAGGCAGCGATGTTGCTGAAATTTTTGATATTGACCTGACACAAAAACTAGAAGGCGTGATGGCCGACGACTATGAGCACTTGCAGGCAATTTTGGTAGATCCCTATTTTGATGTATTTCGCACTTTGGATCGCGAAGAAACGCCGCCAACTATTGGAGAGCTGTTTGGCGCCAGTCAGATTACCTTTGTGCTGCCACAGACAGATCGCCAATATTGGGTACAAATGGCGGAATCGTTTGCGCAAGGTGTCGATGCACAAATAGTTTTTGCAGACGAAATCGAGATTCTGCCCGAGGACCGCTCGGTCTGGATACTCGGACGCGACAATCCATTTGCTGCGACGGTGTTTGCGTCTGCCGAGGTGTATGCGGTGAGTTCGACAGAGGCGGCCGTCACAGTCGACGGCAGCGAGCTGGCTTTTGAGGATCGCAGTAGCGTAATAGTCGCCAGACATCCTGCAAACCCGGAATTGGCCGTGGCCTGGATTCATATCGATAAGATGGTTGCCATGCCGGGAATGATCGAAAAATTGCCCCACTACGGTAAGTACTCCTATCTCAGTTTTGTTGGCGATGAGCCTACAAACGATGTGAAAGGGGTATGGTCAAGCCCCGAATCCCCTCTGCAATGGATCAAGCCCGAAACCACGGCGAGTATAAATTTTTCTCTGTTGCCGGCAGTAGAACCGTTAGCCGTTCTGCCTGCTAAATATATGCCTGAACAATTATTGCGCCATGTCAGTCAACTCAGCAGTGCGCGGCTGCAAGGACGGGGCTTGGGATCGGCAGGCCTGAACGAGGCGGCTCTGTATATAGCCGACCAATTTGCGGCGGCTGGATTGCAAACCCTCGGTGGCACCTTCATGCAGCAATGGACACAGATGCTGCCTGGTCGCGGAGCGACGGAGATGGCAAATGTGGTGGGTATGATTGCAGGTTCGAATCGAGAGCTAAGCGCAAAGCCGCTGGTAATTGCCGCTCACTTCGACCATCTGGGTATTGACGCCGAGACTGGTCAGCACTTCCCGGGCGCCGATGACAACGGGGCGGGAATTAGCGTTTTGATTGAAGTGGCGAGCAAGCTCTCCCGTGGCTTTACGCCGCAAAGGCCCATCCTGTTTGTGGCTTTTACCGGGGAAGAGTCCGGCCTGTTAGGTTCGCAATACTTTGTCAATAATCCCCCCGGTGGTTTCCAAACCAAAGACTTTTTGGCGATGATAAATCTTGATTCAGTGGGCAGACTCGAGGGGCGTAGTTTGCAGATTTTTGCCACCGACAGCGCCTATGAGTGGCCATTCATGGCACAGGGCATTGGTTTTACTCTTGGTATCGATTCTACTTTTCCAGCGACAACCATCGCCAGCAGTGACCATGTCAGTTTTCTCAATGCCGGTGTCCCCGCCATTCATCTGTTTAGTGGCGTGCACGCGGATTATCATCAAATCAGCGATACACCCGACAAGCTCGATCTGCGTGGACTGTCAGATATTGCCCTATGGCTCGAGGAGGCGGTGGTTTATCTTGCCGACCTCAGTACTCCCCTGAGATCGAATCTGGCGGGTGCCCAGGTGCCGGTGCAGAGTGCTATCGGTGAAAGAGAAGCAAGCCTGGGTACCGTACCGGATTTCGCCTATGTCGGCGAAGGTGTTCGAATATCCGGTGTGAGCCCGGGTAGCGCCGCAGACGAGGCAGGCTTGCAGGCAGGCGATGTGCTGCTGAGCTACGACCAGCAGGCGCTGAAAGATCTGCAAACCTATTCCAATCTTCTGCGCCAGTCTGCGCCTGGGGATAAGATACGACTTCAGGTTCAAAGAGCGCAGCAACGCCTTAGTGTCGAGGCTGTGTTAAAAGCGCGCTGAGAAAACCTAGCGCAGCGTACTGAACAACAAGCCTACAATAATAAAGACGACCGACAGCAGTATCAGCTTTCGGTTTATGCTGGATTTCGGTGCCGCCCAGTTGTAGCGTTCCTCTTCGACAAAAAGACAATTCTGCGACTTCTTAAACAATTTCACTGCAAACTCCGTAATGGTTATCTACGCAGTCTTGATTAAAACCCGGCAACCGGTCAAAGCCGGATCCAGAATAAGGCGAACTGAAGAGCAATTGTGATGAAAGATGGCAAATAAGCATCGAAATGGCCGATAAACTCGATGTCTGCCGCCTTGTTTTGGGGTGGGAGAGCGAATTGCAATTACTTGCTTGCCAGGTAGGAAATTTGTTGTCAGGTAGGAAATGATCAGTTTTTTACTATATAGTGCCGGTCATATTCGGCTTCAAGCAGATATCCCTGTTTAACAATTCTGGCAGTAATGCTGCCGCATAGAGTATGTTCATGACTAAAATCATTCCAAGTTTCTCTGCGTGCCTGCTGTTGTTTTTACTTTCACCCTCCTTATGGGCACAGCAGTCTATCCCTCAACTTACGCGTATTGATGAAGGCATAGCGAACATTCTTCTCGATGGCTTTGTTGATGAGGCTGTTTGGGAGGATATTCCGGTTGTTGACGGCATGAAGGTGATTAATCCCGATACTCTGGCGGATGCCCCCTATGAGACTCACGTCAGGATGTTTTATACCGAACGAGGAATCTATATCGGCGCCATCAATCATCAGCCGCCAGGTACGTTGGTAGCGCGCATGACATCCCGTGATACACAGTTAGATCGTGACGGATTCGTTGTTGGTATAGACGCCTCCGGCGACGGCCTCTACGGTTACTTCCTCAGAATTAATCTGGGTGACTCGATGACCGATGGCTCATTGCTGCCCGAGCGCACCATGAACCTGCAATGGGATGGATCCTGGAATGGTCGTACCCAGGCGTTGGAAGCCGGTTGGAGTGTTGAATATTTTATTCCCTGGTCGATGATGCCTCTGCCCCAGGTAGAAGGCACGCGACAGATCGGAATCTATCTGGAACGCCAGGTCGGACATCTTGGCGGCGAAGCCTGGTCCAATCCTGCTCTGCCACGTACTGTGAATCAGTTTTTATCCGCCTTTGAAAAATATGAACTGCGAGATATAGAGCCTCGAAGACAGCTGACCTATTACCCGTTTGCCTCCACGGTAACCGATAATATTAAGGGCGAGACAGAGCTCAAAGTCGGCTCGGAAATATTTTGGCGACCGACGACCAATACCCTGCTCTCCGCCACCTTGAATCCTGATTTTGGTAATGTGGAATCAGACGACGTGGTGGTTAATCTTACTGCCTTCGAAACGTTCTTTCCTGAGAAACGCTCGTTCTTTCTCGAGGGACAAGACATCTTCAACACCTCACCACGTACTTCAGGCCGCGGTGGTCCCGGGGGCCCAATATCCCTACTGAATACTCGTCGCATAGGCGGGCAAGGGCTGTTCACTGTTCCTACGGGCGTGAGTGTTATTCCTACCGACTTGAGTCGGCCAACAGATTTACTCGGGGCCGTTAAGCTTGCTGGGCAAAATGGCAGTTGGCGTTATGGGACCTTATTGGCCTCGGAAGACAACTCTGAAGTACGCGGCACGCTCAGCGATGGCACTCGGGTTACGCTACAAGCTCAGGGTAGAGATTTCACCATCGGCAGACTGCTGTATGAAGACACCAGCGCCGGAGGACGTCGATCTATTGGCTGGATGGGAACCAATATCTCACACCCCGGAATCGATGCCAGTGTGAACGCCGTGGATGCGCACTTTTTCTCCGCCGACAGCAAATGGATTATGGACGGCCAGTTAATGCACAGCGATGTGGATGGTGTAACGGGTTCGGGTTTGCTGGGAGATGTTAGCTATCGACCGGAGCGTGGAGTCCAGCACGGCATCAGTGCAACCTATATCGATGACAGCCTGGATATCAACGATCTGGGTTTTCTGTCGCGCAACGATCAGATGAACCTCGATTACCGCTACTCTAAAAATGAGTCTGACATTCCCGGTCTGCGTTCACGCAGCACCAGTGTGATGATTACCAATCGCTGGAATACCGCCGGTCAGCCAGTACTAACCGGCGGCTTCATCGGTCGTGGTTATACCTCGCTTGCGAGTAACGCCATAAATTTCCAGCTGCAGTACTTCCCTCCCCGAATTGATGATCGATTGGGCCGGGGTACCGGTGATTTTCGTGTCGGCGAACGATTTGGCGCCAATGTCAATGTGAGCACAGACCGGGCAAAGTCTCTCGCCTATACTGCGCGTTTAAACCTCAGCCAGGATGAACTTGGGCCCTCACAAATAGGCGGTTCTGCGGGCGTGGTCTGGCGACCCGACGATCGATTTTCTGTCGACCTGAGTCTGAATTACACCGACCGGGAGGCGTTATTGGTGCACAAAGGTGGTGGTAACTACACCAGCTTTGAATCTCACCAGTGGGCACCGCGGCTGGAGATGAACTATTTCATTACCGCCAAGCAGCAGTTACGCTTCAGCGGCCAATGGACAGCGCTCAAGGCATTCGAAGATCGCTTTTGGAAGGTTAACCCGAACAGGCGGGATTTTTTACAGCCTGTCCCCAACCCGGATACAACACCCGACGATTTCGTCATTAGTCGATTAACATTTCAAGCCCGTTATCGCTGGGAAATCGCGCCACTCTCAGATTTGTTCGTGGTTTACACCCGGGGCAGCAATCTGCCAAGCAATGGCTTTGAGACCTTCGCCGATCTCCTGGAACGATCCTGGAACGAGAAGATTGTCGATACCATCGCGGTGAAGCTGCGCTATCGATTTGGCTCTTGATGGCCAGGCATAGCCCCGCGGCGGTTGCAGACTTTCTCAAGCTCTTCCCTTCTATCGTGATTTAAACGACACTAGCCGCTGCGGGTGTCGTTGTTGTCGATTGTTGTTGTCGATTGTTGTTATCGATCATCGTTATCGAATTTCTGTTGGCTAAAAATGGTAGGGCTCATGAAGGTGTTACGAAAGTTACGATTAATAGGTGTGTTGCTTATGGCTACTGGAGTATCTGCACAAGCTTTCTCTCAAAAAATCGTGGTCGCCCACCGTGGTGCCAGCGGGTATTTACCTGAGCATACGCTGGAAGCCAAGGCCATGGCTCATGCCATGGGAGCGGACTATATCGAACAAGATGTAGTGATGACGAAAGACGATTATTTGATCGTATTGCATGATATTACCCTCGACAGAACCACCGATGTCGCCGATCAGTTTCCCGATCGAATTCGGGACGATGGCAGATTCTATGCCATCGATTTTACCCTGGAAGAGATACGCCGGCTTAATGTCAGCGAAGGATTCTCAACGGTCGGCGGCGTTAAGAAACAAAGCTTCCCGAATCGATTTCCCATGGGGAATTCTCAATTTCACGTACCAACATTCGCCGAAGAGATCGAGTTAATTCAGGGCATGAATAAATCCACCGGCAAAGATGTTGGCATTTATCCAGAAGTAAAATCGCCAGAGTTTCATCGCGCCGCTGGCAAAGACATCAGTACCGCCGTGGTAGAAATGTTAAAGCGCTACGGCTATACCAGCAAGCAAGACAAGGTATTTCTACAAACCTTCAGTTTTGAAGAATTAAAAATTATTCACGACGAAATCCTCCCGGCCGCTGGAGTCGAGTTGAAACTGCTTCAGTTAATTGGTAATGCAGACTCCAACCCATGGATGTTCGAAGCTAACGGGATGGAAAGGCTTGCCAATTTTGCCGATGGAATCGGGCCGGAGAAAAGTCTGGTAATCGATCGTGCTTCAACGAAAGCGAAACTGCTTATCACCGAACTGGTAGGCAGGGCCCATGCGGCTGGCATGCTGGTTCATCCCTATACTTTTCGTTTAGATCCGGGCCAGGTGCCACGGTATGCGGACAGCTTCGAGGAAATGCTGGAATTTTTCTATTTTAAAGCAGATATCGATGGTGCTTTCTCGGATTTTCCAGATAGAGTTGCTGACTTTTTGAAGAAGAATAAGTAGTAGTGAGATAGGTAGTAGTGAGATAAGGAGTGGTGAGATATGTAGTTTCCGCTGACTTCATGCTCGACGCCTGGCCAATGACATCGGGAATTAGAATTTGTAGCGTATCCCGATAAAACCCGCTCTGGGGGGGCCGGCTCCTAGAAAGATGGGAATAGTCATATCTTCAATCACCGGTACTTCGACTTCGCCAGGCTCTTCGCCCAATAAACCAAAGCTTTCATATTCTTCGTCGAGCAAGTTTTCCACTTTGGCGAATAATTCCAGTCTCTCGTTAATGCGGTACCGTCCGCGAAGATTTACTACCGCATAGCCAGACACTTCGCTCAGTTGATTGGACTCGTCTCCACGTATTACCTGGCTGTCATTGCTCAAGATATCGAGGCCAAGATTCACGCCATTGTGGAACTGGTAATCCGCTGTCAGCTTGAACTGATTTCGCGGAATACCTGGAATGCTATCGCCGCGACGTACGTTGATCTTACCTGCATTATCTGCAAATTCATGATTAGGACTTAATACCTGGAAATCATCTTCAAAACTTGCATCGACAAAGCTGTAGGCCAGCAACCAGCTAAGGCTCCGCCATTGCCCTCTCAGGCTGCTCTCGAAACCCGCGCGTTGCGTCTCATCGACATTGGCAAATAAGCCGGTAGAACGGCCGGTGGTTTGAAACAGGATGTCGTGTTTATTCGTGGTGTGAAAGAAGCCAAGGGAATAGGCAAGGTTGCTGATAAATCCACGCGCGCCCAACTCAAAGCTTTTTGCGATGACATCGTCCAATGGCGGATCTGCAAGAAAGGCATTGGGAAGGCGGCATTCCAGATCGACATCAGCCGGATCTTCACCTGCCGCGATCGCATAGGCCACCGCCAGATCAAATACTCCGTCGTTACAGGCGAGCTCGATCGGGGTTGGTGCTCTCGATGACTCGCTATAGGATGCATAGAGATTATGATCTTCACTGGCTTGCCAGGTAATACCAATAGACGGGTTGAGTCGAAAGAAATTGTGATCGCCATTCAGTTCCGGTCGCTGGCCCGATCTATCTCTCAAGACCACATTAGTATTGTTAGCACGGGCAGAAATCGTAACGGCCAGTGCGGTATTCAAGTCCAGGGTATTGGTGAAATACAGGCTGCTGGATTCGGTTTCCGTATTGATAGAAGTTGCGGCGGCGTCGATGAACGTGCCTGTGCCTAATCCCAAGGTGAGTCGAGTAATCGGATTCATATCCGCAAGTTCGAGCACCGAATTAAATTTTGACTCGCCTTTATAGTAGGCCCCACCAGCAATCAGCTGACTGCTGTAGCCCAGGAAAGTACCCGTTAGGGTCCACTGAAAATCCGCGCCGGTGCTGTTCTGATCGCGATTACTCAGATTATTAATTCCCTGGTCGGAAAGAACACCGGTTCCAGAAAGCTCGCCAGAAAAACTTTCCAGATTAAATTCTTCTTCGGCATGCAGAAGAAAAGAACTTTGATTAAGGAAAGCTTCGAGTGCATCGACATCGTTGAATTGGTTGTCGCAGATAGCGTTATTGTCCAGCCCTAGCAGTTCCAGCGCATTGGTTTCCAATCCGTCGATTAGTTGCTCGCTAGCCCCGAGCTCACAAACCGAAAAATCAGAGCTGTCACCATTAAAAGAATCCGTTTTGTTTTGTCGATAGAAAATATTGCCACCAAAACTGATGTCGGCACTTACTTCCTGTGCAAAATCGAGACTGATCATTTGCAATCTGTTGGCGGTAATATCCGGTCCGGTAAACAGAGCTTTACGGTCAATCTTTAACAGCTCGACAGGTGATGCCCCATTACCAATCAGGTCAGAATCGCCGTATTGATAATTAAGATTTAGCTGGCTCAAGTCCGAATGCCAACCGATGCTGCCATAAAAATTCAGCGCCTGGGATTTCGATTCATCCCGCCAACCGTCTTCATCAAAATATTCCAGATTGCCGTAGTAGCCAAGGGAGCCATTGTTAGCGCCCAGCTCCAAGGTCGTTGTGGTTCGGTTGAAAGATCCTCTGCTGATTTCGGCGCCGAATCCTTCAAAATCGAATCCGTCTTTCATTTCGATAGCCAGAGACCCGCCAAGGCTGTTGAGGCCGAACAGGGGATTCGCGCCGCCGGCCAGCGTTATGTTCTGGATAGCCGACTGTGGAAGCAGATCCCAACTCACCGCATCACCCAGAGGTTCATTAATCCGCACCCCGTTCTGATAGACGGCAAGCCCCTGCGCCAGACCTAGCAGTGGAGAAGCGGTAAACCCCCGGTATTGCAGATCGGGTTGCAGCGGATTGTTTTGCGCGTCATTGAGGGAAATGCTGGTAAAGCTCTGTCTTAGGAAATCGGCGATAGTCAGGGAGTTGGCATTCTCGAGGTCATTGGCATTGGCATTCTGTACTGGAAAAGGGATCTTGTCCTTGTCCAGACCCGCTCCGGCTGGCACCACGCCGATAACCACTAGCTCTTCAGGCTCCTGAGCGAAAGACTGCAAACTCGCTGTCTGCAAAGCAAGAGACAACGTAAACAGTAAAGCCGGAAAACCGCGCATACATCCCCTTAAACTACTCACTACGCAAATAGACAAAATAGAACGCCGAGTATAGCAGAAGCTTACTCTGGTAAGCAGCGACATACTGCCAGGACCAACGGCTGCGGCGTTGAGGGAGTTCACTCCAGCTAGCCAAACAAGACGCCGGATATTTGAAGAAACTTTTGACGCCTGATTCCCAGGCAGGTAGATTCACTCTCAGATTTACTTATCCCATTGCGTGTCACACTGGAGAAGAAATGGCTACGGTACTAATCACGGGAACAAACCGAGGAATCGGCTATCAATTTGCACAAAAATTTCTACTACGCGGTGACCGGGTATTGGCAACTTGTCGAAGCGTCGAAATTGCCGATGAGCTAAAGCAGCTGGGAGTTACTCATCCGAAACTGGAAATACTGGAGTTGGATGTCGCCTCTTTGGAATCGATGCAAGCTTTTCCGCATTTGTTGCACGACGAAGCCATCGATATTTTCATTAATAACGCAGGAGTCTACGGGCCGCAAAGCAGCGCTTTTGGAGCGATCAATGGGCCGGCATGGGCGGAGGTTCTGCAGATAAACACGATTGCTCCCTTATTACTCACCCAACTTATAATCGATAATCTACGCAAGGGTAAGGACAAGAAGCTGCTCTATGTCACGTCCAAGATGGGTTCTATCGAAGACAACAATGGCGGCGGCTCGTACATTTATCGAAGTTCGAAAACAGCCCTCAATTCTGTGGTGAAGAGCTTGTCGGTGGACCTGGCTAGCGAAGGATTTAAAACGGCGGTGCTGCATCCGGGTTGGGTACTTACCGATATGGGAGGACCAAACGCACTCATCGATACCGATACCAGCGTAACCGGCATGATGCAAGTGATCGATGAGCTTGGGGTAGAGCAATCCGGGAATTTTTTCAATTATGACGGCAGTATTATTCCCTGGTAGTTTGATTGACAAGGCAGGGAAATGCTCCGCTTATGGCGATACCCTTCTGCTATAGCTTTTTTTGCGAGTATCGATCCCCTAATCGAAATATGATAAGGTAGGCGCCTTTTTTGCCAGCCACTCTGGCTTCCACTCTGGAATGAAACGACACATGCTGCAGCGAATTTCGCGCGTACTAATAATGGTGCTGTCTTGCCTATCGGCCAAGGTGGCGATAGGGCATGGTGGGGTCGCCTATGAAGAAGACCTGTGTGTTATCAACATCAATTTCATGCAGGCGCATTTCACTGTGTTTCAACCCGAAACCAGAGACAGCGATGAATTCTGTGAAGAATTACCGGATGTCGCTCGATCGGTTTTTGTTATGCAATATCTGCACGAATTGTTGCCAGAGATGTTGCTCGATTTTCGCATTATTAGAGACGTCAACAATGTTGGAACCTACGCGACGTGGGAAGATATCCAGGCGATCGATGATTTGGAGGCAGCGACGGTCTACTATGAATCGCCCCGAATTGAGCCCGGCGGCTATTTTAGCGCGAGTTACGAGTTTGCTGCCAAGGGGACGTATATCGGCATCGTAACTGCCGAGCATCCAGTCGAAGATAGATTCTATAACGCCGTATTTTTCTTTAAAGTGGGTGGGCCTGACTACGGTAGCTTCCCTGTTTTTATTGGATTTCTAATCCTTCTCCAGCTTTTGTACTGGTTGAGTAGTGGAGGCCTGATTCGTCTTCGGCAACGGCTTGACAGAAACCGACAGGCACTCTGATTTCTGCTTCTGATTTCTGCCTCTGAATTTCATCCTCCAGCCCGAAAACAGGCTTCTAATTCAATTTTTTTGAATTCCTCGTTACAAGTTTACGCCACGTAACACCACAAGCATTACAATTCTTCGATGCCCTAAACGCACGTTTACCGACCTGGCTTCAGTCACAAACAATTGCGCCGATGAATAGGAGGTGTAAACCTTACTTCTTGGCCCATTGTCTTCAGGTAATTTTGCGTGAATACCAAAATTCTGAGATTGAATAAGGCCGGTGTACCAGTAAGCTGGCTAACGCGTGAACAGACAGCAACGCTATTAGTCAAGGATCTGGTAATCTGGTCTCTCGGTAGCACCGTGATAGAAATGCACGGGGGTTACAATCGCCGGGGTGTGCAATCTATTCTACGCTTGCCCAGCATTATTGCCTGCCATGGTAAAGTCCACACAGAATGCTTCGACCCTCCTCTGGAAAATAAATTTCTTTTCCGTCGCGATAAAAATATCTGTCTCTACTGTGGAGAGCAGTTTATTGTTGCCGACCTGTCGCGGGATCATGTGCAGCCGCTGTCAAAGGGAGGAAGAGATATTTGGACCAATGTTGTCACCTCATGTCGACGCTGTAATAACCGCAAAGCCGACAGAGTGCCGGAGCATGCCAATATGCAATTACTGGCCATTCCCTTCGTGCCGAACCAATATGAATTTCTCTATTTGTCTAACCACAATGTGCTGGCCGACCAGATGGAATTTCTCAGTGCCAGATTCTCTCGTCATATTCAGCTCGGCTGATTGTTAAGGTAGCTAATCCAGCTCAATTAGTCTGCTACACAAACTTGGGGCGGGAGAAGCTTGCCATCAGAACTCAGGCTTTTAGGCGTTCCTCCGTTTAATAAGAACTCACTCAGCGAGCCGCTGGTTTCATGGGGGGAAAAGGAGATTGCGTGTTAGCATGCTCCCGTCCCAATTCAAACAAGCAATTTTACCATGCATAGTCCAACACCAAGGCATGTAGCAGGTTTTTTCCTGTCCCTGACCGCCGCCATTATGTGGGGCGTGTTGCCGCTTGCCATAAAAGAATTATTGGCCGAAATGGATGCAACGACTATTGTCTGGTATCGATTCCTTGTCGCGGGTCTGGTGCTCTTCACCTGGCTTGCCTACTCGAGGCAACTTCCTGCGATCATACAAAAGGGGAGTCAGGTTCGTTATTTTCTTTTACTGGCCGCGGCGGGTCTGTGTTGTAACTATTTTCTTTTCTCTTATAGTCTGAATTTTGTCAACGGGGAGACCACCGAAGTCGTGATTCAATTAACGACTTTGTTTCTGATCCTCGGCGGCGTAATTATCTACAAGGAGCCATTCTTCGCGCTGCAAAAGCTCGGCACCAGCTTGATAGTCGTTGGGCTGCTGCTGTTTTTTAACGACCGGTTGGCGGAATTTGACAGCTTTGATAATCGCGAAGCCATCGGGGTTTTGGTTCTCCTATTTGCCGCCATCACCTGGACAGTCTATGCACTTTTGCAGAAGCAACTGTTGGCCAGTTTTTCTTCTGCGCAAATTTTATTTTTAATCTATCTGTTTTCGGCACTGGTGTTACTGCCGTTTATTAGCCCATCGAGTCTGTTTCAATTGACCGGGTTTCAACTTTTTCTGCTGCTGTTTTGCTGTATGAATACCTTGGTTGCCTACGGCTGTTTCGCCGAAGCCTTGAACTGTTGGGATGCCTCCAAAGTATCTGCGGTCTTGGCGCTGGCACCAATATTTACAATTGGCGGCTTGAAGCTAGTGGTGCTGGTGTCGCCGGATTACCCGTTCTCTGATCGGCTCAGCTTTTTGTCCCTGACGGGTGCCGTATTACTGATAATCGGCTCGGTGTGTATAGCGCTGCTGCCGATACTGAAACGGCCTCGTTACGCCGATCTTGCCGATGCCCCTTCTGTGGATGCCTGAAGAGTAGACTCTCTGTGCTAAGCGTTGACTAAGGAGCGGAAATGCTAAAAACTCGGCAATCAACTAATTCCGCGAATCAAATAGCAGAAAAACTGGGTATTACCATGAATCTAACGAACATGAATCTATCGAACATGAATCTAGCCAAGTCTCTTAAATCCGCGTTGGCAATTCTCCTGCTGGTCAGTACAGGGCCGTTGTTTGCCGAAGTAACAAGCGTTGAAATCACCCATCGAGAAACCTTGTCCGATGAGGCTAGCGATTTCACTTATGAAGCGGTCTACGGCGTGCTGCATTTCAGCCTCGATCCCGCTGATCCGGCCAATGCGGCGATTACGGATATCCGCTATGCGCCGGTAAATAGCCAGGGTTTGGTAGAATTTTCAGCCGATTTCAAGATGTTGGTGCCACCTGCTTCAATCGCTAACGGAGGATTGTTGTATAACGTTAATAACCGGGGTAGAAGTACAGTTCCTCCAGAGATATCCCTGCAACACCCCTTAAGCGCCATGGGCTTTACTTATCTGGTTACCGGTTGGATTAACGAACTGCAACCCCGGGAGGATCGCCTGCGCCTGCATGCGCCGATAGTTGGATCCCCACAAAATCCGATTACCGGCGAAGTTCGCTACGAAGTCAATGTCGGTGAGGCAGCAAACGGGGTGAATATTGCGACGGATGGACATTTGGCCTACGAACCAACGGCGGCTGGATTGCAGAATGCGCGTGTGAATCAACGCCTGTATCAGGACGATCCCCGTATTCCAATTGAGAGCTCGCAGTTCAGTCTCGATGTAGAACCAGAACTTGAAAACAATCAGGCCTTTATCACGCTCAATCTGGATGGCGGATTTCAGCCCGGCTATATCTACGAACTAGTCTATGAAGCCAAAAATCCGGTTCTCGCTGGAGCGGGCATGGCAGCGATTCGCGACATGGTTTCACTGATTCGCTTTGGTGGAGACAATGAAGATCAACTGGATCAACTGAATTTGCCTGCAATCGGGAATGCGGTGGCCTGGGGTAATTCCCAGAGCGGACGTCTATTGCGACAGTATATGTATGACGGTTTCAATGCAGACCTGGAAGGTCGCAAGGTATTTGATGGCATGATCCCGGTTATTGCGGGTAGCGGCTACGGCATGTTTAACAACCGCTTCGCCATGCCCACAAGAACCAATGGTCAACACTCCAATCATCTATTCCCCAATGATTTATTTCCGTTTACCTATGGCGAAAGCACCGACCCTTTTACTGGTCGCAGCGATAGCATATTAGGCAAGTCGCGCGCTACCAATACCGTGCCCAAGGTAATGCATATCCAGACCTCCAATGAATATTGGCTACGAGGCGGCTCACTTCCGCATACTAACCCGCAAGGGACTCTGGATGCTGTGCTTCCAGAGGAAGTGCGTTTCTATACCATCGGCGGCTCTCAACATGGCTCCGGCAGTGGTCAGCCCGAACCGGCGAATTCGGGTCAGTTGCCGCGAAATCCAAATATGTGGACACCTTTCGAAGACTCGCTGATCGTTGCGATGTATAACTGGGTAGCCAATGATGAGCAACCGCCGGCATCCAGATATCCCAAAATTGCCGATGGCACTCTGGTCCCCTCTCACACCGAGCGTGGCATTAACCGCGATGCATGGAATCGCTTAAGTGGAGTCAATCATCCCGCTGCAATCTATGTCCCCGCCTACGTGGACTATGGTGATAGATGGGAGGATCAACGCATCGTCGATCGACATCCAACATCGGCCAGTCAGTACTACCGTCCATTGGTGCCGGCGGTAAACACAGACAACAATGACTTTGCCACCAGTACAGTTCTTCCGCCCCTAACACAGGTGCCACTTGGCACATTTATACCCTGGAATCTAAGGGCGGTTGCCAGTGGCGCGGAAAAATCGCTGGCGCGATTGTCCGGAGGCTACATTCCTTTTTCGGCGAATACCGCAACAGCGGTGCAATCACGGGATCCAAGAAATTCGATAGCGGCCTTATACGCTTCATACGATGATTATCTCGAAAAATACGAAGCGGCCACTGACAAGCTGATCGAAGAGGGCTATCTGCTGCCTGGCTTTAAACAAGTGATTATGAATATCGCGAACAGTAACGGCTCGGTATTCGAATAGGGGTTTATGTGATCTGCACGCGAAGCCGAGTTCCGCAGCGCTGAAAAAATAGCCGCGCGTGTGCTCGCAAGAAAGACAGGGTAGAGGGCAGGTGCCGGAAAAATTTCATCTAACAGAGGCGGCAGCAAACATTATCGGTAGTCCAGTGCCCGTGCTCTTTTTCGAATTCAGCGCGCTATCCAAAAATTATCAGGAGTATCTTATTGAGCTAACTGAATATTTTGTGAAGATTTCTCAGACTCTTCCCCCGAGATTAATCATCAGGGGGAAAGGCAAAAGAAATTTTCGGTAGTCTGGGCAAACTGCATCGATGTGCGGTGGTGTCTGTAGATGCCGCCTCTGGACTCGCTCCGCCATTGAGGTTAAGAAAGCTTTCTTCACCATTGTTGGCAATACAAATAAGATTTTCGGTGCTACCTCCTTGCTTGACCAGGCCGCCCCAAACTATGTTCGGAGAGTCCAGACCCGTCGCTTTATGCCACGGTATCAGCAGGGCGTGAGCCGGTACGGTGCCGCCGCCGACAAACTCATTGTCATGAATATAAATTTGTTCAGGATAGGGGTCGTAGTCAGGGTCTTCGATGCTACGGCCGCCAAGCGCATAGCTATATATCATCACATTCACACTATTGTTATCTGCGAATCGATTGCCAAATACTTCGATATTGTCATTGGCCAGTATTAACAGTCCGGTGCCATCAGGAACATTGCCGACAATATTTCCTTCCGGAGCGAAGTTTTCATTATTATTTTCAAAAATTTGATTGTCAAAAACGCGCGTGGCTTGACCTCCTTGCACCGGCAGATTTGGTAGATCGAAGACCAGAATGCCGCCGGTGTTGTTGGTAGCAATATTGCCGTAAACATCAGCAAAGGTGGAATTCTCGATCTCGATACCCGCTACGTTATATTCCGCACGGGAATTGCGCACGATGATCTGGCTGGACTGACCAACATAAATACCCGCATCGGAAGCGCCGATCGCGACAGACCCTTCGATCAGCACATTTTTGCTTTGCACGGGATAAATACCATAAGCACCGTTATCTGTATTCGCGCCACGGGTCCATTCTGTGCGCACACGGCGGATGGTGACATTGGTGCTTTCATTGATTTTAAGTGCATCGCCCACTGTATCCTCGATGGCGATATCCTGGATAATGAAATCCTCGGCAGTGACTAAAAGTCCTTCAGCACCCTGCACCTGATTCTTGAACGACAGGATTGAATCGTTCATGCCAGCGCCGCGAATAGTTACCCCGGGCACAGCTAAGGAAAGACTGCGGGTAAATTCATGAATCCCGGCGGGTACTTCGATAACATCACCCGGCTTGGCTTCGATCAGTTGTGCCTGGAAAGTTTCTGCGAAACTGAGTTCGGGTGCCGGTACTTCGGACTCGCCGCAGGAGATCAGCAAGACGGCCGTTGAAAATGGGATGGCCAGCTTTAGAATGCCTGGTGTGATTGTCATCATAGTCTCCTGGCGACTGTTGTTTTTATGATTGTGGTATTGCCCCTCCCTATAATGGCACAAGAATGGCACAAGAATGGCACAAGAATGGCACAAGCTGTGTATTTGCAAAATCTTTCATGAAGGGTTTCCCCTTTATGTCTGCCTTCTTCTCGCTGGAACAACTCATTGGAACAACTCATTGGAACAACTTACTGGAACAAAGTGGCGGCCTGCATTTACTATTAAGTCAGCATTAGATTCTCAATCTTTAAAGATAGCGACGCTGGTCCAGATATTGGCGGATTTTTTCCAGCTCTTTTAGCTGTTTTTCTATTTTGGCCGCTGGAAACACACGGGCGAATTCTTCGAATAGTGGTGCCGTACCGGCTATGGCCAAATTTCGCATTTCTCTGCCTTTAGCGGTAATCGTAACCTTCTTCTTGCGTCCACTGCTCTCATCCGGCTCAACCTTGATCAGCTCCTTGACCTCCAACTTCTTGAGCGTATTGGTCATTGCGCCTGCGGTTACCTGAAAGGCTTTTGCAAGGCGACCCGGGGTTGCTTGGGCGTCAACTCTAATAAACCAGTTCAAAACGCCAAATTGAGAATTGCTTAAGCCATCTGGCAAACCCTGTTCAAACAGAGAGGTACTCAACTGGGAAATAATCCCGATTTCATTAAATAACTGGAACATCACGAATTCGTCGCCTGCTCCTTCCCTGGTTTTATTCATCATTCACTCCCGCTGGACCTATTTGACTGACTCTATAGGCGGTGCAGCTATTGTAGTTGCAATTCATTTAACATTAAACACTTTAACATTAAATAGTTTAATGCTAAAGTATCTCTCGTGTCGCAATTATGCGCGAATGAGAAGAGGAGAATTTTGATGCGGTACCTGATTTGGTCAATAGGGATTCTACTGGGTCTTGTGCTGGCGTTTCTGGGCATCCAGACCCTGGCGTCAGAAAGAGTGGAAGTGGTTCAGTTGCACACTCTTGATGATGCGGGAAAACAGGCGACAACGCGGCTCTGGGTAGTGGACGATGAGGGTTATCAGTACCTGCGTGTGGGAGCCGATGGCTCGGGCTGGTTTAGTCGCATGCAGAAAAATGGCGAATTTCAGCTGACTCGAAATGACGAAACCGTGGGTTATACGGCGCTGCCACGGCAGGACAAATCAGACAGGATTAACCACCTGATGCAGCAGAAGTACACGTGGGGAGATACGTTTTTTGCCTATGTCGTAGGCGGAAGAGAAGGATCAACGCCGGTTGAACTGCATATTAGCCAATAAGATTGGCTGGCTAAGCCAGCCTTTTAACAAGGCTCCTTGAGCAAACCGGACATCAAATACCAATTCGGCTGAGGGTATTGATCAATTCACGGATCAGTTTCTCCGCCACCGGATGGTTAACCGCGAAGATTGCTTCCAGTGCAATGGCATCATCCATTACCGTGTTTTCAGCGCTGTCGACTTCCGGGTTGACCAGATCATCGATGTCACTTTCGAGCTGACTAATCGTGCCTACAAGCTGCTCATCAACGCCCTCAGTTTGCTTGATTTCTGATAGCAACTCACTAATTAGTTCCTTGATTCTTTGCTCGCTCATACCCTGCTTCCTTTTTACTGCGATAATTCAAATACAATTTTGTCGACGACGGGCCACGTTGAAACTTTCTTCAATAACAATCCCGATCAACTGGCCTAATTGTAATTCAATTTCGAGTCGATATAAGCCAATTAAATCAAAATGCCGGTGATGGCTCGAATTCTGTGATTCTCGCTATCGCTAACATACACAACACCATCTTCCACACAGACCCCATGAGGCCGATTCAACTTGCAAGCACCCGGATACCCATCCGGGCCATCACCACGCTCGCCACTGCCCAACACGGTATCGATAATGCCGCTGCCAAGTGACATCCGTCGGATCACATGGTTCTCGGTGTCCACTATATAGAGGCTATGGTCTGCCCGTGAGTAGGCGATTCCCTTGGGACCGTTAAAGGTAGCCTCGAGTGCGGCACCGCCGTCGCCGCTATAACCTTTCTCTCCAGTGCCGGCGATACGCTGTAGACGGTTACCCTGGATATCGAGTTGGTAGACGGCGTTACCCTCTCTGAGGACCAGATAAGCATTGCCGTCAGGATCGGTATCCAGAGAGCGGGGCCCGAGCAAGGGCGTCCCTTCCAGAGGCCCGCTATCCGGCGTAGCGACGCGCTCGCCGGTGCCCGCCAGAGTGGTAATGACACCGGTTTCAATGCTCACGGTTCGAAGCCGGCTATTGCCAATATCGCAGATGAGTAAATTTCCCTGGCTATCGAAAGCCAGACTGTGAGGTTGTCTAAGCTGGGCAAGAACCGAAGAGCGGCCGTCGCCCGAATAACCCGCCACGCCCGTTCCGGCGACAGTGGAGACGAATCCGCTTACAGCGGCTATTCGGCGTACCACGTGTCCGTCGCGCTCAACCACATAGAGATTGCCTTGCTCATCGAATCGAATCTCATGGGGTGCAGAAAAAGACGTCTGGGAGGCCAGTCGCGCTTCCCTGACAAAGCCCTTCTCTCCGGTGCCGGCGATAGTGCTTAGGCGCTTGCTGCCTAAGTCCAGTCGTCTTATGCGTCCCGTATCAACTTCGCAAAAATACAATGCACCGTCCGGCCCGATGACCAGGCCATAGGGATTGTTTACTGGCGTTTCGGTGGCCAGTAAGCCGTTAGCCCCTTCTGCTTCATAGCCCGCGATACCGGTGCCGGCGATGGTGCTCACCTGGGGTGCCTGAGCGACACTTAGGCGTGCTGCGGAGAAGGCCGCCGCGCCCAGTACAGTTTTGATAAATGCGCGTCTAGTGGGGCGGAACATGGTTGTATCCTTATTCTACTGTCAGCGACGGAAGACGGCGTTTGAGATCAACCGCCACAGGCAGGCGCTGGATTGAAAAATTAGTATTGTTTTTTACCTCAGTCCCAAATACTCTCACATTTCAGAGTCGAGAATAAGACTAATAATGGCTCAACCGATGAGCATTGAGGAGAACATCATGTGTGATCTGGATACCCAAAAAGATGCCGACGAATTTTTGCGTCGCAAAGGCGATATGACCCGTAGGCAATTTGGCAAATTGTCTGCCGCCGTAGGGGTGGCAATGGTATTGCCAACTGTGGCCAATGCCCAGGCAGTAACAGAATCGGATGTCGACATAACAACTCCGGACGGGGTGGCCGATTGCTATTTTGTACACCCTTCCATTGGCAGCCACGCCGCTGTTATTGTCTGGCCCGATATCCTGGGATTAAGGCCGGCGTTCCGAGCGATGGGCAAGCGCCTCGCCCAGTCAGGCTATTCAGTATTAGTGGTGAATCCTTTCTACAGAGATGCCCGTTCTCCGGTGGTGGGAGAGGGAGCCAGCTTCAGTCAGCCGGAGATTCGTAGCCTGGTATTACCGATGGCAGGTCATCTCAACGCCGAGACTCACTTTACCGATGCCCGCGCGATGGTGAACTTTCTGGATCAGCAGGCTTCTGTAGATACTTCACGCAAGATTGGTACCACGGGATACTGCATGGGTGGGCCGATGGTGATGCGCACCATGGCGGCCGTACCTAGCCGTGTGGGTGCCGGTGGCACTTTTCATGGTGGCGGACTGGCTACCGATGCTGACAATAGTCCACACCTGCTAATCCCTCAGATGCGCGCTTCCGTGCTGCATGCTGTTGCCGGGAACGATGACGAAACCGACCCCGAAGCGAAGAATAAATTGCGCGCCGCTTATGCCGCCGCAGGATTATCAGCGGAGATCGAAGTGTATACCGATACGCTGCATGGCTGGTGTCCACCAGATTCACAAGTCTATAACGAAGCGCAGGCAGAACGTGCCTGGAGTCGGATGTTGAATTTGTTTGATTCTGCGTTGGCTTAACAGCGATCTGTTTTAAAAAGGCGGAGAAGTTGATGACTTCTCCGCCTTTTTTTTGCGCTAATTTGCAGAAATCAGATTAAAACTCCACCAACGATCATCGCGCACCGCATCCGCTGGCGGTGCTGGATTGCCGGGACCCCCGTGAACCTGGAGCTTACTTACCCGGGCAGCCCAAGCCTTATCGAGTTCTTCGGGGTCAAGCACGCGATGGAAGGTCACCGGGTAGACCAGACCATTCAGGCGTACGCGTCCCGATTCATTTTCACCGACCTTGCTCGCCCAGTATTTGCTCTCACAGACCGAGCAGCTCAAATACAGTTTGCCTTCGGCGGTCGACATACAATTGAGGTTGATGGAATGCGGTCGTATACCGGCCCAGATCTGAATTTGGCAGAGAGGGACCTGATTAACGAAGGACCAATCGGAAACGGCTTCGGTGGAACGCTCACCCAGTAATAGTCCTCCAGGTGTTCGCTCGCAGGGGCAGATTGATGAATAGATGAAAAAACCTGCAATAGCGCCTACTGCAATAGCCGCCGCAGCGGCTATAAGGATAGTGCGGGTTCTGGAGCTTTTGTTAGTGGTTTGTTCTTCGCTCATGGCCAGGCCTCTTATTCTTGGTTTGAAACGAGTATACGCCCACCGGCGATGCAGTCAAAAGTCTCTTTACCGGCAAGCCCCTGCAAGCTACGCAGGCCAAATTCAGCGCCGTTCTGAGCGCCGCGGCATAGTGTCGCAGGCGCCCAAATAGCCACTGGAATGCTGTTATACTGAGCACCTGAAGAAAAGGAGCGGGATAATGATTCACCTTCGACACATGCTTTATCTAATGCTTGCGCCAATCGTCACTGCGCTTATTTGCTGGGCAATTTGGACTGTTATTTAATACCTTAGACTAGATGCCTGCTAGCAAGCGATCACTGCCCGGTGATGCTCTCGCCGGTTTCCAGCTCAAACAAGCTTCTCAGTATTCCGCGCCATTCACGATACTGCTGTTCCATGGTGCCATTGAGTCCACGTACCTGAGTATTCAACTCGAGTATTGCCGGTGCCAATTCAGTGTTGAAACCAGAAGCCAATTCAGTAAATTCCCGCTCGAAAATCTTGCTCCACTTAAACCTGTCGTAGCGTTGACTAAGCGATAGAAAGCCGCTCGAGTTTCCATAGTTGTTGCTTTCTGCCTGTTGCCTGGCCGCTTCTGCTTCACTAATCTCATCGATTGAATAACGTCGCCACAAAACATAGGCCGGTTTGATGTCGTCATACAGCGTTGTATAGTATTCATCAACCGTATCGATAAAAAGCTGATGGCGATACTGCATATCGGCGACTCGTGACAGCATCGGATCATCACGCGCTAATAAACTGTCCACCATTAGTAAGCCATCGGGACCTTCCACTAAAGTGCGAGCGAAGGTATCTGGTGAGAGATCGCGGGCATAGGTCATCTCTGTAACAGAATTTAGTTTGCCGAGAGACTGTTCGCTTAGACTGTCTCGTACCGCCAAGAGATCATTGGAAATCTGATTGTAAACATCCTGAAATGGATCGATAAAATTGCTGGCATCGAAAGTATTATCGAGGGTGAAGCGCGTGGATTCCGGATAGTCGCCGAAGCCAGCGGCGTCGGCATAGATTTTATTCAGCCATTCGCGGCCGGTACTGTCTTTCGCGTTAATTTCCAATACCAGATTAAGCCCATCGGATTTAATGATGCGACCGGACACAAACAAATCCAGAGAAGGATCGCGCTCCGGGATTACTCGGATCGCGCCCCATTGATTAGACTCAAGCAGTGTGTTCTTCAGTAGATGCGGCAGGAATCGGGTTTCTTTCTGGATGATTTCATCGAAAATCCAATCTCCAGGTTGATATTCCTGTTGTTGCTTATCGTCTACAGTGAAAACCAATATGCCAATTTCGAGCAACTGTGGTTGAGAGGGTGGGGTAATCGCTTGAATCAAACTAACGCGACCAACCAGATCGAGTGGCGGCGCCGGTGGTTCGATCGGAGTTTGAGCACAGGCGGTCAACAATGCCGTTAGTAGAATGCAGAGTAGCTTGATAGCCTTGGGGTGGGAGAGAGGTTGCATAAGCAAAAGATTCAAAAATCAACATCCGCTTGATTGCAGACCCTGCCGCGGCTGAGGGTTTGTACACATTCAAATTCGTCGACAGGCGCATCGTAGTGATTAAATGCCTGAATTAGATTGAAGGGTTCGGAACCTTTGCTGGAGATGCTGGTAATAAGATTGAGTAGTTGCTGATCGGCAGAGACGCTGAAACGGTGCGCGACGATCAGGTCATCCGGGAGCATGATCTGAAACACCAACTGCTGCCCGTCCCAGCCACAAACTTCCACGCCGTGTTCATTGGCGAAGGTTTCCATGATGCCAAAATCCATGCCGCAAACCAGAGCCGCTTCACCGCGGCGCTCGATTCTGATCTCTTCTCGTGTCTGGGTAATTTTCAGTGTGGATTGCCGACTAATGTATTCCGCCAGACGAGCGACGTCTACAATATTGGCGCCGCGTCCTGAGCTACGGCTCAGATTTACATTACCAATAGCAATAGGCGGAGCAGACCTTGAGCGACCGGAAGAGCCTTGGGTACTTTGTCGAGCCGCCGCTTCCTGCCGGATTCTCATGGAACGGCCCAGTTCATCTTCCCAATTATCGCTGCGTCGAAAATCTTTCTCCCAGGAACCGGAAAAATCCAGCCGGATAGGCCGGTTTAGATTGAGAATGGGCAAGTCGTCCATTGCCTGAGCCAGAGGAGCCATGGCCGCAATAACAAACAGGAGAATGCGCCCTGGCCGAGGCATTTTGCGAAGCTGTTGCTGAATTAATGTGGCGTTGATCATTGGCGCAAAATTTATCGGTAAGAGCGCAAAACATTGCACTGGAGTTTATACGCTGCGCGAGCAATAACTACTCGCGGCCCGAGGCGGCATTGCCTCGTCATGGGGCTAATCCCAGCATACTGTAAACTACTTGATCAAGATTCTAAATACGCTAAATACAACAATCTTGTGATTGGACATTCTCAACCGAGGCTCTTATTCTCTCAACCAGCAAGTAATCATCTGAAGGAGCCACCGTTATGTCCCTGAGCCGCCAAGTCCGATTCGTACTTACCCTGCTGTCATGCCTTACCCTGTCGAATACCGTTCTGTCCCAACAAGACTTCAGCAATGTCGAGATTGTGCCTCACCATGTGGCCGGCAGCGTCTACTATCTTGAAGGACAAGGTGGAAATATAGGCCTGTCCATAGGTGAAGACGGCGTGGTGATGATTGATGATCAGTATGCGCCACTGACCGAGAAGATACTGGCCGCTATCGCAACCTTGAATGATGGGGAGATTCGCTTCCTGATCAATACCCACGTGCATGGCGATCACACCGGCGGCAATGAAAATCTGGGCAAGATGGGGGTGCTCATATTGGCCCGAGACGAAATTCGGGTCCGCCTGAGCGCTCAGGCCCCGGAGGCGGCATTGCCGGTGCTTACCTACAGTGAATCCATCACTCTTCATCTCAATGGCGAGGAAGTCTATGCATTTCCTGCTCCTCCCGCGCATACCGATGGCGATACCTTCATTTATTTTAAGGATTCAGACGTAATTCATTCCGGCGATGTATTTCGCACCACAGCGTTTCCGGTTATCGATACCAATAATGGGGGAACACTAAATGGCACGCTGGAAGCGTTGGGGATACTGATCGGTGTGGCCGGGCCCAATACCAGGATAGTTCCTGGCCATGGTGTTGTTTCCAGCCGCGGCGATGTCATGGGATTTCGGGATATGGTGCTGGATGTCGCGGAAAGAGTCGCTCCTCAGGTTGAGCGAGGCATGTCCTACGAGCAGGTGGCGGCAAGCAATCCAACGGCGGCTTATAATGCCAGATACGGCGACCCGGAACGCTTTCTGCGGGCGGTATATTCCGAGCTTGGCGGCGGGAACTAGAATCGCCATGAACTTGAATTCCAACACCGGACTTTGTATTCGATTTTTCTCAGGGCTACTCTGCCTGGGGTTATTCCAGTCTGCGGCAATCGCCGCCGAGGCTGTAGATGAGCAGAAGTTGCTTAGCAATTTCTGGACAGCAACTTCTGCAGACCAACAACAAAGGAGTCAGGAGCAATTCATAAAGCAGATTCCTGACGTGACTAGCGCGTATCAACGACTCAGGGCGGGCCCATCCTTTTCTCCGGATGTGGCAGTTGGTCAACAAGAGAGCGTCCGCATCGCGGCAGATGGCACTCGCTTTCCCTATGTGATCCTGGTGCCCGAAGCGTACGATCCAGCGATCAGCTATCCAGTTGAATTTATGCTGCACGGGGGCGTGAGTCGACCGGAGTGGGAAGCGGGGGGAGCCTGGTGGCGACGGGGTTATGATTCTCTAAAACAGCCAGATCGCATTACAGTTGTGCCCGCTGCCTGGAACGATGCTTTCTGGTGGTTCGATAATCAGGCGGACAGTGTTCCAGCAATTCTTAGAACGATAAAACAAAGCTACAACGTAGATGATAATCGGGTGAGCCTGAGCGGTGTATCGGATGGAGGCACAGGCACCTACTTCTTCGCTTTCAAACAGCCTACAGAATGGGCGGCGTTTCTGCCCTATATCGGACATCCCGGGGTGTTAAGAAACACACAAAGCGGCAGTGGCTACCGGCTCTATTTCGAAAACTTAATGAACAAACCTCTGTATATCGTAAACGGGGAGAACGATCCGCTTTATCCGGTGTCATCGGTTATGCCTTTTATCGAAATACTTAAACAGGCCCAAATTAACTATATCTTTAAACCAATTGCTGGCGGCGGCCACAACACCAATTGGCTGCCTGATGAAAGCCCGATGATTGAACAATTCAAACTCGATAATCCAAGAGATCCCTTTCCGGAAAAAATTCTTTGGGTGGCAGATCGCACAGATAGATACAATCGCAATCTTTGGATACGCGTGGACGAGTTGGAAAATGAAAGCCAGCCCGGGATCTTGCAAGTGGGTAGGGTCGGGAACACGTTTGAGGTTGTGGCAGATTCTGTTGCCGAATTTACCTTGTTGTTGAATCCTCAGGAGATTGATTTCTCCAAGGCAGTGCAGGTGAATGTAAACGGGGCGCTTTTGTACGATGATTTGGTTACTCAAGACATAAATATACTCTTAAAATGGGCGCGACGTGATCTTGACCGGTCTATGTTGTATACCGCCGAACTACAATTGAAAACGAATCAATAGTAAGAGAAGCCGGGCCGTCTGCATGCGCTGAATGTCAATCGAAGGCGATGCTGGGTTTTTTTGGCATGTTCCCTGATATTCAGAGTAGGATCGCCCATAGAGAAAGTATGATTGCCAGTATCACTCGGTAGTGAACATTCGCCGCGTAGTTAGTACACTCTCCGTATGAGCGATCGTATCCAGAAAGGCGGGCTGCAAGTGGCAACTGAATTTGTTCGGTTTGTTGATGCTGAGCTATTGCCGAAAATTGATCTGCAGCCAGACAGCTTTTGGTCCGGTTTCGAGGCCCTGATCAACGATCTTAGCCCGAGGAATTCCGAACTTCTCGCCATTCGCGATGCGCTGCAGAAAAAAATCGACGCTTGGCATACAGCCAATCGCGGTTCCCCATATGATCCTGAAGCGTATCAAGTTTTTCTCAGAGAGATTGGTTACTTACTCGAGGAGGGAAATGATTTCGCTATCGATACGCAAAATGTTGATACAGAGATTGCCATTCAGGCGGGTCCGCAGTTGGTGGTGCCCGTGAAGAATGCACGCTTTGCGCTGAATGCAGCCAATGCCCGCTGGGGAAGCTTGTATGACGCGTTATATGGGACAGATGCAATTTCCGAGGCGGGCGGCGCAGAACGTGCAGCGGACTATAACCCGGTACGGGGTAACAGAGTCATCGCCTTCGCACGACAGTTTCTCGATCAGGCTTGTCCTCTACTGCAAGGTAGCCATGCCGAAGCCACTCGCTATGCCATTGTCGATGGTCGATTAGTGGTCGAATTGGCTGAGGCAACGAGCGAGCTTGTCGAGGCAACACAGCTGCAAGGTTTTTCCGGCAGCGCAGATGCGCCAGAGGCGGTGTTGCTAAAAAATAATGATCTGCACATCGAGATACAAATAGACCCTGCTTCGGCAATCGGCGAAACCGACAGGGCTGGAGTAAAAGATGTAGTGCTGGAGGCGGCCATCACCACCATTCAGGACTGTGAAGACTCTGTCGCCGCCGTAGACGCCGAAGACAAGATACAGGTGTATCGAAATTGGCTAGGCTTAATCTATGGTGATCTCTGTGAAACATTTACTAAAGGCAATAGTTCAGTCAATAGAACGCTGAATACAGATCGGCAGTACACGGCTATCAACGGTGACAAACTCGTCTTGCCCGGCCGTAGTCTATTGTTGGTGCGCAATGTTGGACATCTAATGCGCAACCAAGCCATCCTGGATAGAAACGGCGAAGAGGTATATGAAGGGATACTGGATGCGGTAATTACTGCCGCGGTCGGCGCCATCGATGTGAAGCAACAAAATAGGCTACGAAATTCCAGGACCGGCAGCATCTATATCGTCAAGCCGAAAATGCATGGCCCGGATGAAGTCAAATTTACCTGTATTTTGTTTGAGCGAGTGGAAAAGCTATTGGGCCTTGCCCCTAACTGCATCAAAATCGGCATCATGGATGAGGAGCGTCGTACCAGCGTAAATTTGAAACAGTGCCTGCGTGCGGCAAAACACAGAGTGGCTTTTATTAACACGGGTTTTCTCGATCGTACCGGTGATGAAATTCACACCAGTATGGAAGCGGGCGCAATGATCCCGAAAGCGGAAATGAAAGCGACAGCATGGATTAGCGCCTATGAGGATAATAATGTTGACGTAGGGCTCGCCTGTGGTTTACCGGGCCACGCTCAGATCGGCAAGGGCATGTGGGCGATGCCGGACTTGATGGCAAAAATGCTGGAAGAAAAAATTGCCCACCCTCAATCGGGAGCCAGCACAGCCTGGGTGCCCTCGCCTACCGCCGCCGTGTTACATGCGACTCACTACCACCGAATTAGTGTGCGGGCTCGACAGGAAGAAATTAAAACTCGCAAACCAGCAAGTCTCAGCGACATGTTGACCCTGCCGATTGTTTCGGATCAATCGAGTCTCAGCGCAGAAATCATTCAGCAAGAACTGGATAATAACTCGCAGAGTATCCTCGGCTATGTGGTGCGATGGATCGATCAGGGAGTGGGTTGTTCCAAGGTCCCCGATATTCATAACATCTCCTTGATGGAAGACCGGGCGACTCTGCGAATATCCAGCCAGCATATTGCCAATTGGCTACATCATGGTGTGTGTAGCGAAGCGCAGGTCAGAGAAACGCTACAGCGCATGGCGGCGGTTGTTGATCGACAAAATTCCGCCGATCCGCATTACCGCTCGATGGCTCCCGAGTTTGATAATTCGATTGCTTTTCAGGCCGCCTGTGACCTGGTGTTCGATGGCGCGCGACAGCCAAATGGTTATACCGAACCGAGACTGCACGCCCGCAGACTTGAGATGAAATCGAAATGAAACTGATACGCCTGCCAGTTATCAAATTCCGACGAGTGCAATGAGTTCCCTCTAGCGTTCTGATTGCCCGCAGCAAGATTACTTGTTCCACGAAATGGAATATGATGCTGTAAAACAAAATAAGGAAGGCAGCATGCCGCAATCCCACTTGGCCCGCTTGGTAAAACTCGTTCTTCTGCTAGTCCCAATTTTCACTATGAGTCTACTACAGGCGCAATCCTCTTCCAGCGATGAGGCCCCCGGCAGGGCCTTGTTTGAAGAGCATTGCAGCAGTTGTCATGGGGGAGCGGATGGACAGGGAAATAATGGACAAGCTCCGCTGTTGGGCAGTCTGCAGACGATGACAGCCGCCGCGCTGGAGTTCGCCATTAACGAAGGGGTAATGTACGGTCAGGCTTCTGTGTTGCCTAATGAAGTTAAGGCCGCGATAGTCGATTACCTGGCCGCAGAAGAAGACGATAGCTGGTTGGCGGCGACCATGTGCGCCGCTGATAATAGATTGGTCGATCTGAATCAGCCGGCGTATTTAACCGGCGTTGGCGTCGATGCCAATAGCAGTAGAAATATGCGTGTCGAAAATGCCGGACTTACCACCGCCGACATGTCAAACCTGGAGCTGGCATGGGCCCTGGCTTTTCCTAATGTTGCGGCCTTGCGGGCCTCGCCGGTAATAGTTGGCTCCACCGTGTTCTACTCGGCTACGGGCTCACGCAAAGTGATGGCGCTGGATGCCAATAGCGGCTGCGCGAAATGGGTATTCAGCTCGCCAACCCGGCTGCGTTCTTCGCTGGCCTATGGGCCACTCGGCGAAACCGGCGTGAACGCGGTTATCTTTGGTGACGGCGAAGGATTCGTGTATGCACTCAATGCGGCAACAGGTGAACAGATCTGGTCCGCCGACGTGCGTAGCCACGGGCGTGGCGTGCGTCTTACCGGGAGCATGACTCTGCATGAGGACAAGGTGTTTGTCCCCGTGTCGGCATCGGGGGTATCTCAGGGTGGAACGCCAACGTTTGAGTGCTGTGTCGGCCATGGCGAGATCGTCACCCTGGATGCAGCCAGCGGCGAAGTACGCTGGGTTTATCACACCATGCCCGAGGCAGAATATACCGGCGCCGTGAGTTCAATCGGAGTGCGCTTAAGAGGTCCGTCCGGCGCGCCCATCTGGTCAACCCCGACAGTCGATGCGAAGCGTAACAGTCTGTATATCACCACCGGTGAAAATACCTCTCACCCGGCCACCAATACCAGCGACGCGATAATTGCTCTGGATCTCGATACCGGCAATGAGAAATGGGCATTTCAGGGCATGGTTCACGACGTCTGGAATACCGCCTGTGGTCGTACCGCCGGGCCTAACTGTCCTAATCAGGCGCCGAGTACTCTGGCAGATAAAGACTTCGGCGGGTCGGCCACCCTGGTCGAGAGAAGTGCGGGGGATGTTCTGCTCGCCGGTCAGAAGAGCGGCGACTTGTGGGCTCTGAATCCCGACACAGGCTCACTATTGTGGAACCAACGAATCGGCAGCGGCACCGCTTCGGGGGGTAATCATTGGGGAATCGCGACAGACGGTGAGCGCGTTTTCCACCCCATCAACGACCCCGGGGTGGCGCGCGGAGCCTATGCGCCACGACCTGGCATGTACAGCTTCTTTGTAGGCAGCGGTGAACCGAGCTGGTCTCACCCGGTGCAAGCGGATTGTGAGAATCGTTCCGAGCGTGTGCCCAGCTGCGAGAATCGCAATGGCCTTTCTGCTACTCCACTGCTTATCGATGGCGCGCTAATAAGCGCCGGAGTCGATGGGCGGCTGTATATATTCGACAAGAACAACGGCGACATCCTGTTTGAATACGACAGCGTGAGAGATTATGACACCGTGAACGGTGTACCTGGTATCGGTGGCAGCGTAGACAGCCATGGCATAGCGGCCGGAGGCGGAATGCTTTTTATCGGTGCCGGTTATGGCCGAATGGGGGGCGTGCCCGGTAACGTGCTGTTGGCATTCAAGCCGAAGGGCAACTGACGTTGCTTCGACAATTCTGCTAGGTCGCTAGCCCATCACCGAACCTGTAGCCTTTGCCATTGCAAAACAGTGTCCCTATCTTGATGTTGGCGGTTCGCTTGAGGTGTCAGAGGCGATGCAGATTTCCGTTTAGGGAAATTGAAAAATAGAGAAGGCGTCGAGCCTCCTGGATGATGTATGTATGAGTTTAAAGCCGAATAACATTTTTGAGTTTTTGCCAGCGAATCTGGACACAGAAGTGTTCGAGAATATTTTTCAAAGCGGCGAGTTAAAGATAGAGCGAATAATTTCCAAAGGACACAGCTCTCCTGCTACCCAATGGTACGACCAGGCTCAATCCGAGTGGGTAATGATTCTCCAGGGAGAAGCAATAGTTGCAGTAGAGAATGACGAGGACCAGCATTTGCTGCCTGGCAGTTATTTAAATATACCGGCGCACACCCGACACAGGGTGAAATGGACAAGTCCCGAGGTCGAAACCATATGGCTTGCTATTCACTATTAGCGCTGGTGACACATAATAGTCAAATCACCAAGCACAGCTTAAGGTCCGCTTCTTGGCAAAGGCGTTAACGGCGCTTATCTGGGATGAAGTATTAATGGACTGCTATTTGTGGACTATTACTTACGAACTATTACTTATGGACTATTATTTATGGAATATGAAGCAGCGGTAGCCTTCGCAGAGGACTGGATCGATTCCTGGAATAGCCACGATATCGAACGAATTCTGAGTCACTATGCGCAAGAGATTGAATTTTATTCCCCTCTGATTGTCGAGAGATACGCTGATCTAACGGGAGTCATCACAAGCCGGGTGAAGCTCAAAGAATATTTTTCACTAGGGTTAGCGAAGAACACTGCACTGAAATTCAAATTATTGGAAGTTCTCGTCGGAGTGAATCAAATATTACTGTATTACGAAAATGCGCGTGGCGGTCGAACGGGAGAGTTTTTCGAGTTCGGCTCGGGATCTAAAGTAATTCGATCATCGTCGTGCTATAGCAACTAATATCAGCATCGAAGGCAGGGTTAACTGTCAAATCAGGGCGGGAATGTGCCCTTATATTCCACCTTATAAGGGCACTATATATTTTGCGACCCCGGCAAACCTATTCGATTATTAGCGCAGACTCGGAGCCTCAGCATTTGAAGCAATTTCGAGAATGGGTTGATGCGCAGTGGGACGAGGTCGATCCTTTTTCCGGTGTCGCTGGGGGGATTTCCGTGCCATCCCCAATACTCGCGATTGATGATCAAAAGCTATTGGGCGGTCTCGCGTTCACGAGTTCCTCAATTCCCGGCGGCGAAGAAGCAGGGATTTGGGTAAATGCTCTATTAGTTGCTACGGAATATCGAAGAATTGGCATTGCGTCTGAACTTGTTAAAGCAGCAGTAGTCGAAGCTGGTCGGTTTAAGCTAAAAGAACTGTTCGTCTATACCGATGTTCCCGAACTGTATCAGAAGCTTTCCTGGTGCGTCGTGGATGGCCCGGGTGAATCTACAGTGCTAAAAAGAGTTGTCATAAACTGAGACTACGAATATCGCGCTCAAATCAGCAAGGACGCACTACAGCGTGTTTCTATTACAAACCTTACGCCTATACAGGTCCAGACCATGGAAATAACTTATTACCTGGCAAGCAGTGCTGATGGCTTCATCGCAAAGGATGATGGTGATGTTGCCTGGATGGAAGAGATTGGTATTGCCTACGATCACAGTGGCTACAACGAGTTCTTCGCCAGTATAGATGGGCTCATCATGGGACGAAAAACCTACCAGATGATTCAGGATTTTGCTTCGTGGCCGTATGAGGATAAGCCGACCTGGATTTGTTCTCATAATAAGTTTAAGGCGATGCAGGGCTGTAATCTGCAGAAGGAGTCCCTGGCTCTTGAGGCGGTCGCGGCGGCAGATAAAGCGGGGCTTAAACATTTGTGGTGTGTCGGCGGCGGTGTGTTGGCCTCCGTGTTATTGGAAAATGATTTGCTGGATACGCTATTTATTACCCAACTACCGATCGTGTTGGGAAGTGGGATTCCCATGTTTAGTTCAATTCAATCCAGTAAAAAACTGCTTTTACAAAGTTCCAGTACCCACACGGCAGGATTTTCTCAAATGATTTATCAAGTGACTAAAAACCCCGCGCAATAAAACTCTCGCAATAAAACTCTCGCAATAAAGCCCCGGCAAAAACCATAGACAATGTGGCGGAAGCCGCCGCGATAATTACACGGCGTTACTGTGCTTCCAATTGTTCAAGTTTCCTGGCGCCGGCCAGAATTCCTGCCATGCTGTGGTTGCCTTCATGACAGGCATATTCATAGATTGGCTCGTCGATTCTCGAGAGTGGGTACTCGCCGGAAAACTGTGCAGTGAATACTGTTGGATCGTCTACGGTAAATCCATAGATCAGTTTATTGCCAGTCTCTCTGCGAAAAGTTTCAATGAGGGTCATATTCTCCACCGGCATGCCGCGCAACGTATGCCAGTTGTTGAAGTATTTGGTTTCTACTACCAGCGTATCGCCTTCCCAGCGACCGATGGAATCGCCCATCCATTTTCTATGCGCTTCTCCGGCTGGATTACGTTCATCGGTAATCTTGATAATGCGCGTGTCATGGACCATTTCGGCGGTGATAGTGACATAGCCTGGAGACTGGTTGAATTGCAGATGGCTGTTGTAGATCACCGGGCTCATCACCGGGCCGGCAAGATTACCAAAGCCGACCAGACAGCGCTCGCCCAGTCCACGTCCCTCGGGGCCGTCGCTGCTACGACCATTGCTAGCGACTCTGAGTGCTTGCAGGCGTTCAGTTAATCCAGGCACACGCTCGGGCATGCGTCCATTGGCAGGATCGGTGATCGCCGAGGTTCTAAACTCGCCGTTGATAGTGGGAATGAATTTCGCATCCTCGCGCCAGAATAAATCGTAGTTGCCAATTGACGGCAGCGATTCAGCCGCTTCCGGTGGCGGTCGGTTGGGGTCTAATGGCTGGTCATTCTCGGCGAATTTTTGCTGCACCACGCTTTCCAGGGCCACAGCCTCTGCTTCGGTGTAGACGCGTTTCTCGCCCAGTTCGCGGGGTCGCTCGAACGGCATTACCGTCGCATGTTTCCATACTCCCTGAAGATCAGGCACGCCCCATTCGGTCATCGGCGTTTGATATTCTTGTGCGCCAGCCAAGCCGACAAAAAAAATCGGGCTTAGTAGTAGGAGAAATTGTAGCAGGAGGAATTGTAGCAGGAGGAATTGTTTTTTCATGTTTATCTTCCACTAAGTAAAAGGCAGAGCATTTGAGCGGCCTTTCTGTAGTTGTCCTGCAGGTTTAATTTCTTTGCTAATCTAATTCTTGTGAGCCTTCCAGATTATTTCCCCGAAGAACATCTCGTCCCAGCTTTGCTCCCCCCATGGAATGGGCCGGGAAGGATCAGGATTGGCAAGGTTCTGGGCGGAATTATCGAAATGTGCCGTGGAGGTGATTTTTGTTCCTGCCGGCATAGATATTGGTTTTTCCAAATCGTAGGTCAGTTGCCAGGCATAAGAATAATCAGCGATGTTAATTAATTCCTCGCGTCTGCCATCCGGGTAATCAGCAACCATTCGTAAATCTTTTCCGCGGAAATGCATATGCGGGTGATACTGATAAACATCGGCATTTTCAGGGAGTATGAATGAGTTACTCACCTCGAAGTTTTTTGCATAGGCAGGGATAGTGCGCCAGTCATTCGCAAAATTACCGATCAAATGCGACTTCATGCGCTCCTGGGGCACTACATCTTCCGGGTAGAACCACAGACCGAACTCACTCTCATCAATTGCTTCCCTGCCGCTGGTTGTATAGTGCATGGTCACGTTTATCACACTGTCTTTTTTCAGTAAGCCACCGGTATTAGGCGGCTCAATACGAGGCTCGGCACCCGGTACATAACGATTTAAGACGGCTACATCTGGATCTCGGCGTGGAGCCGTGTCGCCTGCCCCGGATACACTGCCGGTAGCATGATGTACGACAGTACGATCACCGGGAATAAATTCACTGGCTCTTAACCAGCGATCTTTTTCCATACCGACGATAGGTACTTGAATATGAACATACTCGAGAACCCCTGTTGCCGGAATCTCTTGCGCGGGTATTTTGACGATTAAGTCAGGCTCGCTACCCACATTCCATTTAGTGTCAGGCCAGGTGAGTGCGGCGAGAGGATCGGTGTCTCCATCGCGTGGAGAACCCGCCTCAACCCAATGTACAATATTTTGCGCATCTTCTATCGCGAGGGTTCTGCCGTTGCTAAATTTGTGCACATGGGGGTCTACCTGACCCGGCGGCATACGCTTGGTCAGCAATACTTCTCGAATCATCGGTGACCAGCCTTGCGCCATGGCAAAGCTATCAAGGGCGAACGGAGCGATACCGCCCTTGCGGTGACAAGTAGCACAATTCTGCGCAATGACAGGAGCGATATCCTTTGTATAGGAAATCGCGCTTTCCGCGCGATAACTAACGTCAGACCCGGACATGGCAACGGCCGCTGTGGAAATAGCTTTGCCATTGAGGAGGCTATTTAACGCCGCTTCCAATTCGGGCCCTGTTGGTCCGCGGAAAACAACTCTGAAAGAGTTTGGGTCGAATAAAAATACTTCACCGCTTTTGTCCACACCAAGGGCTTCGGAGACCAGTTGGGTGTCATCCATCAATACCGGTATGTCCTGGGTGAGGGCGCTGATCTCGGCATTGACCGTGTCTCTGTTCAGGCGACCCATGGGGTTAATCATGAAAAACTGGATGCCCTGGCTGGCGAAGCGCTTTTGCAGGCCAATATAGGCAGGCAAAGCTTTGCGCGTAGCATCGCTGCCGTTGGCCTGCACCAGCAAGGCGATGGCATAATTATCGTCATACCAGCTCATCTGGTGGGAATTACCGATTTGGTCCAGCAATGAAAAATCGCCGACCCTTTCGGCCCCCTGAGTTAATCCTGAAACCAGTAAGAGGCAGCATGAAACAGATTTAATAATGGCTGGAATTTTCAAGTGGAATCCCTCTGCAGTCAGGGCCGGCAATCGTCGTTGCCAACGCTCTCGCTATAGATATTTAGTGTATTTTCGGTGATTTCTAATGATTTACAGCCTATCACGTAAGGCTTTCAAGTCAATTAAGTGTTTGCGGCGTGGGGCAGCTTATCGCTTAGTGATCTGGGAGTGAAGGGCATTGGAATTTGTAATATTTCGTGATTTTTCGAAGTTTGTTGAAACTACCGTCATTTATTTGTCATGATGGCCTACAGAACAGCAAATTGGATCACATTGGACCTGCTTTAATGAGTTCCGACAATCGGTTTCAATTAATGAGTTCCGACAATCGGTTTCAATTAATCAGTTTCAACAATCAGTTTCAATAATCAGTTTCAACTACAGAGGTCGCTCCATCATGCATAAACTTAACCAGCTAGTTGCGGTTGCACTAGCAGTTCTGGCATCTACCGCCGCTTTTTCGCAGCAGGGCAATGCCCGTGGCCCCATAGGGGAAAGCCCCTATAACATTATCTCCGGTTGGCATGTGCCCTTCGCCGGACCGGGTTTTTCTTTTGGCGGTAATTCCGGTATCTGGGCCGAGTCTGCAGATCGCATAATCATCGCACAGCGTGGCGAAACGGTATTGCCTTACCCGATTCCTGATGATTTCCCCGGCTTTGCCGGCGCCCTGGGCATTAATGTGTTGCAGGTTACTAATCGCCGCACCTGGAACAACTGCCTGTTTACAGTGAATGGCGATGGTGAATTGTTAGAGCTTTGGGATCAGTGGGACTATCTCTGCGAGGGTTCAGACGGACCGGGGCCACACCGGGTTCGCATAAGCCCCTACGATCCTGAGAGCCGTATCTGGTTAGTCAATGAGACCTTTTCCCAGATCTATGTGTTTTCTAATGATGGCAGCGAATTGCTGGCGACCTATGGTGAGAAGGGTGTTTCCGGCGACGACGAGACGCATTTCGGCCGACCTCAAGACGTGGCTTTCTTGCCGGATGGCCGAATCCTGATTGCCGATGGACTGGACAATAATCGAATCATGGTCATGGACAATGACATGAACTACCTCGGTGAGTTTGGCGGCAAAGGCGATGGCCCGGGTCAAACCAATACCATTCATGCGGTTGCCGTTGGCCCTGATGGGCTGGTGTTTGTACTCGATCGGTCCGGCGGTCGTGTTAACGTTTTTAGAACCACTGATAATCCGACACAATTCGATTTCGTCAGAGCTATCGGCGAACTCACTTTGCCGTTGGATATCATCGTCAACGAAAACGACTTCTGGATTACCGATCTTGGACCGCTCAGGTTTAGTAATTACGATTTTGAAGGCGAGCTCAAATATACCTGGCTGGTGCCACTGGCATTGCCCGATGGTTACATAGAGGTGCACACATTTAGTGTCGATCCCGATGGCAATCTCTACGGAGGTGACAATCAATATGGGCGTACACAGAAATTTGTAGCAAAGCCCGGATCGGGTCCTGAGCTGTTAATCGAACCACCCTGGACGGGTCTGTAACAAGCCGTATTGTCCAGCCTCAACAGGAGCAAGACATGATTACAAAAAGCGTTGCTAGAATCGTAGTATTGCAGTTGTGTTTTGCTTTGCTGGCACTGCATCAAAGTGTACAGGCAGCAGATAAGAATTGGACTGTTGGTCGAACCATTGATGGTCAGGCTAATTTGCAGGGAGTCTGGGAAAACAACAGCATCACGCCTGTCGAACGACCGGAAATCTTTGGTGAAAGAGCTACTCTTAGCGATGAAGAGATGGTTTTTTTAAATCGGCGGATCGGGGAAATCATCGCCGATGGTGGTGATGCATTATTCGGTGAAGGCGTGCTGCAGGCGGCTTTTTCCGGCGAAGTGAAATCCTATGACCCCTCTACCGGAAACTATGATCAACAGTGGATGGTGGACCGAAAGGTTCATAATCGAACATCGCAAATAATAGACCCGTCTAATGGTCGTTTCCCGGCCAAGACCGAGCAAGCTCTGGCCCATGAGGCTGATTTGCGAGCCTATGCAGCCGAGCATCCTGCGGATTCCTGGACAGATCGTTCGCTTTCCGAGCGCTGCGTACATCGCGACGTACCAAATTTGGGTAGTGGCTATAACAGTTACTGGCAGATTGTTCAGGCGGCGGATCATGTATCCATCATTCAGGAAATGTTTCATGACGTAAGAATGATTCCGCTGATAGAGAAGCCACCTTTGGATGAAAAAATAAAACTATGGAATGGCAGCTCCAGAGGCTACTGGGATGGAGACACGCTGGTAATCGACACTAAAAACTTTAACGAAAAGAATGATCCTGGCTTGAATACCGAAGCAAGAATTTATCAGGAACGGCTGACTCGAATAAATGAGAGTCAACTGCAGTACGATATTGTAGTTCATGATCCTGGGACTTATACCGTTGACTATACTCGCCGCATAATTTTCGATAATTCCGAAGATCAGATTTATGAGTATGCTTGCCATGAAGGAAATTATGGCATGATGAATATATTGTCTGGCCATCGCGCCGAGGAGCGCATGGCCTTGGGAGCAAGGCAGAACAGTAATTAGTTTATGCGTGTTGAATAATGAAGTTTAAGGAAAATAATAAAGTTTAGGGAAAAATAATGAAAGCAATAACAAAAATAAAGACAGTTACTTTCATAAGTCTATTTGCGTTTTCCATAATGCCAATGGCTTCAGCTCAAGATGCTCCGCGTCTTAACAAGGCTATAGAATTACTCGAAAACGATCAGCCGGCATTTGGCCTGTTATCTTTTGATTATTCCCTGAGCAATGCCCGTTCTCTGGCGCGTTCGGGACTCGACTTCATCATTATCGATATGGAGCATGCGCCATTCGATATCGAAAGCCTGCGGCAGTTTTTATTAGGCATGACAGACAAACGGTCAATTCTCGAAAAGGGGAATTTGCAACCGGATGTCATGCCATTCGTTCGTATTCCAGCAACCGGCGCTGAGAATGTACTTGCTCAAGCCAAGCAAGTCTTGGACGTAGGGGC